>Ga0315297_10000004_pt1 | contig 111932 bp, 103 predicted proteins | sample YL17G15_0_MG_FD_203628 | JGI IMG/M metagenome (GOLD analysis project Ga0315297, IMG submission 203628) | Sediment microbial communities from Yellowstone Lake, YNP, Wyoming, USA - YL17G15_0 | ecosystem: Environmental > Aquatic > Freshwater > Lake > Sediment | place: USA: Wyoming | collected...
TTTCCGCTCGGCAGGCCAAGCCGGGCGCTTCCACGGCCGCCGTAGTCCTTGATCAGGTCGAAGACGCGATCATCCGTCAGGCCAAAGCCCAGCCGGGGACGTCGGTTTTCCTCGAAGTCCGGGGCGATCAATCAAAAGAGATTTATCTCGTGGACAGCGACTTGCGTCAGGCTGAGACTGCCTATCGAGTGCGCACGGGAGCGGCTGAGGCCGCAGTCAAGGCCTCGAACAATCTGGCTAAGAAGAAATAGGGGAGGCCCATGATCGGCTCGGCCCGGCATTCTGTGGGGAAGCTCGAACTCCAAAAGGACTATGATTTCATCGGTCGCGCTCGTCGGTCAGAATCCAAATTCCAAGGGCCATTATCTTGGGCTCGATGCGATCCGTCTTCGCGAACGCCGGCACGCCAAGCGCCGGCTCTTGAGCTGAAAAACGCTTAAACGCTTTTTGGGGCGCCTCAAAGTAATGTACAAGAGGCAAAAAACCACCTTTTTATCTTAGGCCAATATTTTTTTATCAGTAGGTTAGGCAGGCCCGACCCCCAGGTATGGATCACATTTAAGAAGGGTCCGCAGGGAGTGGGGCAAAACTGGGAACAGAAATACAGCTTACAGCCCGGTCAGGCCGCTTGGCCCGATCGGCGCATCGAATCCAATGAACCCGAAAAGATCATCGTCACCGGGATAAAAGACTTTACGATCAGCTGGACCAAGGGCCAGGTCATGGGGATCGGCTCGTCCCCCCTCCCTTTTCTGCTGAGCAACCTGCAAGACGCGAACAAGTTCCAGGCGTTTTACGTGTATAACGACGGCAAGGGCAACTTCATCGTGACCGCGGTCGGCCCGTCTAATTAAGATTCAAGACTTTGACGCGGGCCGCGCCGAGCCTGGAGGGCGCCTCAAAGTAACGTACAAGAGGCAAAAAACCGCCTTTTTCCTTAGGCAAATATTTTTTTATCAGTAGGTTAGGCAGGCCCGACCCCAATATAAGACGAGCCTGGGGGCTATTCGAGGAAACGGGCCCGGACTTCCTGCTCGGTCGGCTCTTCGGGTTGGGGCTTCTCGGCGGCTTCGGCCACTTTCTGGAAGACGCGCACGAAATTTCCGCCCAGGATTTTGCGGATGTCGATTTCCTTGAAACCCCGCCGGAACATTTCCCTGGTGATGTTGGGCAGAAGCCCCGCATTCTCCAGGCCGACCGGAGTGGCGCTGATGCCGTCGTAATCCGATCCCAGGCCGACATGATCCGCGCTGCCCGTGACCTTGATGACGTGCTCGATATGGTCCACCAGGGTCTTGACATCCACGGCGGGGAACGTTTTGTTGAGCTCGGCCGTCCGGGCTTTGACCTCGGCCTCGGCCGCCTCGCGCGTTTTCGGGTCGATTGTCCGCCAATCCATTTGGCCGTCGGGAATACCGAACTTTTTTGCGACTTCGATGTGGATCGCCTCTTGCTTTTTCATGAGCTCGGCGTTGAGGAAGCCCGGCATAAAATTGATCCCGATGAGGCCGCCGTTCTTGGCCAGGGCCTGGAGCATCTCGTCGCTCAGGTTGCGGTGGTAGTCCGAGAGGGCCCGGCAGCAGGAATGGGAGGCGACGACCGGCGCCCGGCTGATCCTGATGACGTCCCGGAACGTCCCGTCGTGGGCGTGCGAGACATCGATGATCATTCCCAGACGGTTCATTTCCTGAACGACCTTCTCCCCGAATTCGGTCAGCCCTCCGTAGATGGGCTTCTCATCGGCGGAGGCGTCGGCCCAGTCGGTGTGGGTCCAGTGGGTGAGGGTCATGAGCCTCACCCCGGACCGGAAGAACGACCGGAGCAGGCTGAGGTCGTTCTCGATGGCGTAGCCGCCCTCGATGCCGATCAGGGCGCCGGTCTTGGCCGCGGCCTGGAGGCGGGAAATATCCTCCGGCGACTGAACCAAGGCCAGGTCCTTGGAGTTGTCGGCCACGAGCTTATGCACGGCCTCGATTTGGTCGAAGGCTTTCTTGGCTGCCTGGGACTTGTCGTTGTCGTTGTGCGGCGCTCCGACAAAACAGGCGAACACCTGGAGGTCCACTCCGCCCCGCTTCAGCTTGGGGATGTCGATGTGCCCATGGTCGAGGTCGAGGCGAAGGTCCTCGCCTTCCAGGACCCGGCCGATCGTGTCGCAGTGCAGGTCGGCGACAATCGCGTCCCGGTGCACGGAGTCCATGTGCGAATCCAGGTCAAGGGACACCTTAAGGTTGCCATCCGGCTTGACCCGGGCCAGCAGAGGCAGGACGACGCTCAACAGGAGGACGGCCAGGAGGGGAGGGTGGTATTTCATGGGGAGACCTTTGACCAAAGAATGATGCTCAACAGGTTCTTAAATGTAGCGGAAAACCGAATGCTTTTCAATAGCCGCTTCGCGGTTCGAGGGAATTGAGATGGCGGCGGCGATGTGCTAAGCTCATCCCGGTTCCCATGAAAGACCCGACGTGGCCTCCGCTCCAGGATTGGAGCATTTTTTTTAAGGAATGGTTGGCGTCCAACCGCTACAACAACCAGTTGCCCATCAGCGCGGTCTGCAACAGCCGCTGCCTGTTCTGTTCCAACAAGCTCAATCCCTTTGCCGTGGCCACGGGGATGTTCCGGGATGTGGACGATATCAAGTTCCAGCTCAGCCTCATGCCCATCCATCAGAACCCGGTCCGGATGAGCGACAGCCTGCCCGGGCGGATCGCCGAGGGCGAAGCCTTCCTCCATCCGCGCTTCTTTGACATCCTCAAGCTCGTCCGGCGCAAGTATCCGACCAACACCCTCTGTTTCACCACCAACGGGAGCATGCTGGACGAAGCCTTCCTCAAGGAGTTGGCCAAGTTCCGGCCGATTGAAGTCACGCTGTCCCTCCACTCCACCCAGCCCGGCCTGTGGGCCAGAATCTTCGGAAAAAGCGAGAAAGAAGCGGCGACGGCCATCCGCTCGGCGAAGCTCCTGGGCGCGCAGCGGATGGACCTCCAGGGGACCATCGTCCCGCTGCCCAAAATGTGCGGCTGGGAGGATATCACCCGGACCTATGACTATCTGGCCGAGGCCGGGGCCAAGGGCATGATTTTCTACTGGCCCGGCTGGACGGTCCGGACTCCGCCCCATGTCGTCCGGGACATGGACTGGCCGCGGGACGAGGCCATGGATTTCGCCGAGCGGATGCGGGCCCGTCATAAGATCCCCCTGAGCAATTTTCCGGACCTGAAATCGCCACTCCGCCTGCCCCTGACCACTATCCTCAAGAATACGCTCAAAGGCAACTTGGTCACGATGTGCGGGCCTTTTCGCAACGTCCTGTGGCTGGCCTCCGAAGCCGCCGCCGGCCGTCTGGAGGATCAAGTCGGGACCCAAGCCCAGGCCGCCTCCGTTCCCAATGTTCACCGTGTGGCCGCGGTAAAAAACAGGAGCTACGGAGGGAACATCATCTGCGCCGGCCTGCTCATGGTCGAGGATTTCGTGGCCGCCGGACACGAGGCCCTGGAGCGTTGGCCGGACACGGACCTTGTTCTTGTCCCCAAGATTCCCTTCGACAACCTCTACCAGGACTTGATGGAGACGCCCGCCCTTCGAATCGCCGAAGAGTTGAAAAAAACGGTCTGGGTCGTGCACGAGGACGGGACGTACAACCCTCTCCTGAGCAAACCCTATTTTGCCAAAGGGGACGACGCCTTTACCGACTTGGGCAAAGTCATGAAAGATTTCAACGCCGGCTGCCAAGACGAGTCCAAGCTCGAAGCGGCCCTGGGGCTGATCGACGCCTGGCCCGTGACCACCTCCTGGGGGGCTTTGACCCGGGACGAACTCCGAGCCGGCCTGCTCCGGGAATTGGAGTCCCTGCCCCGGGGGGCGCAGCCCATAAACCAGACGCTGTATCTTCTGGATAAAACTCAGGCTCAGTGCATCGAGACCTGGCCGACCAAGGATGATTCGGTCTGTTTCCGGAGATGGACCTTCCTGGTCAAGCGAAACGGCCAGTGGCGGATCCGGTCTCTGGTCCAGGGCGAAAAGCAGGACCTGTTCGAGTAAGCCCGGCGGCCGAATCCGCTGATTCAGTCTCAAGGGGAGGCGGTAATGAACCAGAGCAGGCGGGCGGTTGTAGCGGTCCTCGTTCTTTTTTGGACGGCGGCCGCGCTCGCCGACCAGGCCGCGGACTGGAAATCCCTGGTCGATGCCGAGAAGGCTTTTGCCGAGACCGCTTTAGAAAAAGGATTACGGACGGCCTTTCTGAAGTACCTGGCCGGCGGGGCTTTGATCTTTCGACCCCAGCCCACGCCGGGGCGGCCCTTTTACGAGAAGCTCAGCCCGGACCTGCCCACGGTTCTCATCTGGAGGCCTCTGTTCGCTGAAATTTCAGGCGCGGCCGACATGGGCTACACCAGCGGGCCTTATGAAGTCTATAAAGACAGGCTGACCAAGGAAGGGTCGGATTTCGGACATTACGTGACCATCTGGAAAAAGCAGAGCGGCGGCGACTGGAAGGCGATCCTGGATATCGGAATCTCCCACGCCGAATTCGGGTCGAGGAGCGATGATGTCCGGGCCCCGGCCGAACCGGGGCCGGCAGCCGCAGGGACAGTCTCCGGCCTTGAACTGGAGCGAGCCAAGCTGACGCTGCGGACCGCAGAAGCGAGTTTTTCCAAGCGATCGGAAGCGGAGGGCCTAGCCAAAGCCACCAAGGCCTATGCCGCCGACCGGATCCGGTTTTACCGGCAGGGCAATTTTCCCGCGTCCGGAATAAAGGAAGCCCTCAAACTCCTGGCCCGCCTGGAGTCCCCGAGTTCCTGGACGCCGGTCGGAATCGACGTTTCCACTTCGGCCGACTTGGGCTACACCTACGGAACGGGCCGTCTGAGTCATTTTGCCGCGGGAGACTCGGCGGATAAGGTTGAGCGCGCCTTCAGCTATCTCCATATTTGGCGCAAGGCGGGCGACGGAACGTGGCGGATTGTCCTCGACCTGGCCCTTCTCCATCCGAGCCAGTGATTCCTATTTCGCTCGCCGGCGGCAGGACTAACGGGCCGCTTCTTCCAACTCTTCCAGGAAAGCGACGGCCCGGCGCAAGTGGGGAATGACGATCGACCCGCCCACGACCAGGGCCACGGTGAATGTTTCGAAAATCTCGGCCGTGCCGGCCCCCTTTTCTTTAGCCTGGATCAAGTGGTAACTGATACAGTCGTCGCAGCGCAGGACCATCGAGGCCGCCAGCCCCACCAGCTCCTTGGTTTTTTCATCCAGCGCCCCGGCCGCATAGGCTTTGGCGTCTAGGGCGAAAAAGCGCTTGATCTCCAGCGTTCCTTGCTGCAGGATGCGGTCGTTCATTCTCTCCCGGAATTTAATGAATTCCTCGTAAGGGCTCATGGCCTCCTCCTGTTCATAATGCCAGAATATTTTCTCTGACCTTGTCCAACTCCGCCGGTGCTCCCCCGATCGATTGTCCCGGTATTTATTATATAATTTTATTCGCCGGCGCGGGAGGCCGACAGTCCTCGAGCCCGGCGGCGCAATAAAATGCCCGGGGTCCTGGGCCTTCATTGCATTTGGGCCGTCATTCCTTTATCATAATCCAGGGAAAAACGAATGATTCGATCCACAACGATTATCTGTATTCGCCATAAGGGCCGGCTGGCCCTCGCCGGCGACGGACAAGTGACTCTGGACAAGACGATCCTGAAGCAGACGGCCTGCAAAACCCGCCGTCTCTACAACGGCCAGGTTTTGGCCGGGTTCGCCGGCGCTACTTCGGACGCCTTCGCCCTGTTTTCCCGGTTCGAGGCCAAGCTGGATGAATTTCGCGGCAACCTGTCCCGGGCGGCCATCGAACTGGCCAAGGACTGGCGGCTGGACAAGGCCTTCCGCCGCCTGGAAGCCTTGCTCATTGTCGCCGACAAGGATAATTCCTTCCTGATTTCGGGCACCGGGGACGTCATCGAACCGGATGACGGAATCCTGGCCATCGGCTCGGGCGGTCCCTTCGCCCTGGCCGCCGCCCGGGCCCTGATGCGCCACACCGAGCTCGCGGCCCGCGACATCGCCCGGGAAGCCATGGCCATCGCCTCGGAAATCTGCGTTTTCACCAACAACCAAATCACCATTGAGGAATTGTAGGAGCATGGCTTCCCAGCTGCCCGTCAAGGCCGGACCATCCGCCGACAGCGGACTGGAAGCGGAGCTGACTCCCAAGGAAATCGTCCGGGAGCTGGATAAGTACATCATCGGCCAGAAGGCGGCCAAGAAAGCCGTGGCCGTCGCCCTGCGCAACCGCTACCGCCGCCGCAAACTCCCTCCCGTCCTGGCCGACGAGATCGCGCCCAAGAACATCCTGATGATCGGACCCACGGGCGTGGGCAAGACCGAGATTTCCCGGCGGCTGGCCAAGCTGGCCGCCTCGCCCTTCCTCAAGATCGAAGCCAGCAAGTTCACGGAGGTCGGATATGTCGGCCGGGACGTGGAGAGCATGATCCGCGACCTGGTCCGGATCTCGGTGGACATGGTCAAGTCGGAGATGATCGATGTGGTCAAGGACAAGGCCCTGGCCCTGGCCGAGGAACGGCTGCTCGACCTTCTCCTGCCCCCCTCGCGCCGGCGCGACACAGGCAACGCCCAGGACGACCATCTCCACTTCCAGGAAACCAAGGACAAGCTGCGGCGGCAGCTCCGGGACGGGCTTCTCGATGAGCGCCCGGTCGAAGTGGAAGTCAAGGAGAAATCCGGGATGCCCCTGGAAATCTTCTCCAACTCGGGGATGGAAGAGATCGGCATCCATATGCAGGAACTGATGCCCGGGCTCATGGGCAGCCGGTCCAAGCGGCGCCGGGTCAAGATCAAGGAAGCACGGGATATTCTACTCGAAGAGGAACAGAACCGCCTGATCGACATGGACCAGGTCGTGCGCCTGGCCGTGGAACGGGTGGAGCATTCGGGCATCATCTTTCTCGACGAAGTGGACAAAATCGCCGGCCGAGAATCGGGCCACGGCCCGGAAGTCAGCCGGGAAGGAGTCCAGCGCGACCTGCTGCCCATCATCGAAGGCACCACGGTCAACACCCGCTACGGCTTGGTTCGGACCGACCATATCCTGTTCATCGGCGCCGGGGCCTTTCATGTCTCCAAACCCTCGGACCTCATCCCCGAGCTCCAGGGCCGGTTTCCCATCCGGGTGGCGCTCACCCCGCTGGGCAAAGGGGATTTCGTCCGGATTCTGACCGAACCGGAAAACGCCCTGATCAAACAGTACGAGGCCCTCATGGCCACCGAGGACGTGAGGGTCCAGTTCATACCCGAAGCTATCGACGAAATCGCCGGCCTGGCGGAAAAGGTCAATCAGGACGAGGAGAACATCGGCGCCCGGCGCCTGCACACCATCATGGAGAAGGTGATGGAGGACATCTCCTTCGAGGCGCCGGACATCAAGGACAGGGAGATCGTCATCGACCGGGCCTATGTCCAGAAACACCTGATGGACATCATCCAGGACCAGGATCTGCGGCGGTTCATTCTGTGAAAACGACCGCGACCGTCTTGACGGCCCTGAGCCTGGCCCTGCTGGCCGGCCTGGCGGGCTGCGGAAAAAAGGGGGCGCTGCTCCTGCCCCTGTCGAACGTCCCCAGTTCTCCCTCGGGCTTGGGCCTGGTTCAGAGAGGGGCGACAATCATCCTGGAATGGACGAACCCCACGACCTATATCGACGGCCATCCCCTGGAGAAGCCGGCGGCCGTCGAGGTCTGGCTTGTCGAAGAGCGGGTCGAGGCCGGGAAGCCGGCGCCGCGCTTGCCCAACGCTGAAGAATTTGCCTCGAAGTCTCGACTGGTCGTCAGAATTCCCAGGGAGCAGTTCTCGCCGGCCGGAAAGGAAAAAGCCGCGGCGGCTCCCATGATTCGCTACGAATATCCCTTGACCGCGGGCTCGCCGGTGGGGCTGAGCTTAATATTCGGACTCAGGGCCGCGGACGCCGGGCGGAAACTATCGGCCTATTCCGACCTGGCCGCCGTCCTGACCCTAGCCTTGCCCTCTCCTCCGGTGGGGCTCAAAGCCACGGTCCGGAACGAGGCGATCGAGCTCGGCTGGGAAGCTCCGCCGGATAATATCGACCGGTCCGTTCCGGCCCGGCTCACAGGATATCACCTCTACCGTTCCATCGACGGAAACCCGGCCGTCCGGCTGAATCCCTCGCTGATCACGGACACCCGATTCGGCGACACGACCTTCGAATTCGGGCTCGAAACGGTGTATACGGTCCGGGCCGCGACCCAAGACGCCGAGCCCTACGGCCAGAGCTCGGATTCGGCGCCCTGCCGCCTGCGGCCCGAGGATACGTTCGCTCCAGCGGCGCCCGAGGGGCTGATGTCCATGACCGGTCTGGATTTTATCTCCCTGTCCTGGGACGCCTGCGGCGAAAAAGACCTGGCCGGCTACAGGGTTTGGCGACGGGCCGAGGGTCAGTCGGATTACGTGGAATTGACCGCCGCGGCCATCAAGGAAACGAACTTTCAGGACTCGACCGCTGAACGGGGCCGGCGGTACGAATACGCCGTGACCGCCGAGGATATCAGGGGTAACCGGAGCGGCCGCTCGGCCCCGGTGTCCGAACAGATCAAGGGGGGACGGCCTTGAAGCTCTTCCGGTTCAAGCACGGACAGGAATCCGCCTACGGCCTGCTGCGCGAGGACAACCTGTTCCTCGTCGAGGGGTCGATTTTCGGCGATTTCGAGGTCGGCCGGCAAAGCCTGCCCATCGGGCAAGTGACCCTTCTTCCTCCGGTCGAACCGTCGAAGATCGTGGCCGTGGGCGTCAACTACCGCGACCATGCCCTGGAGAGGGGCCGGGGTCTCCCCGCGGAGCCGCTGCTTTTCCTCAAGCCGCCCTCGGCCGTCATCGGACCCAACGACACCATCCTCTATCCCCGCATGTCCAAAAGGGTGGATTATGAGGGTGAGTTGGCCGTGGTGATTAAGAAAACGGCTCGACAGCTGGACGACCGGGCCGCGGTCGAGGAATACATCCTGGGCTACACGTGCTTCAACGACATCACCGCGCGCGACCTCCAGGACAAGGACGTCCAATTCACCCGGGCCAAGTCTTTCGACACCTTTGCCGCGGTGGGGCCGTGCCTGGCGACCGACCTCGATCCCTCGGACGTTCAAATCAAGACCTTTCTCAACGGCAAGCTGAGGCAGTCGTCCAGCACTCGGAATCTGATATTTTCGGTGCCCGAACTTATCCGGTTCATCTCCCGGATCATGACTCTCTGTCCGGGCGATATCATCACGACCGGCACGCCGGCGGGCATCGGACCCATGCAGCCCGGGGACAAAGTGGATGTCCAGATCGAGGGCATCGGCACACTGTCCAACACGGTCATGAAAGTTTGGGAATAGACTCCGCGCCGGGACGGCCCCCGGAGGGGCCCGGTTCAGGGAGCGAATAGAAGGTACAGACGGAGGCACACATGAAGTTTTTCCTGGACACGGCGAACCTCAAGGAAATCACCGAAGTGGCCGGCTGGGGCATCTTGGACGGCGTGACCACTAACCCCAGCCTGGTGGCCAAAGAGAATATGAAATTCGAGGACCTCATCACCCGTATCTGCCATATCGTCAAGGGGCCGGTGAGCGTCGAATGCGTGGCGGCGACCGCGGCGGATATCGTGCCCGAGGCCCGGCAGTTGTCCCAGATCGCCGAGAACGTGGTCATCAAGATCCCCATTAATATCGAAGGGCTGAAGGCCATTAAGGTTCTGTCCCAGGAGGATATCGCGGTCAACACCACCCTCATCTTTTCCGCCAGCCAGGCCCTCCTGGCGGCCAAGGCCGGGGCCCGCTACGTCAGCCCGTTCATCGGCCGGCTGGACGACATCTCCCAGGAAGGGATGGGCCTCATCGACGAGATCGTCGGCATCTATGCCAACTATGCCATTGAAACCGAGATCATCGTGGCCAGCGTCAGGCATCCCCGCCACGTGATCGAGGCCGCCCTGGCCGGGGCCGACATCGCCACGGTTCCTTTTTCCGTCATGGAGAAGCTCGTCAGCCATCCCTTGACCGACATCGGCATCGATAAATTCCTGAAGGACTGGGGCAAGGTCAAGAAATAGGGACGCATCCCCGGTCGGGGGATCGGGCAAAGGCCTCCCGCCGCGTCGCTTCGCTCCTCGCGGCTCTGCCTTGCGGCTCCGGCTGACCTACTGGGCGATTTCGGTTTTTTCGGCGGCTCAGAACTCGCGGCCGCCCTTTATTGAACGGAGACCGGCGTCCGCTCAGACATCTTCGCCGGCCGGCTTCTTCCGAGCCGGCTATCCTCAAAAGCCTCATGTCCAGGCTAAATCTCCTCATGGTCGCTGCGTCCTTTGCCCGATCCCCTTAGAGAAAAAATGAATGGGGGGCAGGCCAAAGGCGTCTTCGTTATTATCATATTTCTTAACCCTCCCAACCTCCCTCTTTAATCAGGGAGGAGGCAAAGGTCGACGCCTTTGCTGCAGGCACGGCCCCCCGCCAGCCCAGAGCGCTCTGGCGCGAGGACTGCCGGGGGATGCCCGCCAGCGGGGCCCCTCCAGCAGCACGGATGCGTGTCATGCAGTCCCGCCTTATTACTAAGGAGGGAAGGGAGGTTAAAAAATTGATAAGAGTCCGAGAACGCATCCGGGCAAAATCTCCCCTCGTCTATGGAGCGGGGATGCTTTTACATTGAGATTTGCATGGAAAAGCCGCCGCTGCCCGAAGTGCCGAAGCGGGGATTGACGATGTTGCTGCGGATCGAGCCGAAGGAGTAGCTGAATCCGACCATGAAGAAATAGGTGTAGATCGTGGATAATTCTTTGCGGCGGAGAATGGCTTCCTCGAAGGAAGCCCCGCCCTTGGCCAGGTTGAGCTGGTCGCGGATCCAGGAGCCGCCGCCGTCGATGTTGAAGTTCAGGCCTTCTAAGATGCGGAAGGAGATCTCGCCGTTGAGCTCGACCCGGTACTTGCTGAAGTCGTAAAAATAATGGTAGCCGTCCAGCGTCGTGCTGATCGACCCCCAGGGCTGTTTGAGCTCCAGGGTGGCGGTCAGAGACTGGCCCCATCGAGTTTCCGCGGTTCTGTCGAAGATGGTCTCCTCGATGTAGTGGAAGGACCGGAACCCAACTTGATAGAGAAGGCGCAACTGTTTTTTGGTCGACTGAGAATAGGGGAAGACGTCGTATTCGATGCCGGGGGCCCAATCGATTCCCAGGCGCGTGTTGGAAAAAGAAGAGGCGTAGACAGAGACGCTGGCCCCGATCGACCAATGATCGTTGATGCTTCGAGCGATGAGCCCCCGCAGGTTCTGGCTGTTCAAGGAGCTGGAGTATTTATAATCCGGCAGGTCGTAGCGGTCTTTTTGAATCGTGGCGCCCACGGACAGCCTGACCTTGAGGTTTTCGGTGACCCGCTGGGCCGAAAAATTTCCGAAATACATTTGGGACTTGTAGGTGGACTCGCCCATGAGAAAGGCATCGGCGCTGAGGCTGAACACCCAAAAATTCCAGGGATCGGTGACGGCCGTGGGGCTGACCTTGTCCAGGAGGGCGATGTGCATGTACTTGGACAACGGCGTGCGGACGACATAGCGCATCAGCCCGAATCCGAGCGTTTGGGCCACGGTCCGGAGTGTGTCCTCCGGGCTTCCGCCTGCGGCGGCCACGATTTTAAGGTCATCGTTGACCCCGCTGAAACCGAGTTGGCCGACAAATGACAAGCTGAATTCGGTGCCCGCTTCAACCGCCCGGGATGTGATCCGAACCCAAACCTGGGCTTCTTCCGGACCCGGCACCGGTCGGGCGTAGGCCATGTCCTTGACCAGGGCCAGCGGATCAAGCCCGGGGGCATCGATGAAAATCATCAAGGCCGGCTTCGGCGGCGGAGGGGGAGGCGGGGAAGGAAATCGCGGCGGAGGCGGTTCCTGTCCCGCGGCCAGGAGCGGCAGGGCCAAGAAAAGGCCGAGAAGTGCGATGACTATTATCGCCCGCCGGCCTGCCGGGCGAGCGCCCCCGGGTTTCCGAATGTTGTGTGGATAATATCTCTGCGTTATGAACACGGACGGGCTCCTTAGTCGATATTGATAGACACGCCCCCGCCTCCAACCGATCCAAAGCGGGGGTTGACCACGTTGGTGTAAATGGAACCGAAGGTGTAGCTCAGGCCGAAACCCACGAAGTAGTTGTAGGTCGTGGCCAGCTCCCGGCGGCGGAGAAGGATCTCCTCCAGGGTGGCATCGCCCTTGATCAGGTTCAGCTGGTCGTGAATCCAGGAGCCGCCGCCGTTGACAAAGGCGCTCAAGCCTTTGAACAGTTGAAGCTGAATTCCTCCCCAGAGGTTCAGTTGATACTTGGACAGGTCGTGGAAGTAATGCGACCCGGAGAGCGACAGGCTGATACTACCCCATTTTTCCTTGACGCTCAGGTTGGCCGACAGCGATTCCTTCAACAGGTTTTGTCGGGTTCGGTTGTAGATGGTTTCTGCCCTGTAGCGGACCGCCTCGAAGCTTAGCTTATAAAGAAGCCGAAGCTGGCGCCGCGTGGATTGAGAGTAAGGGAAGACGTTGTATTCTATGGCCGGCCCGGGGCTGACCTGGAAACGGATGTTTTCATAGCTGGAGGAGGACGCGGCCAGATAGCCCCCCACCGACCAGTGCTCGTTCAGGCTCTTGACCACCAGGCCGTCGAACTCGTATTCCTCCTGGTTGCTGGTGGTGGTCTCGTCTTCGTAGAGGTAGCTTTCTCCCTCGTAATCGGCCGAAAGGCCCAATCGGATTTTGATGTCCGGCGTGACCTTGTTGGCCGAGAGGTTGGTGCCCCAGAAATGTCGGCTGTAGGACGTCTCGCCGCTGAAATACCCGTTGAAGCTGAGGCTGAACACCCAGAATTTCCACTTATCATGGAAAATTTCAGACTTTTCGGGGGCGGCGAAGGTCAGGCCGACGCGCTGGGAGATGGGTGTTCGAGCCACGTAGCTCATGAGCCCCATTTTCAAAGTGTTGACCAGCCCCTGGCGCACCTCGTCTTTGGTGTCGGTCATATTGGCAAAGCAGCGCACGGTGTCATCGATGCCCTGGAACTCGTGTTGTCCCGAGAAGGCCAGCGTGTACTCGGTCCCGCCGCTGCCCGTATACTGGGTGGTGATCAAAACGTGGACCTGGGCTTCTTTGCGGTCGCGGACGTAGTTGACGAAGGTGATCTCGGTCTTGATGTATTCGATATCGCAACGCGAACAAGCGATGTAGATTTTGGGAGCCGTCTTTTTCAGGGTTTCGATGTCCGCGGCCGAGGTTTGGGCCAGGACAGGAATCGCCAAGGCCAGGATGACGGCCAGCGGGCGCAGGGCCCGGAGGGCGGTCCATTTATTCATTGCACTCTCCTTTCGTTGGCCGATGGCCGTTCGCCTGCTTCCTTCCCCCCCCCCGGTTCGCAGAAAACCCAGTCGTATTTTATACGATAAATCAGCCGGATTTGTTACATGTCATCGATATTTTTTTAATGATCGTCCCGTGAACCCTCCTCGGGGAACAAACCCCCGGACGCCTTGTTTATTCCCGGTTTCAATTTTTGCCCGCGGACCCTCCTGAAGCCGGGGGGTGACGCGACGGGGAACAGGCTTGAAACTAAATTTTGCGAATTGAAAAAATCATGCTATATTTAAAAACCTGTCGGCTGTGCAGGCTTATGATTAAGAAAAGGAAATTCGTTTTCCTCATCGTCCTCATCTCCCTCCTTGCCCTGATCGCGCTGGGAGGAGTCGTCAGCCGGGCCATTTTTTTGAATCGGCTGAAGACCCAGGTCCGGGCCAGCTTCCATTTCAGCCGGATGAGCCTCTCGCTCTTGCCGCCGGCCTTGATTCTCGAGGATGTAAAAACCAGGAGGCCTGGCCCCTTTTTCTCGGCCAAACGCGTGTCCGTGACTACGGGGCTTCTGTCGCTCCTGTCCAAGAACAAGCCGGTGACGGTTATCCTCGACCAGCCGGTTGTTCGGATATCCGAGAACGACCTGAAAAAAATGAGGGCCAACAAGTCGCCCAACCCCCTGCCGTTCACCATCGAGAAAGCCTTGGTTCGTCTGGCCGACATCACCCTGGACATCCCGGGCGCATCCTATCATTGCTGGAAAGCCAACGGCCTGTTCGCCAGCCGCGGCCAGAGCTTTTCCCTGGAGGCTTCGATCTCCGACAATGTCCTGACCCTGGCCGCGTCCCAGCGGCGATACCAGGGCAGCCTCCATGTCCTCCTGGACGGCCGGGGCGACAGCCTCCGTTTCAAAAACCTGGCCGTGGAAGGCCCCAGCCTCGCCCTTAAAGCCAAGGGCACGATCAACACGCTGTCCGATCCCGAGCTCGATTTCTTCGTGGTTTTCAATGGAGAGACCTCGTTGCCCATGGATATACTCCGCCTGCCCTTCCGCTGGACGGGAAAGACCCGGGGCGAGGGAACCGTTCGAAGGGTAAAAAGAATCCTGACGGTCGACGCCAGCCTGTTCAGCCAGGATGTGGCCATGACCGGCATCCCCCTGGGGGAGGTGACGGGCAGGCTCCAATTGAAGGGCCCCGGCGGGGTTCTCGACGTATCGGCCAGCCGGCCGAATGAGCCGCGATCCTATGTCAAAATCCTGTTCGGGAACGGACTCGTTCGCGGCATTCTGTCCAGCGCCCCCCTGGACCCGGTGATGAAGGAGATCGGCCTGCCCTGGCCCGTGCAGTCGCCGGCCTGGGGCGAGTTTTCCGTTCGGGACGGGCGTCTTCACGTGGAGGCCGAGCTGAGGGAGGCCGAGCGCTCGGCCGTCGAAACGGACCGTTTCCCCTTCAGCGGCCGGGCCGTCGTCGATTGGGACGGCAAAACTCGCGTTGAATTCAATTCCAAAAAGCTTCGCTCGAGCTTCGGCCAAGCCGAAGTCGGCGGCCGGATGAATATCGGCACCGACCTCGATATAACGATTTCCGGGGAATTCAGCGACATCCGGCAAGCGCGGCGGTTCACTGAATTGTTCCTCAACACCCGGTTCGACCTGCCCGCGACCGAAGGCCGGGGAAGCGCCGAGATCAGAATTTTCGGCGATGACCGAGGGCCTACGGTGACCTCGCAGTTTTTTCTTTATCCCGGCGGGTTCGGCCCATTGGCCGCGGCCTTTGTCGAGGGGAATATCGAAATCCGCCCGGAGCGAATCAAGGGCTTGTTCCGCGTAGACGACCCTCAGATGATGGGCGTGGTGAGCGTCCTGGCGCACAAGGGAGCGCTGGAGGCTGAGATCAACGCCACGCGAGCCCGGGTGGAATACATCCTGCCCAGCCTGGATATCAGGCTGCCCTTCTCCGGTGAAGGCTCCGGCCGGTTCAAGGTCAGATCCCAGGGAGGGATGCTTCAAGTGGAGGGCGATTTCGCCGCGTCTTCTTCTTTCTTCCTGGGCCTGCCCTTGCGGGAGGCTCAGGGCCGGTTGAAGTTCGCCGGAAGGAGCCTCGAATTTCCCGAGCTTCACTTCACCTGGAACGGAGGGCTGGTTCAGGGCGATGGAGGAGTTGACTTTGAGACCCATAAGTATTCCATCAACCTCAGCGGAAAGGCCGTCGACCTGGCGCCCCTCGGCCCCGGGCTGCGCGGCCAAATGTCCTTCAGCCTCAAGGGACAAGGATTCCTGGGCCGGGATAAGGCTACGGGCCGGGTGGAGGTCCAGAACCCCGGTTTTGGCGACATCCAAGTAGCGTCCCTTGGGGGAGACCTGAGCTTTAATGTGATTGAGGATCGGCTGGAAGCAAAACTCCAAGGCTCGATCGGGGCCGGCGCCAATAATTTTTCGGTCGGCTTCTCTCTTCCTACTATCGGAAGGAGCTTCTATACCCTCAGCCTCAAGGGAAGCCTGGAAGACCTGGATATTCTTTTGCCCTGGCCGGGGGCTAAGGGGCGATTGAACTATTTGGCCGAGATCGAGGGGACGGAGTCGGCCCCCCGGATCAGCGGAGCGGTCGATGTCCAGGGATCCGTCCTGCCCTTTCCCGGTTTTTCCCAGGCGTTCAACGATTACTCGGCCCTGGCCTTTATCGAGAATCGAACCATAACGCTTCGATCGTTCCAGGCTCGGCTGGGCGGGGGCAGCGTCCAGGGCTCGGGCGAAGTCCGGCTGTCCGGGCCGCGGCCGAGCGTTTCCATCGGGCTGGAGGGCAAGGATATGATCCTCATCCCCTGGGAGCGAACCCGCGCTCTGGCCGATGCTTCCCTGCGGCTGAGGGGGGACGCCGGCCGGTTCGTCCTGGAGGGGAATTTCCAGATCAAGCAGATGTCCTGGCGCCGGGAAATCAACGAACCGCTGGTCTTCAGCTCGACGGCCTTCTATCGGCGACGGCCGGGCCCGGGCGTGTTTGACGACCTTCATCTCAACCTGAAGCTCAAGGCCAATGACGATGCCTGGGTGGAGAACTCGTTGGGCCGGATCCGGACGCGATTTGAGCTGACTGTGACGGGCGGGGTCGGCGCGCCCATCGTCATGGGCGATATCGAGGCGTTGTCGGGCACGGTGAATTTCCAGGACCGAAGCTTCAACATCCTCACGGGCAAGCTCAGCTTTTTCAACCCGCTGGCCGTTGAGCCCTACCTGGACTTCAAGGGCGAGGCCTATGTCAAGGACTACCGAGTGACTTTCAGCCTGAACGGGCTGGTGGATCATATCCGGCCGGAATACACCTCCTCGCCGCCGCTTCCCCCGGAGGATGTTCTGGCCCTGCTGGCCATGGGCGAATCCTTTAAGAGGACCTATATCTCCGACATCAGCTCCCGCTTGAGCTCGGCCTCGCTTTTAGCCAACCAGCTTTCGGAGGAGGCCCAGAGGAGAGCCTCCAAGATATTCAATTTGGATCGGATCAGCATCGACCCGTTCATCATGGGGTCTTCGACGGAATTGGTGCCCCGGTTGACTCTGGGCAAGAAGATCAGCCGGAACTTGTCCATCTACTATTCGACCAACCTGACGACCCAGCGCGAGGAAATCGTTCGGCTGGAGTGGGAAATCGGCCGGAATTTCTCGCTGGTCGGGAACAGGGACGAACTCGGAACCGTATCCTTCGATGTTAAACTGCGCAAGAGGTTCTAGGACTCTCCGGCCCGGCGGAGCGCTGGCCTGCGGAGCCGGACTGATCCTTGTGTGGGTAGCGGTCCTGCCCTCGGCCTCCCTGTCCCAGTCGGCTCCGGGGCCGGTCGTGGCCCATGTCTCTCTCCAGGTCGACGGACAGGACGCTCGCCCGGAATACGCAGCCCTGGTGTCGATCAAGCCCGGCGACCCGTATTCGCTCAAGTCCGTTCGGGACGCCGTCCGCCAGCTCTACGCCTCCGGGCTTTTTTCCGATGTCCGAGCCGATCGCTCCGGGGATCAGGATATCGTCCTGACCTTTCATCTGGTGAAAAAACTGGCTGTTCGGTCCGTGAATTTTCTGGGGCCGTCCGGCCTGTCCACATACGGCCTAGGCGCCGGCCTGACGGTTCTCAAACCCGGAAGCGAGTTCAGCCCGGAGAAGCAGGTCCGAGCCGAATCCGAGATCAAGGACTTCCTCAAAGGGGAGGGGTATTTCCAGGCTGAGGTCCAGTGCCTGGTGACCCGCGACCCCCAGGCCTCGGCCGTCGACCTCACCTTCGACCTGGCCGCCGGCCAAAGGTTTATCATCGACCGGATTGACTTCATCGGAGACAGCCTCATTTCTCTCCGCGATATTGAAAAGCGACTGACAGCTCGGCAGGGGGGAGCCTATATTCCCACGGCCCTGGACAAGGACCGGGCGGCCATCGGCGAGCTCTACCGGTCGCGCGGCTACCAGCAGGCCCAGGTGGTCCTGGATGAAGTCCAATTCCATAACGCCCAAGGCACCGTGACTCTCACCCTGCGTCTGGATCCCGGGGAGAAGGTCGAAATCGTGGTCCAGGGGGCCAACGTGCCCCCGGCATTATTAACGCCCATCTGGCAGGAGCGGGTCTTTGAGGAATGGGGCCTCCTCGAAGGGGAAGCCCGCATCCTGTCCACCCTCCGAAAAAAGGGAAACCTCTTTGCCATCGTCACATCCTCGGCCGTACACCAAGACCATGTCCTGAGGGTGGTGCATGATGTCGACCCCGGGGCTCGCTATCGCATCCGCGGCCTGGTCTTTGAGGGGATGACCCATTTCACCGTTCCTCAGCTGCGGACCCTGCTCGGCCTGCAGGAAGGCCTCTTCGCCTTCGGGATCGTTGACGGCCAGCGGATCTTTGAGCTTCCCGGAGAAATCGAGAATCTGTACCGGACGCGGGGATTCGCCGACATCAGCGTCAACCTGGATTTCTACAGAGAGAAGTCCTCCGTTACGGCTATCCTGGCCCTTAAGGAGGGACCGCAGCAGCGGATCCAGGATGTCTCGATTATCGGCGCTTCCCAGTTCAGCCAGGACGCCCTGTTGAGCCGGATGTCCAGCCGGCCGGGCGCCGCTTTTTTCCAGCCGAACATTCAAAGAGATGTTGAAACCTTGAAGGCCTATTATCTCGACCAGGGCTTTCGGGGGACGATGGTCAGCGCTTCGGCCCAAAAAGAGGGCGACAACTTGTTTTCCGCGGTTTTTTCCGTCGATGAGGGCCGGCGGATGAAAATCGCCAAAATCATCATCGCCGGACTGCGCGTAACGCGGAAAAGCACCGTCCTCCGCGAGCTGGCCGTCCAGGAAGGACAAGACGCCCGGGAGGGGGCCATTCAGGACACCAAGCGCAACCTGGAGAGGCTGGGAATTTTCAGCGAAGTCCGGCTGGAAGAAGTGCCGGCCGACTCCGGTTTTCTCAACCTGGTCATCCGCCTCCAGGAGGGAGAGCGCAATTATGTGGGGTTGGGGCTCGGCCTGGAAACCGCCCGGTCGGCTCAGAGCTTCGCCGTGGGGAACACCGACATCAGTCCGCGCGTTACGGCCGAGTACATTCTGAGCAATGTTTTCGGCGACGCCTCCCAGTTCAGCCTGGCCGGCCAGTTCAGCTTCAGGGAAAAACGGGCGGTGATGGCCTACGAACGGCGCTATCTCTTCGGCCTGGCCATGCAGAATTCAGTCAGCGTTCTTGTGGAGAGGGTGGACCTGCCGAGCTTCGAATTCGACCGGCGGGGCTTCAGCTTCAATATCGTCAAGCCTCTGTTCCGGGATGTGGTCCTGATGACCACGCTGCAATGGGCCCAGACGACGATCATCTCCTTGTCGTTTTCCCCCAATGAAATCGACCGCGAATTTTTTCCCTATTCCAAAACCTCGATCACCGCCATTCTCAGCCGGGACCGGCGGGATGACCCCTATAACCCCGTGCGCGGCACGTTCCTCAGCCTGGCCGTGGAATGGGCCTATCCTCTGTTCGGCGTCGAATCGGATTTCCAGAAAATATTCTTCAAATACCAGAACTACCTGCCCATAGCCGGCCGGGTCAATTTTAACGCCACCTTCCGGCTCGGCCTGGGCCGGGGGCGGGTCCCCATCCATGAGCGCTTTTTCGCAGGGGGGAGCAATTCCTTTCGCGGAGAGCATTTCGATGAGTTGGGGCCCAAGGACTCTCAATCCGGACAGCCCATCGGCGGCAAGCTCCTCACCCTGCTGAACCTGGAGCTGACCGTGCCTTTCCTCCTGGCCATCGAGGATTTATCCTGGATATTTTTCTACGACATCGGCAATGTTTTTTCCTTGCGGTCGGACTTCAATGTCAACACACTGGAGAACGTCCTGGGTTTCGGGCTCCGCTACCGGACGCCGCTCGGGCCGCTGCGTCTGGAAATCGGGTTGAACCTGGACGCGCCCGGGGCGGGGCGCAAGGTCATTCCCTTCATCACCATCGGCAACCTTTTCTGAACCATGCGACGACACGAGCGAACGCGACGGGGCGAGCCGAGGCGCAGGCTGTGGGGCCTGGGGGTGCTGCTGTGTCTGGGCTGGGCTCAGACCGGACCGGCCGAGACCGCGGATTGTATCCTGGCCCTGGTGGACGACAGCCCCATCACCCTCTCGGACATCCGGATCCTGGACGCCTTCGGCCTTGTTCCGCTCAAAACGCCTGGTTCGAAATCGGAACGCCTCCTCGCCATCCTGGAGGAAATCATCGGTCAGAAGGTGGTCATCGCTATGGCCCGGGGATCGATCGCCGTCCCGCAAGACAGAGTCGAGGCCGCCCTGGACGACCTCCGGCGCCGGCTTCCGCCCGATGAATTCGAGGCTAAGCTGGCCTCCTGGGGGTTGAGTCCCGACGACTTGAAGCCCTATGTGGAGGACAAGATCGTCTTCCAAGAGATCATCAACCTGAGGTTCGGCCGGAGCGTGGCCGTCACTCTCGATGAAATTGAATCCTTCTACGAGGGGACTTATGTTCCCGACCAGAAGAAGAAGGGCTTATCGCCGGCGCCCCTGCTCCAGGTTCTGGCCGAGCTGGAGAGCACGGTCCGGAACGAAAAAATCGGCGGCCAGGTGGAGTCTTGGATTCGGAGCCTGCGTGGACAGGCAGAAGTCATCCTGAAGGGCGAGTGTCTAAAGATTTTCAAGGAGGAGTGATGATGACCCGTTGGGCATTCCTGTTTCCCGGGCAGGGCTCTCAGGCCGTGGGCATGGGACGCAGCTTCTGGGAAAATTATTCCGTGGCCAAGGAGTTCTTCGAGAGGGCCGACTCCATTCTGGGCTATCCGCTCTCGCGCCTCTGCTTCGAGGGCCCGGAGGAGGAGTTGAAGCTGACCCGCAACACCCAGCCGGCCCTGCTGACCGTGAGCACAATCGCCTACGCTCTGCTTGACTTGAAGCCGGCCCTGGCCGCCGGCCATAGTTTGGGGGAATACTCGGCCCTGGTGGCCGCCGGCAGTTTGAACTTTGAGGACGCCGTCCGGCTTGTTCACGGACGAGGCCGTTATATGCAAGAAGCCGTGCCCGTCGGCCAGGGGGCCATGGCCGCCGTTCTGGGCGTAGACGGTCCCGCCGTCCTTCACGCCCTGGGACAGGTCAAGAGCGGGACGGTGGAAGTGGCCAACTGGAACAGCCCCGAGCAGGTGGTCATCGCCGGACACAAGGAGTCCGTGGACGAGGCCCTTAAAATCATGAAAGCGCCCCGGTCGATTCTGCTGCCGGTGAGCGCTCCCTTCCACTCCAGCTTGATGAAAAGCGCCGAGGAGCGGCTCGGCCCGGACCTGGACCGCACCGAGTTCAGGGACCCGATGTTTCCTATCGTCACCAATGTCGAGGCCGAGGTCATCCGGACCGGGTCCGAGGCCCGCGAGGCGCTCAAGCGCCAGGTGAGCAGGCCCGTCCTCTGGCTGCAGACCATGGACGTCATGAGGGCCCAGGGCATTTCCCAATTTTTAGAGCTGGGTGCGGGCCAGGTGCTGTCCGGCCTGGCCAAGCGCATCGGGCGAAGCTGGCCCCAGCCGGCCTCTTGCCGGAATATAGAGGATGCGGAGTCGCTGGAAAAAGCGCGGCTTATTATTTCGGGAACGGGGTGAGGATCCGCCGGCTGTAGCGGATAAAATATTCGGCGGCCGACACGACGGCCACGATCATCACCAGCCACAGGCCGATCGGCCCCAGGCCGGAGAGTCCGTCCGGCATTTTGTCCCCCAGGAGCAGGATGGCCAGGACGACGGTTTCGAGGGCCATTTTCACCTTGCCCAGAAGCGAGGCGGGTATGGCCACGCCCTGGGAGGCGGCGATCGCCCGGAAACCGGTGACCGCCAGCTCCCGGCCGATGATGATGACGGCCATCCAGGCCTTGACCGTTCCGGTTCCCACCAGGCAGATGAAGACCGAGGCCACCAACAGCTTGTCGGCGATCGGGTCCAGGAGCTGACCCAGGGACGTGATCTGGCGCATCTTCCGCGCCCAGAAACCGTCGAGGGTGTCGGTCAGGGTGGCCAGGCTGAACAATCCGAAGGCCAAGAATTCCCGGCCCTGAAACCCGGAGAGGATGACCAGGACGAGGCCGGGAATACACAGGATGCGCAGAAACGTCAGAAGGTTGGGCAAATTAAGGGCCATGAGGCTGCTATTATAACACTCCCTCCGCCAGAAAAAAACGCGCCGGGTATTCTTGCAACGGATTAGGGCTGTGGGTATAGTGGACAATGCCGCCATGGCCCAAGATCACTCACTTACGCCGATGATGGACCAGTATTTTCGCATTAAGAAGCAGCACCAAGATGCCCTGCTCCTGTTCCGGCTGGGCGATTTTTACGAGATGTTCTACGAGGACGCCAAGCTCGGCTCGGCCGTGCTGGACATCGCCTTGACCTCCCGGCAGAAAGTTCCGATGTGCGGCGTTCCCTTCCATGCCGTCGATTCCTACATCGCCAAGCTCCTCCGGCGCGGCTTCCGTGTGGCCATCTGCGAGCAGGTGGAAGACCCCAAGTCGGCCCGGGGTATCGTTAAGCGCGACGTGATCAAGGTCTTGACGCCCGGGACGGCCGTGGAAGTGGACCCCGAGGAATCGCGGGAAAGCACCTTCATCGCCTCCCTGGCTTTTCCGGCCGAGGGTTGGGGGCTGGCGGTCATCGACCTCAGCAGCGGCGAGATGCGGACGACCGAGGGGCCCTGGACCGACATCAAACTGCTGGCCGACGAATTGTTCAGGACTTCGCCCAAGGAAGTGGTCATCCCGGCCGGTGACGAGGAAAAGCTTAACCGGGAAGGCTTGAAGGCCGGCCTGGGCCCGGCGCTGGTCAGCGTGGTCGAGGATTGGACCTTTGAGCACTCCCAGGCCCGCCAGGTGCTGCTCGGGCATTTCGGGGTGGTATCCTTGACCGGCTTTGATTTGGAGGACAAGCCCCGGGCCACGGCCGCGGCCGGCGGGCTGCTGGCCTATTTGAAAAAAGTCCGGAAGGATTCCCTGGCGCTCATCCATAAAGTGACCTTTGTCGCTCAGCGCCAGTTTCTGACCCTGGACGCAACCACCATCAGGAATCTGGAGCTCGTCCGGAACCTCCGCGACGGCCGGGTCAAAGATTCGCTCCTGGACGTCATCGACTTCACGTTGACGCCCATGGGCGGCCGGCTGCTGCGATCCTGGCTTCTCCGGCCGCTGGTGGACAGCGCGGCGATCAACGCCCGGCTCGACGCCGTGGCCGAGCTCTTCGATCGAACCATCGAGCGTCAGGAGCTTCGGAACAAGCTCAAAGGGATCCTGGACCTCGAACGGCTGACGGGCCGCATCTCCTTGTCCGCCGGCCATCCCCGGGACTTGGTCGCCTTGAAAAAATCGCTCCAGCCCCTGGCCGTCCTGGGTGCGGACCTCAAGGTTTTCGCCTCGGCGGCGCTGGAGGATGTCGCCCGGGCTTGGGACGACGGACTAGACCTGGTCGAATTCATAGGCCGGGCCGTTATGGACGAGCCGGCTTTTCTTCTGAACGAGGGGGGGATCATCAAGGACGGATACAACCCCGAGCTCGACGACCTGCGCCGGATCAGCCATTCGGGCAAAGCGTATATCGCCGGCCTGGAAAAGCGGGAACGGGACCGGACGGGGATCGGCTCGCTCAAAGTGCGCTTCAATAAAGTCTTCGGCTATTTTATCGAAGTCACCAAGGCCAACCTGGCCCAGGTCCCGTCCGATTATATCCGCAAGCAAACCCTGGTCGGGCAAGAGCGGTTCATCACTCCGGAGCTTAAGGAGTTCGAGGAAAAAATCCTTCATGCCGAGGAGCGCATCGCCGAACTCGAATTCAAGCTGTTTGTCGTTGTTCGCGAGAAGGTGGCGGCCCAATCGCTGCGGCTGTTGGGCATCGCGGGCCGGGTGGCGGCCCTCGATGTTTTAGCGGGCTTGGGCGAGCTGGCCTCAGGCCGCCATTACGCCCGGCCCGAGGTCCACACGGGCGAGAGCCTGGTGATCAGCGACGGTCGACACCCGGTCATTGAGGTGACTAACTCCGAGCCGTTCGTACCCAATGACACCCGGCTCGACAGGGATGAGGACCAGATCCTGATCATCACCGGTCCCAACATGGGCGGCAAGTCCACCTACCTGAGGCAGGTGGCCCTGATTGTCATCCTGGCCCAGATGGGTTCCTTTGTCCCGGCCGGCGGAGCCTCCCTGGGCGTCGTCGACCGCATCTTCACCCGCATCGGGGCCATGGATTTCTTGAGCTTTGGCCAGTCGACCTTCATGGTGGAGATGCTGGAAACGGCCGGCATCCTGCACAACGTCACTCCCCGGAGCCTGGTTCTTCTGGACGAGATCGGACGCGGGACGAGCACCTTCGACGGGTTGAGCATCGCCTGGGCCGTGGCCGAGTTTCTCCATGAACAGGCCGAGGCCCGGCCCAAGACGCTTTTTGCCACGCACTATCATGAGCTGACCGAACTGGCTCTGACCCTGAAACGCGTCAAGAACCATCATGTGGCCGTCAAGGAATGGAAGGAGGATATCGTCTTTCTGCGAAAGATCGCCCCCGGCCCCTCCGACCAAAGCTACGGAATCCATGTCGCCAAGCTGGCCGGCATTCCCCGCGAAGTCATCAGCCGGGCCCGGGAGATCCTGTTCAACCTCGAACGCCAGGAGCTGGACGAAGCCGGGCAGCCCGTCCTGGCCCTGCCCTCGTTCCGTTCCAGGGACAAGTCCCAACGGCTGTTGTTCGAGGAGGACCGGCGGAGGGAGCTGCTCGAGGAACTTCGGGAGGACATCGCCCGGACCGACTTGAGCGGCCTGACGCCCCTGGAGGCTTTGAATATCCTCCATCGGCTTCAAGAAAAATTGAAAAAGGGGAACTAGCCGCTCATTCGGGGGATAGGGTCTGCTGATGACCCGGGCCGTTAGGCGCTGTCGGATTCATCCTCGACGTCGAATTTATCCTCTTCTTCCTCGTCTTCGTTGAATTCCACGTCGTTCTTATCGTAAGGAGCTTCGCCGCCGTCTTCTTTTCGCTCTTCCAGGGCGTCCTCGAATTCGTCCTTGTCCTCGTAACGCCGGAGAGAGTTGGCGGCCGAGTCGCTGTAGACGAGCTCGAGACAATCCTCCTCGATAGTGCAGAAGACGGACATGTTGTGTTCCGTCTGGAGGTTGCCCACCGTCTCGACCACATCGGCTGCTTTCTTGATGGCGTCGAGGATCGCCCAGCTGGTGATTTCCATTTCCTCCATGAGAGGCTCCACTTTCAAACATAGCCATTTTTTTATTGAATTGTCAAGCTCGTCCATTCTGTCCAAGGTCGGCGCCCGGGCCGGCCGGATTCTGTCCGAGAACGGTGTCAGCGAGCAGGCGGTTCTTCAGGCGCTCCGGTCCATCCGCGGCAGCCTTACATGCTCATTCTTCTGGATGAGATCGAGAAAGCTCATCCCGATGTTTTCAACGTTCTTCTTCAAATCCTGGACGACGGCCGCCTGACCAAGGACGACATTCTCCAGATCGTGGACCTGCAAATCGAGCTGCTGAAAAAGCGGCTGGCGGACAGGGGAGTGGGACTCGAGGTCACCCGTCCACGGCTCCGGCGAAAACATTGACAACGGGCCTGGACTCGTATTAAATAAAGTAAAATCTGGCAGGAGGTCCCAATGAGAAAACTCAAAACAATTCTTATTGCTGTTTTCTCTCTTGTCATTCTCCCCTCTTTATCTTTGGCCAACGGCCTGAACCTCAACAGCTTCGGCTCAAGGGCCCAGGCTATGGGAGGCGCCTATGTCGCCCTGGCGGATGATTTCAGCTCCATCTTCTGGAACCCGGCCGGCATGGGCTTCTTCAACACGATGAGGTTCGGTGTCTATGCCACCGATATCATCCCCAGCGGCACGTATGGGCTGACCGTGCCCGGACTGGGGCAGGTCGTGGACGCAGCCACCGAGACAAAGCACTACTTGGGGGGGCTGGGAGCTTTTTATTATCCCATCAATCAGCAACTGGTCGTGGGCTTGGGCGTTTTCACTCCCTCGGGACTCGGCTCGGCCTGGAACCCTGACGACCTGGCCTTCCTCAGCTACCCCGATCCCACCGCCTATGATTTTTCGAGCAAGATCGGCATGGTCAGCATCGCCCCGGGCTTTGCTTACCGGATCGGCGACTCGCTCTCCATCGGGGCCACCTTGAACATCAATTACGCCATGTTCACCATCAACCAATTCGCCAAGTTCTTCCTGACCACAAGCCTCGGCCAGTACGCGGAGGACGACACCGGCTGGGGCATCGGCGGCACGTTCGGTCTGTTGTACAAGCTCAAGGATACCCTGAGTTTCGGACTGACGGTCAAGACGCCCTCCAAGGTCGCCTTGAACGGAACGGCCTCGATCTCCAACTTTCCGGCGCTCGGCCTGCCCGGGACGTCCGAGGTCAGCCGCTCGATCACCTGGCCGCTGGTCGTCCAGGGCGGTGTGGCCTTCAAGCCCGTGGACCGGCTGACGATCACCGCCGACCTTCAGTGGGCCCAGTGGAGCACGATCAAGACCATCATGTCCGAATATTCCAATTCCCTGTGGGCTCTGCTGATGGGGGCGGGCGGCCGCGACGTGATCACTCTGAACTGGAAGGACAGCCTTCAGATCCGGGCCGGCCTGGAGTATCTGGTGACCGAGGCCATCGCCCTGCGGGCCGGCTACATGTACGATCCGGCCCCGGCGCCGATCGAAACCATGAACATTCTCCTGCCCAGCTATAATTTCAACACGATCACGGCTGGTTTCGGCTATTCCTCAGGAAGCCTTCAGGTTGACGTCGGGTTCGAATACCTCATGGGCCAGAGCCGGTCTTTGGAATTCATGACCTGGTTCGCCAATCCGACCTTGTACGGCGACGGCATGCCCGGCGACTTCGGCATGAATATCATCGTTCCCAGCGTGAGCTTCAGCTACAAGTTCTGAGGGACGGACGATCGAGACGATCTTTTTTCGAGAGGGATTCAACCTCGGGGGGATCGGTTGTTGACAACCGTTCCCCCCGTTTCTTTCAGAAGGCCATGAACATCCGCAAGGCCATCATACCCGCCGCCGGTTTCGGCACGCGTTTTTTGCCCGCCACCAAAGCCATGCCCAAAGAGATGCTGACCGTTGTCGACAAGCCTCTCATCCAGTGGACCGTGGAAGAGGCCGTGGGGTCGGGCCTGGACAGAATCGGGATCGTGACCAGCCGGGGTAAATCGGTTTTTGAAGACCATTTCGGCCGGAGCCCGGAGCTCGAGGGTTTTCTCCAGGAAAAGGGCAAGCTGGACCTGCTGGAAGATGTGCGCCGGATCGCGCGTCTGGCCGAATTCGCTTACATCCGGCAACCCCAGGCCCTGGGGCTGGGCCACGCCATTCTCATGGGCGAGGCGTTCGTTGCCGGCGAGCCTTTCGCCGCGCTGACCCCGGACGACATCTATGATTGTCAACCGCCCTGCACCCGGCAGCTCATAGACGTTTTTTTAGAAAAGAAAGCCACGGTCATCGTTTTGGGACGGATCGACGCCGAGGGCACAAAAAAGTACGGGGTCGTCAAGCCCCAGCCGGTCAGTCCGCGCGTCTTCCGGGTGCTGGACATGGCCGAGAAGCCGGGGCCGGAGAAAGCCTTTTCCGACCTGGGCATTCTGGGACGCTATGTTTTCACCCCGGAGATCTTCGAGGCCATCAAAAATACTCCGCCCGACCTCCGGGGAGAAATTCAGATCACCGACGCCATTCGCCTCCTCTTGGACAGCCAGCCCGTTTACGGCGTCCTGTTCGAGGGCCGGCGATACGATTGCGGGGATAAGTTCGGTTTTCTGGAGGCGACGGTCAACCTGGCCCTCAAGCGTCCCGAATTCCGGGACCGCTTCCGCAGCCTCATCAAGTCGGTTTGAGACGGCTCTTTTCCCGTCGAAGCCTTGTGTGTTTCCTAACGATACTCACGAACAACCTGGGCAACGTCCATCGCTCTGAGGTATGGTTTGATTATACGAGGAAAGAAAGGAATGGCGAGGGACGGAATCGAACCGCCGACGCAGAGATTTTCAGTCTCTCGCTCTACCGACTGAGCTACCTCGCCATCTTCCAAGCGCGTTCAACGTGTTCGCGACGATGCCCAAAAGTATATTTTTTTCGGGTTTTATTGTCAATGCTTTTACGGATTCCCGGGCTCGATCCCAACGGCCGCCGTCAATCGACAAACCGTTTGAGCTCGCTGAGGTTAAAAGTCCATTCGGGAGTGGCCAGCACCGAACCGAAGTCGATGTCGTACCAGGGGCTCAGCCGGGTGTCCTGAAGGTTCTTGAGGACGTGGATGTCCTGGGCGGGCATGAAGCTCTGGGCGATCATGAAAACCCTGCGGCCCGTCCTGGAATCGCAGGCCATGTCCACGACGATGATGGCATGGCCGGGCAAGCCGCCTTTGATGAACACATCGCCGATCCTCATCGCCTGAACGTCCTTGACCGGGACGAGCTCCCGGCTCAGGGAGATGGAGCCGGCGTACTGGAAAATAGTGTTTAAATATTTGCGGAAGTTGGCGTAGGACCAATCGATCGGCTCGGACTTGACCCAGGCGACGCGGTTGCCCTGGACCACGGGCTTGTTGCCGTCGCTCCATCGCAGGAAATCCACGACATCGCCCGAGGTGAACTGGAAATGGATGCCTTCGAAATAGAGCCGGGAGAAATCGTATTCGGCCTTGAGGCGGATGACCGCGTCGGCGCACTGCTGCAGGTCCTGGTTTCCCACGTCGATATCGATCACCGCCTGATGGGCGTTTTGATTCGCTTTTTTCTGGCCGTTGAAAAGAAGCACCTCCGGCGTTCCGGGCTTGAGGGGCAGATGTCTCAGCCAATCGCCAAAACTTCCGGTGGAGACGGTCATCCGTTCAAACCCCGCGGGGGCCGGGAGCCGGCTCGCGATGGACTGGGCCGGGTCGTAGCGCTCCAGCCAGGGATAGGAATAGCCCTGGGTCTGGGCTCGGCCGGGGCCGATCATGAGACCGGCGCACACGGCTAGGCTTCCCACAGCCCGGACCATGATTCGATGGTTGAGCATGCCGGCCTCCTTTATGAGGGCCTCTTGGGCTCGGCCTTTTCCTGCAACCGGTTCAGAGCCCATAGGACGCGACCGCGAATCGGGGCGATACCCCGTTGCTCGTAGTCTTTGAGGCTGAGGACCCGGGGGTAATCCTTAAGGTCGCCCGAGGCCCGCTCCTTCTCGTTGCGGCTGTCGCCGTCGATGATCAGAAAGTGGTGGTCGGCGTGGATCAAACGCTTAATGGTCACCGTGTTGGCCGGATCCTTGAGCCAGAAGGCGTAAACCTCGCCGGGCCTGAAGTCCGATGTCTTCCGGTCGACCCACAGGATGGCGCCCTTGTGAATCGTGGGGGCCATGGTGTTATCCGGGGAGGGAAAGGCGACCACCCGGTCTTTTTCAGTCCGCAGCTCCTCGGGCAAATGCTCTTTAAGAATGGGCACGTAGTCCGAAGGAATCATTTCTCCGATCTCGTAGCCCGGACCCAGAAGGGCCAAATCGCCGAACAGCTTGACCGCCATGTAATCGGCCTCGGGAGAGTTGAATACCAGCTGGGGTTCTTTTTCCTGAAAAGGCGTCAGCGGACGGTTGTGAAAAAAGGAATAGGTGGGAACGCGCAGGAACTTGGCGATGCCCAGGAGCTTGTCGATGGTGAAATTCGCCTTGCCGTTCTCGATCCGGGCGATATAGGAAGGTTTGACCTGGATGGCCTGGGCGATGTGCCTCTGGGTCAATCCCGACTGCAGGCGTCTTTTGCGGATGGATCGGCCGATTTGTTTCCTATCCATTGATTCCCTCCGGGGTACTCTGAAGCTATTGTATCATGAACTGAAGGGACTATTTCAAGAGCCGGTCATCATCTTTTTTTACGGAGAAGCGACGTCCGGCCGATATTGACTCCAGGCCGGGCGCGTGTTAAGTTCACCAGAACATGAGAATTGCAGCCCTTTTGCCCCATGTCGAGGTCTTCGGCGGGGTGAGGCGCTACCTGGAACTGGGCAATGAATTCGTCAAGCGCGGCCATCGCTTCGTGTTGTTTCATCCCGGGGGCCAAAAGCCGTCCTGGCTTGAGTTTGAAGCTGAAGTCCGTCCGCTCGGCGCGGTTGAAGCCGAGCGCTTCGATATCGGCCTGTGCAGCGAATATTCTATTCTTCCGGCCTTCGACAAGCTGAGCGCCGGGCTCAAATACTTCTATTTTGTGCTCGAAAACCGTCGCCGGGAGCGGGACATCCTCCGGCGTCCGTTCCATTTTTTAGGCAACTCCGAGGGCTTGTGCCGTCGCTTCGAGCGCCGGTACGGCGTTTCCTGCTTTCGGGCGGCGGGCGGAGTCAACCCGGATATTTTCCATCCTGTTGATCGAGAGGAGCCTGCGGTCGAGCGTGAGTTTAGGATCCTGTGCTACGGCCGGATTTATAAAACCCGCAAAGGCATCCACAAGGTCATCAAGGCGTGTGACGGCTTGGTCGGAGCCTTCCCCGGCTTGAAGCTCTTGTTTTTCGACACGCGGGTCGGGCAGGACAGGCGCGATCCCCGGCTGCTCATCAAAACGCGTTTGCCTTACGAATTTTACATGGACCTGCCCCAGAATAGGATGGCCTGGCTCTACTCCCAGGCGGACCTGTTCGTGAGCGCCGAACGCCGAGCGGGTTGGGCCAATACGGCGGCCGAGGCCATGGCCTGCCGCCTGCCCGTTGTCTGCACCGCCAGCGGCACTCGGGATTTTGCCCTGCCGGGCCGGACGGCCCGGGTCGTGCCCGCGGCCTGGCCGCTGTTCCTGCGTCGGGCGATCAGCCGCCTGATTCGAAATCCGGAGCTCAGGAGCCGCCTGGCCGAAGCGGGCTATCAGAAGATCAAGGAGTTCACTTGGAGTGCCCTAGCGGCCAAGCTGGAAGCCCATTTTCATGCGGAATTGGGGCCCTAGGCCCAAATTGAAATACATCTTGGCTTTATGCTATCCTTTCGAAGGAGGTCGCGGGAATGGATGAACAAGGCCTGAAAGAGCTGATGATCCTCCGGGATGAGGAGTTCAAGAAGCTTCATGAGGAACATAGAAACCAAGAAGAAAAACTCAAAATCTATGAAGCCAAAGCGCATTTGTCCGAAGCGGAAACGATAGAGGAACGAGAGATCAAGAAAAAAAAATTGGCCTTGAAAGACCGCATGTGTCGGATGATGGCGGAGTACCGAAAATCCCTTTAAGCCGCGTCCCCACGACGATGACCGCCTCCCATAAATTCAAGCGGGCCTTGGTGGGCACCGATGCCTTGTGCGCTCGGGAGATCAAGCGCGTCCTCGAGGCCCAGCGCTTTCCCCTGGCCGGTATCGACTTTCTCGACCCCGAGGTCGAGGAGGAGTTCAGCCTGACCCGCGGCTCGGCCCGGAACGCCATCGACATCGCCCGGAAACTCCTGGGGTTGGGCCAAGCCTCATGAAGCAGATCTTCCAGCTGTTCAAGCTCGCCCTCCGGGAAAAGAGGCTCATCACCATATCCTTCATTTCCACGTTCTTTGTAGCGGGCTTCACCTATGTGTTCGTCAACCTCGTCCAGCCCATTATCGACGAGATGTTCGTGCGGGGGGCCGCGTCCAATGTGCCGCATAAAGCCCGTTTCATGGACATCATTTTCAATGCGCTCCACATCGGCAAAAATCAGATGATCAAGGCCATCCCCTGGATCCTGCTGGCGGTCATCTTGGGCAAGGGGATTTTCACTTTTCTCTCGTCCTATTGCATGAAGGCCGTCGGCCACCGAGTGGTCAAGGGCATGCGGGACGAGATGTACGAGCGCGTCCTCTACCAGTCCACCAGCTATTTCGACCACACCCCCACGGGCGACGTGATGAGCCGATTGACCAACGACGTGGACAAGATCCAGCAGGTCCTGAGCGGCAGCCTGGGCGATTTTGTCGAGGAGCTGTTCACTCTGGTCGCCCTGCTCGTCGGCATCTTTGTCATCGACTGGCGCCTGGCCCTGGTTTCTTTCGTGGTGACGCCCGTGGCGGCCGTGCCCCTGGCGGTCTTCGGCAAGCAGCTCAAGCGGCAGGGCCTCAAGAACCAGCGGGAAATGGCCCGGATCTACAACCTTCTTCACGAGACCATCACCGGCAACCGCGTGATCAAGGCCTTCACCACGGAGCCATTCGAGCTCAAGAAATTTTTGCAAGCCACCCGCAACTATCTCCGGACGAGCCTTCGTCTAGCCTGGACCTCGAGCCTGTCCTCGCCCTTCATGGAGTTTCTGGGCGGGCTGGTGGGCGCCTTCATCCTGTGGGTCGGCGCCAAACGGATCGGTCAGGGAATCATCAGCCCCGGCGATTTCGGGGCTTTCATCATGGCCGTTTTCATGATGTACATGCCCATCAAGCGGCTGAGCAAAGCCAATAACTCCATCCAGCAGGCCGTGGCCTGTCTGGAGCGGGTCGAGGAAGTCCTGGGGGCGGTGCCGGTCATCCAGGACTCTCCCCAGGCCCGGCCCCTCCCTCCGGTTGTCGGTCGGGTGCGGTTCGACCGAGTGACCTTCAGCTACAATGAATTGCGTCCGGCCCTCCGGGAGGTGAGCTTCGATGTTGAACCTCACACCACGGTCGCCTTCGTCGGCTTGAGCGGGGCGGGCAAGACCACGATCGTCAACCTCCTGACCCGGTTCTACGAGCCGACTTCGGGCCAAATCACCATCGACGGCACCGACATTCGCGGGGTGACCATCAATTCCCTGCGTTCCCAGATTGGGCTGGTCACCCAGGACATCATCCTGTTCAACGACACCGTCCGCAACAACATCGCCTACGGGCTGGACGATGTCCCGCCGGACAAGGTCGTCCGCGCCGCCCAGGCCGCCCGGGCCCACGAGTTCATCATGGCCCTGCCCCGGGGATACGATACGCTGGTCGGGGAGAAGGGCGGCCTGTTGTCCAGCGGCCAGCGGCAGCGTCTGGCCATCGCCCGGGCCCTGCTCAAGGACCCGCCCATCCTCATCCTGGACGAAGCGACCTCCAGCCTCGATTACGAATCGGAACGAATGATCCAGGCCGCCCTGAACGATATCATGAAAGATCGGACGACGCTGGTCATTGCCCACCGCCTGTCCACGGTGCGCAGCGCCTCCCGGATCTTCGTCATCGAAGGCGGCCGAATCGTCGAATACGGATCCCACGACGAACTCTGCCGGTCCGACGGCGTGTACCGAAAGCTCTACGAGCTCCAGTTTCCCGAGGACGAGGAGAAACAGTCGTGATCCAAAGCATGACCGGCTATGCTGAACGGTGCTTCGAATCGAAGAGGCTGCGGGTCAAGGTCAGCCTCAAGAGCCTCAACCATCGATTTTTTGACTGGAGCTACAAGGGTCTGCCGCTGGGGCGCGTGGAGAGCCGGCTGCGGGGACTGGGCCAGCAGAGGATTCAGCGCGGCAAGGTCGAGCTCTGGCTGGAACTCGACTTCTCCGATGCGAGCCTATGGGACTTGGCCATCAACGAGCCTCTCCTGCGAAAAATCCTGACGGTCTTGACCCGGGCCGGCCGGCGCAACCCGGATGTCCGTTTTTCCGTGGAGAACATTTTCCGCATCCCCCAAGTCGTCGAATTGCGGCGCAAAGGCTTTTCCCGGAACGACGAGGCGTTCATCCTCAAGGCGTTCGAACGAACCCTGGAGGACCTGATCCATGAACGGGTCCGGGAAGGGCGGGGGATCTCGCTCCAGCTGCGCAAACATGTCCGCAACATTCGCGTCGCCCTGAACCGGCTGGCCGGGCTCTTGCGCCGTCAGCCCGGCCGCTTCCAAGCCAGGTTGAAAACGAAGATCAGGGAGCTCAACAACGGCTCATCCCCGTCCGAGGGGCGGCTGGTCGAGGAAGCGGCCTTCCAGGCCCAGCGCTATGATATCACCGAGGAAATTTCCCGGCTGAGGAGCCACATCAACAATGTCCAGGGGCTCCTGGCGCCGTCCCGGAAGGAGCCGGTGGGCAAAATGCTGGATTTCTTAGCCCAGGAGCTTTACCGGGAGGCCAACACCATCAATTCCAAATCCCAGGACCTGGACATCACCCGGGAAAGCCTTCTGATTAAAGCCGAGGTGGAGAGCATCCGCCAGCAGGTGCAAAACCTGGAATGATCGGCTCAGCCCGCCGAGGGGAGAGCCCGAGTCCAAGGAGGAGAGCGTGCTGTTCGTGGTGAGCGGACCTTCCGGATGCGGCAAGTCGACCCTCATCCGACGACTTTTAGGGGACCTCGACGGCTTGCGTTTTTCGGTGTCGCACACTACCCGGTCCCGGCGGGAAGGGGAGACGAACGGCCGGGAATACTTTTTTATCGGGCGGCCCGAGTTCGAGGCTATGGCCCAGTCGGGGGCTTTCCTGGAATGGGCCATGGTTCATGGCCATTTCTACGGGACGTCCCGGGCCGAGGTTGAATCCAAGTCGGCGATGGCCGACTTGGTCCTGGACATCGACGTCCAGGGCGCGCGGCAGGTCAAGCGCCAAGGCCTGCCGGCGATCTTTGTCTTTGTCGTCCCGCCGAGGTTCGAAGACCTCCGGGACCGGCTGGAACAGCGCGGGTTGGACGACGCGGAGACAATCCGACGACGGCTTCAAGCCGCGGCGCAGGAAGTCGAGGCCATTCCGGAGTTTGACTATCTCATCATCAACGATTCTCTCGACCGGGCCGAGGAGGATTTCAAGTCCATCGTTCGGGCGGGCCGCTGCCGGGTCAGACCGCAGTCCGAGGATGTTCTGGCCGTGCTGTCCGCCTTCCGTTCGGCGCGCCTTGAATAAAAGGAGAAAACTATGGCCAAGATCGCCCTGGGCGTGAGCTCTTCCATCAGCATCTACAAAGCCTGCGAAATCCTGCGCGAATTCCAAAAGCACGGCCATGAAGTTCAAGTCGCGGCCACGGCCAACGCCGCCCAGCTGCTATCCCCCCTGCTGTTCAGCTCCCTGTCCGGCCACAAAGCCATCGTCGGGACTTTCGACGAATGGCCGTCCGAAAAAATCGGACACGTGGCCCTGGCCAAGGAGATCGCCCTGCTCTGCGTCGCGCCGGCCACGGCCAACATTCTGGCCAAGTTCGCCGGCGGCCTGGCGGATGATTTCCTGACGACGCTCTACCTGGCCACGGAATGCCCGGTGCTGGTCGCGCCGGCCATGAACCAGGCCATGTTCCTCCACCCTCAGACCCAGGCCAACCTGCGGGCACTCAAAGCTCGAGGCGTGGAAGTGGTCGGGCCGGGCCGCGGCACCCTCGCCTGCGGGGATGAGGGTTGGGGGAGGTTGGCCGAAGTGGAGGATATCGTCCGGGCCGGACTGGCGCTCATCCACCGGACGGAAAGCCTGAAGGGCAAGACGGTCATCGTCACGGCCGGGCCCACTAGGGAATATCTCGACCCGGTGCGATACCTGACCAATCGTTCTTCGGGGAAAATGGGCTACGCCCTGGCCGCCGAGGCTGTGCTGCGGGGCGCCCGAACCATCCTGGTCTCCGGCCCCACGGCCCTTGTTCCGCCCTCCGGGGCCGAGGCGGTCGGGGTTGAGACGGCCGCCCAGATGGAGGACGCGGTCTTGAAGCATTTCGGGGAGGCGGATATTGTGATCATGGCCGCGGCGGTTTCGGACTTCCGATTCGCCGAGGGAGCTTCTCAAAAAATCGCCAAGCGGGAAATGCCGGATACGGTACGCTTAGTGAAGAATCCGGACATCCTGGCCGGATTGGGGAGCCGCAAGTCCCGCCAATTCGTGGTGGGCTTTGCGGCCGAAACCGGGGAGGTCGTCGTCCGGGCCCGGGCGAAGCTCCGGGAAAAGAAGTGCGACCTCATCGTGGCCAACGATGTTTCGCGTGAGGGGATTGGGTTTGATTCCGATGAAAACGCCGTCACTCTCATCGATTCCCGTGAGGAAGTCTCCCTGGAGCGCATGAATAAAAGGCTCGTCAGTCGCCATATCTGGGACCGTGTTGAGGCGCTGCTTGCGAAAAAAGCCTGAGGAGCTTCGGGCCGAGGTCGGAAACGTCTTAAGCTTTCTTGAGGAGGCGGGCGCCGATTTCGTGGTCCGTCGAACGAAGGCCGCCCTTATCCCCGACGCCGCGTCCGAAAAATCCGAGCCCGCCCCGCAGGCCGCAGGGCGCGATTCTTCCCGGCTTCTTGCCGTCCAGACCGAGGTGCTCGGTTGTCAGAAATGCCCCCTGGGCCGGGTCCGGTCCAAGGCCGTGCCGGGCGAAGGCGGGCTGGACTCGGGATTGATGTTCGTCGGCGAAGCCCCGGGAGCCGAGGAAAACATCCAGGGGCGGCCGTTCGTGGGCCGGGCGGGACAGCTCCTGGCCAACATCATCAAAGCCATGGGCTTTGACCGCGCGGAGGTCTTCATCACCAATGTGGTCAAGTGTCAGCCTCCCGGGAATCGCACGCCCCTGTCGGCCGAAATCGATGCCTGCACGCCCTATCTCCTTCGACAAATCGAGGCCATCCAGCCGGAGGTCATCGTGGCCCTGGGGAGCGTTTCGGCCGGCTTTTTCGTGCCCGGAGATATCAAGATTTCGGGTTTGAGGGGCACTCTGTATGATCACGGGCGGGTTAAGGTCATGCCGACTTTCCATCCCGCCTATCTCTTGAGGAACGAAGGCAACCGGCAGATCAAGAAAGCCGTCTGGGACGACATGCAAAAGGTCATGGCCTTTCTAGGGAAGAAATGAATGTCTGCGCCGAAGTCGTCTTTCCCTTGCCCATCGCCCGTACGTTTTCTTACGCCGTGCCTCCGTCCCTCCGGGAGCGGGCTCGCATCGGAGTCCGCGTAACCGCGCCCTTTGGCCGGAGGCAGCTCACCGGATTCTTGGTCCACCTGCGTTCTCAAAAACCGTCCGGGCCCGGCTCGCTCAAGGAGATCAATGATGTTCTCGATGAGGCGCCGCTCTTTTCCCCTCGCTTTCTGGCCTTTACCCGCAGGCTGACCGCCTATCATTATTCCGCTTGGGGAGAACTGCTCCAGGCCTCCCTGCCGCCGTCCATCCCTTCCCGTGCCAAGGAACTCATTTCCCTTACGGCCGCGGGCCGAGAGGCGCTGGACCGGGAAGCGCTCACCGCTCCGGAAAAAGCCCTGGCCTCGTTGTTGATCGAAAAGCCTTTTAGCCCGGTTTATGCCAAGCGCCGGCTGAAGGGCAGGGGATTCTCCTCGCTCCTGTCCAGAATGGCCAAGAAAGGCCTGATTGAAATCGAGCGAGCCCAGGCCGCGGCCAAACGACTCCGGCCCGAGCCCGAGGAGAAGTTGTCGGGACAGGGGGCTCAGCTTCCGCTCGACTTCTCGTTCGGGCCGGCCGCCCAGTCCGCGGCGGCCGCGATCCAGAAGAAGCTGGAAAGATCCGCCTTCTCGGTCTCCTATCTTTTTGGGCCGGCGGCCGTCCGGGAGGCCGTCTATGTTCATTTGATTCGGTCGGTCCTGGCCGGAGGGGGCCGGACGCTCGTTCTCGTTCCGGAAATATCCCCTTCGGCGGCTTTGATGACTCAATTCGAGCTGAAGCTGGGGGAGCGGGCGGCGGTGCTCCACAGCCGGTTGACCGATAAGCAGAGAGAAACCGAATGGCGCAGGATCCGTGCCGGGCGGGCCGCGGTCGTTATCGGACCCCGCTCGGCGCTCTTGGCACCCATCCCGGCAGCGAAACTCATGATCATCGACGAGGAGCAGGATGAATCATTCATCCAGTCCGAGAGTCCGGCTTTTGACGCCCGACAGGGAATCCTTTTCCGGGCGCGGGCCGACAAGGCCGCGGCCGTACTCGGGTCGGCCTCTCCGTCCGTGAGCGGGTACTACCGGGCCGAATCCGACGGATACTTAATCGAGGTTGGCGGGGGCTGGCCGCGGCCCCGGGCGGAAGTCGTGGATATGACCCGAGAGCAGGGCATTCTCAGCCGTGCCCTGGAGCAGGGGATCCGGAACAGGCTGGCGCGCCGGGAGACGGTCTTGATCTTTTTGAACCGGAAGGGCTATGCCTCCCTGCTTGTCTGTCCCCGCTGCCGGCACATGCCCAAGTGTCTCCAGTGCGATATTCCCCTGACCTACCATAAACGCGAAAACAAGCTAACCTGCCGCTACTGCCGCTACGAAATACCGGCCTTGTCCCGATGTCCCCGCTGCGGGGAAAAACTCCTCGGCGGCCGTGAGCCGGGCATCGAAGCCCTTGAAGAAGATGTCCGCCGTAAATTCCCCGGCCGCCGTGTGGCCTGTTTCGATACCGAGGTGACCGCCCGGCGCCCGGACCGGGCGCGAGTCCTGGAGGAAGCCGTCCGGGGCCAAATCGATATTCTGCTCGGCACGCAACTGCTCGCCCATCAGGCGAACCTTCCCCCGGCGACGCTGGTGGGGATTCTGAATCCCGAGGCCCTCCTGTCCCTGGCCGATTACCGAGCCGGGCAGAAAGCGTTCCAGGGACTCATTCGGATGTTAAGCGCCGCGGCGGTCGGAAACCGGGAACCCGCGGAGGTCATTATCCAAACCGCCATGCCCGATCACCACAGCATTCGCTGCGCGGCCGCCCGGGATTTTTCAGGTTTTTTCAAAGAGGAGATCACCTTTCGCCGCTTGATGAATTATCCCCCGTTCTCCTGCATGGCCGAGGTTTTGTTCCAGGGACAGAACCTGCGCACCCTGGCCGCCCAGGTCCGAGGGTTTCACGACAGGCTGCGCAGCGCCGCGCCGGACGTGGACATACTGGGCCCGGGCCGGGCGGCGGTAACCCGGGTGCGCGGCTTGAACCGCCTTCATCTTCTAGTGCGGGCCAAAAAAAAAGAGCGGCTGGACGCCGCTCTGAGTGAGGCCCTGAAGGCAACGGCCTCGGTCAAGGCCGTCTGGCTCTATGATTGACCGCGCTCTATGTCCTCTGCATCAACAAGCGCAGCCACACCGATCCCAGAATTTCGTAGGGTGAATAGGTCTGGAGATGGGCTTCGATCAGAACGTCGCTGTCTCCGTCGTACATTTCGGCGACACTCGGGCTGACATAGGTGACGGCGGCGGTGCCCTGCGCATTCGTAACGGCCGCGATGCGCCGCGAGTAATCCGGAAACTCGCCCAACCCGGCTTCGACGGTGAAGATGACCGTCTGTCCGGAGAGGGGAGATCCGGCCGCCTTGACCGTTGCCTGGATGTTGGACGTGACCCTTCCCGCGGAGGTGACATACAGGATGTTGGGATTGGCCTGCAGTTCCATGGAAATATGGAGCGTGGCCGGTCCGAAGGGATTTGGCTCGGACCCCGCCTGCCTTTGGCAGGAGACCGACAGGAGGAAAACCAGGGCCAAGGCCAGGGTCGGCACCAAGATTTTTTTTGTGGTCATGGTCAATCCTCCTTACTTCTGTCCGCGGGGGGACAGCGTCGCGCCGGACGACGAATCGGCGTAGTTGGCGAAGTAGATCGTCAAGTAGCCTGTGGTGCTGACCTTATGGTTGGCCAGGTCATGGCCGTAGAAATCGACCTTGGCCGTGACCTGCAGCACGTCCAGGGTGTTCTGCAGTTGAGCGAGGGGCGGCTCCATTTTGGCCACCTCGCGGACGATCACGAAGCCGAAGTTGACCGTCCCGTTGATGGGCACCAGGACCGACAAGTTGCCCTCGAAGGAGTAGGGGACATCGACTCCCTCCTGGTTGGCGCCGTTGGGCTGGGAATAGGACACGACATAGCGCGTGAGCAAGACGTCGTAGAACTGGGAGACGCCGCCTATCGGATTGGGGTCCAGGGGCCAATTCCGTATGGCCACCGCGGCGCTGTCGGCATAAATGGTCGGGGAGCCGCTGCTCATATTGACCACGTCCGAGTTGAGAAAGTAGGCGGCATTCCCTGTGGTGTCCGTGCCCTGGAGACTCAGGACGGTGAGCAGGCTGTTGGACTGGGATTGGTCCTCGATGGCGTTGCAAGCCGTCAGCCCGAAGGCCGCAGCGATGACCAGCCCCGAAAGAAAGATGTGTTTAAGCGTGTTCATGGGTCACATCCTTTGGCTTATTTAATGATTCTGGGCGTAATGAAAATGAGAAGCTCTCGATTGTTTTTTGTTCGGGCCATGTTGCGGAAAAGGTTGCCGATGATGGGGATCTTGTACAGAAGGGGAACGCGGTCCTGGGTGTACGAATCCTCGGTGCGGTAGATCCCGCCGATGACCGTTGTGCCCCCGTCCGGGACCATGACCGTGGTCTTGGCGCTCTGGGTGATGATGGGCGGAATGTTGTTGACCAGGTTGGCAAAGTCGGCCGCGTTGTTCTTGATATCGATGGTCATGATGATCGTGCCCTCGGCCGTGATCTGGGGGGTGGCCTTGAGTTCCAGGGCGGCGTTGATGTACCGCGTGGACACAGTGAAATTAGCCTGGGTCTGGACGGGTATCTGGCGGCCCTGAATAATCTCCGCCTCACGGTTGTTCTGTGTGGTCACCTTGGGGCAGGAGATGATCTTGCCTTGGCCGGAGGTCTCCAGGGCGGAGATGGCCATATCCAAGCGGAAGGTGTCGAGAACATTGGCAAAGGACAGTCCCACGACGGAATTAAAGGCCGGCGCGGGCACGTTGATCGCGTAGCCGCCCAACGGCCCGCCGATACCCTTGGTCACTTGGCCCTGGGGGATGATGGCTCCGTCGGCCGTGATCTTGTTGGGGAATACGAGGTTGGTCTGGTTGCCGTAGAACGGGTCCGCCTGCCCCAGGAAGCCCCATTGGAACCCCAGGTTGCGGACGAAGGTCGAGGTGGCTTCCACGATCCGGGCTTCGATGGACACCTGGGGCGTGGGCGTATCCAGCACGCTGATAAGCTTCATCATCAGCTCCATCCGTTCCTTGACGTCCGAGATGATGAGGGTGTTGGTCCGGCCGTCGACGGCGATCTCCCCCCGAGTGCTTTTTTTATTATCCAGGAGACGCTGGATGTCGGAGGCTTGGGAGTAGGACAGGGTGAGGGTTTTGGTGACCAACGGCCCGGCGTTCTCCTTGCCCTCCCGCAGCCGGCGTTCGTCCTCGCCCTCTCGGGTGAGAATGGACAGGGGGGCGATACGCAGGACGTTGCCCTCCAGGGCCTTGCCCATCCTGTTTTGCTTGAGGATCATGTCCAGGATCTGATCCCAGGGCACGACCTCGAAAACACACGTCACCCGGCCCTTGACATCCGGGTCGAAAACGACGTTCAGCCCGGCGAATTCGCACAGGTACAGGACGACGTCCCTCAGGTCCGCGTCCTTGAACTTCACGCTCAGGACTTCGCCCGTGTAGCGGGCTTCCTGGGCGTCGACCGTCTTGGCCACAAAATGATCGGCCGGGGAGCCGCTTCCCGCCGGTTGGGTCTGGACCGGGGGAGCGAAGGACGGAGCGGGAACCGCGCTTTTTTCGACCGCGGCCTCCTGAGGCGGCACCGCGGCTGCAGTCGGCGGAGGCGCTGATATCGCCGGCTGGGGAGACACGGCGCCGATCGTCGGCGGCATCTGGTCCTTGGCGAAGGAAATGGTCAGGCCCGTGCTTCCCGTGACAAGGCTGTAGAGCTTGGGTTCTTTCAAGTCGAAGACAAGTCGGGTGATGGCCTCGGGGTCGGACCGGAATTGACCGACCTTAAGCCTGTCCACGCCGTATTTATCGATGGGAAACGTTGAGGTCGGCTCATGGTAGACGGTGTCATAGAGGTCGATCACCAGACGCAGGGGGTTGCCCAGGGCGAATATCCCGTACAAAACCCCCGGGTTACAGCGGGCATTGATATTGATCCGGTCGAAGCCGTCCTGGACTTCAACGGATTGCAGGGTGACCCGCTGCTTCGTTCGTCCGGCCAGGGCCTGTTCCATGGCCCGGTTGAGGATGTCCGTGGACCCCGGCTCCAGGACTTTGTCGAGCTCGACCACCGTTTGGCCCGGTCCGGCCAGAATCCGGAAGGGAGCTTTTTCCTTGAGCGACAGAAGAAGCCGGAGACCGCTGTTCTCCTGCGGCTCGACTTTCAAAGCCGTGATGAGCGGCTCAGCGTCTCCCGGCGGCTGGGGCTCTTGGACCAGGATGGCCGAGGCGATATCCAGGACTAGAGTGCTGGGGGTGCCTTGAGCGTAGGACGCGGACGTCAGGCGCAGGCCGTTGTCCGTGGTCAACACCACTCGAGGATGGAGCGGGCTCGGTTCGATGCTGATTTTTTCTATGCGAACCGGGTTGGCGTTTTGAGCGGCCGCAGTCAGGATCAGCAGGAGGACAAGAGGGATGAGGGCTTGACTATAATGTTTCCTTTTCATTTTATCGCTCCTCCGGATTGATGTCTTTGACGATATCCCTGGGAGAGATCAGGCGCATGCCCTTCTCCGAGGTCTGGCGGAAGGTCACGCCGTCCTGGGTGATCTTGAGGACGAACCCGTCGGAAAACTTATCGCCTTCCTTGATCTTAAAATGGAAGCCCTGAGGGCCGGCGACCAGGGCGTAGACTCTTCCTTTCTGCTTGACGATACCGATGAGGCGCAGCTCTTCCAGGAACAAATCCGGGCCCTCGGCCGATACCCGTTCTCTGGCCGTGCTTCCTCCCAGCAGATCACGAAACGGGTCCCGCCGGTTTCCCGAATCATACTGGGACGGTTTGGGCTGAAAGCCCGCCTTGGAGACGGGCGCTTCCTCGGTCGGGAGAGCGGACTCGGCTTCCGGCTTGGCCGGGGTCGATTTCGAGGCCGGCTTATCCTGACCTCCCGGCAGGCCGAGCAGAGTCCCGGTCAGGAAAGCGACGATGAGTCCGGCGACGAGTAGAGTCTTCATAGTTCATCCTTCAGGCTGAGCCGGCCTGACCTCTTTTATTGGTCGGGGGAGGCTGCGACTTGACGGTTGTCCCCCCGCGCTTGGCCTTGGATTTGGCTTGGATGGCTTTGATCTGTTCTTCGTCCAGGAACAAATAGGTCTTGGCGGTGAAGGCGGCGGATAGGGTTGAGGTTTCTGTTTGTCGGGCCAGGGCCTTGATGGTAAACCGTTCGATGGTGAACAGGCGGGGGAATCGGCTCAAGCGGTCGAAAAAATTGCCCAGGTTATGGTAGGTCCCCGTAATCTCGAGCAAGAGCGGCCATTCCGAGTAAAAATCCTTGAAGTTTTCGGGCCGCTGGGTGAATTTAGTGATATTGAGGCTGGTGTCATAGGCCAGCTGCTGGAATCGAGTCAGGATTTCGCTGATTTCCCTTTGCTTGGGGATGATCTCCTCCAAGTCTTTGAGGGTCACGGACACGATGGCCAGTTCCCGTTCGATCTTGTCCATCTGCTTTTTCTTGATGCGCAGTTCGGCGACTTGTTTATCGGTCGATGTCCGCTGCTTTTTCAGGTCGCTCAACTGGGACATCCGGGGCTTGTAGTAGGCGAAGAAAAAGAGCCCGGCCAAGACGAGGGCGATGGCGGCGTATTTGAACCAGGGTCGGTTTTTCATGGTCTTTGTCCCTTGGTCTTGGCGCTAGCGGGCGCGGGGCTGACGGGCAACGCCGCCCCGGGAGCCAAGACAACGCCGGCCGTCAGGTTGAATTCCAAGAATCGCTGATTCTTCACCGTTTTCTGGGTGGAGTCGGTGGGGTTGACCGACTGCAGGATGTCGCTTTTTTCCAGTTCGGCGACATACTCGGCGATCAAGGTGTAGTTGGTGGCCTTGCCTTTGACTTTTAGGGTCTGGCCGTCGAAGGTGGCCTCGCTCAGCCAAACCCATTCCGGAAGCTTCTGGCTCAAAACCTGCATGATCTTAACGGCCGTGTCCTGCTGGAACCGGAGCGCGGAAATCAGCCGGATTTTATTCTGGATGGAGTCCCGCTGTTCTTTCAGAAGGTCGAGCTTCTGAAGAACGTTTTGCATCTTTCGTTTCTCGGTGTTGGCCGCGTCGAGGAACCCCCGCTCCCGACTGATGGCATTCCTCTGCATGAAGGCCAAGGCGGCGACTAAGACCACCGTCAGGAGGAGGATCAAGGGCGGCGTGGAGGACGGCCGCTCGGACTTGGCCGTCTCCTTGACAGGCCCGGCCGTCGGAACGGGAAAGGCATCCTTTTTTTCCGGTTTGAGAAGGTTGATGCGTATCATGGTTGTTAATCCATTCTCCGGGTGGCTAAACCCGTGGCCACTCCGAAAAAGACCGGCATTTCGTGGTAATAGACCGAATTCAACCGCTTCTCATTGAAGGCCACCTGCCGGAACGGGTCGAGGATGCGGGTGGCGATGTCGAACTTCTGTTCAAAGGCTCCGACCATGCTCTTCAGGTTCGACAGGCCTCCGCTGAGAAAGATGCTCTCGATTTTCTTATTCCGTTTGTCCTCGGCGGTGTAGAAGGACAGCTGTTTCTCGACCTCCTCCAGGAAGTCGTGCGTGTTCTGCCTGAGAACCGCCTCGAATTCCTTGGGAGCGATGTTGGCCGAGCTGCCGCCCTTGAGCAGTTTTTCCGCGTCCTCAAAGGAGATATTCAGCTCTTTGCGCATATTTTCCGTGAAGAAGAACCCGCCCAGGGTCAAGTCGCGCATGATCTGGGGCATGCCCTTCTCGCAAATGACGATGTTGGTCAGGTTGGCTCCCAAGTTGATCAGGGCGACCGTTTTATCGTCGCTCAGATCGGGATAGTTGACCTCGAAGGTGTTCACCAGGCCGAAGCCGTCGACTTCGATGGCCTGCAGGTTCTTGCCGGCCTGGATCACGACAGTGCTGTAGGCCGAAATCTTTTCTTTCTTGACTGCCACCAGCAGAATGTCCAGGTTTTCCTGCTCGGCGCCTCCGGCCGGGCGCAGGAGGGCGTAGTCGACGTTGGTTTCCTCGAAGGGGTAGGGGATATTGTGCTTGGCTTCCCAGATGATGGACTCGGCCAGCTCCTCGGATTCCATCCGGGGCAGGGAGATTTTTTTGACGATGACCGAGTTACCCGACAGGGAAATGACCACATTTTTATTTGTGATTTTGTTCTTGTCGAAGAGGCTCAGCAGCGAGTCCACAACGGCCGTGGAGTCGATGATCGTTCCCTCGACAATGGCGTCGTGAGGCAGGACCTCGTAACCGATTTTTTCCACCTCGTAATGGACTTCACCGCCCTTTTTCCTGGATTTCAGTTCAATGGCTTTGATGGCGTGTGAACCGATGTCTAATCCCACCGAGTCTTTGCTTTTGCCGAGTCCGAACATGGTCGTTCCTATCCTTGTCCTTGGTTCAAGAGAAATGACTTGCGGTCTTTGACGAATTTCTCATGGAGTTTTTTTTCTACGAGCGGCGGGACGAGATCCCGCACGGACCCCCCCAGGGCAAACACCTCCTTGACTATTTTAGAACTGAGGAAGGTATAGAGGACGTTGGGCATCATGAAAAAGGTCTCGACATCCGGACAGAGTTTTCGGTTCATCAAGGCCATCTGAAACTCATATTCAAAATCCGAGAGGGCCCGCAAGCCCCGGATCAGGATTCGAGCGTTGCTTTTTTTGGCGAAATCGACCAGAAGGCCGTGGAACGACTTCACCTCGACTTTTTTTTGCCGGCCAAATATTTGGGTGATCATTTTAACTCGCTCTTCTGTCGAAAAAAGCGGATTTTTGACCGGGTTTTCCAGGACGGCTATAATAATTTTATCGAATATTTTCAGGCCCCTCTGAATGATGTCTATGTGACCGTTGGTTATCGGGTCGAAGGAACCTGGGTATGCAGCCTTTTTTATCATGACAAAAATTGTCCTCCCTAGCCTTTCGTTCTCATGATCGCTTTCGTTCATAATTACAAAATTTGTCAATTTTGAAAAAATGCCTCTCAGCTTCTTTGCCCATAGCCGTTTTAGAAGGATAACGTGATTATAATTAGGGCTTTTTTTCAAGCAATCCCCTAAGGGGATGAATCTAAAGGTGATTTTTTGTTTTTAATCCTCACCTTTAGGGGTGAGATAAAAAGCCTTAATTCAGGCCCGGGCCGCCATTATCCCGGTTTTTGTCATTCCGAATTGCCAGCGGCCTCCTCCCTTCTTTCTTTCAAAATGACGCGCGGAGCGGGCCCGAATCCGCTTTTTGTTGCTTTTATCGGTCAATTGTGCTAGTTTTTAGCTGGCAAGGAATGATCAGGTTCGGGACATCAGGCTGGCGGGCGGTTATGGGAAAGGAATTCACCTTTTCCAACGTCCGGATCGTCGTCCAGGCAATCGCCAACTATCTGAAAAAGAAATTTCCCGGACAAAACATCTCGGTTGTGGTCAATTGCGACACCCGCTTCCTTTCGGAACGTTTCGCCCTGGAAGCGGCCAGAATCCTGTCCCACAATCATATCCACACCTATCTGGCCGACCGGGACGCTCCCTCGCAGGCCCAAGCCCTCCAAATTATTAAACGCAAGGCTCAAGCCGGCATCAATTTCACCGCGTCCTTCAACCCTCCCCAGTACAACGGCTTGAAGTTCAACACCGAGACCGGTGCGCCCGCCCTGCCCCATGAGACGGACGAAGTGGAGAAAGAAATCCAAGGTCTGCATTCGACCTACACGTTTATCCCTTCGTATCCGCGCCAGGAGTTCATCGAAAGGATCAATCTCCAGCAGGATTACCTGGCCTTTGTCCAGGAGAAGATCGATTTTGCCGCCATCCGTCGGTCCGGGCTGCGGGTGGCCGTGGACTTGCTCTACGGCACGAGTCGGGAATACCTGGACGAAATCCTGGCCGAGAACGACATTCCCCTCGAAGCGATCCATGGCTTCATCGACCCCTATTTTGGAGGGGTGACGCCGTCGTGCACCGAGGAAAACCTGGTCGAGCTGAAAGCCCTGGTCACCGACACCAAGTGCAACCTGGGCATTGCCACGGACGCCGACGGCGATCGGTTCGGAATCGTAGACGAAAGAGGCGCCCTCGTTGACCAGAACCTGATCCTGTCTCTCCTCCTCAACTATGTCGTCTCGTCCAAAGGCTGGCGGGGCGGCGTGGCCCGGTCGGTGGCCACGACCCACCTTGTGGACCGCATCGCCCGCCGCTACGGCCTGCCCCTCTTCCGGACGCCCGTGGGCTTCAAGTACTTGGCGGACCTTTTCCTTCGCGGCCAGATTATCTTCGGCGGAGAGGAAAGCGCCTGCATCGCCATCAAAGATCACCTTCCCGAAAAGGACGGCATTTTTGCCGGGCTGCTCGTATCCGAAATGCTGGCCGTGTCGGGCCGGAGCTTGACCGAGCTGAAGGCTGAGCTCTTCCGTGAATACGGGGAGCGCGTCGGCGGCCAGAAAAATGTCATCTTGACGGGCGAGCGGGAGAAGCAGTTGAGGAAGCTCAAGAGAAACCCTCCGGCCAAAATCGACAGCCGCCGAGTGGAATCCGTAGAAACCATCGACGGCTTGAAGCTGGACCTGGCGGATGACGACTGGGTCCTCCTGCGTCGTTCCGGAACCGAGCCCCTGATCCGCTGCTATGCCGAGGCCGGCTCGAAAAAAGAAATGCGGCGGCTGATGACGGCCGGGCTGGAGATGCTGGCATGACCCGAACCCGAGACGGCCGTCCGGGGAGGCTCGCTTCCTCCGGGCCGAAAATTCTGACCGCGGTGGCCGTGTTCCTCCTAGTTGTGCTGCTGATCACCTCGGTCTTCGGCAAAAAAGGCCTGATGGAAATCCAGCGGACTCGGAAAAACTATGAAGCTCAGTTTCGGGAGCTGACCGCGCTCGAGAGGCGGAAGGCCGAACTGGGAAAGGAAATCGCCGAGCTGGAGCGGAATCCCCTGGCCGTGGAGAAAGAGGCGCGGGACAAGCTGTGGCTGATGAAGATCAACGAGATCGTGATCGTCGATAAAAAAAAGTAGCGGCCCGAGCCGCGGGGAGACTTTTCCCCGGACGCTCAGTTCATCGGTATCCACAGCGGCATGATCGCCAGGAAGCGCTCGCGCGGCATGACGGCCAAGCTGTCCAGCGCCTTTTTCAAGGATGGGTCGAGGCGGATGCTGCGAATGTCCCTGCTCCCTCCGAAAAGGGAGCCCCACCAGGACGTTTTGCGGGGGCGAATGTCCAGCTGGACGTTCTCGGCCGCGGGGATTCCGGCCAATCTCTTGGCCTCCTCGATGGCCGCGGTGAGTCCGCCCAATTCATCGACCAAGCCGATCGCCCGGGCCTGATTCCCGGTCCAGACACGGCCTTGTCCGATGTCATTCACCTTGTCCTTGGTCAGGTTCCGGCCCTCCGAAGCCTTGGTCAGAAACTTGTCGTAGATCCACGAGATCTGTTCCTGGAGCAGGGCTTGTTCTTCCTTGGACAGCGGGTGAAACGTGGAGAAGATGTTGGATTGTCGCCCGTATTTCAGCTCTTCCGAACTGATTCCGAGTTTTTCGTACAGCTTGGCGAAATTGAATTTGCCCGACAGGACTCCGATGGAGCCGGTCAGGGTTTGGGGCTGGGCGAAGATTTTGTGGGCGGACATGGAAATCCAGTACCCTCCCGACCCGGCCATATCCGACATGGAGATAACGACCGGCTTGACTTTTTTCGTCAGCTCCACTTCTCGGCCGATGGTATCCGAGGCCACGGCCGACCCCCCGGGGCTGTCCACCCGCATGACGACTGCGGCTATGGATTTGTCCAGCCGGGCCCGGCGGATCCAGCGGGCCAGGGTTTGGCTGCCGATCATTTGGTAGTTCAGGCTTTCTCCCCCGAGAATGGGACCCATGGCATAAATCAGGGCGACGCGCCGGCCCGTTTCCAGGCCGAGCGAGGAGGGCTTGACCCTCAGGTAATCCTCGGAACCGACTCGAACGAGCTTGGCTCCGCCGGCCTGAAACAGGTCGGGCAGCTGATCATCGTACAGGACCTCATCCACCAGACCGGCCGTCTGGGCCTGCTCGCCCTGAAAAAAGGCCTTGTCGATCAGGTTTTTCACTTCGGCCTCGGTCTTATGCCGGGCTTGGGCCACGGTTTTCACGAAATGGTTAAACGTATCCGAAAGGAGAGACTCTTCCATCTCCCGGTGAGCCGGAGTGAAACCCTCTTCGGTAAATTGGTTATAGGCGGTCTTGAACTTGCCGATGTGCTCGAATTGGGCTTGAATGCCCAATTTTTCCAGGCCTTTCTTGAAGAAGGGGACATCTCCGCCGATCCCGGTCAGGCCCAGCCAACCCAGAGGATGAAGGACGATTTTGTCGCAGGCCGTGGCCAGGTAGTATTCCCTGTTGAATTCCGGCGCCTCTTCAATAAATGCGAAGGCCTTTTTCCCGGATGCGCGGAAGTCCAGGATGGCGCCCCGGATCTCGTCCGCCTTGGCCCAGCCGCATTGGAGCATGTTGAGCCGCAGGAGGACGCCTTGGATGCGATGATCCACCTTGGCCTTGCGCAGGTTTGTCCAGATATCGTTCAAGGACTGAGGCTGGGCTCCCACAAAAAATGAGGTTAAGAAATCCGGCTGGGACCATTCGGCCAGCTCCCCTCCGAGTTTGATCTCCAGGTAGGAATTGACTCCGACCGAGGGCGGCTTGGGCGCGAATTCAACGTATATCAAAGTGATGAATGCGGCCGCGATGAGGACGATAAAAAAAAGGACGATCAATAGGACGTATTTTCCGCGTTTCATCGACTCTCCTTATTTTTCCATATCCCCTCTTTATACGGAAACTCGAGTCCGGAGGTTTTGCCCGTATCCTGGGCCTAAAAATATATCATAAGAAGCGTGATCCGAGAAGCCGGGCGTCCGCCCAGGGAATTGAGGCCGCCATGGTTTGGCTCACCGCCCAGGTGTGCCGGGTGGGAATTCTCATGTACGGCCAGCGGCCCAGTCTGCCCGAAATCGTCAAGTGGATTCGATACACATCGAGTCGACCTCCCCTCGTCAAAAAAACTTGATTTTGATTTTTTTTTATGAAAAAATAATGAGACCTCTTTTTCGCGGGGCTCACTGTGAACCGGGAGCAGCGAGGAAGAGAGCAGGAGGATTATTTTATGGAATCTAAAAAATTGTATGTCGGCAACCTCAACTACCAGACCACCGATGAGACCCTCAAGAGCCACTTTGCCCAGTACGGAGAAGTCACGTCGGTCAACATCCTCAAGGGACGCGGTTTCGGTTTTGTGGAAATGGGCTCGGCCGAGGCCGCCCTGGAAGCCAAGAACAAGCTGAACGGAACCGAGTTCGAGGGCCGCAAGCTCATCGTCAATGAGGCCAAACCCAGAGCCGATAAGCCCCAGACTGAAAGAAGGTTTCCCAAGTATTGATCGATAGCTCTCTTTTTTTCCCCTGAGCCTTTTTCGGAATCCTCTTCGAGGCCCTCCCCCGCTGATACGGATTCCCGTCGAAAGGGCCCCGTCCGTCGCTTTTCCTTAAGTTCTCGAGTTTTGTCCTTCCCCGAATAAGCCCCTGACGCCGGTCTGCCCCAGCGGCAAAAAATCGTTTGAGGCGGGACAGCCCGGCCTGTCCTGCTTTTAGATCAAAACCCGGGTGAACCTTTTATTCATACGCTTCGTAGAAACGAATGAAGTCCAAGGTGACAAGCGATATCTCTCGGGACAAGGAGTCATGATGAAAAAGTCAATGGCCGCAACGATAAACAGAGCCGGGTTCTAGTGCGGCTGAGGTAAGACGGACGGAAGCGTCGGGAGCTTAATCGGTTTCATGGACGAGAGCAAGAACGCGCCGCAGACGGCCGAGGCCATGGACGCCGGCCTTCTCATCCGGGGCATCCGGCGGGGCGACCGCGAGTCATTCCTGGCCGTCATCCGGCTTTATCAAAAGAAGGTGTTTCAAATGGCCTACGGCTTTTTCGGGAACAGGGAAGACGCCCTGGACATCGTCCAGGAGACCTTCCTTCGGGTGCACGAAAAAGCGGGACTGTTCCAGGAAGGCTACAACCTCCAGGGCTGGATTCTTCAGGTGGCTAAAAATATCTGCATCGACTACTACCGAAAAAATTATAAGAAAAGGAAAGAGCTGGAGTCCGACAAGAGCCTGGACGAACTGAACCCGGCCGCGCCGGCCGACCGCCGTTCCGGCGAAGCCGCGGACCTGCAGCGCCTCGTGGGACGGTGCGTCAACCGGCTGGCCCGCCGCCAGAGACTGATTTTTGTCATGCGCCATTACCAAGAATTTCGAAACGAAGATATCGCCCGGATCCTCAACATCTCAACGGGGACGGTCAAGTCCCTTCATTTCAAGGCGATCCAAAACTTAAAAACCATGCTGGCTCCTTACCTGGAGGCTCAACCATGACGGCCTGCGCCCGGAATCAACGGAAGCTTGTGGAATACCTGTCGGGAGGCCTCGACCCCGTCGAGCGGGAGGCGACCATGACCCACCTCAAGGACTGTCCTTCGTGCCGAGCCGAGGAAGCCCGCTGGATGAAACTATTAGAGGCGGCTTCGGCCGGGAAGCGCGACGCGGACCGGGCGACGGCCGGCATCGATTGGGAGGGCTTAGCCCAGCGCATCGCCGATGCCGCCGAGCAGAACATCGCCGGCCGGCGGGCACAGCCCGAACACCGCCGGAGGCATCTGGCCTGGCTTGTCCGCCCGGCCATGGCCTATCTCCTGGTCGGATTGTTCATCGGCGGCCTGGCCATGTGGGCCGTGTTCAAGACAGGGGTCTTCAGCCCGCGGCCGCGGACCGGCTATTTCGCCTCCACGGAGTTCTTGGACAAAGCCGAGATGGAGCTGGCCCGGCGCGAGACCGTGGATTACCTGGAGCGCAGCCAGTACCTGCTCCTGGATTTCAGCCAGGCTCCGGCGAACCAAGCCGGCGCCGTCTTGAGCGCTGAGATCGCTTCAGGAAAGGCCGCGGCCCTGCTGTCCCGCAAAAAGTTCATCAACTCCCAATTGGACAAGGTCCCCATGGCCAAAGCCCGCGAGATCTGCGACCAGATCGAGGTCCTCTGCCTCGAGCTCAGCCAGATCGGCGGCCGACTCGACGAAGCCCAATGGAGGGAAATTCAGGACCGGGTGCGGCAGAGCCAACTTCTGCTGCAAATTAACTTGGTTAAAAAGGAGCTGCAAAGCCGTGAGATATAAGCCTCAACACTCCATCGTCGTCGGAATCCTGATCCTGGCGGGACTCTGCCTTCCGGCCCGGTCGCAGGACCGGCCGGAGGACAAGCTCCTCCAGGAAGCCAAACTCCTCATTTTCGACGCCCAGTGGGCGCCGGCCCTGGACAAGCTCGAGTCGGTTCTGCGCCAATATCCGAACAGCCCGGCGACGCCCCAGGTCCTATTCTACAGGGCCGAGTGCCTGTCCAAGACGCTCGGCCGGGATCGGGACGCGCTCCAGGCCTACAAAGAATATTTGAAAACGAACGACCGGAATGAAAGCCTGGTCGAGCAAGCCGAAGTGTCGATCATCGAGTTGTCTTTCAACCTCTACAACAAAGGCGATAAAGAAGCCGTCAAGGAAGTCGCGGGCCGCCTGACAAGCCCCAACAAGGCCATTCAATACTACGCCGCTTACAAGCTCAGCTCCTGCAAGGATAAGGCCGTGGCGGCCAAGAGCATCCCCGTCCTGCAGCGAATCATCAACACGGAGACCAACCCGGAGCTGACCGACCGGGCCAGGATCGCCCTGCTTCGGGTCAGCCCCAAGTCTTTGGAGAACGTCGACCGCAGGCCGGAGGACCGGCGCGCCCGGATTTTAAGAATTCGGATTTCGGGGGGCGGCGCGCAGAAAGTGGATATTTCGATTCCTCTGGCGCTGGCCGACCTGGCCCTCCAGGCCATATCCGAGGAAAGCAAGGTCATGCTGCGCAAGAAAGGCTACGACCTGGACCGGATTTTGAGCGAAGTGGAAAAAGCCGGCGGCAGCGTCCTTGAGATCCAGGATTCAAAAGAAGGGACTGCGTTCAAGATTTGGATAGAAATTCGATAATAATTTATTATGAGGAGGACTCATGAGAAAGTTAGTGCTTGTGGTGGCCGCGCTCCTGGCGGTCTCTCTGTTTGCGTTATCCGCCTGGGGGACAACCGCGCCGGAGAATGATTTCCAGGCGATAAAGAAAGCCGTCAAGGAAAACCCCAACATCCAACCCGGCCAGGAGGCCAAGTGGTTCAAGGTTCTGGTAACCGACGCCAAAACGGGCAAGGACAAGGTCAAGATCACCCTGCCCCTGGTCGTGATCGATATCATCTCCAAGTGCGTCGACACCAAAGACCTGCAGATGCACAGGCCGGGCTGCAACATCGACCTGCCGGCCCTGTTCAACGAGCTCACGGCCGCGGGCCCGATGATGTTCATCGAGCTCCAGGAGAAGGACGAAATCGTCAAGGTCTGGCTGGAATAATTCCTTCCTGAAATACGCTTGATCGGGGGGATGGACCCGGCGTCCATCCCCCCTTTTTATTTTGGGGATCGGCCGGTCAGGGCCGCGGGGGGGAATGCCCCTTAAATACCCGCTGTTTCCGGTCGATATTTCCCCCGGTTTCGATTGACAAGTTTTGGCCGAATCCCAATAATAGAGTCCCTTAATGCCAATCTTGGAATTTGCCCGAAAGGCAGGTCGGTGTGGCCAGACTATTCGAGTATCAAAGCAAGAAACTGCTGAAACAAGCCGGGATCCGCATTCCCGAAGGAGACGTGGCCTCCTCACCCCAGGATGTCCGGGCCATCGCCCAACGGCTCGGGCGGCCCGTCGTCCTCAAGATCCAGGTCTGGGTGACGGGCCGGGCCAAGCTCGGCGGCATCCGTTTCGCCGAAACTCCCCAGGAAGCGGAAGCGATCAGCCGGGAGATGTTCGGCCTGAAGGTCCGGAATTTCGTTGTGGATAAGCTCATGGTCGAGGAGCGGCTATCCATCCAATCCGAGTTTTTTGCCGGACTGGTCATCGATGATGCGGTTAAGGCTCCGGTCATCGTCTTCAGCGCGGTCGGAGGGACGGGGGTCGAGGATGTCGCCGGACGCAACCCCGAAAAAATCGGGAAGCTGACGATCGATGTCCGGACGGGCCTCCAGGAGTTTCAGGCCCGAAACCTCATCCGTCGGGCCGGTCTGGGGGGCAGCCTGTCGGTGGACCTGGCTGATTTCCTGACCAAGCTCTATTGCGTGGCCCGGACGTATGAAGCCCGCTCGGCCGAGGTCAACCCTCTCGTCCTGACCGAATCCGGCCAGGTTGTGGCCGCCGACTGCCACCTGGTCATTGACGACTATGCCGTCGTCCGTCATCCGGAGCTGGGAATCGAAGTCGCCCGCGAATTCGACCGGCCGCCCACGGAGCTGGAAAAAATCGCCTACAAAGTTGAGGAGAAGGACTACCGCGGGACCTTCTACTTCCTGCAGATGACCGAAACCGTCGGCCCCGCGGACAAGGCCATCGGCTTTCACGGGGCGGGCGGAGGCGGGTCGATGATGTCCATGGACGCCGTCCTCAGGCATGGGTTCCAGCTGGCCAACTATTGCGATACGAGCGGCAACCCGCCGGCCAGCAAAGTCTACCGCGCGGCCCTGGTCATTCTTTCCCAGCCCAACATCAAAGGCTACTTGGCCTCGGGCTCGGGCGTCGCCTCCCAGGAGCAGTACCATTCGGCCCGCGGGCTGGTCAAGGCCTTCCATGAGGAGGGGCTGGACATCCCGGCGGTCATCCGGCTCGGAGGCAATTTCGAGGAGAAGGCCGTCGAGATCCTTAAAACGTATCTCGGCGACCGCGGGAGCGCCGTCGAGGGCTACGGCCGGGCTGATTCTCCGGATTTCTGCGCCGAGCGGCTGGAGGCGCTCATCCGGGATAACCGAAACCGTCCCCATCGGATGAAGCCCTTGACCGAACGGTCCGCCCCTACGGGCGCTTATGCCTTCGATACGATCACGGGCGGTCTGTCCATCGACCATTCGCGCTGTCCCGGCTGCCGGACCAAGGGTTGTGTCGGGGCCTGCGCGCCGAAGATCCTCAAGCTCGAGGCCGGCCGGCCCGTCCTGGCCATTCCCCCGGAAGAGGCCAAGAAGGGCAAGTGCACGGAGTGCCTGGCCTGCGAAATCTTCTGCACGTTTCACGAGCAGGAAGCGATCGTTATCAGCCTCCCCATCCCCGGGCTGAAGGAATACAGAGAGAGGATTCTCCATGGCCATTCTGGTGAATGAACGCTCCCGGGTCATCATCCAGGGCATCACCGGCCGCGAGGGCATGGTTCGCGCCCAGTTGATGAAGGATTACGGCACCAACCTGGTCGGCGGCGTCACCCCTGGCCGCGGCGGTCAGGACGTCTACGGCGTGCCCGTGTTCGACTCGGTCGAGGAGGCCTGGGACAAGGCCGGCCCGGTTGATGTCAGCGTTATCTTCGTCCCGGCCACCCTGGTCAAGAACGGGGCCTTGGAAGCGCTCGAAGCCGGCGTCAAGCTCCTGGTGATCGTCCCGGACCGAGTGCCCATCTACGACGTCCTGGAGATCAGCCGGGCCGCTGCGGACACGGGCGCCCGTTTTGTCGGCCCCAACACCCTGGGTCTGGTCAGCCCGGGCAAGGCCGTGCTGGGCATGATCGGCGGCCGGGCCGAGCGGGCCCGGGAATGGTTCACACCCGGCGGGGTCGGCGTCACCTCGCGAAGCGGCGGCATGACCTCGGCCATTGCCTATTACCTGACCCAGGCCGGTTTGGGTCAATCAACCATCGTCCACGTCGGCGGGGACGCGGTCGTCGGTCTGTCCCATCCTGAAGTGGTCGAGCTGTTCGAGAGCGACCCCGAGACCAAGCTCGTGGCCCTATTCGGCGAGATCGGCACGACTCAGGAGGAACGAGTGGCCGACCTCATCGAGCGGAAAAAGTTCACCAAGCCTTTGGTGGCCTTTATCGGCGGCAAGGCGGCCAAGTCCGGCACGCGGTTTTCTCATGCCGGGGCTATCGTCGAGGGCGGCCGCGGCTCCTACGAGACCAAGGTCACCCGGCTCAGGGCCATGGGCGTCCATGTCGTCGATTCGTTGTTCGACATCCCCAAGAAGGCCTTGGAAATTCTGGGCGGCCGGAAGGAGTCACGATGAGCGACCTTCATTGGAAGACGGGCATCACCAAGATCCAGCCGAACAAAATCAGCCTGCGCGGCTATTCCATCGACAAGCTGATGGGCCGGGTGTCCTTCAGCCAGGCCATCTACCTGGCCCTCAAGGGCGAGTTTCCCACCCCGGAGGCGGGCCGGCTCATCGACGCCATATTCGTCTCCTCGGTGGACCATGGCGCCAGCCCGCCCTCGGTGTTGGCCGCGCGGACCGTGGCCTCGACCGGCGGGGAGCTCAACGCGGCCGTGGCCGCCGGCGTGCTGGCCATCTCCCGGTTTCACGGCGGGGCGATTGAAGAGGGAATGCAGCTCTTCCTGAAGATTGAACGGCGGATGCTGGACAAATCCCTGAGCGTCGCCCAGGCGGCCGAAGCCGTCCTGGACGAAATGAAGAGCGCGGGCCGGCGGGCTTCGGGGTTCGGCCACCGTATCCACACCCAGGACCCCCGCACGGAAAAGCTCTTCGGCCTGGCGGCCGATCTGGGTTTTGCCGGCCGCTACGTTCAGGCGGCCCGGGCGGCCGAGGCCGCCTTGGCCAAGCAGCTCGGCAAGCCGCTGCCCATCAACGTCGACGGGGCCATCGCCGCCCTGTTGTGCGAGCTGGGCTTTCCGCCCGAGGTGGGCAACGCCTTCTTCATCATCGCTCGGGTTCCGGGGCTGGTGGCCCACGTTCGCGAGGAGAAGACCAGGGAAAAGCCCATGCGCAAAATTCACCCCGAAGACTTTGAATACGACGGTCCGGGAGAAAGAGAGGTTTAGATGTCAAGCGCCCTTCTGGAGATCATCCCCGAGTTTAAGGACATCCAGGACGCCGGGCTCAGGAATAAAGCCATGGCCGTCTGGACTGAAGCCATGAGCGCCGGCCGCTGGACGTTCGACGACCTGAAGGACATGCCGTTCACTCTCCTCATTAAAGAGACCGAGGTCAACCTTGTGGCCCACACCCGGGCCGTGACACAGACGGCCATGAATATCGCCCAGGTTTTGGATGAAGCCTACAAGAGCAAGGTGAAGGTGAACAAGGATTATCTCCTGGCCGGGGCCCTGCTTCACGACGTGGGCAAGATGTTTGAATACACAAGGGAGGGCGGCCGGTTCGTCCAGAGCGAAAGCGGCCGGCTTCTCCGCCATCCGGTCTCGGGCGCGGCCTTCGCTTCACGCTTCGACCTGCCGCAGGAAATCATCCACATCATCGCCGCCCATTCCAAGGAGGGCGACGGCCTGCGCCGGACGATCGAGGCCGTGATCGTCAACCACGCCGACTTCGTCAACTTCGACGTGTTCAAGGAATAGGCGACATGATCCGAATTTCTGAATTCGGTGCCTGTCACCGGCTTTTATGAGGTGACCGTGGGGAAAACATTCAGCGAAAAAATCCTGGGGGCCAGGGCGGGCCGCGAGGTCCGGGCCGGGGATGTGGTCACGGTGGCGCCCGATTTCGTCCTGTCGCACGACAACTCGGCGGCCATCATCGGCGAGTTCAAAAAGATTGGACTGGCCAAAGTCAAGATTCCGGACAAGATCGTCATCGTCCTGGACCATATCGTCCCGGCGTCCGAAGAGAAATACGCCCAGAACCACAAAACCATCCGCGAGTTCGTGGCGGCCCAGGGGATCGGCAAATTTTTCGACATCCAAAACGGAGTCTGCCACCAGGTCTTCATTGAAAACGGCTTCGCCCTGCCGGGCAAGCTCATTGTCGGCAGCGACTCGCACACTACAAGCTACGGCGCCTTGGGCGCTTTCTCCGCGGGCATCGGCCGGTCCGAAGCGGCCTCGATCTGGGCCACGGACGAGATCTGGCTCCGCGTGCCGGAAACGTTCAAGGTCGAGCTCCAGGGCAAGCTCCCCGCGGGAGTTTTCGCTAAGGATGTCGTCCTGTCTATCATCGGCCGCGAGGGCGCGGACGGAGCCGACTACATGGCCGTGGAGTTCGCCGGGCCGGCGGCCCAAGCCTTGTCTATCGCCTCGCGTTTTACCATGGCCAACATGGCCGCGGAGATGGGCGCCAAGAACGGCTACTTTCCGCCCGACGCGGAGACGCTTCGCTGGCTCAAGCCGCGGACCCGGGAGAAGTTTGAAGCGATTGTGTCCGACGCCGACGCGACCTATACCCAAGTCCTGGAGTACGACCTGTCCGGACTCGAGCCGCAGGTGGCTTGCCCTCACACCGTGGATAACGTCAAACCGGTGGGCGAGGTCGAAGGCCGGCCCTTCCACCAGGCCTTGATCGGCACCTGCACCAACGGCCGGCTCGAAGACCTGGAGGTGGCGGCCGGGATTCTCAAGGGGAAAAAGATCCATCCCGGCGTGCGGGTCTTGATCCTGCCCGCCTCGCGCGAAGTTTATATGGAGGCCATGAGCCAAGGCCTGCTGGCCGTGCTGTCCGAGGCCGGATGCGTTCTTCTGAACCCCGGCTGCGGCCCCTGCCTGGGCGCTCACCTGGGCATCCTGGCCGCGGGCGAGGTCTGCCTGAGCACGGCCAACAGGAATTTCAAAGGACGGATGGGCGCCCGTGACAGCGAGATTTACCTGGCCTCTCCGGCCACGGTCGCGGCCTCTGCCCTGGAGGGCAAGATCACGGACCCGAGGAAGTACTTATGAGCCAAGGACGCGTCTGGAAATACGGGGATAGCGTCAACACGGACGTCATTTTCGCGGGCAAGTACACCTACAACATCATGCCGCCCGAGGAGATGGTCCAGCACGCCCTGGAGGACTTGGACCCGCAGTTCGCCAAGAACGTCAAGCCGGGCGACGTCATCGTCGCCGGCAAGAATTTCGGCTGCGGGAGTTCGCGCGAACAGGCGGCCGCCTGCCTGAAGTACGCCGGGGTCCAAGCGGTGGTGGCCAAGTCCTTCGCCCGCATCTACTACCGCAACGCCATCAACCTCGGCCTGCCCGTCCTGCAATCGCCCGAGGCGGCCGAAGCCCTGCAGGCCGGGGACGAGGTCGAGGTTGATTTTGCCGCGGGCAAGATCCGGTCGGGCGGACGGGAGTATGGCTTCCCAGCCTATCCACCGGCCGTGATGGGCATCATCGAAGCCGGCGGCCTGATCGAGTACACGAAGAAGAAACTGGGCCGATAGCCGAGCGCTTTTCGGAGGATCACAGGCAGCCTGAGGGTGAGAAATGAAAAAAGATAGAGTCATCGTGCTCGTCAGCCTCGTTCTGTTTGTAGCCACCCTTATTGTCGCGACCGGGATGGGCGGGCCCAAGATCTACTGGCATTTCACCTTCAAGGCGTTCGTCCATTTGCCGGACACGAGCGCTCAGGAATGGGCCTGGGTGACGATGGTCGAATATGAGAAGGACAAAGCCTACGCCGATGAGGCCGCTACGGCCCAGCAGTACGGCGGAGTGCTCCAGGGGATCGTCTTCGCCCAGGTGCGGGGAGCCGCCTGGCGTTCTTCTCATCGTTATACGCGGGACACCCGCTGCCATGACCGGCCGGCCAAGAAGGAGATCTTCTGGGAGGAAAGCGACAGCGAGAGCGTCTATTGCGCGGGGCAGTTTTTCACTCCTCCGCCCGATCGAGACGCCGGGACAGGAACGGTGACGCTGGCCCCCGACCACTTCAGGTTTATGTTCACTTCGCGAAAAATCCTGCATGAGAACGGGAGCTGGGAGGACCTGCGCAGCCAAGCCCGCGTCTTTGTCGGCGCGGTCAATGTCGAGGGCCGGCCGCGGGAGGATACGAAGGGAAGTTTTTATTTACAGGTCGTCAACTATCGCGATACCCTGGAACACCACCGGCGCTGTGAGGATGCGTGGGCCGAGCAGTACCTCACGGCCTTCAGGCATTTTAATCACGATCCCTTGGAGGATGATATTCCGGCCGTCGGCGATTCTGTTTGGGGCCAGGTGCCCTTCGGTCCCGACAATGTCAATAACATCGTTTGGGAGGTCCACCGCTCGACGTCCCGGGAGCATCCTCACTGGAAACAGAAGACCATGTGAATAGCCCGGATCTCAAAATCCTTGAGGAGACATAAATGCCCAAGTACAAAATCGCAATCCTGCCCGGAGACGGCGTCGGCGTGGATGTCGTCCAAGCCGCCATGGTCGTTCTGAATAAACTCGAGGTCAATGCCGAATATGTTTATGGCGACATTGGCTGGAAATTCTGGTGCCAGGAGGGCGACCCGCTTCCGGCCCGGACGATTAAAATGCTCAAGGAAACGGACGCCTGCCTGTTCGGAGCCATCACCTCCAAGCCCAAAGAGGACGCGGCCAAGGAGCTCGCCCTGTCTCTCCAGGGCAAGGGCCTGTCCTATTTCAGCCCCATCGTCCGCCTGCGCCAGGAGTTCGACCTCTTCACTAACATGCGGCCCTGCAAAGCCTATCCCGGCAACCCTCTCAATTATAAGGATCAGATCGACCTGGTCATCTTCCGCGAGAACACCGAGGGGATGTACGCCGGCGTAGAGTGGTTCCCGCTCCCGGACGGAGTCCGCCAGGCCCTGAACACTCATCCCAAAATGAAGGCCTTCAAGGACACGCCCAGCAACGAGATCGCGGTGTCCACCCGGATCATGACCAAGAAGGGCTGCGAGCGTATCGTCCGGGCGGCTTTCGAGTATGCCCGGAAGAACAAGCGCCGGTCCGTGACCATCGTGGAGAAGCCCAATGTCCTGCGCGAGACGGGCGGTCTGATGCTCAGCGTGTCGCGCGACGTGGCCAAGGCCTACGCTGACATCGAATTCAAGGAAGCCAACATCGACGCCATGTGCATGTGGCTGGTCAAGAACCCTCACGACTACGACGTGCTCGTGGCCGAGAACCTGTTCGGCGACATCATCTCCGACCTGGCGGCCCAGCTCGTGGGCGGTTTGGGCTTCGCCTCGGCCGGCAACATCGGGGATAAATACGCCGTCTTCGAGCCGACGCACGGCTCGGCGCCCAAGTACACCGGCCTGAACAAGGTCAATCCCATCGCTACGTTCATGGCGGCCATGCTCATGCTGGAGTGGCTGGGCGAAAAGGACAAGGCCCGGCGCCTGGAGGCGGCTATCGCCGCGGTCATCAAGGACGGCCAGGTCCGGACCTACGACATGGGCGGCAAATCCACGACGTCGGATATGGGCGCGGCCGTGGCGGCCAAGCTCTGAACAAGGAGGGGACCGTGGGTTTGACGGTTATCGAAAAGATCATCCGGGCTCACACCCGGGACGAGGTCCGGCCGGGCGGGATCGTATGGCTGGACCTGGACGTCCGGTCGGCCAGGGATTTCGGCGGGCCGAACGTGGTCAAAAACTATGAGAGGGAATACGGCGGCCAGCCGCCCGCGGACGCGTCCAAGACGCTGTTCACCTTCGACCTGTGCGTCCCGGCCTGCTCCCTGAAGTATGCCGACAACCAGCAAACCTGCCGGGATTTCGCGCGGAAGCACGGCCTGGCCGTGTTCGACGTGGACCGGGGGATCGGCTCGCACGCCCTCATCGAGGAAGGGCTGGCTCCGGCCAACAGCACGGTTGTGGGCACGGACAGCCACCTCAACATCCTGGGCGCGGTGGGCTCGTTCGGCCAGGGGATGGGCGACGTGGACATCACCTTCGCTTTCCGAACGGGTAAGACCTGGTTCGAAGTCCCCGGCTCGGTCAAGGTCGTTCTTCAGGGGGCGGTGAGCCCGGCCGCTTCAGCCAAGGACCTGACCCTGTTCCTGTGCCGCGAGCTGGGCACGAAAAAGATCGCCCTGAAGTCGGCGGAGTTTTTCGGCGGGGCAGTCCAGGGCTTGACCCTGGCCGGCCGGATCACGCTGTGCAGCATGATCACCGAAATGGCCGGCATCATCGGTTTCATCCCGGATTATTCGGCCGCAGCCCGGAGCGAGATCGAGCTCCTCACCGGCAGGACGACGGCGGCCTTGGCCCCCGACCCCGACGCCGTCTATGACCAGGTCATTCATCTCAACGTCGGCGGCCTGCCGCCGCTGGCGGCTTCGCCGCCTTCGCCCAACACCGTCCAGGAAGTCTCGCGGTTGAAAGGGACTCGGATCGACTCCGGGTTCATCGGCTCCTGCACCAACGGCCGGACCGAGGATTTTGAAGCGGCGGCCCGGGTCCTCAGGGGACGGAAGGTCAAGGACGGCGTGATGCTCAAAATCGTCCCAGCCACGCGCCGTGTCACCGAGGACATGCTCCGGACCGGCCTGCTCGAAGAGCTCTTTCGGAGCGGGGCTATCATCGTCAACGCCGGCTGCGGCGGATGCGCGGAGGGCCACGTGGGCCTGACCGGCAAGGGCGAGGTTCAGATCAGCACGGGCAACAGGAATTTTCCGGGCAAGCAGGGCAAGGGCCTCACCTACCTGGCCGGCCCGGCCGTGGTGGCCGCCTCCTGCGTCGCCGGCCGGATCGTGGCGCCCGAGGATTTGTGACATGAAGACCACATGCTTCCAAGGACGAGTCTGGGTGCTCCTCGATAAGGAGGGGCGGCTTATCGAGGACATCGACACCGACCAGATCTACCACAACGCTTTTTTACACATCACCGACATCGGCCAGATGGGACCATACGCCCTGGGCAACCTCGAGGGCTGGAAGGATTTCGCCTCCAAAGCCAAACCGGGCGACATGGTCGTGACCGGCCGTAATTTCGGCGCCGGGTCATCGCGCCAGCAGGCCGTGGATTGCTTCCTGGCCCTGGGGATCAGCCTGGTGCTGGCTCCGTCGTTCGCGGCCATTTATTACCGTAACGCGGTCAATTCCGGATTTCCGGTCCTGATCGGCCCCGGCCTGGACGCCCTGATCAAAAATGGGACGATCCGGACGGGAGATGTCGTGTCTGTCGACGCGGCCACCGGGGAGGCCCGGAACATCGACCGCCCGGCCGATTTCCGCGTCGAGCCCATGGGGCGCGTCCAGCAGGACATCTTCCTCGCCGGCAACCTGTTCGCTTACGGGAAAGCCCTGGGAAGGAAATAGAGCCGATGTTAACCCTGGCCGTCGATACCACCAGCCCCGGCGGCTCGGCGGCCATCCTGGAGGGGACCAAGCTCCTGGCCGAGGCCTCGGTCGAGACGCATCTGGACCATTCGGCCCGGCTGTTGGCCTCGATCCATTTTTTGCTGGAGGCCTGCGGCCTGGACATCAAGAGGATCGAGGGTTTCAGCCTGGCGTCGGGGCCGGGGTCCTTCACCGGGATCCGGGTCGGGCTGAGCACGGTCAAAGCCTTCGCCTTCGCCTCGGGAAAGCCGGTGGCTGCTGTTTCGACGCTCTCCGCCCTGGCCCTGAAGCTTCCCCAGCCCCAGGTTCGGCTGCTGTGCCCGGTTATTGACGCCAAGAAGGGCGAGGTCTACGCGGCGCTGTTCGAGTGGAGCGGAACCGGGGACAGGATGACAGAGGTTGTCCCCCAGGGCGCCTACAAGCCCGACGAGTTCCTGGCGCAGCTTCCGGGTCATCGGCTCATGGCCTTCATCGGCACCGGCGCCGCGCTGTACAAGGAAAAAATTCTGACCTATGTCAAGGACAAGGCCCGCTTTTCCTCGCGGTCGCTGTTTATCGCCTACGAGGTGGGCCTGCTGGGGCATGAGCTGTTGAGCCGGGGCAAGGGCTTGGCCGCCCACGACCTCCGGCCGATCTATTTCCGAAAATCCCAGGCGGAGGATAAAGATTCCAAAGCGTGAGCGAGGCCCGGACTCCGCGGCTTGTTCGTTCACCATCAGGCGGATGGAAGTCCGGGACCTGGCCGAAGTTCATGCCATTGAAGGCTGCTCCTTCTCCAACCCCTGGCACAAGGCGACCTTCCTGGGCGAGATCCAGAACCGCTCCGTCGCCTATCCCTACACGGCCGTGTCCGACGCCGGGCAGAAGGTCATCGGCTACATCCTGTTTTGGCTGATCAACGATGAAGCCCAAGTCAACAACATCGCCGTCCACCCCGATTACCGGGGCCGGGGAATCGGAGAAGAGTTGATGCGCTTCGCCCTGGACAAGATCCGCCACCTGCGCGGCACGTTCGTCACCCTGGAGGTCCGCCAGTCCAACAGCCCGGCCGTCAAGCTGTACGAAAAATTGGAATTCACCCGTTTGGGCGTCCGCCGAAGCTACTATCAAAACCCGGCCGAGGACGCCGTCGTCCTGGGGCTGGACCTGTCCGGCAACTGACTGCCGGACTCGCCCGGGGCGAAGTCATTGAGGCGCGCGCCTCCGCTGAAGCGAAATCGAAAGCATGAAGAAGGGCGGGGGTGAGCTCCGTGCGGAAAAAAAACCGGCGGCCCGTCAGCGGGGCCGGAGGTGGCGTCTGTAGAAGAACCACAGGCCGCCGGCAAAATAGACGGCCGTCAGGACGATGATCCCGGTCAATTCGAAGCCCACCTCGCCGAGCCCGGCGTTGAAATTGAGGATCTTGTTGAAGGCCTTGACGGCCAGCGAGGTCGGCAGGATGTCGTTCGCATAGAAGGCGCGTCCCGCCAGGCGGAAGAGCGTGAAGCGGGGGAGGGGGAACATGCTTTCGGAGAAGAACATCAGGATGAAAAAGGGAAAAACGCCCACGGTCAGAAGCTCGAAGATCGTCCGCATCAGCGCCGCCACGAAGACGCTGATGGCGATGACGCTCAGAGTGGCCAAGCCGCCGACGAGGAGGAAAAGCGGGATCGAACCCTGACTGCGGTAGCCGACCGACAGGGCCGAGAGATAGGTCAGGGCCAGGGCCAGGGTTCCGATCAGGACCTGGTTGAGGCTGATGGCCGCCAGGAAGTCGAAGGCGCGGAGCTTGGACATCACTAGGCGGGTGATGGTGCCTTTGTCCACTTCCTTGATGATCGAGGCGGCGGCGGTGAAAAGAACCATGATGACCGCCAGGACCAGGAGCGCCGGCACGTACAGTTCGAAATCGCTGGGGCTCCGCCCGGACCCAATGCCCTGGAATTCGACCGCGGCCGGCAGCTCAAGCCCGGCGGCCGAGGCGACGGCCGCATAGGAGATGTAGTCGGCGAAGGCGGAGGCCACCGTGAACCGGACGCTCGACGGGTCGCCGATGTTCTTCAGAGGAGACAGGGCGGCGCCGGTCTTGTTCCGGTAATCTTGGATCGACCGGGTAAAATCAGGAGGGATCACGATCAGGATATCGGCCTCGCGGCTTTTGAGCAGCCTCTGACCCTCCTCGAGGCCGCCGACGGGTTGGACCTTGAAAACCGGCTTTCCGTCCGGATACTTGGCTTCGGTCCATTGCCGCCGCAAATCCTCCCCGGACCGGAGGGCGCGTCCGTCGGGCAGGACGACCGGCTTATCCCCGTCGAGCACCAGGAGGTTGTAGCTGGGAGTGGCCGCGCCGAAATAAGCGTACATGAGGTAAACGAAGAACGGGCCGAAGACGAGGGCCAGGATCAGGATTTTCCATTCCCGGATGTTCTCACGGAACGTTTTTTGGAAATAGGCCGCGATTCTCATTCCCGCAAACCCCGGCCGGTGAGCTGGATGAAGACGTCCTCCAGGGTGATTTTGCGGACGCGGACGTGTTCCAGCCTTAGCCCCCGGCTCTTGATGACTTGAAGGATTTCGGGAAGGATCCGTCCGGCCTCGTCCGAAACCAGGCTCAGCGTATGCTCTGTAACGGCGATGCTGGGGGTTCCCGGCAACAGGGCGGGGATGTGGGGCAGAAGCGAAGCCCGGATGTCTTCGGCGATTTCAACTTCGACTACGTCGCCCCGGCCCAGGCGATTCTTGATATTGCTGACCGTGTCCAGCACGAGCAGTTTTCCCCGGTCGATGATACAGATACGGTCGGCGAGTTTCTCCGCTTCCTCCATGTCGTGCGTGGTCAGGACGACCGTCGTCTTCTCGGCCAGGCTGCGGATGGTGTCGCGGACCAGGATCCGGCTCTGGGGGTCGAGCCCGGCCTGGGATTCGTCCAGGAACAGGATTTCGGGGTCATGCACCAGGGCCAGGGCAATGTTGAGCCGACGCTGCAGCCCTCCCGAGAGTGTTTTGCCCAACTTGTTCCGTTTGTCCTGGAGTCCGAAGACGTCCAGGAGCTCCCGGCTTTTGGCTTGGGCCGAAGCGCGGCTCAAGCCGTACATGCGGCCCATAAACTCCAGCTGTTCCCGGCAGGTCAGCGTCTCCCAAATGACGATCGATTGGGGCGAGAGGCCGATGGTTGTCAGGCCGCCCCTGGACCGGGGGCGAACCTCCGCGCCGTTGACCGTCACTGAGCCGGCGTCGGGGCGGAGCAGCCCGCACATCATCTTGATCGTGGTGGTTTTGCCCGCGCCGTTGGGGCCCAGGAAGCCGAAAATCTCGCCGCGGCGGACATCCAGGGACAGCCCGTCCACGGCCCGGACGTCCTTGTAGGATTTTGTGAGCCCCGAGACTCGCAGGGCCACCCTCGCCGAAGATTCCATTTCTCAAAATTACCACGAGCGCCTGATCGGATCAAGCCCTTGTCTGAACAGGGGGAAGGGGAATAAATCCGGGGGGAACGATGTTATTTATTATGGAGTTTATTATAATGAAGGCACAGGAAAGCTTCCAGAACGGAGGATCAGGATGAATACACACATTCGAGCAGTCGTTTCCTTAGGAATTCTTTTGGTTTCAATGGTATGTCTGGGTGTCGGGCCGCTCCGGGCCGACGGGTTCATCATTCCCCGGCCGCGTCCCGGCGAGACAATCCCGCCCCTCACGGTCAAATACCACCGAGTGAGCGTGCACATCTCCGACCAGGTGGCTAAGACCGCCATCGACCAGGTCTTTATCAACAATTTCGGCCGGGATATCGAAGGGACCTACATTTTCCCCATCCCGGAGAACGCGGCCATCTCCGAGTTCGCCCTGTTCATGGGCGATATCAAAGTCCAGGGAGAAATACTGGACAGCACCCAGGCCCGCCGCATCTACGAGGATATCGTCCGCCGGCTCAAGGATCCGGCTCTCCTGGAATACGTCGGACGCAACCTCTTTCGGGCCCGCATCTTTCCCATCCCCGCCAAGGGAGAACGCCGGATCCAGCTCACTTACACCGAAGTCCTCAAAGCCGAGCGCGGCCTGGTGAAATACTCCTATCCCCTGAACACCGAACGGTTCTCGGCCGAACCCATCAAAGAAGTCAGCCTCTCGGCGGAGGTCGAATCCCAAATTCCCATCACCAACGTGTATTCGCCCTCGCACAAGATTTCGGTTCGGCGCGAGAGTCCCCGCAAGGCCGCGGCCGGGTTCGAGGAGGCCAACGTCAAACCCGACAAGGATTTTGTCCTCTATTATTCGCTCTCCCCGGACGCGGTCGGGCTGTCCTTTCTCAACTGGGAGGGTCCGGACGGAAAATATTTCCTGCTCCTGGCTTCGCCCCGGTACAGCGCGGATAAGGAGAAGGTCCTGGAAAAGAACCTGGTCTTCGTCCTGGACAGCTCGGGCAGCATGAGCGGCCGCAAGATCCGCCAAGCCAAGGACGCCGCCCGGTTCATCATCAACCACCTGAACGGCCAGGACCGGTTCTCCATCATCGATTTCGATGACGGGGCGACCCTGTTCGCACCCGAGCTTGTCCCGGCCGACGGAGCCAACCGGGACAAAGCTCTGAAGTTCGTCGAGGACATCCAGGATTCCGGCGGGACGAACATCAACGACGCCCTGCTCCAGGCTCTCCAGCTGATGCCGGATGGGAACCGGCCCAACTACATTCTCTTCCTGACCGACGGCCAGCCCACGGTGGGCCAGACGGCCATCGGGGATATTCTGAAGAACGTCGGCGGGGCCAACACCCGGAAGTCGCGGCTGTTCGTTTTCGGTCTGGGCAACGATGTCAACACCGAGCTGTTGGATAAGATCTCCTCCGAAAACCGGGGCACTTCGGTCTATGTCGGGGAGAACGAGGACCTGGAAGCGGCCCTGTCCGGCTACTACGAAAAAATCTCTTCGCCCCTCCTGTCCGATCTGTCGCTCGGCCTCAAGGGCGCCGAAATCTTCAATTCTTACCCGCGCCAGCTGCCCGACCTGTTCAAGGGCTCCCAGCTCGTTGTCATCGGCCAGTACAAGGGCAGCGGCCCGGTGACCCTCACCCTGACCGGCAAGGTCGGCCGCGAGGAGAAAAAATTCGTCCTGGAAAACCTGAAGCTGACCAAGGACGAAGCCTACAGTTTTCTGCCCCGCCTGTGGGCCACGCGCCGCATCGGCTATCTCCTGGAGGAAATCCGGCTGCGCGGCTCCAACCAGGAACTCGTGGATGAGATCAAGCGTCTCGGCCTAAAATACGGTATCGTCACTCCCTACACCTCCTTCCTGGTTACGGAAGGGGAGCGGGATACTATCGCGGCCGCCGCCCCCGCGGCCGAGAAGGCCATCCGCAACGGGACCGCGACGGGCGCCGGCGGTGTTCAGGCGGCCAAGATCTCCCAGTCGCTCAAGGACGAAGAGCGAGCCAGCCAGGCCGCCTCGACCCTGATCCGCTACAAGGCCGATAAGACCTTTTACCTGAAGGACAGCGTATGGGTGGACAGCGGATACAAGGAAGGAAGCCCGGTCCGGGAAGTCCGGTTCGGCTCCGACGCGTATTTCCAGCTGATGACCGACGCGCCCGGCCTGGCCAAGTATCTTTCGGTTTCCGATACGTTGATCATCTGCGACCAGGGAGTGAATTACAAAATCGTCCGCTGAATCAAGGCCTCACCAGCGGGGCTTCGCCCGGATGCCTCTTCCGGGAGAGGCCCCGCTTTTTCTTTGAAGGGAAATGTTTTATGATGAGGGGCCTCATTGATCCAAGAGACGCCCGAGATGCCGGTCCGCCGAACCGCTTGTTCCCGCGCCGCGCTCGTCCTGACGACGGCCGCGGTCCTGGTCTCCCTGCCGGCCATCCGGTGCTCGGGCCGTCGGCCTGCGGCCGAGCCGGTGGCCGAAGTCATTCGAAACCTGCTTCAGCCCGCGACTCAAACGATTTCGTCCGGGCTTCTCGACTTGGGAATCCACTCCCGGCTGACCCCGGTTTTCTATCGGCGCCGGGACTTTTTCCCGGCCTGGCTCGACGACAATGGGCTCCGTCCCCAGGCCCGTTCGCTCCTCGGCGCGCTGGCCGAGGCGCAGGCCGAAGGCCTTGACCCCTGCGAATACGGCCGGGACCGGGCCGAAGCGCTCGTCTTCCTGGCTGAACGGAAGGCCAAGGATTTCCGGAATCTTCCGCCCCGGTTCCGGGCCGAGGTCGACGCTGTCCTGACGGACGCGTTTTTTTTATACGCTTCCCATTTGTCCGCGGGCAAAGTGAATCCGGACGCCGGTCTGGCCGGACGGGGTTGGCCCCCGGAGGAGGAAGGCCTGGTCGAGCTTCTCGAGCATTCCCTGGCCGGGGACGAAGTCCGCCCGGCGCTCCTCGGACTCAGGCCTCAGCACGAGTATTACCTCGGGCTGCGCCGGGCTCTTGGAGATTTTCGCCGGCAAGTGAGCGGCCTCGAAGCCGTGATGACGGAGGCCGCCCCCGGCGTTCCCCTGGCCGGCCGAAAGCTCCTGGCCCGGCAGAGAGCCCTCCTCGATCGACAGGTCGAAACGCTCCGCCTCAACATGGAACGCTGGCGTTGGCTGCCCCGTTCGCTCGGCCGGCGATTCGTCCTTATCGATACCGCCGTTTTCAGGCTCCTGGTGGCCGACCGCGGCCGGACACCGATGTCCATGAAGGTCGTCGTGGGAAACCTGGCCTGGCCCACCCCGGTTCTCAGCGCGGAGATTACGGGCTTCATCATCAATCCCAACTGGAATTGCACCCCCAACATTTTCTACAAGGAAACCATCAACTTTATCAAAGCCGACAAGAATTATCTTGCGGCCAATAAAATGGTCATACTTCAGGGGTGGGGGAGCGCGGAGAAAGAGCTTGACCCGGCGTCTCTGGATTGGGCGAAGGTCAATCCCAGGAACTATCCCACGCTCCATCTGCGTCAGCTGCCCGGGCCTTTGAACATTCTCGGCCGGCTGAAATTCATTATGCCCAACCCGGAGGACATCTACCTCCACGACACGCCCTACCAGGATGATTTCAAGCAGAAGGAGCGGATCTTCAGCCACGGCTGTATCAGAGCGGAGAAGCCTTTCGACCTGGCCGCCTTCCTGGCGGGAAGCCCTCTCTGGACCAATGACACAATCCGGATTGCGATCGACAGCCTCGAGGAACTGAAGGTTTATCTCCGCGCGCCCGTTCCCATTTACGTGAATTACTTCACGGCCTGGCCCGGGCCGGACGGCCGGGTTGAATTCCGCAGGGATGTGTACGGCCGGGACCGGGCGCTGGCCGCCGCGCTCAATACAGTAAACTAGATGTTGGAGGCCGGCCTGTTGAGGCCGCCGCCGGGTTCGGGTCCGGTCCGTCCCGGTCGGTCAATACTTCACTTTGACCAGGCAGAGGCCCTTGGCCGGCGCCGTGGGGCTGGCCAGGGTGCGCTTTTTGCCCTGAAAGAGTTCCTCGACGCGCTCCGGCGAAACCCTTCCCCGGCCGATCTCCAGGAGCGTGCCCACCATGGCCCGGACCATGTACCTCAAAAAGCCGTTGGCTTCCACCGTGTACAGGATTTCCGGGCCGCGCGTCGTGAGTTCCGAGCGGAGAACCCTGCGGACCGGGTGCAGCTCTCGGTTGGATGAAAACGACGTGAAGTCTCCCTCCCGGATGAAGAGGCGGGCCGCGGCCCTCATCCGCTTGAGGTCGAGAGGATAGGGCCAATAGAGAACGTAGCGCATGACGAACGGAGAGACATCGCGGGCATGATAAATGCGATAGCGGTAGATTTTCGAGAGGGCCGACCGCCGGGGATGGAAACCCGGCCCGGCTTTGGCCGCCGAGATCACCCGAACGTCGTCCGGGATCAGGGCGTTGAGGGCTTGGCGGAGTTCCTCGGTCGAGAGCCGAAGATCGGCCTTGAATCCGGCCGCCTGGGCCAGGGCGTGGACTCCGGCATCGGTCCGACCCGCGCCGATGACGGCCAGAGGCGCCCCGCTGATTTTGGCCAGGGCCTCTTCCAGGACGCCCTGAACGGTTCTCCGTCCGGGCTGGCGCTGCCAGCCGAAAAAATCGGTGCCGTCGTAGGCGAGGACGATTTTATAATTCATCAATCTTCAAGGGCCAGGTTCACGGCCTCTTCCGGACTCCGCGCCGTCCGGACTCCCCGAATATCCCAGGTGTCGAGGCCGATGACCTTTTTGCCGTAAACGATGGAATAAGCGATTTCCGACAGGGTTCCGTATTCGCCGTCCACGGCGATCAGGGCGTCGGCGTTCATGGCCACCAGGGAATTGCGGGTGTAGCCCAGCCCGGTGGCCAGGGGAATATCTATGAAGGCGTTGGCCTCGGCCGGGTTGGCCCCGGGCAGAATCCCGATCGTCAACCCGCCGGCCTGCTTGGCTCCGCGAGAAGCCGCTTCCATGACTCCGGACAAACCGCCGCAGACCAGGATGGCGCCCTTCTCGGCGATGCGCCGGCCGACCTCGAAGGCTTGGTCCAGATGCCGATGCGTCGCCCGGCTTCCGCCGATGACCGCGATACGGCGCTTGTTTCTGAGGTCAGTCATGGCCGCTCCTCTTTTCCGTCGTCCGTCATCCTATTCAAATATCATGAACGAAATCCAGAAACAATACCGGGGGCCGGAGTTCGAAGCCGATTTTATCTTTCCGCTTATCGAGAGAGGCCGTGTCGCAACAATCATGGAATGGCAGGGCTTGAGGATGCCGGTCTCGCTCCCGTTCGGGTTTTTCACGCCGCGCCCGGATCGTTTTTCTCGGCGGCTCAGAACTCGCTTTCCGGCCTTGATTCTACGGAGATCGCCGGACGCTCAAACATCTTCGCCGGCCGGCTTCTTCCGCGCCGGCTGCCCTCGAAAACCAATTCGGTCGGGCTAAACCCTCTCATGTCGCTCATCCGGCATTCCTCAGCGCCTTCCAGCGCAAAAGCTGAGTATCGAGCCGAGGGAAGTCAAGGGCAGACGGGCTAGAATGTTTTTTTCTATCCCTGCTAATGCGATATGACAAGATACCTGCCTAAGATGAATGGGGGGCAAGGGTGGGGGCCCCTCCAGCAGTACGGATGCGTGTCATGCAGTCCCGCCTTAATACAAAGGAGGGAAGGGAGGTTAAGAAATTGATAAGAGTCCGAAAACGCATCCGGGAAGAGCCTCCCCATTGGGGTTGGGGGTTTAAAATAGGAAGCCCGGAGTGACAACATGCAGTCAAATGAGATCAGGATATGAGGACTGATGGGGGAAACCCGACGCTGGGGCCCCATTCATTAGAATAGATCTCTTCTCTTATGTACTAAAAGACATTGGGAAGCAGGTCTCGCTCTGAATGAACGCGCTGTTGCGGAGCCGCCTTGACGAAGCGCCGGGTTTCTCCGATAATGAACCGAAATGCCGGAACGAAAAAGATCGGTCCCAGCGTTCCTGATCCGCGTCATCGACGGTCTGAAGCTCGGAGTCCCGCTTCGGAATTTTTATCATGAGCTGAAATATCGCAGAAATATCCGGGCCGTGGCCAAGAACAGGCGCTTCAAGAAGAACCGAAAACCAGGACAGATGCCGTTCCCGCCCCCGAGGCTCATCTATCGGGTCGCCGGGCATTTCAGTGTCGAGCAGTTCAACGACACCGGCCGATGGGCCGCCGCATTCATCAGGGATACCCTGAGCAAGAACGGGCTGGATATCCGCGACTTCCCGGCCATCCTCGACTTCGGCTGCGGCTGCGGCCGCGTCTTCCGGCATTGGGCCGATCTCCATAGGCCTCGGCTTTGCGGCTGCGATTATCAGCGGCCGCTGGTGAACTGGTGCCGCAGGAACCTCGCTTTCGGACGCTTCGAGCGCAACGGCCTCCGGACGCCCCTCGGCTTTCCCGCTCAGACCTTCGGCTTCATCTATGCCATCTCCGTTTTTACTCATCTTGACCAAGACGGCCAAATGTTCTGGATCGGCGAGCTCGACAGAGTTCTCCAGAACCAGGGCGCTCTGCTGCTGACGGTCCACGGCACGACCCGTCTGGCCGAGCTATCGACCGAGGAGCTGCGGCGGTTCCAAGAAGGCCTGCCGATCATTCGCCAGGAGCGCTATTCCGGCGCGAACCTCTGCGCCACCTACCACCCTCCGCACTATGTCCGGGATGTGCTCTGCGGCCGATTCAAGCTCTTGGATTTTCTCCCCGGGGGAGCCCGGGACGCCAATCAAGACGTCTATCTCTTCCGCAAGGCTTAATCGCCTCGGGTGGAAAGAGTCCATTCTTGCCGAAATCCGCGGAAAATATTATATTTGAGGGCGCCCGGCCGCCCGGCGGCATGGGGTCATAACGAAAAACGCTCCGCCGGGAAAGCCGAGCTGAGGAGTACCGAATGAAAGACTTTCTGGAAATCGCCTGTCTGCCGCCCGACGAGGTGAGCGGGCTCGAGGCTGAAATCGAGCAGAAAATCGCGGAGAAGAAAGCCGAAGGCCTGTTGGCCGAAAGGGATATCCGGGAAATCGAAGACATGCCCCTTCGGCCGATCCCGGACCTGCTGGACGTCCAGAGCGTTTACGAGAACCATCTTTATACCCACAGCGATTGAGCCGTTCCCGGCTTCTTCCGCGAACGAGCCCAGGGGAGGTTTCGATGGCCGCCAAAGATCAAGATGACATCCGCTACACTCAGACCTATAAGATTGACTACGCCCATGTGGACGTAGCCCAGCTTATGGACCAGATCAAGGCCAAGGCCTCGCATTCGGCCGCGCCCGACGCCGCCGAGGAAGCCGGGCCCTGTGCGTCCGGCGCCCCGGTCTGGCAGCCCCCCCAGGGGCCTCTGACCCTGAAAAAGAAAGCCAAGATCAAGCTCCTGCGTTTCCTCACTCCGTTTTTCCCGGTCATGCGGCTCATGGCCCTGCCCGTCCACGAAGACCTGATGCAGACCAACAATAAGCTGAACGAAGCCAGCGCCAAGATCGACCTCTTGCTCCACCGGCGGGACATCACCAAGGAGTATATCAAGCTCCTCCATGTCCTCTGCCACAACCTGGTCATGGAATTGACCAAGCTCAGGATCGAGCACGATACACTCAAGAGCAAGGTCCAAGTGCTGGACAAGGATTTCGAGTTCCTGGGCAAGAGGGAAAACGTCCTGGAGAAAAAGATCGTTCCATGAAACTCGCCTTCGTCGTTCAACGCTACGGGCTGGACATCAGCGGGGGCGCCGAGCTGCACTGCCGCTGGGTGGCCGAGCACCTGGCCCGCTATGCCGAGGTCGAGGTCCTGACCACCCGGGCCGAGGACTACATCACCTGGAAAAACCATTATCCGGCCGGCCCGCAGACGATCAACGGCCTTACGGTGCGGCGCTTTTCGGTGACCCGGCCCCGACGTCCGGAACGGTTCGGCCGCATCCAGGAACGCATCCTCAACACCGAGCACCGGGACAAGGACGAGCAGCGCTGGCTTCGCGAGGAAGGACCGCGCGCCGGGTCCCTCCTGCGTTACATCCGCCGCAACGAGGGCGCCTACGACTATTTCATCTTTTTCAGCTACCGCTACTATCATTCCTATTGGGGCGTGCGGACCGTCCCCCGCAAAGCCTTGCTCGTACCCACGGCCGAACGCGACCCGGTCATCAACCTCAGGCTGTTCAAGTCCCTGTTCCGGATGCCCCGGGCCTTCATCTACAACTCCTTTGAAGAGCGGGACATGATCCAAACCGTGTCCCAAAACACGGACGTGCCCAGTGTGGTGGTCGGCGTCGGGACCGAAACTCCGCCGTCCCATTCGGCTGAGCGCTTTCGCGTCCAGCACGGCCTGGAGGGCGATTACCTCATCTACATCGGCCGGGTGGACCAGAACAAGGGTTGCCCGCAGCTCTTCGACTATTTCCTGCGCTTCAAGCAGGAAACCGGTTCGCCCGTCAAGCTGGTCATGATCGGCGGGTCGGTCCTGCCCATCCCCGGACACCCGGACATCCGCTACCTCGGTATCCTGCCCGAGGAGGACAAGTTCGACGGCCTGGCCGGGGCCCGGGTCCTGGTGATGCCCTCCTTCTACGAAAGCCTGTCCATGGTGACCCTGGAAGCCTGGGCCATGGGCAAGCCCGTTCTGGCCAACGCCCTGTGCGATGTCCTCAAGGGACAGTGCCGGCGCTCGAACGGCGGGCTGTACTACAGCGACTACCGGGAGTTTCGGGAGGCCCTCAACCTGCTCCTGGCCTCGAGCGAGCTCCGGGCGGCCCTGGGCCGGAACGGGCTGGCGTACTATCAGGCCCACTACACTTGGAAGGCCATCGAAAATAAGTATCTCGCCATCCTCCACCAACTCGAGGGGAAATGACCATGCAGGTCCATCAATTCGCCACGAGCCTGACCTACGGAGACGCCATCTCCGATGAGATGCTCGAGATTCGGGGAATCCTCCGGGACAAAGGATACGAGTCCGAGATCTTCGTCCGGTTCTTCGACCCCCGGCTGGCCGGGTCCATCAAGGACTACCGGGAATACCGGCGCACCAGTTCGCCGCACAACGTCGTCATTTTCCACTTCTCCATCGGCTCGCCGGTGTCCAAGCTCTTCTTCCGCATCCCGGACAAGCGGATCATGATCTATCACAACATCACCCCCTATTCCTTCTTCCTCGATTCCCACCGCATCCTGACCCGGGAGTGCTACAAGGGGCGGCTGGAGCTCAAACAGTTCGTGGACAAGGTCAACTTGGCCCTGGGGGACTCGGAATTCAACCGCCGCGAACTGGATGGAGCGGGTTACGCGGCCACAGGGGTGCTGCCCATCCTCATGGATTTTTCCAAGTTCGACGGGCCGGGCGATCCGGTCGCCCAGAAGATCTTCGATACGGGGAAAACCACCATCCTCTATGTCGGCCGGGTCATTCCCGCCAAGAAGTTCGAGGATGTGATCAAGACCTTCTGGTTCTACAAGAATTTTTTTAACCGGGACTCACAGCTTCTGCTCGTGGGCGAGTTCCGGGGGATGGAGCGCTATGTGGCCGGCCTCCAGGACCTGGTCGGCCGGCTGAAGCTCAGCGACGTTCATCTGACCGGTCACGTGGAGTTTGAGGGGCTGCTGTCCTTCTTCCGCATGGCCGACGTCTATCTCAGCTTGAGCGAACACGAGGGCTTTGGCGTGCCGTTGCTCGAGGCGTTTTACCTCAAGGTCCCGGTCGTGGCCTGGACCGCCGGGGCCGTGGCCGAAACCATGAACGGCGGGGGAGTGCTTCTCAAGGACAAAGACCCCTTCCGCACCGCGGCCCTGCTCGACAGGGTCGTGGCCGATCGGGGGTTGAGGTCCAGGCTGATCGAATCGGGCCGGACGGCCTTGGCCAAGTACAGCCGGGACAACGTGCAACGGATTCTGATGGAACACGTGGAAAGGGTCGGCCGGGGATGAGAGTCGACCAGCTCCTGCCGGCCTTTCACCGGGGCGACGCCATCGGCGATGAGGCTGTCCACATGCGGGACGTCCTGCGGCGTCAGGGGCACGCCTCGGATATCTATTGCCTCAACTGCGACCCCGGGCTCGAGGCCGAGTGCCGGCCGTTCCAGGAGTACCCGCCGCCCTCCGCTTCGGACGCCGCCATCCTCCATTTTGCCCTGCCTTCGCCCCTGACTCAGGCCCTGAGCGGCCTGCCCTGTAAAAAAGCCATCGTCTATCACAACATCACTCCGCCCGAGTTTTTCGCCGATTTCAACCCGGACATGGCCCGGGTTTGCCTGGCCGGCCGCCGGGAGTTGGCGGGCTTGGCCGGTTCCGTCGATTTGGCCTTGGCCGACTCGGAGTTCAATTGCCGCGAGCTCCGGGACCTGGGGTTCAAGCGGTCCGAAGTCTTTCCCCTGTTCGTCGATTTCAGCCGCTACGAGCGGCCGCATTCCCGGTTCGTCACCGACCTCTTCAAGGACGGCCGGGTGAACATCCTGTTCGTCGGCCGGGTCGTGCCCAACAAGCGTATAGAAAACCTGATCAAGGTCGCCTTCTATTACAAAAAGTACATATCGCCCCTGGTCCGGCTGATCGTGGTGGGCAAGACCCAGTCTTTGGTCGCGTACTATCGAAGCCTGCAGCGCCTGGCCGATGAATTCTACCTCAAGCCCGAGGAAGTCCATTTTGCCGGCCACATCCCCGAAGAGGAAATGATGGCCCTCTACCGGGCTTCGGACGTGTTTTTATCGTTGAGCGAGCATGAGGGTTTTTGCCTGCCGCTCATAGAGAGCATGGTCTTCGACTTGCCTATCGTGGCCTTGAACAGCACCGCCGTGCCCTTCACCCTGGACGGGGCGGGCATCCTTGTCAACGAGTGGCGCGTCGAGGCCGTCGCCGAGCTCGCGGCCCGGGTCGCCCGGGATCCACGGCTCAGGGAGGCCGTGATTCAAGGCCAGAGGCGCCGGCTGGCCGCCTGCCGGGCCGTGGACTGGGAGGCCGTGCTGGCCCGGTACGTGCGCTCGCTTTGGGGTTGAGATCATGAAAATCGCCTTCGTCGTTCAGCGCTACGGCCGGGAGGTGATGGGCGGCTCCGAGCTCCATTGCCGACTGGTGGCCGAGCGCCTGGCCGATCACGGGTTCGACTGCACGGTTTATACCACGACGGCCAAGGACTATATCACTTGGCGGAATGAGTACCGGGCCGGACAGACTGTGCTCAACGCCGTGGCCATCAAGCGCTACAGGGTCAAAAAACAGCGCGACATAGAAGCCTTCAACTCCTATTCCGATTGGATCTTCAGCCACGACCACTCCGTCGAGGACGAACTCGGCTGGATGGAGCGGCAGGGGCCCTATTCCCCCGACCTCATTCAGGCCATCGGCCGGGAGGCGGCCGACCATGACGTCATCGTGTTCTTTACCTACCTTTACTACAATACCTACTGGGGGCTCAAAGCGGCCGCGGGGCGGCGGGTGCTCGTGCCCACGGCCCACGACGAACCGGCCTTGAAGCTCGGCATCATGCGGGAGGTGTTCAGCCTGCCCCTGGCTTTTGTTTTCAATACCGAACCGGAAAAACAGATGCTGGGCCGCTATTTCTCCTTCGAGGGCAAATACCAGGACACGGTGGGCGTGGGTGTTGATATCCCGGAGGCTGTGGACACCGCCGGGTTCCGGAGACGATACGCCCTTTACTCGCCCTTCATCCTGTACGCCGGCCGGATCGAGCCGGGCAAAGGGTGCCGGGAGCTCATCGATTATTTTCTCGGCTATTGCCGCAGGAATTCCGAGTTGAACCTGGTCCTCATCGGCAAGCCGTTGATGCCCCTGCCCAGCCACCCCCGCATTCGCTTGCTGGGATTCGTTTCGGCCGAGGACAAAAACGCGGCCATGGCCGCGGCCGAGGTCACCGTCCACCCGTCACCTTACGAAAGCTTGTGCATGGCCGCCTTGGAGAGCATGGCCGTTGAGACGCCCATCCTTGTCCAGGGCGCGACGGAGCCTCTCCGCCGGCATTGCCTGGACGGCCGGAGCGGGCTTTTTTTCACGAATTTCAAGGAATTTGCCCAGGCCCTCGACCTTCTCCTGAGGGACGGCCGATTGCGCCGGGCACTGGGGGCCAATGGCCTGGAATACGTGAAAAAAAATTATATGTGGGACATCATTATCGAAAAATATGCTAATATGTTCCTGGCATTAGCCCGCCGGGGTTGAGCGGAATTTAGCGTTTCGGATTCGGCCGGAGGAGGGGGGATGTTGACTTGATTGGGCCGACTATGCTATCGAATTAGGGACGCCAGAAAACTCGAAAATGGCCTTTTATAACTATATTACTAATAATGTAGCCATAAAAGTGGTCTACTACGGGCCGGGCCTGAGCGGCAAGACCACCAACCTCCGCTACATTTTCCAGAAGCTCGACCCCTCCAGCCGCGGGGATCTTCTCTGCCTGGAATCGGACACCGACCGGACGTTCTTTTTCGACCTCCTGCCGATCAGCGCCGGGTTGATCGACGGGTTCAAGATTCATTTTCAGTTGATGACCGTTCCCGGGCAGGTTTATTACGACGCTTCCCGGAAAAGCGTCCTGAAAAACGCGGACGGCATCATCTTTGTCACCGATTCCCAAACGCCCCTGCTGGACGCCAACCTGGAGTGCTTTGACGGCCTGCGCCGGAATCTCCAGGACCTGGCCATCGATATGAACACCTTCCCCATTGTCTTCCAATACAACAAACGGGACTTGGAGGACCTCATTCCCGTCGAGACTTTCAACAACCTCCTCAACCCCAAGAAACTCCCCTATTTCGAGGCCTCGGCCATCAACGGTATGGGAGTTTTCGAAACGTTGCGGGCCATCGCCGAATTGACCATCCCCACCGTCCGTGAGCGCATCCAGGCCGAAAAGCACGAGGCCGAGGACTCTATCCAGGAGGAGAACCGCGAGACCGAGAAGGAAGCTTCGGCCAAGACGCTGAAGGAAGTGACCAAACAGATCGAGGAAGCCCTGGGTGAGAAGCCGACGTCCGTCGCGTACAAGATGTCCAACAGCCAGGTTTTGCGGGTCAAGATGAAATCCGAAAAGGACATCGAAAAGGAATTGGAGCGGCTGTCCTTGGAATACATCAGCAGGAAAAAATAAGGATAGCCCTGACACTTTCCCTTCCTTCCCTCCGTCTTTCCTGATATCGCTGAATCGTTGAAGTCTCATGCTGTTCAAGATCGCGAGCGCCGCGCTGCACGGTATCGATGCCTACCGCGTGGAAGTGGAGGTGGACGTTTCCCTGGGATTGCCCAATTTCGTGACGGTCGGCCGGCCCGACGCCTCGGTCCGGGAGAGCAAGGATCGAGTCCGGGCCGCTCTGAACAACTGCGGCTGGGAGCTCCCCGCCCGAAAGATCACCATCAACCTGGCGCCCGCCGACAGACGCAAGGAAGGCTCGTCCTTCGACCTTCCTATCTGCTTGGGATTGCTGGCCTCCCTGGGCGTTTTTCCCGGGGAGAGAATGGCCGATTACATGTTCCTGGCTGAAATCGCCCTGGACGGACGGCTCAAACCGGTCAGGGGGGTGCTGTCGTCCGCGATCCTGGCCCGAAGCCTGGGCTATTCCGGGATCGTCATTCCCCGGGCCAACGAAAAAGAGGCGGCGCTCGTGGCCGGGTTTTCGGTGTACGGCCTGGACGACCTCGGCCAAGTTGTCGGTCTGCTGAACGACCCGAGCAACGCTGCGGCCTCCGTCTTCAAGCCTGAAGACCTCCTCCGGTCGGCTGATTATGATGTCGATTTCCGGGAGGTCAAAGGCCAGCAGCATGTGAAGAGGGCCTTGGAGGTGGCCGCGGCCGGCGGCCACAATATCCTGCTGATCGGTCCGCCGGGAGCCGGGAAGACCATGCTCGCCCGGTGCCTGCCCACGATCATGCCGGGTCCGGCGCTCGAGGAGATATTGGATGTGACCAAAATCTACAGCGTGGCCGGCCTTCTTCATGACGGCGGCGTGGTCAGTGTCAGGCCCTTCCGTGCGCCCCACCACACCATCACCGACGCCGGGCTCATCGGAGGAGGGGTGGTGCCCAGGCCTGGAGAAGTCAGCCTGGCCCATTGCGGGGTTTTATTCCTGGACGAGCTTCCGGAGTTTCGGCGGTCGGTGCTGGAGGACTTGCGGCAACCGCTCGAGGAGGGATGCGTCACGGTCAGCCGCCTGGCCATGAGCACGACCTACCCCTGCGCCTTCATGCTCGTGGCGGCCATGAATCCCTGCGAGGATGTCTTTCGCGGGGCGGGGCGCTCCGGGGAGGATTGCACGGACAGCCAGAGAAGCCGCTATTATTCGAAGATCAGCGGTCCGCTCCTCGACCGGATCGACATCCAAGTCGACGTGCCCGAGGTCAAGTTCAAGGACATCATCTCCAAAGCGGAAGGGGAGAGTTCGGAAGACATCCGGCGCCGGGTCTGCCGGGCCCGGGAGCGGCAGGGGCGGCGCTTTAAAGGGCGCGCCTTGGGGATCAACAGCCGGATGACCGCCCGCGAAGCGAAGAGATTATGCCCCGTCTGCGCCGAGTCCGAGAAGCTCCTGGACATGGCCGTGACCAAGCTCGGGTTCAGCGCCCGGGCTTTTGACCGCGTGCTCAAAGTGGCCCGGACCTGCGCCGACCTGGCCGACGAGGACTCGATCCGCCCCGTCCACGTCTCCGAGGCCATCCAGTACCGGATGATGGACCGATATTACTAAAGTGCTTAAGTGAAACGGGTTTGGCCGCGAAAAGAGGCGGGCTTGTGAGTTGACTCCAACCCGAGTCTGTGCTAAAAAAGGCACTTCGAAGCGCCGATAAATCAACAAGGAGGGCTGCGGTTGCCTCTGAGCCAGGAATATCTTCTGCTCGTCGACGGCGAGGGTCGCGTCCTTGGCCGGGAATCGAAGGAGGCCTGCCATCGCGGCCAGGGGCTTCTGCACGCGGCTTTCCTGGTCCTCGTTTTCGACAAGGCCGGGGCGCTCCTCCTGGCCCGACGCAGCCCCGAGAAGAGTCTCTGGCCCGGTTTTTGGGATGGGACCGTGGCCAGCCACTACCTTCAATCCCCTGACCGGCCGACACGGATCAGGGAAAAAGTCCATCAGGAACTCGGGGTCGAGGCCGCGGACCCGGAATACCGGTTCAGGTTCCAGTACCAGGCTTCTTATCAAGACCGCGGCTCGGAGTGCGAATTGTGCGATGTGTATGTTTTGAAGGGCGTCGCGCCGGATGACCTCCGGGTCAACCCTGCCGAGATCTCGGAATTCCGGACCGTGGACCTGGACGCCCTGAAAAGAGAAATCGCGGCCGAGCCCGGGGTTTTCACGCCCTGGTTCCTGATCGTCTTCCAGCGCCTCTTCGGACCGGACGCCGGAGAGCAGCGCCCGAAATCCGGAAGCTGACATGGCGGGGGGAAGCGACCGGGTCCTTGAGCTCAAGTCGACGGTCAACCAAATCCTTCGCCTGGTGCGCGCGATCCCGGGAAGGCGAAGCGGACTGGTCCTCTCCCGGTTTCTTGTCTACTTGTTTCGAAAATTCGTCCTCCGTCGGCCCGTCCCCTATTATTTCAGCCTCGAGATCACGAGGCGCTGCCAGGCCCGCTGTGCCCATTGCTGCGCTGAAGCCTCTCCCCGGGACAGGCGTCCCGAGCTGACGACGGAGGAGGTCAAGTCCCTCATCCTCGGGGCCCGGTCGACCGGTTCCTGTTTCATGATCTTCAACGGCGGTGAGCCCTTGCTGCGCCCCGACCTGCCCGAGCTGGTCCGTTTTGCCGCGGACAACGGCTTCCAGACACGATTGAATACGAACGCACTCCTTTTGGACCGGGCGCGCGTGACCGCCCTCAAGAAAGCGGGGCTCCGGCAGTGCGCCGTATCGCTCGACAGCGCCGACCCCACAACGCATGACCGGATGCGCGGCGTCCCGGGCACTCAAGACAAGGTCCTGGAAAGCCTGAGGCTCCTCCGGGCGGCCCGCCTGGATTCGGTCGTTTACACCTTTGTTTCCAAGCGCAACACCGCGGCGGACCTGAGGGCCACGATCGCCCTGGCCCGGCGCGCGGGGGCGCGCAGCCTCTACCTGACGCCTCTCATCGCCGCGGGGCGGCTGAGCGGAGAGTTCGGCCAGACCCTGGATGCCCAAGAGATGGAATCGATCAGGCGGCTCCAGGACTCTCGCGTGGTCCACATGGAAGTGCCCTCGAGGTTGAGCAACTGCAACGCCTATCGCCGGTTCGTGATCCATGTCACGGCCCAGGGCGACGCGACGGCCTGCCCGTTCACGCCCTTTGTCCTCGCCGACGTGCGCCAGGTCCCTCTCCCGGTGATTTGGGATCGCTTCCAGGCGGGGCTCAAATTCCATTCCAGGGGCGCCTGCCCTCTGAACGACCGGGAAAGCCGCCGGGAGTTCGAAAGCTATGCGGGAGACGTGGCCCGCCGCTTGAGGTCCGAAGCGGATGTCTAGATGAAAGCCGATCCGGTCGGGACCAAAGAATGGCTTGAACGGACCGTAACCCAGCTCGCGGCCGAAGCCCCGGAGAACCGCTTGCCCGGGTTTCCCGGCCTGATGGTCTTTGACCCGCCGCTCGTCGGTTTCGCGGACGGCGACGACCCTCTCTTCAGCGCCTTTTCCGAGGCTGTCGATGCCCGCCACCTCCAGCCCCGCGCCTTCCTCAGCTCCTGTTTTCCCCGGGGGCCCGAGGCCGCGCGCCTCAGCGTCATCGCCTGGGCCTTGCCGTTCAGCGCCGGGGTCCGTGAATCGAACCGCGAAGGGGAGTGGCCTTCGCCTCTTTATTCCCTGGCGCGCAACCGGGGCCAGGCCGTGATCCATGGGATGAGCCGGCATCTTGTTTCGCTCCTAGGATCCCGGGGTATGACAGCCGCCGCCCCGGCCCTGTCGACGGCCTACGATATTTTCCATTCTGCCGAGTTCACATACAGCTCGACCTGGTCGGAGCGCCATGTCGCTTACGCCGCCGGCCTGGGACGGTTCGGTTTGAACGGGTCGCTGATCACGCCCCGCGGATCCCATGTCCGGCTGGGGAGCGTCGTCGCGGGCCTGGCCCTTGACCTCCCCGCATCCGGGCCGGAATGCTACCGGGCGCCGTGCTTCGAGAGCCGGGGAATCCTGTGCCGTCGCTGTATCGATCGCTGTCCTGTCGGGGCCGTGACGCCGGAGGGCCTGAATAAAAAGACGTGCAACGCCCGGCGCAAAGCCATCCGCGAACGGAGCTTGTCCTCGTTGCGAAAAAACCATCCGTTGCAACGATTTCGACTTCCCATCGACGGGGCGCGGCGCTGGTCGTATCCGCTCGGCTGTGCGCTGTGTCAATGCGGTGTCCCCTGCGAGGGACGCGAGCCGTTTCCCGCGACTCTGAAACAACATGCTTGACGTCAAATTCAAGATCAGCCCCGGCCACACCAGCGCGCGCGCCTGGATGGACCCGTCTCCGCTCAAGACGCTTTTCTGGAACATCACGTACGCCTGCAACTACCGGTGCTCCATCTGCTTCACCGATTCCGGCGCGTTCGGCTCGAATGAGCTCACCACTTCGGAGGTTCTGGCGGTCGCGGACAAGATCGGCGCGGCGGGTGTCGGGGATGTCCTGATCTCGGGCGGCGAACCGTTCATGAGGAAGGACCTGCTCGATATCCTCGTCAGGCTGGCCCGCTTCGGGGTCACCGCCCGGATCGCCACGAACGGGAGTCTTTTGGACCGCGGTATCCTGGCCCGGCTCCGGGACGAGACGATGGCCAAATCCTTCCAAGTCAGCCTGGACACGCTTGACCCCGGCCTCTACGCTCGACTCCATGCCTGCCCGCCAAGTCGACTCTTGGACGTCGTCGCCAACGCCAGGCTCATCCAGGAGTTCGGGTTTCATACCACGGTTTCCGTTCGTCTGACGCCCCAGACTCTGGACGGCATTCCGGCGCTCCTCGACCTGGCGGCCCGGGAAGGCTGGCCGACCGTGACCGTGCATCTCCCCCTGCACACGCGCCGGGTCCAGGGGGCTTATCCTCAGGATGCCGACCTGCTTGCGCTTCTTGACCCGGCCTTCCGGCATTTTGCCGGACTCCCGCGGCGATGGCTGATCGAAACCTATGTTCCCTGGGCGGAGTACCATCCGGTCATCCGGCGCTGGTCGAAAAGCCTGAAGATTATCAATCGGGGTTGCCGGGCCGGCCGGGACCGTCTGACCATCAACCCCCAAGGACATCTGTCGCCTTGCGTTTGCATGGACAGGCCCGAGGCCTACTGCGGCAGCGCCCTGAAGGACGACCTGGTCGCGGTCTTTCGCGATTCTCCCGTTTGCCGGCTCCTCCGCAGCCCGCGGGAATACGGCTTGTGCCCGGATTGCGCCAACATCGATTCGTGCGGCGGCGGATGCCGGGCCGCAGCCCTGGCCCTGTCCGGGCGGTTGGACGCCGACGACCTCTCCTGTCCCGTCCGGGCGCGGCGAGGGCACTGGGAACGCGACGGCGTTTTAACATCATGACCCTCCGCCGGCAGGACGCTCTCTGGAAGCACGCCCTCGGGGATTCCCTCCTCGGCAACAGGGGATTGGTCAAGGCCAACATGATGCTCCTTCCCTGGGCGGTCATGCTCGCCCGAGAAGGCAGGTTCCTGCGGCCGGGGACGGCCCCGACCTTTTTCCTCATGCTCCTCGTCATTTTTGCCTGGCTCATGACCTGCATCCTGGCCAACGACCTCGCTGACAGCCGGGCCGACCGGGCCGCCGGCAAGCGGCGTTGGATCAACCGACTCCCGTCTCCGGCGCGGGTTGCGGTCACGGCCGTTCTTGTCTGTCTGGGGCCCGGGGTTCTTATCCTCTCCAGAGCGCCGGTGCGGGCCCTGTGGACTTATGCCGGAGCGGCCGCCCTGGGTCTGGCCTACAGCCTGAAGCCCCTTCGCTTAAAAGGGCGGGGCGTATGGGGCGTCCTGGGATACAGCGCGTCCTGCACACTGGCTTATGTTTTCATCCCCTGGGCCTGGCTGGGCGCGAGATGGAGGATCCTGGCCGTGATGGGGGTTGCCGTCTTCCTGGACAAGTGGGTCAATCTCCACTTCCACCAGGTCATCGACCTGGAGGGAGACAGGGCCCAGGGCGTCGATACTCATGCGGTCCTTGCGGGCGCGGCCCGGGCCAGGCAATACCTTCAATACTGGGCCTGGTTGACGACGCTTTGGTTTGGGTTCGTCTTCGTGGAGGCGACCGCCGCCGAACCGAGGGTGTGGAGGATTGCCGGCCCGGCGATCGTCGTCGGCGTCTTCGTCATGGGCGGCTTGTCGGTCGCTCGCCTTTCAAGAAAATTGCAGCCCGGCTCGTCCCTGGCCCGCGAGTTGCCCCCGGCCTACCTGGCTTCAGCCTTTGCCGTCTTTCGGCTCTTGCCCCTGATTCTGATCCTGCGCTTCTGCTTGGAGGCGCCGGCTCTCTGGCCTGTTGAGGGAGCCGCCGGCCTGCTTGTGGGAGTCGAGTCCCTGATGTTCTTTCGCTATCCTTCCTGACCGAAGCCGGAAAGGTATGGGAATGATCCGTTCATTTGAATTTATTCTTTTTAGGGTTATTGAATTTATTGATCGAAATTATCAAAAGCAAACAAGAGAGTGATCCCCGCATGACGCCCAACCCGATTAAAAATCAGTTCATTTTAACCCCTTCGTTTTTGGACGAACCGCTGCTTGAATTGAAATCGCTGGTCCAGCCGGGCTGGATCATCAATGAATTTTCGTTGCCCAACGGCAGCCGGCAGACACGGATCGCTGCTATCAATAAACGGCTGTCCCAAATCGTGGTCGAATCGATTTTAGCCGGCCGGAGGCCGGTGAGCATAGCCGGCGATTGCCTCAGCGCTATCGGAGTGTTGACCGGGCTGCAGAGGGCCGGGGCCGACCCTTTTCTATTCTGGTTCGACGCCCATGGGGATTTTAACACCCGGGAGACATCGCCCAGCGGGTTCCTGGGAGGGATGCCCTTGGCCATGATCGTCGGCCGGGGTGAAAAGACGATCGCCCGGGCCGTCGGGCTCAAGCCTATGTCCGAGGCCCGGGTCGTCCTGACGGATGCGCGCGATCTTGATCCCGGGGAAAGAGAATCCTTGGAGCAGTCGAACGTTATCCGCCTCGGCAACCCGAAAACCCTGATGGAGCGCCCTGTGCCGGATGGGCCGGTGTACGTTCATGTCGATACGGACATCATAGCGCTCGAAGAAGCTCCCGCCCAAAACTACCCTGCGCCGGGCGGGCTGTCTGGCGCGGAGTTGGAGGCCGTATTTCGGCGGTTGGCTCAAAAAGGCCAAATTATTGCCGTGTCCGTATCAACCTGGAATCCAAGATTGGAGCAGGCGGCGCTCACCGAAAAATCCAGCATGAGCCTGCTCGAATCCTTAATCTTCTAGGCTTCCGCTCGGCTGCGGCCAGCCTCTGACACGTGTTCTCCCTTGTCCTTAAATTCGAAGTTTTTCTTGCCGCTGCTGTTTTTGGCCAGGCCGAGGATAATCCCCAGGGCCAGCGACCAGACCGCCGCCAGGCCGATTTGGTGCTCGGCGGACAGGCTGTTTTCAATCGGCGCACAGCCCGAACGACAAAATTATTAAATTGAACGGCTGGGGGAGCATTCGACCATTTCCTTGACATCATGGACGCCCAGTGCATAATTCCACCGAGGAGAGGATGGCCATGGGACAAGAGGTGATCGATATCCACCTGCATTTCGGGGCCCCGTCGGGCCCGGGGAGCGGCTGCTATTGGTCCAAGGAGTTTGAAAGCGGTCTGGCCTTTTTGGCCATGAGGCTCGTCACCCGCAGCCTGTGCCGACACATCACTCTTCAGAGCGCGACGGAGCATATGCTGGAGGTCATCAACGGTTCGCGCTTTGTCCACAAAAGCGTTGTGCTGGCCCTGGATGAAGTCTACGATGACCAGGGCCGGCCGCACCCGGAACAAACGCATCTCTATGTGCCCAACGGCACCCTGGCCGGTTTGGCCAAGGACAACACCCGCGTTCTGTTCGGCGCATCCGTTCATCCCTTCCGACCGGATTGGGAAGATGAGCTTCAGAAATGCCTGGCCGAGGGGTGCGTGCTCTGCAAGTGGATCCCCTCCTCCCAGCAGATCGATCCGTCGCACCCCCGATGCCTGCCCTTTTATCGCAGGCTGAGGGATGAACAGCTGCCTCTCCTATGCCATGTCGGGCCGGAAGGAGCCATCCCCCCCTTCGACCAAGCCTCCCAAGGCCTCAACAGCCCGCGGCTTCTCCGCAGCGCTCTCGAGGCCGGCGTGACGGTCATCGCCGCCCATGCCGCTCTGCCGCTTCTTCCGCCGCCCTTGGAGAGCGACCGATACTACCGGGAATTGATCGACCTGTTCCACGAGGGGGAGTCCAAGGGCTGGAACCTTTATGCCGACCTTTCGGCCATCAACCTCGGGCCGCGCATGTCCTACATCGATCGGGTCAAGGTCGATATCCCGCCGGAGCGCCTGGTGTTCGGCAGCGATTATCCCCTCCCCATCCTGGACATCAGCCAGCGACCGAGGCTTAGCCTGTGGCATAGGCTGAAGTATTTTTTCCAGACAATCGCCGCCAAGAATCCCCTGGATAAGAATTATCTCCTCATAAAAAACATGGAATTCGACGAAGCCCTATTCACCACTGCCGCAAAGATCCTTAGGCTTCCTGAGCCGCCGCGCGCCGCTCCGATCACACGATGAAAAGAAAAAAGGGGACTCATCCTGATCCTGGCGAGTAGGATGAGCCCCGCGATGCTTCCTAGAGTCCGGAGACGACGATGTCCTTAAAAACCAGGCTGGGGAATTTCTGGGACGAATAGGGGTACGGGTCGTTGGCCGCTTCGATGAGCTTCGGCCAGAACTTGAGGTGGTTGTCGGCGATGTTCATCTCCGAGACGGCTTGGACGGGACTCCCGCCCTCAAACAGCTGGCCGACGATTCCGATTGAAGTGTCTCCCGTTGTCGAGTTCGAGTTCCCGCCGATGAACCCCGTGATCAGGATGCCCCGGCCGAGGTCCTTCATGATCTCGACGACCGAGCGTGTGCCGGGCGGGAGGATGAGGTTCGAGGGACCGCCCGTCGTCGGTTCCCAGCCCAGTTTCCGGCTGTAATACCAGTCGAGGTAGAACTCCTTGAGCACGCCCGCTTCGATCATGACCCGCTTTTTGGCGGCGAAGCCATCGCCATCAAAAAGCCGGCTCCCCAAACCTCTTTTGACGAGCGGGTCGTCGATGATAGTCAGCAGCCCGCTGGCCACTTTCTGGCCTTTCTTATCCGCCAGGAACGACTGCTTCTGCTGGATGGCGCGGCCGAACATGGCCTGAAGGAATCCGTTCCCGAACCGGCCGACGACCCGATTCTCGATGATGATCGGGAGCGTTTCGGTCTTGATTTTCTTCCCTCCGAACAAGGCCAATGTCCGGCGGGCCGCCTCGGCACCGATCTCCTCGGGCTGGGGAAGATCCCGGCGATAAATGGCCACGGCGACCGCGTATTCCGCCGGCCGGCGGTCTCCTTCGTCCTTGGCGGTCATTTCCGCGCTGCCCACGAAATAAGTGAATTCCGAGTAGCCGTCGAAGCCGTTGCTGGTCATGAGGAGCGATTCGCTGTAGCCATCGGTCGTCCCGGCGGTGGCTGAAATGACCTTGTCCCCGCCTTTGGCCAGGCACGCTTCCTCGATGGCCTTCACGAACGCATGCCGCGAGTCCGGCGTCCAATCCTTGTAGCTGGGGTCGACGAATTCCAGGTCGAGGTTCTGCCGTCCCTGATAATACTTCGGGTCGGGGAGCGTGCGGAAGGGATCCTCGGCCAGGAGCTTCGTCTGGGCCACGGCCCGGCCGATAAAATCCGCGAGGGCGTCCTTCCTCAGGTCCGAAGTGCTCATGCTGGAATAGCGGCCGTTGACGAAAACCTCGAGGGCGAGCGATTTCGTCGAGGCTTCCTTGATGTTTTCCGGTTTTCGCTCTCTGTAGCTGATTTCGACCGTCCGCTCGCCGTCGATCCCGATCCGGCAGGCGTCCGCGCCGGCCGCTTTGGCCGTCTGGAGGCCCCAAGCCGCGAGGTCGTACAACTCTTTTTTCATCGTTCTTCTCCTTTCCTCAGCCCCGGGTCCCGCCGACGGTCAGCGACTTGATCAAGCAGGTCGGCTGGCCGAACCCGCAGGGGGCGGCCTGCCCGTCTTTGCCGCAGGCCCCAGTCCCGCCCTGGTGGAGCTCGAAGTCGTTGGCCACCATGGTCGTGTTGGCCAGCATCTTGGGCCCGTTGCCCATGATATTGACATCCTTGATGGGCGCGCCGAGCTTTCCGTTTTCTATCATCCGGCCCTGGGAGACGAAGAAGGCGAAGTCGCCCTCTCCGATCTTGACCTGGCCGTTGCTGACATCCTCCACGAAAATGCCCCGGCCGGCGGCCCGGATGACATCGTCGGGCGCGGCCGGGCCGGCCAGCATGTAGGTGTTCCGCATGCGCGGAATCGGATAGTACTGGTAGCTCTGACGCCGGCCGTTGCCCGTGGGCTTGAGGCCGTAGGCCGTGGCCGAAATCTTGTCGTGGATGTAGCTGGTCAGGATACCCTTGTCGACGAGCACCGTCTTCTGGCCGGGCGTGCCCTCGTCGTCGAAATTGATCGAGCCCAAGAGGTTGGGAACCGTTCCGTCGTCGACGATGGTCACGAACGGCTCGGCCACCTTCTTGCCGATCATGGTGCAGTAGGTGGAGATTTTCTTCCGGTTGAAATCGGCCTCCATGCCGTGGCCGATGGCCTCGTGAAGCAGGACGCCGGTGACACCCGGACCCAGCACGACCGGCATCTCGCCGGCCGGAGGCTGAACGGCCTCGAACAAGACCAGCGTCCGCCGGACCGCGCTCTGGGCGATTTCTTCGATGGCCTCCGGCGAGTAGAAGGCGAAATCTCTCCGGCCGCCCAAATTCCAGTTGGATCGCTCTCGCCGGCCGTTTTTCTCGGCCACGACCGAGGCATAGAGGTAAGAACGAGGCTGGAGGTCTTCGGCTTTGACCCCCTCGCTGGTCATGATCAGAATGCGCTTCTGCTGGTCATGGAAGCCGGCGTTGACCTTGACCACGAGCGGCGACAGGGCGAAGCAGCGGTCGTTGACCGTCTGGACCAGGGGCATCTTGGACGTCAGGGGGATGGAGGAGAATAGAGTCTTCAGCGGGTAGTAGTCCGGCGTCCTGAGCTGGATGAACTGGCCGGCCGGTCCCCGGGCCGTCGAGGAGGCGATCGTGGCGGCCGTGGCGGCCGCGGCCAGCATGGCTTTCTCGTTGAGCTCCTGGGTGAAGCCGTATCCGACCTGGTCTCCTTTGACCGTCCGGATGCCCACGCCCAGGGCGATGTCGCTGGCCGCCCGGTTGACTTTTCCGTCTTCCAGGATGAGATAATTGCTGAGGGTGTGTTCGAAGTACAGGTCGGCGAAGTCGCCGCCCTTGGCCAGGGCTTCGGCCAAGACTTTCCGGCACAGGGCGTCGGTGATGCCGAACCCGCGCTCGAAATAGCCCGCAGCTTCGGACTCGGCCAAGGCGGACCATCCCTTGGACAGGATGGTCGGGATGGCCACGGTCGTCGCGGCCATGGTGGCGCCGGCTTTAATAAAAGCGCGCCTGCTGATGTGTTTCATTGAAACCTCCCTGGGGATGAATGGGGATTTGATAGAGCCTCAGAACAAGGCTGGATGCGGTTTTTTGACACAAAATACATCCTCTTTAGTTCTTACGAAAAAACTAATCAAATCGTTGCCCTTTTTTATAATAAAAGTGCTTCGCTTGTCAATTTCAAGCGGGGAAATGCGGGTCATTGACCGCATGGTTCAACTTCTGGTATAAGCGTATTCTTCATCCGGAGAAAAAGGACTCATCCTTTGGGTGCATTCCTTCTTTCGTGAAGCGGCGTGGGATCCCCGCGCGACGACGAGCGAACCCGGACTTCAGAGGTTTTGTAATGAAACGAGTGATCCTCTTGGCCTTGGCCCTTCTGGCGGCGGCGAATATGTCTCAGGGGTGGGATGGGGGGCCTACGATCGCCGTGAAGCTCATCGGCCCGGCGGAGGCGTTTAAACCCGGGGCCGAGCGGACCATCTTTGTAGAAATCACGATCTACCCCCCGTTTCATATTAATTCCCACCTCCCCTCGGACGAATTCCTTGTGCCCACTTCGGTAGATTTTACGCTCCCGGACGGGGTGAAAATCGTCAAAGTCGATTATCCGGCCGGCGAGCTGAAAAAATTCATGTTTTCCGAGAGTCCCTTGTCCGTTTATGAAGGCGCAGTCCGCATCGCCGCCACGCTGGCCCTCTCATCCGATTTTTCCGGACGGGAGGTCAGGATCGACGGCAGCGTCGCCTTTCAGGCCTGTGACAACAATTCCTGCCTGGCCCCGGACGAAGCGGCCTTCAGCGGAAAATATCTCTTGGCCGAGATCGAGACCAGGCCCCTGGTTCCCGCCGCCCCCCCGGCCGCAAATCCCAAACCGGCGGCGACTCTTCCCCAGGCTGAGACTCCGGTCCAGTCCCAGCCTTCTTCGGTTTCCCAACCCGGGGCCAAGGACAAGGCCGCCGTTTCGTCGACCGCGGCCCAGAGCTTGGAGGGCAAAGGCCTGCTGTTGACTTTTCTTTTGGTGTTTTTGGGCGGGCTGGCTCTCAACCTGACGCCCTGCGTCTATCCTTTGATCCCCATCACCATCAGCTATTTCGGCGGCCAATCCGGCGGCAAGAAGGGGAGCCTGCTCGGCCATGCGCTCTTTTATGTCCTGGGCATGGCCGTGACCTACTCCATTCTGGGCGTCATCGCCGCCTTCACCGGAAGCCTGTTCGGTTCGGCCTTGCAGCATCCGCCAATGCTCATAGCCATCGCCGCGATTATGGTCGCCCTGGCCCTGAGCATGTTCGACCTCTACGAGATCCGGATACCGGGATTCCTGTCCAACCTGGCCGGCAGGTCGCGTCCAGGGATGTTCGGGACGCTGTTCATGGGGCTGACCGTGGGCATCGTGGCCGCGCCCTGCATCGGCCCGTTCGTCCTGGGCCTCCTGACCTATGTCGGCGACAGGGGCAACGTGTTTCTCGGCTTCGGGTTATTCTTCGTTTTAGCCCTGGGACTGGGATTGCCCTTCATCTTCCTGGCGCTTTTTTCCGGCTCAATCAATCGTCTGCCCCGCTCCGGCTCGTGGATGGTCTGGGTCCGCAAGATATTCGGGTTCATCCTGATCGCTATGGCCGTTTATTTTCTCAAGCCGCTCTTTCCCGATCCGCTGACCTACGGCCTGACCATGGCCCTGGTGATGCTCGTGGCCGGGGTCTATATGGCTTGGATCGAGCCCACGCGCGGCCAGGGCAAGGCCTTGGCCGTCATTCGCAACCTGGTGGGTTTGGCCTTTTTCCTGGCCTGTCTGATCATGGCCTCCGCCGGCATCCGCAGCCAGATCGACCTGGCCGTGGCCGAGCACGGCGCGCGTCTAGGCCAGGCGTCGAGCGGCGTGCGATGGTTTCCGTATGACTCCGAACGGCTCAACCGGGCCGCCGCGGATAAAAAGCCTGTGTTTATTGACTTCTATGCCGACTGGTGCCTTCCCTGCAGGGAGCTGGACACAAAGACATTTTCCGCTCCGGAAGCGGCGGACATCTCGGCCCGTTTTGTCATGCTCAAGGCGAACCTGACCTCCTCGAGCTCTCCGCTGTCCAGGGAATTAACGAGGAAATACAAAGTCAAGGGCGTTCCGACGCTCGTCTTTATAGATGCGGAAGGCAGAGAACTGCCCGACCTCCGAGCCGTGGGCTTTATCGATAAAGAAGAATTCCTGAAGCGGATGAACAAAGCCCTGGTGGGGAAGAACTAGACAACTTCCGCCTGAGATGAAATCGTCCCCCAAAATCGTGCTCGTGCAGCCTCCCTTTGAAGACTTCTATGCCACGCCCATCAGGCATTATCCTTTGGGCCTCCTCTATGCGGCCCGGACGTTGAGGAGTCTCGGCTGCGACGTTCAGGTCTTGGACTGCCTGAGCCCCTTGAGGAAAAAAGAGATTCCTGTTCCGGAGCGGTTTTCCTATCTTCGTCCCTGGCTGGGCCGGCCGGGATTTTTCAGGGGATACTACCGATTCGGCCAGGCCGATGGTCTTATCCTGAGCCGCATCCGGGAGATCGAGCCGGATTGGGTGGGGATATCCTCATTGTTTACCGCCTATTTTTCGAGCGTTGCGAAGCTGGCCGGTCTGATCAAGGACAGGCTGGGACTGCCGATTTTTATCGGCGGGCATCATCCCACGGTTTTTCCCGAGGAGAGTCTGCGGCGGGCGCCGGCGATCGATCGGGCGCTTCAAGGTCCGGCGGAAACATGCCTGCCGCTCTTTCTGTCCGGCTTAAAACCGGAGATCGCCTTCTCCAGCCCCGATTGGAGGGAGCTGCGGCCGGCGCATGACCTGGTCGATGCCGGCGCGTATCGGATCGGCCGCCGAAGGTCGATGGCCCTAGCCGCCAGCCGCGGATGCCCCCATCACTGCGATTTCTGCGGCGTGCAGGTCCTGTTCGGACGAAGGATGGCCTACCGCTCCGTGGACGGCGTCCTGGCCGAAATGCATGAGGCCGCCCTGAAAAGGGGAGTCCGAGTGTTCAATTTTGAGGATGACAATCTATCCTACGATCGCGAATGGTTCATGGCTTTTCTGGCCGCTGTCAGCGGCGAGGCGATGTTCCGGGATGCCGAGCTGACGGCCATGAACGGCCTCTGCGCTTCAAACTTGGATGCCGAGGTCCTGGCGGCCATGCGCCGGGCCGGGTTTAAAAGGCTGAACCTGTCTTTGGTGACGCAAGACGCGAAGCTCCGGGATTTTTTTCACAGGCCGCATCAATCCGAGGAATTTCGGGGGCTTGTCCGCAAGGCCCAGTCTCTCGGGTTCCAGGTCACGGTTTACATCATCCTCGGGCTTCCCGGCCAGACCCCGGAGGAGGTGAGGGACAGCGTCGACGGCCTTCTGGACCTCGGAGCGCTCGTAGGGCCGTCGGTTTATTATCCGGCGCCGGGGAGCCGGCTCTATGATGAACTTCCTATTCCGCGGAAGGTCAAAGATGACTGGGACTCGCACCGCTCCTCTGCGTTCGCCGTCGAGACCGAACACTTCACCCGAGCGGAGCTCGTAGAGCTGTTTCTTTACGTCCGGCAAGAAAACCTCAAAAGGAAAAGCGCCTCACCCCATCTTCCGAACGGCGCTTGAGGCCGATCCCGGGGAGCCCGACCCGCTTATTAAGAATTGCGAACGGCGTAAAAGTAAAGCCTCGGCTTACGACTAAACTCCTGGAGCTGAGATTGACACTTGGGAATAGACTCACCTATAATGATTTTCGGAATAGCTTGCGGTCAATCGGATGGGGTCAAGGAGCAACCATGAAAAGAGAATCTCTCGTCGTGATCGGCGTTATAGCCGTCGGCTTGATCGCGGTCGGCGCCTCAAGATCGACCCAGGCCCAGTCGAACCCTGAGCCTCAGATTTCCAAAGGGAAGATCTACCAGGAAACCTACCCCCTCCTTACGGAGACGGACTTGTACTGTTCGTACGGCGTTCTGGACGGCACGCTCCCCGAACTCAAGGTGATCGGCGCTGAGCGCCAGGAAGAGCGGATCCTGTTGGGAGACGGCGACATCATCTACATCAACGGGGGAGGGAAACAAGGCATCGCCCCGGACCAGGTGTATGTGCTTTTCGAAGTGCGGCAAGACATCAAGAGTCCCAGGACCGGGATCAACTACGGCCCCTTGATCCAGAAGGTCGGACGCGGCCGGGTCATCAGCGTCGAGGACGGCCGGGCCGTGCTCCGTATCGAGAAGTCGTGCTCGCCGGTGGCCGTGGGCAACTCTGTCGTTCAGTTTGCCGAGAAAAAAACGGTGATCGGCAAGGACGGCCGTTTTGTGCCTTATTCTCAGCAGCGGCCGGAGGCCGTCAAGGGAGAGATCATTTATCTCGGCGCCGACCTCAATCAAATCGGGTCGGGCAACTGGGCGGTCATCGACCTGGGCCAGGAGGACGGCCTTCAGGTCGGGAATCAGCTCACCGTGTCCATGCTCCCCGGCAAAAACCTCCCGCGGCGTACCCTGGGCAGCGCCGTGGCGATTGATGTTCAAGCCAGGACCGCCACGATCAAGATCCTGTCGGCCGGCGATGCCATCCGGCTGGGCTATCAGGTGGAAATCAAGTAGGGACCCGCCCCCGGGGCCGACCCGCGTCGCGGACGGCCTCGATCGTCCTCCGGCCGTCGGGGGATGATGTTGACAGACTCTCCGGTTTTTGTTAGGTTAAGCCAGTCTCTTTTGGTCATTTGAACGGGCGGGCGTAGTTCAGTGGTAGAACGTCTGCTTGCCATGCAGAAGGTCGTGGGTTCAAGTCCCATCGCCCGCTCCATGATTCGACAACATTCAATTCATCTTGAGCAACCAAGGCGCGGTACCCAAGTGGCTAAGGGAGAGGTCTGCAAAACCTCGATTCGTCGGTTCGAGTCCGACCCGCGCCTCCATGTTTTTCAATTCGCGCCGGCGTGGAGAGAGGGGATTTGTTCCGGCCGGACGACAGCCCATCGGGATGATTGACTGCGAGCGGAAGATATATTAGAATTCTTTCGCTCATATTTAGAAAAAGGAGGAAGGTCAATGAATCTAGTCGAGAGAGTGCAGGGCATTCTACTGAAGCCGAAAGAAGAATGGATCAAAATCAAGGCTGAAAAAAGCTCCGTAGCCCAGCTCTTTATGGGCTATGCCGTGCTTCTGGCGGCGATTCCGGCCATCGCCCATTTCGTCGGTGACGGGCTCATCGGCCGCAGAATTCCGCTGCTGGGATGGTTCAAGCTGCCGATGGGAACGGCCCTGTTGTACGCCATCCTAACGTTCGTTTTGTCCCTGGTCTCTGTCTACGCCCTGGGCTTCATCGTCAACGCCCTGGCTCCGAGCTTCGGCTCAAAGCAAAGCTTGGAGAATGCCATGAAACTGGCCGTGTTCAGCATGACTCCCAGCTGGGTGGCCGGAATTTTTTACATCCTGCCCGTGCTGGGTGTCATTGCCGCGATCGCCAGCCTGTATGGCTTGTACATCCTTTATTTGGGTTTTGCCGCTCCTCTCATGGATACGCCCAAGGATAAAGTCATGGGCTACATGGTGGTCAGCATCGTGGTGGCCGTGGTGCTCTATTTCGTCGTGGGCTTAATCGTGGGAGCCATCGTCTTTGGAGGCGCTTACCGGGTTATGTGAGCGGACCGGGAATTCCTGTTAAAAGTGCAAGAGGAGGCGCTTGCCCCCTGTTCAGAGGGTGGAGCGCCTCCTCTTTTTTCCACGTATTCAAGGATTCCCCCGGGGGGATCCGTCGATCTTTTTAAGGAGGAAGGACAATGAGTAAAGAAAGACGTTTTCCGGCTCTGCATATCGTTTCGGCCATGTTTAAGATCATGGCCTGGCTCGTCGCCCTGGCCGATATCGCGGCCATCATCATCATTCTGACCCGCAAGACCCAATTCGCCTTCGTCTCCCAGGCCTCATCGAATTTCAACCTCGGCGCTTCGCCCCTCATCCTGGCCCTGATCGCCTTAGTTTTGGGCGCTTTCTATTTCCTGGTGTTGTATGCCATGGCCGAGGGCATTATCGTCATGGTGGCCATAGAGGAGAACACCCGGAAGGCGCTCAAGGAAAAAGACAAGCAAGCCTAGAGCTCAACGGTCCTCGGACGGAGATTTTATTATCGGCCGGCCGAAAGACCGGGCGCAGAGTCTAACTCGTCGATAATACGGTCAAAGGCTTTGGCCGGGGAGTCCGCTTGGGTGATGGGCCGCCCGATGACGAGATAATCCGCGCCCTTGTCCCAAGCCTGGCCGGGAGTCATAATCCGCTTCTGATCGTTGGCCGGGGCCCACTCGGGCCGAATACCCGGAGTCACGATTAAAAAACTCCGGCCCATCTCTTGTCGCAACAGCTCGATCTCCTGCGGAGAGGAAACGACTCCGTCCATCCCGGAACCCGCAGCCAGCCGGGCCAGGCGCAGGACCTGGGAGCCGGTGGGGATGCTCATTCCGATTTGAATCAAGCTCTCGTCCTTGAGGCTGGTCAGGACGGTCACGCCCACCAGCAGGGGGCGGGGCGTGCCTTGTTTGTCCGACTGTTCGGCGGCGGCCGCCGCCGCCGCGGTCATCATCTCCGCGCCGCCCGCGGCATGGATGGTCATGAGCGCTGCGCCGTGCCGCACCCCGGCCCGGACGGCTTCCGCCACGGTGTTGGGGATATCGTGGAGCTTCAGGTCGAGAAACACTTTTTTATCCCGCTTCCGGATTTCGTGGATAAGACCCGGGCCCTCGGACGTGAACAATTCCAGGCCGACTTTGAAAATGACCGCTTCCTGAAGTTGAGAGATGAGAGACAGGGCTTCAGCCTTGGTCTTGACGTCCAGGGCGACGATGATCCGGCCGGCGAGTTCGTGCTTGTTCATGTTGATCCTTTCCATTTCCCGGGCGGCCTCCAGGCGAACAGGTTCCGCCGGCTTCGGGGTTAAACCTCGAGCTTGCCCGTGATGTCCGCCAGCCGGGCCAGGCCGTGGTGTTCGGCGTAGTCCTGCATTTCTTGAAGAACGCGCACGGCGGCTTCCGGGTCCACCAGGTTGGCCGTGCCCACCTGCACCGCGCGAGCTCCGACCAGGAGAAATTCCAGGGCGTCGCGTCCGGTCATGATGCCGCCCAGGCCGATGACCGGAAGCTCGACGGCCCGGGCGACTTGATACACCATCCTCAGGGCGAGGGGCTTGATGGCCGGGCCGCTCAGCCCGCCCAAGACATTAGCCAACACCGGCCGCCGGCTATCGAGGTCGACGGCCATCCCCAGGAACGTATTGACCAGGGCCAGGGCGTCGGCGCCCCCCTCTTCGGCCGCCCGGGCGATCTCGACGATATCGGTGACGTTGGGCGAGAGCTTGACGATGACCGGCCTCCGGCTGCTCCGCTTGACGGCCCTGACCAGGGATTGCGTCGTGTCGGGTCGCAGGGCCGGGCACTGCCCGTTTTTCTTGACGTTGGGGCAGGAGATGTTGAGCTCGTAGGCGGCGATTCCCTCCTGGGCGTCGAGATATTCGACCACGGCCGCGTATTCGTCCGTGTCGCCTCCGCAGACGTTGACGATCACTTCGGTCCCCAGGCCGCGCAAGCGCGGGAGAATTTTCTCTGAAAACTCAACAACCCCGATGCCCTGCAGGCCGATGGCGTTCAACATTCCGCTGGGCGTTTCGGCCAGGCGGGGCGGAGGGTTTCCCGGCCGCGGGCCGTAGTAGAGACCCTTGACGATGATCCCGCCCAGGCGGCCGAGGTCCACGAACGGGGCGAACTCCAGTCCGTAGCCGAAGGTCCCGCTGGCCGTGAGGACGGGGTTCTTGAGCTTCAAGAACCCGAGGTCGGCGGTCAGGTCAACCATGTCGTATCCTCAGCCCTCGTCCCAGGCGACTTCCTCAGCTTGAAAGACAGGGCCTTCCTCGCAAATTTTCAGCCATTCCTCCCGGCCGCGGCGGCGGATCTTCTTGACGCAGCCCCAGCAGGCGCCGAACCCGCAGCCCATCCGGGCCTCCAAGGACAGCTCGGCCGGCACCCCTTGAAGCGCGGCCAGGCGGCCGACTTCCTTGAGCATGGAGTCCGGCCCGCAGGCGTACAGACGGCCGATTCCTTTCTTCTCCAGCTCCTGCTGAAGAAGAAGGGTCACGAAACCCCGGAAGCCGAACGAACCGTCGTCCGTGGCGAAAATTGTCTCCCAACAAGCGGCCTGAAAAAAATCTTTAAAAGGAATGTCTTGGGATGTCCGAGCGCCGTAAAGAACTCGGACCTTGTGTCCCGCCCGGTGAAGCTCATCGGCCAGGAAATACAGGGGCGCGATCCCCCGGCCTCCGCCGACAAGCAGGTCGGAGTTTTCAGCCTGCTGGACCGGCGGGCCCAGGGAAAAACCGCGGCCCAGAGGCCCCAGGAGGTCGAGACGGTCGCCCTCCTGTTTCCGCGACAGGAGTTCGGTCCCGAGGCCGGCGATGTTGAAGAACAAGCTGATGGTCGTGCCGCGCCGGGCATGAATTCCCAGGGGGCGCCGCAGCAGGGGATGGCCGGTTTCAGACACCCTGACCATGACAAACTGCCCGGGCAAAGCCTCTCGGGCGATTCCCGGAGATTCCAGAGTGAAACGGACGTAGGCTCCCTTCAGCTCTTTTTTAACCAGGACGGCCGAGGCGTCTTTCATCATGATCATTCAGTGCCAATAGAAATAGCAAAATCCCGCGTCTTTGTAAACCTTTTCGATACGGAGCGAGCGTTTGACAAGCCCGGCCGATTCGACCATAATTCCCGGGTATTTCTGGTATTCCGGAGGATTCCTGCATGAACATCTCCCACCGGGGACAGACAATCCAGGCTTCTCCCATCCGCAAGTTCAAGCCCTTGGCCGATAAAGCCGCGGAACGGGGAATTCACGTCCATTTTCTCAACATCGGCCAGCCCGACATCGCCACACCCCTTCCCGTTATGGATGCCATGCGCAACTATAAGGAGGAAGTGCTGGCCTACGGCCCGGCCCAGGGTTTCCTCGAGCTGCGGCAAGCCGTGGCCGATTATTTCGGCCCCTACGGCATCACCCTCGCCGCCGATAACGTCATCACCACCGTGGGCGGCTCCGAGGCCATCCATTTCACCTTCAGCGTCGTTGCCGACCCCGGCGAGGAGATCATCGTCCCCGAGCCCTTTTACACGAACTACAACGGCTTCGCCTCGTTCGCCGATGTGAAGCTCGTGCCCCTGACCTTGAAAGCCGAGGACGGCTTCCGTCTGCCGTCGGCCAAAGACATCGAATCCAAGATCACCCCTAAGACGCGGGCCATCCTTATCTGCTCGCCCAACAATCCTACCGGGACGGTTTATTCGCGGGAAGAGCTCCAGCGGGTCGTGGCCCTCGCCAAGAAACGGGACCTATTTCTTATCGGCGACGAGGTTTATAAGGAATTCATTTACGACGGTCTGAAGCACGTCAGCCTCCTCGAGTTTCCCGAGGTTGAGGACCGGGTCATCGTCTGCGACAGCATCTCCAAGCGGTTCAGCTGCTGCGGCGCCCGGATCGGGGCCGTCATCACCCGGAACGCCGACGTCTTCAACTCGGTCCTGCGGTTCGCCCAGGCCAGGCTTTGCCCGCCGTCCGTGGAGCAAGCCGGAGCCCTGGCCGCCTATAAAATGGGCGTCGGCTATTTCGAGCCCGTCCGGCGGGAATACGAGAAGCGCCGCAACGTCCTTTATGAAGGGATGAAACAAATCCCGGGCATGGTGCTTCAGAAGCCGCAAGGGGCCTTCTACATGCTGGTCAAACTGCCCATCCGGGACGCCGAGCATTTCGTCACCTGGATGCTTAATGATTTCCAGCTGGACAACGAGACCGTCATGGTGGCGCCCGGCTCCGGTTTCTACACCACTCCCCACAGCGGGTTGAACGAAGTGCGCCTGGCCTACGTTTTGAAGGAAGACGACCTGAAAAAGGCCATCCGTGTCTTTCAGGCCGGCCTGGAAAAGTACAAGACCCTTTTTCCCTAAGCTTCAACCTCGAGTCAAGGACCGGAGTATGATGAAAATCCTGAAGGAGGCCGTCTCTATTGTCCTCTTGGCCGGCCTCGTCGGCTTGGCCGTAAATACTCCCTTGCTCCTGCGGTACGCCCGAGGCGAATTCCGCGCTGATTTCCTGGGTTTGAAAGACCATGTGTCCATGGTCGTCATCGACAAGGACCGGGCCCTCGGCCTGTTCGAGCAGGGCCGGGCGATTTTCATCGACAGCCGCTCCCCGGCGCAATATGCCCAAGGCCACATCCCCGGCGCACGGAATGTCCCTTGGGGCGATCCGAGCCGGGAGGAGCTCCTGCAAGGCCTCAACCCGGATAGATCAACGCCCGTCATTGTTTATTGCAGCGGAGAGGCGTGTCGGGACAGCTTCCATCTGGCTCAATGGATATCCGATCGCGGCTATTTCGCGAATATCTTCGTATTCTCGGGCGGATGGGAAACCTGGACATCCGCCGGCCGGCCTGTGGAACGAAGCGATGATAAGGAATAAGTATATACTTCTGGCCTTCCGCCTGATCGTCGGCGGAGTTTTTATCTGGTCGGGACTCCTCAAGGCGGTCCATCCGCTCGATTTCGCGCAGAACGTCGAGAACTATCAGCTGTTGCCTCGACTGCTCAGCCTCGTCGTCGGCCTGGCCTTGCCCTGGGTGGAGATGGCGGCCGGACTCCTTCTCGTTCTCGGTCTTTTCCGGCGCGGCGCCGCCCTCGCGGCCGCAGGGCTTCTGGGCGCATTCATCATCCTGATTTCGGTGACCATGGTCCGCGGCCTCGACCTCAGCTGCGGCTGTTTCGGCTCCCTGAGCGGCAAGGTCGGCTTGAAACTTTTGGCTCAAGACATCATCCTGCTCGTTATGGCCGTGAATATTCTTCTCTGTCTGCCGTCCCATTTCTCCCTGGATAGCGTACGCTCCAAATCAGTCTGACGATTTGGGGATCGGGCCAAGGCCTCTCTCCCACGGAGATTTTTTACGCCTTCCCATTTCGGTTTTTTCGGCGGCTCAGAACTCGCAGACGCCATTGATTTTACGGAGACCGGCGTCCGCTCAGACATCTTCGCCGGCCTGCTACTTCCGAGCCGACTTCCCTCAAAAGCCTCATGTCCAGGCTAAATCTCCTTCATGTCGCTACGGCCTTGGCTCGATCCCCTGCCAGAAAAAATGAATGGGGGGCAAGGGCAGGGGGCCCCTCCTGCAGTACGGATGCGTAGCCAGCAGTCCCTCCTTTATTTGAAGGAGGGTAGGGAGGATAAGAAATCGATATATTTTTGAAACGAATCCGGGAAAAATCTCCCCTGGGGTTGGGGGATTTAAATAAAAAGGACCGGAGCGAAACGCGCCAAAGGCGTCTTCGTTATCATCACATTTCTTAACCCTCCCGGCCTCCCTAAGGAATCAGGGAGGTGGCAGAGGTTGACGCCTTTGCTGCAGGAGGGGCCCCGTTCATTTTTTCTTATGCCGGCTCACGTCCAAAAAAGGACGAGGGACTTAAACCGCCGCTTATATTTCTTGAATATTCCGCCCGGGATGCTTATAGTATTTAGGTTTCACTGAGGATCCCTAAAAAACTAGGAGTCAGGCTATGGCTAAAAAGCACGTTTATTTCTTCGGTAAGGGAAAGACCGAAGGCAACAAGGATATGAAAGACCGGCTGGGCGGCAAGGGGGCCAATCTGGCCGAAATGGCCGGGATCGGCCTGCCCGTTCCCCCGGGTTTCACCGTGACCACCGAGGTCTGCGCCCTGTTCGCCAAGGCCGGGAAGAAGATGCCGCCCGCGGTAGACAAAGAGATTCGGACCAACCTCAAGAAGCTCGAGACCTCGACCAAACAGAAGCTCGGCGACGAAAAAAACCCCCTCCTGGTCTCGGTCCGCTCCGGGGCCAAATTCTCCATGCCGGGCATGATGGACACCATCCTCAACCTGGGCCTCAACGACAAGACGGTCGAGGGCTTGGCCCGCAAGAGCAACAACCGCCGCTTCGCCCTGGACTGCTACCGCCGCCTGATCCATATGTTCGGAGACGTGGTCCTGGATGTGCCCAAGAAAAAGTTCGAGGACATCCTCCGGGCCAAAAAAAACAAGAACGGCATCACGGCCGATTTCCAGATCCCCGAAAAGCTGCTCGAGGAGATCATCGCCGACTATAAGGCCCTGATCAAGGCCGAGACGAAAAAGGATTTTCCCCAGGACGTCCGGGCCCAGCTCGAGATGGCCATCTCCGCCGTGTTCAGGTCCTGGGACAACCCCCGAGCCATCACCTACCGCCGCTTGAACCACATCCCCGACGACCTGGGCACCGCGGTCAACATCCAGCTCATGGTCTTCGGAAATATCGGCGAAAACTCGGCTACGGGCGTGGGCTTCACCCGCAGCCCGGCCACGGGGGACAAAGTCCCTTACGGCGAGTACCTGACCAACGCCCAGGGCGAGGACGTCGTGGGCGGCATCCGGACTCCCTCCCCCATCCGCAACCTGAAAAAAGAAATGCCCGGGATCTACGCCGAGTTGATCAAGACGACCAACCGTCTGGAGAGGCACTACAAGGACGTCCAGGACTTTGAGTTCACGATCCAGGAAGGCAAGCTCTACATGCTCCAGACCCGGAACGGCAAGCGCACCGGGCCGGCGGCGGTCAAGATCGCCGTGGACCTGGTGAAAGAGAAACTCATCACCAAAAAGGAAGCCCTGACCAAGGTCGAGCCCATCGCCCTCAACCAGCTTCTCCACCCCCTGTTTGACGCCGTTGAAAAGGCCAGGCACGAAGTCCTGGCCAAGGGCCTGGCCGCCTCACCCGGAGCCGCCAGCGGACAGGTCGTGTTCTCGGCCGAGGAGGCCGTGGCCTGGAAGCAGGAAGGCAAAAAGACCATCCTCGTCCGCGACGAGACGTCCCCGGACGACATCCACGGGATGAGCGCCGCCCAGGGCATCCTAACCGCCACCGGAGGCATGACCTCGCACGCCGCGGTGGTCGGCCGCCAGATGGGCAAGCCTGCGGTCGTGGGCTGCGGCGCCGTCCGGATCAATGAAGAAAAGAAGATTTTCACCGTCAAAGACAAGACCGTCAAGGAGGGCGAATTTATCTCCATCGAAGGCGGCAGCGGCGAGGTGCTCCTGGGCGAGATCCCGACCAAGCCCTCCGAGATCCTGCAGTGCATCCGAGGCCAGCTCGATCCCAAGAAATCCCGGGTCTACACCGATTTATTTTCCCTCCTCTCCTGGGCCGACGAGGTGCGGAGGCTGGGTGTGCGGGCCAATGCCGATACGCCCGAGGATGCGCGCGTGGCCTTCGCTTTCGGCGCCCAGGGCATCGGCCTGGCCCGGACCGAGCACATGTTCTTCGGCGCGCAGCGCTTGCCCATCATCAAGGAGATGATCCTGGCCTCAACCGAGGCGGACCGGCGCAAGGCCCTGGCCAAGCTCCAGCCTTTCCAGAGGGATGATTTTTACGAATTCTTCAAAGAAATGCACGGCCACCCGGTGACCATCCGGACGATCGACCCTCCGCTCCATGAATTTCTGCCTAAACGGGAAGACCTGATGGTCGAGCTGGCCGAGATGAAGGCCAAGGGCGCGCCGGACCCCGCCCAGCTCCACGAGCTTGAGACGCTCCTGGAGAGGGTTAAGCAGCTGTCCGAGTTCAACCCCATGCTGGGTCATCGCGGCTGCCGCCTGGGCGTCACCTACCCCGAGATCACCGAGATGCAGGCCACGGCCATCTTTGAGGCGGCCTGCCGGTTAACCAAGGAAGGGCACAAGGTTCTGCCCGAGATCATGGTCCCCCTGACGGGCACACGCGAAGAGCTGGCCGACCAGAAGGCCATCATCGTCCGGATGGCCGAGGAGCAAATGGCCAAGTTCGGGGTCAAGGTCGATTACCTTGTCGGGACGATGATCGAGATCCCTCGCGGGGCCCTGGTCGCGGACGAGATCGCCCAGGAGGCCGAGTTCTTCTCCTTCGGCACTAATGACCTGACCCAGACCACGTACGGCCTGTCGCGCGACGACTCGGGCAAGTTCATCAACGAGTACCTCAAGAAGAACATCTGGACATACGACCCGTTCGAGACCCTGGATTACGAAGGGGTGGGCGAGCTGATGAAGATCGCCGTGACCAAGGGCCGCCGGACCAAGCCCAACTTGAAGCTCGGGATCTGCGGCGTGCACGGCGGCGATCCGCGCTCGATCATGTTCTGCCACAAGATCGGGATAAACTACGTCAGCTGTTCCGCCTACCAGATCCCCATCGCCCGGCTGGCGGCCGCCCAAGCGGTCCTCGAGGAAAAGGCGGGTAAGAAACAGAGCGGCGACTGAGCGTGCAGCCCAAAGCTCTCATCTTTTAAAGAAATTCTTAGTGAGGAAAAAGACGTTTTCTTTGCGCTCCCGGAGACGGCGATAAAAATAGGGGATCCAGTGCGTGCCGAAGGGCACGTAGGTGCGGACTCTGTACCCCTCCTCAGCCAGTTTGCGCTGGGTCTTGTTGCGGATGCCGTACAGGAACTGAAATTCCCAATCGCTGTTTTTTATTTTATTCTCGGCCGTGTAAGCCTTGGTCCATTTAATCAATTTGGAGTCGTGGGTGGCGATGGCCGGGTAAACGCCCTTCCGGAACAACATCTCGGCCAGCTTGATGAAATTGACCCGGATGGCCTTCATCTTTTTAATGGCCACTTCCTTGGGCTCTTTGTAGGCGCCCTTGCACAGCCGAACTTTGGCCTTCAGGGCGTTGATGTCCCGGACGTCCTGCTCGGTGCGGTGGAGGTAGGCCTGGACGACGATGCCCGCGTTATCGAACTGCTGGCGCAGGCGGTAGAAGATGTCGAGCGTCCTCTGGGTCACATCCGAACCCTCCATGTCGATACGAACGAAGCGGCCGCTTTTCTTGGCCAGGCCGATGATCTTGACCATGTTCTGGGTGCAGTATTCGTCGTCGATGGCCAGGCCCATCTGGGTTAGCTTCAAAGAGATGTGGGCCTCGCTCTTGACCTCGGCCAGCTTCTTCAGGAGGTCCAGGTAATCTTGGACCGCCTTATCGCACATAGGCTTGTCCTCGACGGCCTCGCCCAGGATATCCAGGGTGACCATGATCCCCTTGTCTTTGAGTTTCTGGACCTGCTTCAGGGCGTCATCGACATTGTCGCCGGCGACAAAACTCCTGGCCATGCGGGTTAAGAGTTTCATTCCTTTCATCAGCGGACTCCTTTAAGGATGAATTCGGCCTTCGTCGTGATGATGACGGCAAAGACCATATCATATGGATTTGCCCGCAGAAATCAAGCAACGCCTCGAGCCGAATCTAAAGGCGATGCCTTGCAGTAACCTGAAGTCCCCCTGCCTCCTCCTGAGAAGCATCCCGCCCTGCCCCAAGAAGGCGAGGGCGGAGGAAGCCCGCCCGCTGGGCCCAGCCTGTTCTCCTCCATTAAGAAAGAATGAACGGGGAGCAAGGGCAGGGGGCTCCCCATCAGACCTGAGTCGCCAACCGGCAGTATTAATTTAATCAGGCATGAAGGGCTGATGGGGGAAGCCCGCTAGCGGGGCCCCGTTCATTTATAAGATTTCACGCCTGAGCCTTCATTCAACGATCGGGAATGCTTCCCCCTGTTTACCCCGCGGCTGTTTTTTGATATGGTAAGAACTCAACGCAGGCCGATGATTTTTTCGTGGCTTTTCCCGAAGAGAAAATTTCCCTTCAAGTTCGTCTACAGCAAAGAATACTGGATGCTGCCGGTCGGCAAACATGTCTTTCCGGTGAAAAAATACCGCTTGATCCACGAACGGCTTCTGGCCATGGGCGCCGGTCGGGACAATTTTCGTCTGCCGGTTCCCGCTTCGGACGAGGATGTGTTTCGGGTCCATACGGCCAAGTACGTCAAGAAACTGAAAACAGGCGCGCTCTCCGGCCAGGAGCAAGCGGTCCTGGAGCTGCCCTTCTCCCCGGCGCTGGTTCGTTTCGCCTGGCTGTCGGTCGGCGGCACGATCCTGGCCGCCGAGCTGGCGCTGGCCGAGGGAACGGCCATCCACTTAGGCGGGGGATTCCATCATGCCTTTCCCGACCACGGGGAAGGATTCTGCGTTTTGAACGACGTGGCCGTGGCCCTGGAGAAGATGAAGCATCAGGGAAAAATCCGGAAGGCCATGGTCGTGGATTGCGACCTCCATCAGGGCAACGGGACCGCCTCGATCTTCGCCGGGAAACCGTACGCCTTCACGTTTTCCATTCATCAGATGGACAACTATCCCGCGGATAAGCCGCCCAGTGCCCTGGACATCGGCTTGTGGACCGGCGATGGCGACGAAGCCTACCTCGCCCAGCTCCGCAGTCATTTTCCAAGGCTCTACAGGCAGTTCCAGCCCGACCTCGTGTTTTACCTGGCCGGGGCCGACCCCTATGAGGGAGACCAACTGGGCGGACTGAAACTGACCACAGAGGGGCTCAAGGAGCGCGACCGTATTGTCCTCGAGGGCGCCCGCCGGCTCGGAATTCCTGTGGCCGTCGTCCTGGCCGGAGGCTACGCCCTGGACCCGGAGGATGTGGTCACGATCCACCTCAACACGATTCGGGCCGCCCAAACGGCCCGGAGGCCGCCCCGCGGAGCTTGATCGGCCTAGCGCTTGGTTTCTTTATCCAGCCAGGCGAGGTATTCGGACGACCCGCGGGCGATGGGCAGGGCGATGGCCTGGCTGGTTTCCATGTCCGGGGCCGTAGTCAAAATGAGAATGAAGGGCGTCGGGCTCATTCCCGCATGAAGACGTGGGCGAATACTTTGGCGTCGCCCAGCATATTGTCGATGACGCAGTATTCGTTGGGCATATGGGCGGTATCATTAATCTTGGACCAGCAGGCGGCCTGAAATCCGGCCCGCCGGAAAACAGCGGCCACGGTTCCCCCGCCGATGCCCCTGGCCTTGCTCCGGACTCCGTATACGGCGTTAACCGCTTTTTTCAAGAGCCCGACGACTTCGGTCTTGGGGGAGGTGGGGGGAGCGGCCGGCGCTTTCTGGCGGACTTCGATTTCGACTTTAACCCCGAACTTCAGCTCGACGTTCTTTATGATTTTGGCCACGGCCTTCTCCACGGCCTCGACCGAGTAGGAGGGCAGGATACGGCTGTCCATGTAGAATACGTCCTCGCCGGGAATGGTGTTGATGTTGGGAACGTTGGGCTCTTTTTTGGTCGGTTCGAACGTCGAGCGCGGGGGGTCGAACAGGGGATCCTCCCTTGGAAAGAGCGTGTGCAACTTGTCCAGAGCAGTGACGAGGAAGGAGGCGGCCTTGAAGCTATTGATGCCTTTTTCCGGGGTCGAGGCGTGGGCCTGCCGGCCGACGGTGGTGAATTTCAGCCAGAGGATGCTTTTCTCCGCGACCTCGATCAGCCGGCCGTCCTCGCTGCCGGCGTCGGGGACGATGATGATGTCCTTTTTCCGGAAGGGGTTGGAGTGCTGGATGACGTAATGGATGCCCTTGTCGCTGCCCGTCTCTTCGTCGGCCACCAGGGCCAGGCCGATATCGAAGGCCGGCCGGATGCCTTCGGCCAGGAAGGCTTTGGCCGCGTACAAGGAGGCCACCATGTCCTGATGATTGTCCTCGGTGCCCCGGCCGTAGATACGTCCCTGCTCGACCCAGGCCTTATAGGGATTGCCCTTCCACTGGGACAGCTCTCCGGGAGGGACGATATCCAGGTGAGTCATGACCCACATGGTCCGGGAGGAATCCTTGCCTTTAACATAAGCCATGATGTTCGGCCTGTGGCCCGGGGGCGATTCCAAGTCCGGCGCTTTGATCAGGCTTACGTCTTGAAACCCGTTGCTCTTCAGGAATTCGAGGAGATACTCCGCCTTTTTGGTTTCCCCGTCTCCCCCGCTGGATGGGGCGATGGCCGGCAGAGAGCACATCGCGATCTGCATGTTGATCATGTCGTTGCGATAGCTGTCAATGCGGCGCGCGATTTGCTCGAAGGGGGTCATGGGGGTCTCCTTTAATTAAATTATCATAACACTACCCTTGGGCGATGGCAATAACGCCGCCCGCAACAGCGGGCCGCGTTCAGTCTGTGCCTGTCGCCGCCTCAGTCAACGCTCCCCTCACGGCCGGCGGTTTCTTGACTTTTCGCCGGGGATAAGCATAAATTGAAACACGATGCGAATCGGCTTCGACCTGCGCCCCTTTCTCAAGCAGGAAACCGGCGTGGGCGTTTATTTCCGGAACCTGCTCTTCGAGCTGGCCTCCTTCGACGCCGACAACGAGTATTTTTTATTCTCCGCCTCCTGGAAGGATCGTTTCCCCCGGGACCGCGTCCCGCCTTTTCGTCGATTGAATTTTCGTGACCTCAAGTTTCCGGTGAAGGCCGTCAATTTCTTGTGGCACCGAATGGGCGGGCCGTCCCTGGACCGGGTTTTCGGGACGAAGCTCGACCTGACCCATTCGCCGGGTCCTCTCTTCCTGCCCACCCGGGGGAAAAAGATCGTCACTGTTCATGACCTGTTCTTCCTGGAGTCGCCCGAGCAGGCGGACCGGGAAGCGCGCCGGACATTTGTCGGCCGCGCCGGAAAAGCCATCCAAGCGGCGGACGGCGTTTTGACCATATCCCAGTACTACCGCCGGGCGATCCTGGAAGCGTTCCGGGTGGATGAACAGCGGATCAAGGTCATCCCCCACGGTTTGGACAAGGCGTTCGGCCGAGAGCCGGCGGCCGAGGACAAGGAGCGTGTCAGGGAGGCACTGGCCGTGCCCGGGACTTTTCTTTTGTTCGTGGGTGCGCTCGAGCCCCGCAAGAACCTGGTCCGGCTGCTCGAAGCACTCAAGATCCTGGACGGTCGCGGTCTGGACGCGCCGCTCCTCATCGTCGGCCGACCCGGCGGAGATTCGGAACGGGTCGCCCAAGCCATCGAACGGCTGGGGCTCGGCTCGAGGGTGAAGCTTCTGGGCTACCTTGACGGACTCACAACCCGCTGTCTGTACCGGCTGGCCACCGCCCTCGTCTTTCCTTCCTTGGCCGAAGGATTCGGGCTGCCTATCGTGGAGGCCATGGCCTCGGGCCTGGCCGTGGCGGCTTCCGAAACTTCGGCCATCCCCGAGGTGGCCGGCGGAGCGGCCCTGCTCTTCGACCCGGCGAGCGCCGAAGACATCGCCGACAAGGTCGGGCAAGTGCTGGATAATCAAGCGCTGCGAGCGTCTTTGGTCGAGAAGGGGAAGCGTCGGGCCGCCGATTTCGACTGGCGGCGAACGGCCGAGGAGACGCTCGATTTCTACCATGCCATCTAGAACGACCCGGCTCCGCGTTCTGTTTGTCTCTCACACGGCCGAGCTCAACGGGGCCGAGCAAATGCTCCTCCTCACTCTGCAGGGGCTCAACCGGAAAAAATTTGCGCCGCTGCTCGTCGTGCCTCGGCCGGGGCCTCTCATCCAAGAGGCCGCGCGGGCGGGCATTCGGTCCGCTGTCGTCCCGGCCAAATGGTGGCTGACGACCAAGGGCCGAGTCTGGACCCAGCCTTTGGCCTGGCTGTGGAATATCCCCTCCGTGATGCGGCTGAAGCGGCTCGTCCGGCGGGAGGCCATCGGGCTCGTCTTCACCAACTCCGTCGGAAATTTCGGCGGGGCCGTGGCGGCCAAGCTGGCCCGAGTCCCCCACCTGTGGAGCGTCCACGAGATATTGAGCGGCCGGGAGCGCCTGCTGTCGTTTGCCTTGGGCAGCCGGATGCTGGTCCGTCTTATTTGCGGATTGTCGGAGGCGGTGATCGTGAACTCCGCGGCGACGGCCAAAGCCTTCGGCCGCAGGGCCGGGGTCAGGATCGTGCCCAACGGGCTCGACCCGGGCCGGGCGGCCGGCCGTCGCGATGAAAAACTTCGGGCTCGCCTCGGGTTTGAAAGAAAACACAAAATATTGGGCCTGGTCGGCAAGGTGACTCCGGACAAAGGCCAACGGGAGGCGATCCTGGCTTTGGCCGGGCTGGCGGAGCGCCGGCCGGAGCTGCGGCTGCTCTTGGCGGGCGCCGTTGGGGACAGAAAATATTTTAGGGAACTCCAGGAGATCGCGCGGCGCAACGGGCTGGAAGGGCGGGTTGTGTTTGCGGGTTATGTTCCCGAAATCTTCGCCTGCATACGCCTGATGGACCTCCTGCTGATCACTTCGCGGACGGAATCCTTCGGCCGCACGGCCATCGAAGCCATGGCCGCCGGCACGCCGGTGCTGGCCGTTTCGGTCGGAGGCCTGCCTGAGATCATATCCCATGGCCGCAACGGGTTCCTGGTCGATTCCGCCGAGCCCGGAGTCCTGGGGCGAGAGATCGGCCGCCTCCTGGACCGGCCGGCCGCCCTCCGGGAGGCCGTCCGGAACGGCCGCCGGACGGCCGAGAAGAAATATGCCCTGTCCAAAATAGTAAAGCAGGTCGAGGCGCTTCTCCTGGAGCACGGCCGGAGCGGAGGGGCGCGTGCCTGAGCTGGCTGTGATCATCGTCAACCGCAACGGCCGGATTTTTTTGCCGCGCTGCCTGATATCGCTCCGGGAATGCGGCCGGGGGCGTGATTGGGAAATCATCGTCGCCGACAACGCCTCGGACGATGGGAGCGCAGAGCTCATGGCCGACAGCTTCCCTGAAGTCAAACTCTTGCCCACCGGGGGCAACCTTGGATTCGCCAAGGCCAACAACATGGCCCTGGAAGAGACCCGGTCGCCGTTTATCCTGTTTTTAAACCCGGACACGGCGGTCTCCGAGGGCTCGGTCGACCGTCTTCTTGAGGTCTTGCGGCGCAACCCGGAGACGGGCGCCTGCGGCCCGCGGCTCATCCTGAACGATCATACGTATCAGGTCTCGTTCGGCGGGAAAGTCAGTTTCTTTCGCGAGCTCTTTCAAAAAGCGATTTTGAACCCATACTACAAAAAGCGGCTTGAGGCCCTGCGCCGGCAGCGCGAAGTGGGTTGGGTCAGCGGCGCGTGCCTCATGACTCGGCGCGAGGCCGTCGATCAGGCGGGCGGCTTCGATGAAGATTTCTTTCTCTATTTTGAGGACATCGACCTCTGCCGTCGAATGGCCCTCCGGGGATGGCGGATTTTATTTGTGCCCGCGGCCAGGGTTTTCCATGAGGGCGGCGCCGCCACCCGGCGGTTCGCGCCGAGCCGTTATGAATACCGCAAAAGCCAGCTTCTCTTCTACCGGAAACACAACGGGCCGGCCGCGCAGCGGCTCCTGAGGGCTTACCTCCGGATGAATTTTTTCTTTTTGGGCCTCCGCGCCCGGCGAAAAGGGGAGGGGCCGGAGCC
>Ga0315297_10000005_pt1 | contig 108505 bp, 124 predicted proteins | sample YL17G15_0_MG_FD_203628 | JGI IMG/M metagenome (GOLD analysis project Ga0315297, IMG submission 203628) | Sediment microbial communities from Yellowstone Lake, YNP, Wyoming, USA - YL17G15_0 | ecosystem: Environmental > Aquatic > Freshwater > Lake > Sediment | place: USA: Wyoming | collected...
TGCTACTGGCCGAAAGTTGGCTCGTGCCAAATCTATAAAAGGAAATTCAGCCGAACAACGGCAGGAATCATAGCGGCCCGGAAACACAAGGGCAGGAACGGCAACGGGACCGTGAAGAAACGGAAGATAGCAGCGATGATATTTTAGGTGAAAAAAATGAAAGCAAATAAAGCCGTCCGAAAGCAGGACCTTAAAGAGGGTTACGAGCGTGCAAGCGATACCGCTGCTCACAACGGTATTAAAGCAGGGATGGATGGCATTGAAACTACGATATTTGGCGCTTTGAGCGGCACTTTCGGAGAAATAACTTATAACATTTCCCAAGCGGAAGGCATTCCGCTTACCGTGAAATATGGATGTGCCATATTGGCCGGCGCAGGCGCGCTGGCATTGGCCATAAGCACGAGTTTACATGGCCGGAAAACCTGCGCGGCCATACGCGATTACTTTGCTTCGCGCAAGGAAGCAAAGCTCTACGAGGAAGCCCTGAAGAGTTACGATCAGGCATAAGGTGAAAAAAATGTGCGGACCAGAAAAGCAGACTAATTATAGCAACCCAGTAGCCGATGCGTTCGCGGCGGGCGGCGACGGCTACAGGCCACCCGTGCGGGCAAAGAAAGACAGGATTGCCTATGAACCCCACATGCACACGTCAGTCTGCAGCGGAAGCTGCATGCCGTGCTGAATTCTTGACGAGGTGCCGAAACTTGGAATTCAAGGGAACATCGATTCTGATTGCCGTCTTTTTGCTCTCAGTCTTTCTCCATGAGGAAGTGCACGCCTACATATTCGACTGCCACGGCGCAACCGACATAACAGTAGAGTGGCTGCCCTGGCCGAAATGCCAGGCAAAGGCCACTGCAGGGCAGATTGCCGAAATGGACGGGCTGCAAAAGGCCAACGAACTGGGTTTCGGGGTATTCTGGCTCGGGCTGGCGCTTGCCAGGAAGCCGTCATTTTAGGGTTTCCAGAAATTCTTTGAAACTGGCGTTTGTCTTTACAGCGGTCGCGCAGAAGTGGGTGCGGCCCGCAAAATATCCTTTTGAGCGCAACTTATCCAGAATCGCGTCCATTTTCGGTATCTGCAGGTGCTGCTTTTTCGCTACATAATGGACGTCATAATAGAACGGCGGCAGCTCCGCTTCTTCGATTATTTGGTTGAGCAGCTCCATCTCCTTCGCTTTCTGCTTGAACGCCCTTTCGGACAAATCGGTCAATACTCTCTCACAAAATTGCTTATCGGATATTTTGCCGAGATAGAGCGGCCCCGCTATAGAATAGGGCGAGCCGCACAGGTCGCAGATTGTCTCACTTTTTCCGAACTTCCTGTTGCCACACTTCAAGCAGTGGCAAACGAAGCCGAACTGCTTAAGGAGCGGCTCGATTTCTGAGGCACGGCCAATACGGCCGTACGTGCGGAAGTAATGGACGGTCTGGTGGGAAAGGACGGGCACGAAGGCACGGTCCCATCGCGCAAACGTCAAAATTATGTGGGAAATAAGGATGCGCAGGCCCAGCTCCGCGTAATAGTCGGTACCTTTCACCGTTCTTATGCCGTATTTCCTGAAGCATGCCGCAGGATACGTTCCTGACAATGGGGCGGTGTCCGTTGCCGTAACTGCGAGAAAGCCCTTGTGGAAAATCGACCGCGCCGCGCTGTCCAGGAAATTGACGGGCGGGCCGAACGGATCAATATCAATCACTTGGAAAACCGTCGAGCGCATCAGGATATTGGCGTCCGCATGGCTGGCTTTGCACTTCCTGCATTTGTTGAGCTTGATGTTCTGTTTGATGAGCTTGACAGCCATCGGGTTCTTGTCGTTTAATATCACATTGCCGATGTTTTTGACCTCCTTTGCATACCTGAGACCACGTACGCCGCTAGCAGACAAAGCATCGAGAACCGTCTTCGGCTTGTTCTCTTTTGCCCAGACCTGCAACGCAGATACGGAGACGTCGCGCTGCAGTTCGGCCTCGGGATTGAAGAAAACGGAAGCATCATACTTGCACTCTTCAGGTATCCTCAGCTTTATCTTGCCTTCAGTGACATTCTTCAGTTTCATATTAACCATGTTCAAACACACCACACAAGGAACATGTGTTGACTGGCCAATAAAATAGGGGTCAACTTCATGTTCACAAATTGCCGTAGCGAAGTTTAAAAGTTTAAAAGGCTTGGCTCCAATTGAGGGCGTATGACGTTAGACATAATGAAAGTTCTGGAAGGGAAGAAGGCCGTGATATGGCCGGAACTGAAACGCTATCTTCCGGACAAGGAGCCGAAGTTCCACTACGCGCTGGTGCGCGATTATCCGGAACGGGGCGGCAAATACCTGCGCGCGGGGCTGATACTGCTCTCATGCGAGGCGTTCGGCGGGAACCCCGATAAAGCGGTGCGCACGGCCGCGGCCATGGAAGCCTCGCAGAACTGGATATTGATACACGACGACATACAGGACCACTCCGACGAACGGAGGGGAAAACCGTGCCTGCACAAGATGGTCGGAATAGAGCAGGCCCTGAACGCGGGCGATGCGCTGCAGATAATAATGTGGAAAATACTGGTAGATAACAGGGAAATACTGGGCGAAAAACTAACATTCGATATTCTCAACGAGTTCTACAAAATGCTGCTCACGACGGCAGAGGGCCAGTCCATAGAGATGACATGGACGGACGACAAGACGCTGAGCATGACCGAAGCGGACTATTACAAAATCGTGGACACCAAAACGGGCCTTTACACGATAATCGGCCCGATGAGGCTCGGCGCAATCATAGCGGGCGCGCGGCCAGAACAGCTCAAGCTTCTTGACGAGTTCGGGCTGCCGTTCGGACGGGCGTTCCAGATACAGGACGATCTGCTCAATCTCACGGCTGACGTGAAGAAATACGGAAAGGAGATAGGCGGGGACATACTGGAAGGCAAACGGACGCTCATGCTGGTGCACCTGATATCCCATTGTTCTCAGGATGAACGCGAATTGGTCAAAGCCATTTACGGCAAGGCCAGAGAAGAAAAGTCACAGAAAGATGTCCAATACGTATTAGACCTGATGAAGAAATACGGAAGCCTTGAATACGGAAAGAAAAAGTCGTTCGAGTTCGCGGCGCAGGCGCAGCGCATATTCGACACACGCTTCTCGTTCCTCAAAGAGGGGCCCGCCAAGGAAGGGCTGCGCGCGGCCGTGGACTTTGTCGTGAAAAGGGAACTTTGATGAAAAAAGGAATGGAATACGAAACCCACGTGGAAGATCCTGAGTTTGCAAAAAAGGTATTGGAATCGTTCGACCGGCCCAAATCATACCAAAAAACCAAAGCAATGACGAAGCGCGAAAAAATCAGCGAGAAGTACGGGTACAAGGAGGCCGACATCTTCTTTTGGCTGGCCGAACACTGCGAAATCAGGCCCGAAAGAATACTTGATCTGGGCTGCGGAGAAGGCTGTTTGGCAGGCCTTCTTCACAAGTCGTATCCTTGGGCCCGCGTTTTAGGGCTGGACATCAATTACGAAAGCCTAGGAATGGGTATTAAGGCTGGGTATTTCGAAAAAGGATGCGCAATACATGCGGACCTCTACCACCTAGAACGCGGCGCAGAGCGCGCACGGCTGAAAAACGGAATAAAGGCCAAAGACTTTCATGATATCCGCTTTACCGACGTTGAGCTCGAGCCGAGCGATGAGAAGCTCACGGATTTCGACCTTGTCACGTGCCTTGATGCGGGACCCGATCCGATAAGCTTAGAGGAACTCGGAGACGAGCACAAGCCTTATGTGCCGATAAGCGCCGCGGGCGGGTTTGTAAAGAGCGGCGGCTGGCTGGTTTACGCAATACCCGAATCGAACATATGGCGGCAAAACGTCAGCAAAAAAGAGCTTGAAGCCGACATGGCAGAACTTAAGAAATCCGCAGAAGCGGCCGGATTTGAGACGACCGACTGCCGCCTAATAGGCCCAAGCGGACATGAACAGGACATTGCGTTACTGTGCAGAAAGCCCACGCAAAACATTTAAACGCCGCACACCTTCAGTGTGTGCATGCTGAACCAGCGCGTGATGGCAACCGCCATAATCAAGAAGAAAGGAAAAATTCTCATGCTCAAGCGCAGCGGACGCAACAAGATGTATGCGGGCCACTGGCAGTTCCCGGAAGGCGGCGTCGAGTTCGGCGAAACGCCCGAAGAAGCGTTGGCGCGGGAGCTGCGCGAGGAGACGGGACTGCGCGTCAAAAGGGCAAAACTACTGGGCGTACGGGCAAGTTCCATAGAGTATTTCCACCGCAAACTGTGGCACTTCATACGCGTGTTCTATGCGGTGGATACCTCAGGAAAGCTGGACCTGTCCGCGAAGCACGGCGAGCACAAATGGGCTTCCAAGGCGGAGCTGGCCAAAATGAGGCTCATGCCGGGGCTGAAATACGGCGATTTCCGAGCGCTGCTCGGATAGGCTTAAAAAACTTCCCACCCATGTTCTTTGGTATGAAGTTGACCTTGGAATGCAAAGGTGTCAACACATTTTCACCTTTGCGTAGAGGCGTATGAAAATGAAACCGCTGATAGTTTTGAAGCTGGGCGGCTCGTCCATCACGGACAAGACCAGCCGCGAGCCGAAGGCCAACAACGACGTAATCGCACGCCTGGCGAAGGAGGTGGCGGAAGCCTATTCGAGCGGGAAGTTCAGCTTGATAATAGTTCACGGCGCGGGCAGCTTCGGGCACGGAATAGTGAAGGAAACGGGCATTGACAAGGGCCTGAAGAACAGCGAGCAGCTCATCGCCTTCGCGGAAGTGCAGCGGCTGCAGAACGTCCTTAACGTGATGGTCACGCAGGCGCTCATCGAGTCTGGCGTGCCGGCCATACCGTGCCAGGCCAGCTCGCACACCGTCATGGAAAGGGGCAGGATAAAGAGCATGGGCACGGAAACGATAAAGGGGCTCGTGGAAAAGGGGATGGTACCCGTGCTTTACGGCGTGCCCGCCTATGACACAATACAGGGATGCTCAATTCTTTCCGGCGACCAGATTGCGCCGTACATAGCGAAAAAACTCAATGCGGCGAAAATCGTGCACGGCACGAACGTGGACGGCATCTTCACGGCTGACCCGAACAAGGACAAAACGGCCAAACAGATAAGGGAAATCAATAACCAGAACATCGAAGAAGTCAAGAAGATGCTGGGCGGTTCCAGCACGACGGATGTGACGGGCGGAATGGCGGGGAAAGTGCAGGAACTGGCCGATATCGGCATAGAATCGCAGATAACCAGCGCCATGGAAGCGGGAAAGGTAAAGGCCGCGCTCCTAGGGGAGCCCGTGGGCACGATAATCAGGCTCTAAGTAAGGCAATCGGCGAACCGTCCTACGTTAACTTTATATGCCTCACTTTTCTTGTTGTTTAAATGAGCGGCGATGGAGATAGCAAAGCCTTCGAAGTGGAACGCCGCGTGCGCGGGCACGTACCGATACCGCCCGGATTCGAACTTGCGAAAGTCGTGAACCCGATAATAGACCGTTATTTCAGCATCGACCCGGACTGCCGCTTGCGCTATTCTGAAGTGGTTTCCGAAAGGGTGGACGGCGCCCTGAGAACATATACGGAACCGAAGGTGGTCAAAAAGCTTACGGGCAAAATGCTCAGGAAGGAAGTCATGGAACTGGACACCGGAATAGGCGACACCGAACTCGTCACAGAAATATTCAGCCAGCTGGGCCTCCCGGAAATACTGGTGGTGAGCGGCCACAGGAAAGCCTACGCGAACGGAAGCGGGATGGTGATGACACACGACGTGGTGGACAGGCTGGGCGATTTCACGGAATTCGAGGTGATGGCGGGCGAGGACGAAGACACTGACGTGACGGTAAAGGGAATCGACGACTTCGTTTCCACGCTCGGCATCGAAAAGGATTACCGCATATCCTATCCGCACCAGCTGCTGCAGCTTGAGATGCTAAGGGAAATATACTATACGCCGATATCGAAAAAGGAGCTTACCGCGCAGAAACTTGCCTCGCAATACAGAGCCAGCGTCAGGATTGTGGGAAACCTTTGTAAAGAACTTCAGGTATTGGGATGGGTGAACGTAGAAAAAGACAAAACCATAACCCCCGCCTATACGGTGGAATCTCTTTTGGACGAGAGGATCGGGCTGGATGCGGCCGAACCCGTCGCGGGCCCCGTACCGGAAGGCCTGATGATAGCGGGTATGAGAGAGCTGCTCGATCCTGAAATAAACAATTATGTCGCGGCCATGGTGGCGGGGAAAAAGGCGCTTTGCGCCGCGCCGCAGCCCAGAAAGGTCGCCCCAAAGGTGGAGCCCATACCGCCCGGGCTTGCCGGCAACCTGCCCGGTGCTGTCATGAAACAGCCGCAGCAACCGCCCAAACCGTAATGCGTTTTCACCCTTCTGAACGGATGAATAAAATAGACAATAGACGAATTCGTCTATTGCCGAAGCCCGACGTATTCTTTATATATCCCAGTTTTCCGAAGTTCCGACATTACTGCTGGCCCTAAAAGGCCTCAAAAGCTGGTATTGAATGACTTCAATGGGCGTTACGCCAAACCGAAAATCGGAACACATACGGATCTGCCTCGAGGAACAGGTCACGAACGGGGTGAAGCCGGGCTTCGAGCAGGTAATGATAATCCACAAGGCCCTGCCAGAGCTCAACTATTCTGAGATAGACACTTCTTGCGAACTTCTCGGGAAAAAGCTGAGGGCGCCGATCCTCATAACGGGCATGACGGGCGGCTGCGAGGAGGCAAAGAAACTGAACAAGAACCTGGCAGAGGCGGCCGAACGCTGCGGAGTCGCTTTCGCGCTGGGCTCGCAGCGCGCCATGATAGAGCGCCCCGACCTTTCGGACACCTATTACGTGAGGGACGTGGCGCCGACAACCCTTGTCATAGGAAACATCGGGCTCATACAGTTCACGCTGGGATACAACGCAGGGCAGATAGAGGCCGCGCGGTCGGTGGGGCTGGACGCGCTGGCGCTTCATCTTAATCCGCTGCAGGAAATGTGCCAGCCCGAAGGCGACAAGCAATGGAAGGGCTGCTACGCCGCGCTCAAGGAAGCGTGCGCGGCGGCCAAACTGCCGATCATCGTCAAGGAGACGGGCGCGGGAATATCGGCCGAAACGGCGAAGCTCATCGAGCAGGCGGGGGCAAAAGCCATAGACATTTCGGGCTGCGGCGGGACAAACTTCGCGCTGGTGGAAGCGCACAGGGAAGGCGGGGAAACCGGCGCGACTTTCCACGGGTGGGGAATACCCACGGTCTGCTCCCTGATGGAAGTGCGCCGTGCGGTCAATGTGCCTCTCATATGCTCCGGCGGCGTAAAAACGGGACTGGACGTCGCAAAGTCAATCGTAATGGGCGCGAACGTGGCAGGGATCGCGCGGCCGCTTCTCAAACCCGCAACGGAGTCGGCCGATGCGGTCGAGAAGGCGCTCAACCAGATGATAACCGAGCTCAAGGCGGCCATGCTCCTTTCGGGCTCGCGCAACCTCGAGGAAATGAAGCGCGTAAAATACGTGCTGACCGGCCAGGTGAAGGACTGGGCGGACCAACGGCTTACATAGCGAAATTGCGACTTCTCGACGTGAACTAGCTTTCTTCCCAGCCGTACGTCCGTGCGGCCTTCCTTACCAGATGGGAAGCGAGCATGTCCCATTTGCCTTTGTAGGTGATTTCCTTCGCGAGCGACGAAAAGGCCGCACTCACCTTCTTCACGTAGACGGCCTTGCCGCCCACCTTGGTCTCGGCGTCCAGCCACGACAAGTCCCTCTCCAAAAAGCCGACAAGCTTGAGCAACGCCAACTCTTCGCTGTTGACGATGCCGATGTTGCCGTCCACAGCGGAATACTCGTCGAACTTCCCTATCTCCACAAAACGCAGCATGCGGGCGAACGCGGCGCGCTCGACAGGACTGCGGCTGATATTGATGAACGACTTCAGGACAGCGGCCGTATAGACCCGCGGCCCCTCGGGGGAGAACTTCATTTTTTTCTTTCTTGTCCCGACCATCCACGCCATGGATATAGGTTTGTCTAACCCATTATAAAAAGAAAACAGAAAAAGAAAAAACTTCAGCCCTTGTAGGCCTCAGCCAGCATAGTCCACATCGCCACTCCGGCGATGAACGTCGCTATCGCGCCGCCTATCAACGGGATGAAGGCGAGTATAACCGATACCACCATCATGTATACCACGCTGACTATCAAAGCGGCCACGAAACCGCCCTTGAAGGCCACGTCCTTTATGGCGCCGAACTCGAACGCGGCGGCAAACTTCCCCTTCTCCGCATAGCGCAGCACGGCAGCGCAACCCAGCAGGCCGAAGATTATGCCCACCACCAGCGTCACCACTAGGCCTATCATCAGCGTCCCGATGCTCGCCATTATCGCCGAGGCGAACGCCGTCATTCCGCCAGTCAACATCGCGCCTGACGCGCTGCTTAGGACCGACCCTATGGTTATCCAAGCGACCAGCATGGTCGGTATGGTCCATATCATTCCTATTATTGCCGCGACCAGCCCGGTGACGAACAGGTTCGCCCAGTCCGTCCACTCCGGCAGCGACTCATCTTTCTTGAAGGTCAGCTTCGCGCACTGCAGGAAATAACCGATGCCGATAAAGTTCACTATCGGGATAAGAGATATCACTACCCCTATCACGAGCTTGGTTACGTCGCTGAAAGGGCGCTTTATAGCTTCAATGTAGCCCATTTTTCACACCTCTATTGTTTAACGCGTCACTGCGTGAACTTCGTTCACGCGTGTCGCAATTTTTTTTGAAATTTGCTTCATCGCCCGCCTTTTTTGCGCCCAAGGTAAAGGGCGGCCAGGCTCAGCAGTTGAAGCGGTACCACGACGAAGTAAGCGAGCAGGGAGCCGACCACGTAGGTCACGGCGTTCAGCATCCCCGCGATGAAGGAAAGCACGGCGAAAAACAATATTATTATTAGCACGTCCCAGAAGTTCTTGCGGCCGAACGACATGCTGGTCTTGACGGCGGCAACGGCGGCCAGCCTGTCCGCCCAGACGGCGAAATAGACGAAGGAGAAAAGCACGCCGAACAGGACCGCGACCGGTATGATGAGCAGTATCCCGAGGGCGAAGAGCAGCCAGCCCGTGATTTGGGAGCCCGATAGGAACGCGGCAGCGGCGGGCAGCATCAGAAGGCCCATGACCGCCAAAGCGATGAGCGTGACCAGCACGCTCACTCCTAGGAAGCTCTTCCAGCGGCTGCGGGCGGCACTGAACATTGTCGAATAGGACGTCCTCCCTTTCCTGATAGCCTCCACGGCCATCGCGGACATCCCGCCCTGCAGCGCGCACGCCGCTATGCAGGCCGCTATCACGAAGGCGGCCGCGAACAGCACCGAGAACAGCGCGACGGCCCAGTTCGCGAAAAAATAACCCGCCGCTTCAGAGGAGCTCATTCCCTGCACGGCAAGGCCGACCAATATGAAGAAAAGCGGAACGAAGCCCACCAGCACCAGGGCGCAGATGATGATGCCCGAGAGCAAGATGGCCGCTATGAAGGACAGGTAATTGTTCTTGTAGGCGGCCCAGGCACGGTTAATGATGCCTTCCAGCGAACCAGCACCCATGCGCCAATTTTGTGACGGCCGATTTATAAGGATTGGTTCGGCCACCTGCCTATTATATAGTGTCAAGGACCGCGTCAGAACCTGTAGCCGAGCTTCTCGAACGCCTTCTTCATGACCAGCGCGTCCATCTCGAGAAGCGGGCTTTCGCAGATCAAGGTCGCCGAAAGCTTCCTTTCCAGCAGCTCCTTCGCGAGCGGCCCGAACTTGGGGCCGCCTTCAGCCAACGGGACATGATTTTTCTCGCCTTTCTCGGAATACGCAATCCCTGAGAAATGGCCGTAGACCTTTTTTATTCCGACGGCCTCGAGCCTGTTTAATATCAAACTGTAATCTATGAAACCGTTATTGCAAGCAAACACGTGCGCGAAGTCTATGCACGGCAAAACCTGCGGCAGGTCGGAATGGAGCTTAACCAGCTCGCGAACTCTGCCGAAGCTTGAAAGCTTACCGGCTGTCTCAAGGGCAAGCGAGCAAGTAAGACCGCCCGCATCGGCTTTCCTTAAAATGTCCTCGCACTGCTCCTTTATCATTCCGTAGCATTTTTCGGGCGGGCGGCCCATGTAGAAGCCCGCATGGACGGCCACTGCGGTGGCGCCCATCCAGGAGCCGCGCTCCATGGATGCCAATATCCTTTGCTTGCTCGCTTCAAGCGTCTTCTTTTCTTTCGCGAGCAGGTTGATGTAATAGGGCGCGTGGACGGACAGAGAAATATCGAGCTGCTTGGCCGTTTTCCCCAATTCAACGGCCATTTCCTCCGACATCTTGACTCCGCGGACGAACTCCACTTCCATGGCCTGAAGCCCCAGCTCCGCCACGCGCTTCACGCCGCTCACGCTGTCATGCTTCTCCGAGGAAAGCGGTATGCCAGGAGTGCCAATGCGGATTTTCATAAAAGAAATGCGCTGCGCCGACTTATAATCTGAGCGCAAGCATCAGGACAAGCTCCACAACAAATATCCCCATGCAGATGTAGATGACGTGCTCGGGCTTGAGCTTTATCAGCGAATGCTCCTGCTCGTAATACCTCACAAGGCCGGCCATTCCCGACGGCCCGCCCGACGGCTGCTCCTTCTCTGCCATACGCCAAATTGTTCGGTCAAGGCTTTTAAGCGTTTGCTATACTGTCTGAGAAATCCACGGGCTTCTTGCTCATGCAGGATATCAAACCCATCGCATTAGGTGGGGAAAAGGATTTAAGCATGGAAATACTATACGGTCTCATGAAAGAACTGTCGATTGCGCTGCTCATAGTGGCCGCCGTGTTCGTGGTTTCTTTCGTTGCGGGCCCGACGGGCTTTGCAACGTACAAGTTCGACAAGCTGACCGTGAGCGGCGGACACGCCCTGCTCACACAGACGTTCTCGCCCAACGGGGACGGCGTAGCGGACGTGGTTTACGCCTCGGCAAGCGGGAAATGCGCCAGCGGCAAAGGCTCCGGAATCGGCATCTACGACAGCAGCGGCACCCTGCTCGCAAGCAGGACGGGCTTCGTGTGCATAGCGACGTCGTGCGAGTACAGCGGAACACTCCCGTGGAACGGCAGGGACCCGACTTCAGGCAAAGCATACAGCGACGGCACCTACACTGTCAGGAGCGGCTGCTGGCCCAACGGTAACCCCAGCGCGATATCCAATGACAAGACCGTCACCATAACGCTAAAGAGCAAGCTCTACCCGGCCAAGAGCACATACACCAATGGAGTGGTCTGCGGCTCGAAACCGACATGCAAGGGATCGAAGACACTGAACATGATGAGCGGTTGCGCTAAGACCTCCACGCAGAACGCCGGAAACAGGTGCAGTGGCAAGGACGACACCTGCGTGAAATCGGACACGGGCAGCTGCAGGTTTGACGGTGTGAAATGCTTGTACGACTCCAACTATTGCTGCAAAGCCGTCGATGGCGTAGGCGTCTGCCAGGCAACGGCCGTAGCCGCCGTGCCCGGTGGCAAATGAGACTTCTCGATACCTTTAAATATCGGTAAAACCTACTATTACTTATAGGTAGTGATTTGATTGAGTTGCCCGCAGACAAGACAGAACTACGCCGAGCAAAAGCGGCAGGCTGCAGGAATTGACAAAAGTTACCTTATACGGACCTCGTTAGGCAGGCAAAAGAAGGAGCATTTCAAGCGCAAGGGACCGGAGCGCGAGATGTCGCCTTGGGAAATACTGTTCGCTGCAGTAGTGGGCGTTACAGTCATAAACGCCGCAACTCACGGCGCGGCCGGAGGGAGCGACAACGCACCGGTCATACAGGATTCGTGCGGAGTGACGCACTACGACAACGGCACGACCTATCACTTCAAGGCGAATCTCACGGGCGATGACTATTTCGATTACAACGGCCCCGGAGAGAACTTCTCAATATCCAAATACTGCAAGGCCGGCAATGCGGGAGATCCGCCCTATGGCTACCAGAAGTTCCTTTTCGGCGACAAAGTTAAGGACAAAGACAAGGCAGGACGGGCAGTGGACCCCTGCCCCGATGAGAAGGTCGATTTCAAGCGGTGCTATTACCAAGGCAGCAACGTCAAGGCGGAATTCGACGCCAAGCTGGTCAACAAGACAATGAAGGACCACAGGCAGATCCTGACCTTCGAGGCGGAAGGGAACGTCGGCCCGCCCGCGAAAAACAAGCTTGCGGCCGATCCGTACTGGCTGGCATTGCTTTCGATGCTCGGCGCGAGCTATCTTGCCCGCAGGCGCAGGCTGCAACACGAACAGGAACCCTGATTCTTATTTCGGCTTTTCACCCTGCCAGTGGCCGCTGTACTGCTCGTCGGACGGCTCGCAGTCCTCAAGCACGAACTGGAACCAAAACTCATCTTTGTGTACTCGCAGGAGCTTTATCGGGACGTGCAATGTCTGCGTGCCGAAGCCGCAATATCCAGAGTCCCATATTGCGGTATCGGATTTTATTGCACCCAATCTGTTTAATGAGGAGCGCGGGTAGAGCTTGCCAACGGCGTTCTTAGGGACCGATACCTCGTTGGATACCCTTACTTCGTATGTGCCTTGGTGCAGGTTGTAAAAGCCGTCGGCATCGGGCAGCACTTTCTCCTTATCCGGCATGGTGACGCGCGTCCTGCCGTTGAGGACTGAAACGGCGTCGGCGCGGATGAGCCAGATCTCTGACGCCTTCAGGTCAACGCCGTTCGGATTGATTTTTATCTCGGGCGGCTGACGGACAAATTGCGCGACGTGCTTTCCTGACCAGACTACCATTCGTCAGAATTTGCAGAGAAAGAATAAATAATAGATTTAAGCCCTTGGACCCAAACAAATATCATGCCCAAGACGTATACGCTCAGGGCGCACCACATCGACGCCCTTGCGGCATATGTGATAGATTCGAAGGCCGAGAAGCCCGTCATCCCGAAAATGATTGAAACCAGGAGGGGGGCCGGCTATGCGAAGCGAATGCTCGGTATGTTCGATGACATCATAAACAACCCCAAAACCAAGATAAAGCTGACCACGGGCTTTGCGGACCCCTGCAAAGGATGCCCTGAAAAAAGGGAAGAATGCTCGACCGGAGTGGTCCAATACGACAAAAAAATACTGGACAAGCTCGGCCTGGAAACAAACAAAGCATACGACGCGCCGTTCGTTCTGAAACTGGCGCAGAGCAAAAACCTGGGAAAAGACGAGTACAAACGCCTGAAAAAACTCACTTGAACAAATAATCACTCGCGCATCCTTTCCAGCTCGTCGTGCGAAAGGTAGAGCTCCTTGCCGTCCTGCGTCTGCAAATAATAACGGACATTCCCTTCCTTGTAGACCTCGCGGTCCATAACGTGCACGGACTGGACGCAACCGTCCAGATTTATGATAAGCGTCTCCCCGACGGCGTGCGGTTTCCCTTCCATATGCAAAATTGGCAATGATAAAGATTTAAAAGGTCTAGGAACTTACTTCTCCAAGTGAGCCGGGCAGATTGCTGCCGCATCCCTTCGCAAGAAGGGGTGTGAGAAAGTTCCATACACCCACGGTCCGGTTTTACCGGATTCGCGGCAACGAAAGTTGCATGTCCGAGAGGGCAAGGCAAACCGCACGGGGGCTCGATGAGCTGACGCGAGAAATGTTCCCGAAGCGGCACAAACCCGCGAGGTGCAAGGCCAAGTAGGCCCCGATGAGTAAAGAGGGGCGGGTAGGCTGCACAGACAAATGCAATCACGCGGTACAAATGACGGAACGATTGTGTTCCCGATCTGCGTCACAGAATATGGGCTAGGCCCGGCACACACCAATTCTAATCGAACAGCCCTTTCGCCAGGTCTTTGAAGCCGTTATCCATTATGTCTTTAAGCATTTCGTCCTCGGACTTGAACGCAAAGACATCTCCTTTCTTCGCAATGGTAGAGGCGTAGGTCAGGCTTTTGACGCGGGGCAGCACGTTCTTGGAGGCGGCAAAAACGCCGAAAAGGTTCTCGTCTATGGCCGTCACGGAGCTGTTCCTTTTCTTGTCGTAGACGCCCAGCAGGTTGTTGAAGAACTTCACTTCGTCCAAATTAGGCGTCTCTCCGCGCCTGTCTTTCCGTGCAGCATCCGCCTTTTCCTTCACAATTTCAACGCCCGGCTGCGGACTGGGCTCCGCGAGGATAGAACACATATCGAACTCCGAGACCTTGGGCTTGGTTATCTTCAGCACGCCGAGATAGGCCTCCATCAGCCTCCCTATGGAAGCGCGTGTGGGCTCGAACTTGTAGCCCAAGAAAGCGTCAACCACGTCACAGCCATCATCGCACGGCAGGCGCACGCGCACATACAGTTGGGCGGGCTTCAGCAATTCCACATCATAATTCATCTCTTTGGCCTTTTTCTGGAGCATCTGCAACTTCTCGCTCGACAGAGGTGTGGTGCCGAAAAAGGTGTTGAGCGCCCCGTTGAGCAGCGCAGAATCGTCTTCATCGGCAAGGCAGAACTTCGCCACGTACCCTTTCGCGGCGCTGCGCGGCGCAGGAAAGGGGAAGCTGGCAACCTTGTGCGCACCGTAAAGCCGGCTCTCGAACAGGCCCAGGTTTTCGAGCTCGGCCTCGTAAATGTCTATGGACTTCAGCTCCATCGCCTGCGCGGCCACGGCGGCGTTGATTATGTTGCAGGCCGCGTCCTGCGTGGCAAAAAGAACCTTGATTTCAGGCACCATAGCAACCCGCTAATAATGCACAGCAAAACTTTAAGCGGCTTTGGGCGGCACGAAGAACCGGCTATCCCTATTTATACGGCACCGAACCGTATCTTGCCTTCCTGCTGCCTGTACCGCTCAAGCTCCTCGGGCGTCGGGTCGCTGAACGTTATCTTGTTTACTTTATCTTCAGGTATCGGTTCGCTGAACGTAATCTGGCTTGCCTGCTCTTCCATGCTCATCGGACCCGCGGGAGGGCCATCGACATACCCGATTTCGTCAAGTCTTTCGCGCGCAGCGGCTATCTTTTTGCGCATGCGCCGCCTGGCGAGCATTCCCCACGGGCCGTGCGGCTTCGGCTTCATATCCTCCAATTCCTTTTCCACAAAGTCCAGCGCAGCGCGGCCGTCGTAATAGGTCACCTCGGCCGGAGTCCTGTCTAAATGGACCGTAGTAAGCTCGATGATGAAGGGCTCGAACACGGGACGCGAAAAGTAATCCTTTTCCATCTTCCGGGCGCGCTCCACGTAGGACCTGTCAAGCCTGTAAGCGAGCGCCGCAACTAGGACGCCTTCCACGAGCAGTGCCGTGCCCCCGACCGCATAGTCGATCCATTTGTCCATAATCCTAGTAAATCCGCAAAGGTTTTAAACATGGCTGCCGCTGGGCCGCAGAACAAAAAGAAAAAAAGAAAATACAATTCAGCACGTGCACTTGCACTTTCCGGCCCAATTCCAGACCAGCGCAAATATCCAGCCGCCTACGTAGCCCGCTATGAATGTCACGATTATGAGCTCGACGGCCATTATCGGGTCGAACGCCAGGACGGTTATCGGGATGCTCAGCATGTGCAGACTCAGTATCCAGTCGTATAGCATCTGCGCAAAGCCTGAGGCCACGAGTATCGCCCAGCCCAGGTGCATCAGAGCAAGGGACAAACCGAAGGTCATTGCGATTTTCTTGGGCTCCATGCACGTGCAAACGGCTTGCGGCATCACAGCCGCTTTCTTTCTTTTTGGCATGGGCAAATTTGCACGGGGCTATTGATATAGCTAACGCTAGGTTCTGAAAAATCAGAAATGATATGAAACCAGCAGAGAAATCGGCAAAACGCTTTGTTATGCCGTTTGAGGGGGTCCGGCTACACTAAAAATTAGCCTCCTGCTGCGGCCTGCGCCGCACGGAGTACTAACAGTGTGACCATTAGTAAGCCCGGGCTGAACAGCTCGCCGAAGCTTGCTGCGTACACCCGGCTCCTATTGAGGAAGTCGTCTAGCTTCCAGGTCAGTATCTCTTTTTCCCGGCCGTTTCGGGCTTAGATGCCTTCAGCCCTTAAGGGCAAACGCGTGGCTGCGCGGCTTTGCCTTGCGACAACCGCTTAACCAGAGGCGTCGAAGTGGCGTTCCTTTCGTACTTGCCACTCCTTCGGGTCAGATACAAGCACCCTCGGTAGATATAAACCGTACTGTCTCTGTCGTCCGATGTAGATTGGACGTGTAGTGAGTAAAAAAACATATCCCAATTGTTGGCTCATTAGCTACTCCATATCGCAAATATTTTTGAAACTGCGTACATTCAAACGTGAATGTACGCGTGTTCAAGGGCATGCCAACATCTTATGTTGGCCCTTGACATGTTTTGCATTGGGGCGGTGCATTCATCGCCGTTAGGATATTGTACCGTGCCTGGTATACCGGTTTCATCGCGGCACTCAAAAACTCTGAGAGTTTCTATCATAGTGCATGGACAGCTCCCTGAGACAGTGAAGTATCGGTCACTGCTGTCCGAGCTAAGCATAGCTATTGCTCATCGGTTCATCTTGGCACGATTGAGGATTGCAATCAAGTTATCAACCTTATGTCACGTCATAGCCGATTTGCACCGGCTCGTTTGACTTCAGATATTTTCATCTTGCAATATAAGACCCACTACTCATCGACGGGTTTGCCCGTCTCTAAACGTCATAATTTCCACTTTCGGATCACGACGTACTGAACCCAGCTAACGTCCCCCTTTAATCAGTGAACACCTGCACCCTTGGCTGCTACTGCACAACCAGGAGGGGGGGAGCCGACAGCGAGGTAGCAACGCGCGGGGTCGATAGGAGCTCTCGCCCGCCACGACTCTGTTATGAGGTGGCTTGCACAGAAGCGGTCTTCAACTTCTCTAAAAGTATTATTTGTTTTTCCGGGTGATGAAACCCGAAACTTTGCCGGAACTTCCTAAGGTTCTTCGCACCATAAACGTGCAAAACCCATATGCCGCGCTTATCACGCAACAAATATGCAGGTTTTACTCCGGCGCGTTCCAAAACAGTTTTGGCGACCTGAAGCAGCTTGTGCTTCTTGTTATATGCACGCAAGCTATAGCGTCGTTTTGAAACACTTCCTTCGGCGTCGAAAAGACCTTGCACAAATCCTTTTTGAAATAACGCGGGTCTCGACAAAATCTTGCCGAAATCCTTTCTCATATCAAGAAGTTCGTTGTACAGGTCCTTCGAATAGACCACAAGCCTGTAGTATTTCCGTGTTTTCCTTTGCCTAATACTTGACTTGAGGTCGAAGCCTTTTTCAAGGGCTTTCTGAACTTCAAACAGCCAACGCTTGTCCAATTGCTCTATTTCCAAGATGTATTCGCATTTCTTTTCCTTGCAATAGACGGTTCCGTCCTCGGCCGCGCCGAAGACAAACCCGCGTTCGCGCTGCATGAAACTATTTCGTCGAAGGTACAAATAAAGTTGAAGACCTCGTATCTCTGCACAACCCATATCCCCGGGGTAGCTTGATCAGGTACCGGGATGTTGTGCGAGCACAGAGAGAACTATTTCCTAATTCTATTCGTTGCACGGATGGCCATGGCTGGACGCATCCGCACAGACGGAAGAAAATTATTTGAAGCTCTCTGCGCCGCACTGTCACATCCTTGACTTTCTGAAGTCACCGATAGCCATCAGTGCCACTCGGTGTATCGCTATGCCCGACTTTCGTCTCTCGAACCTTTGCTGTGGGGATTCGAGTCAAGCCAGCTTTTGCCATTGCACTCTACGCCCGATTTCTGACCGGACTGAGCTGACCTTTGGGCGCTCATGATCTCCTGTCATGAGCGTACCGCCCCAGCCGAGCGGCCCACCAATCGGTGTCCCCCGAGTCGAGGTAAGCCATGTATTTCCGAGATGGGAGTGTTACATTGGCGTGTATCCAACGCCCGAAGGCGTTGGCATGACCACTACTCCCTACGCTATGAAACCGAAAAGACACAGCAACGACAGGCTGCCGCAGAGCTCCACGGGGTCTTCTCTTTGAGGCTCGAGAAATATCATTATCTCAAAATTATTCTTCAAGTGTTCCTTCGCTTTTCATTTGCCGCTCCTTCAACACCCCGATACGGCACGCAATATTTTACGGCGGTGCTTCATGACAAACAAGTTCTTTGGAACACTCGAATATTCGTGATACTTACCCGAGTTCCCTCCGAGGGTCAGTGGCCTTTTCACCACTATAGCAGGTTCGCCGGGCTCCACCCCGGGACAGCGGGGATGTCGTTAAGCCATTCATGCGGGCCGACAATTAATCGGCAAGGGATTACGCTACCTACGTCCTCGATGGAATTTTTCAGTTGAAAAATATTCGTCATGAATCGCGCGTAGATTTCAACTCTTCAATTCATGACAAAATGCCACCGAATAAGACGGTCAGAGTTACCGCCGCCGTTTACGAGGGCTTAGCTCGGTTGAAACCGAGTTTAACACACTCGCACTGGGCAGGCCTCACCGAGCATACTCAGGGTTTCCCCCTAGCGCTCAGCTGCGTTTTTGTTAAACAGTCGCACCCCCCTGGTCACTGCGAGCCGCCTATCTCTAGACGGCCACCCCTTATACCAAAGATACGGGGCCAGATTGCCGAGTTCCCTGGAGTGGTATATCCCGTAACGCCACCGCCTTTTCAGCGAGAGCCACCTGCTTCCCGAGACGGATATATGCCTTGTTCAGAAGCCGCAGATTATTAGACCCCACAACATTAAGATAATTTTCTATTACTTTCTTTCCTTTCAAGCCAACTATGATGCCTTTCTTCTGTTTCCGCAATTTCGGCTTGAAATTCAGCAAGGAAAGTATTTCATTTACGGATGATGCGAGATACGGACTCACAGTCTTGAATTCCAATTTCAAGCTCCTGTTGGCCGCATCATAAAATATGCAGCCGTCAGTATCAATCAATCCTCGCAGAAACGCTTTCCTTATTTGGAGGCTCGCAGAACGTATCTTTTCAGGCTCTTTCACGATGTAGGATTTCTTTCCGCTCGGAATGCCGAAACTCGTTATCCATTCGAACAGTTGTTTCGAACGGACCACGGATTCGATACATTCGTTGTTTATTATCCTGTTTCTCGTGTCCAAGCCGAAAAGCATTTTGAGCTGCCTGTTGTGCAGCTCTATCAGGCTCGGATGCTCAGTTATGGCAACCTTATAATCGAAATTGCCAAACGAACAGGAGCCATCTCCGCAATGCCTTCCAAGTATCTCCGATACTTCTTCCGTCAATTCCAACGGAAGAGTTATTCTCTTCATTGATACATAATTGAGGTCTTCTGGGCTTTATTTCTTAGCATACATCTCGCCTTGTCGGTTCTGAATACGGACGCGAACAATCCGACCGCGCTCATTTTCACGGTCACTGGGAATTTGCCCAGCTCCGGTATACACCAGAGCCGTTCGAGCCTTCACCTGCTTCTCTCCGTGACGGAACTCCGCAGGATTAAGCACTTAGCTTGCGTGGGCATATCTCCAATGAGTCTGAGCGCGGACCTGCGTCACCGCTTGTATGTCCGCGGTACTGGAATATTAACCAGTTTCCCTTTCCGTGCCGTCCGTTAGGGGGCACGTTAGGACCGACTAACCCACGGCCGATAGACGTTGCCGTGGAACTCTTGCTCTTCGGGCGATTGGGAAATCGGGAGACCAGTCCTCCGCGAGAATAAAAATTATTGTGAAGCGCTCAGCACGACTTTGCAAGGCAGTCTTCTCTTACACTTACTGCTTGAGCAACATCTGCATGACTATTGGGCTCAAGTTTGTAGTAAAATGTTTTCCACTGCTCATCATATTTAACTTCTTTTACTACACCGAATGCTGAACCCATCAATCCAATAATTTCGTCATCTATTATTTTGACAAGTTCACCGGTTTGATATGTTGCACTTGGACCCATAATCATCTAATATATGCAAATCTTCTTAAACACATTTCTCGCGGAAAGGCTGGGTCTCATTCCGACCCAACTTTGCTGCTACTACCGGCAGGATTCTCAATGCCACGCGGTCCACAGGACCTTACGGCCCTGCTTCTGCCCGCGCGGCGCGCCTCCTTACTCTATGCCTTTCGGCATCTGGGGTATCGGTGGACATCTTACCCCCGTCCATTTTAACCGCAGCAATCCTCGGGTGGTCCGCTGTTACGCGTTGATTATCGGGTGGCTGCTTCTAAGCCTACCGCCCGCCTGTCTTCGGATCGCCACTAATTTTCCGACTTAGATGTCACTTAGGGACCTTAACCTCAGGCTAGTTTGTTCACTTTTCGAGCACCCAGCTTACCCGGGTACTCTCACTCCCACCATCTACGGCGCCTACAGATTATGAGTATGTCAGGATTGCCGGCGGTTTCCCACCTTAACAACCCAAACAGTGCTTTACCCCGTAGGCGGCCTCCGGTGAGGCTGTCCTGAGGGACATTTCAGGAGGAACCAGCTATCTCCTTTCTCGATTGGCTTTTCACCCCTATCCCCAGGTCACCCGAGCAGTTAGCGCTAGCATCGGTAGCAGACCTCCACGGGACTTTCGCCCCGCTTCATCTTGCCCAGGGATAGATCGAAAGGCTTCGGGTATCAATCCCGTGACTTCCCGCCCTTTCAGACGGCGCCCCACACCCCTTGCGGAGTTACGGGCTTGTCGCTTTCGCTGCGGCTCCGCTTTCGCTTAGCCTCGCCACGAGAATGAACTCCCTGCCACGTGTTTCGAAACGGAAGCCATGACGCCGTAAGCCTCTCCTCGGTTGCCCTTTGAAGAGGCATCTTTCGCGCCATGGTTGACCATAACCGACTGGTTTCAGGTTCTTTTCATCTCCGATGAAGGATACTTTTCAACTTTCCGTCACCGTACTAAGTTCGCTATCGGACTTCCGTAATGTTTAGGGTTGGACGTTGATGCCGCCCATGTTCCGCCTGGATATCCGACCAGACGTACTCTATTCCCGAATCAACCCTTCTCGGTTCGCGTACCGGGCTTTCACCGTGTGTCGCGCGGCGTTCCAGCCGACTTCCGCTCCCGAGTCAGGTCATACCGGGCTCCACATCCACCTGCATTGCTGCAGGCGTTCGGTTTGCCCTGTCCCCTTTTCGATCGCCTTTACTAGGGGGATCTCAATTGATTTCTCTTCCTCCACTTACTAAGATGCTTCAATCCAGTGGGTTCGCCTTCCTTCCGGAATACATGCCGAAGCATGTATGAGGTCACATTCGAGCATCCGCGGTTCAAAGGGCGCATGCCCCTCGCCGCGGCTTATCGCAGCTTGCTACGCTCTTCCTCGCTTCGGAAGCCGAGTCATCCACCAGTCGGCGTTCGTGGTAGTTATAGCCAGACCCTTTCCTCGTGATGATCCGCGAGAACGTTCGTCCCCGCGAATCATCTTTCTCTGCTGGCCTCATTGATCGTAAAGATCTCTAAAGATTGCGGCGCACTCAATAGGTGTTCGATATCCTTCATCGCAAACTCAACTGACCGTCAAGCCAATTTATCATCGCTTGCTCCTTGGATAACAGAGCTTTCATTATGCTCCGCGGCATCTGACCCTTCCACCACGATTTCACTCGTGATGTGCACATGGCCGATTTTCACCGACCGGTTCTATGCACCCTCGAATACCCCATGGGTCATTCATCGCCTTTCGGCTCGACCGCGTTTACTTGCTTTCATCGGGTGCTGTGCGGACATACGGTGGATCCGCCTTCACTTTCGTGAAGCATGATATGTGATATTAGTGATTTCTCCTGTGTTTTTCAAACAAACTTGATAGTTTGTCTTCATCAAGGTGATTTTGCTCCTGTTCAGAGCAGAAAAAGCATCATTGCGTCGCCGCATCAGCATCGCACAACGGAAGTTGTGCTATTTACCATTGAGTCCGTTAGGCATTGAACATACAAACGCACCGTTCATTCACCTTACTGCAAAGATATAGAGCCATCCGAAGGTATTTAAAGGTTATTACGCCGCGACGCAATGAAATTTTCACTTCTTTTCCTTGGGCTTTTTCTTGTCCTGCTCTGGAGGCCTGAGTTCATCGGCGCTCGCGTGGGCGCCGTAGTTGTAATTTGCTCCGCACAGGTTGCGCAGGGCGTCCTGCAGGTCGAAAGGCTTCTTAGGAGACGGTTTTTCCTTCACGGGCGGCCGCTTGTCTTCGGCCACGAACGCCACTTTACCGAGCCGTATCTGTTGGACCAACTCCTCTATCACCCGCTGACCTTCGAGTATGTAACCTTCCCTTTCGGCCAGCTCTGCTATCTCATCTATGCCAAAGTGCTGGGCCTCTTTTATCGGGGTCTTTGTGAAAACGTCATCGAGCGCCTCATCGACCAGGGTTTTTGGCCCCTTCGCAGCTATGAGGGTCTTCGGGTCGGGCAGTTTTTGGTAAAACATGAACATGGCGTTGGCGTCATCCGTGAAGAAAAAGCCCTCGTAAAGTGATAGGAAACCATCGATTGCGACGGGCTTGAGGACCGCAGCGTAACCGTTCAGGCAGTTGTATTCCAGCATGACAGGACCGAGCGGGCCGTCCAGTATTCCCTGCGACACCATCCCGCACTGACCTTCCCTCAGCTCCTTGAAGTACCTCATAGGAAAACATACCAGGGAAAGGAATTTATATCAATGCCCGAACCCCTTTAAGGCGGCCGTCATCTCATCGGTATGGAAGGGCACGAGGCCCATCTTTTCCAGATAAAACAGCTGGCTGCCATACGTCGGCTGGGAATCCTCAAGACGGAAGCCCAACGCCAGCGCCAATTCCTTCACGTCGATCTCAGGACCTTCCACCTCTACGAACCTTCCCAAATGCCTGACGTCATCAAAGCAGACCGAGACCGCGCCGTTGGTCCACACCTCCCTTTTCTTCTCAATCACGCGGCGCGGCACCATTATCTTGGAAAGCAGGCGCACGAAATGCGCGGGACCCTCTATGTTGAAGGCGGCCTCGTGCCAGTGATGCGTCTTGGCGAACTCCTTCACTTCGAGCCGCGGCCTGCTACCGGAAACCAGACGGATGCGGACGACGTAATAGCCGGGCGCGATCATGCCGCCGGGCCGCCAGTCGCGCGGTTCGAAAACCAGGTCCGCCATGCGAAACTCTTCCTTCTTATGGAAGCCCAGCTCCGCCAAATTGTAAGAAAGGTCGCGGTCGGCCTTGAAGCGCAGTTCGAATTCGAGCACGGCGTATATTCGCAGAAAAAGGATTTATCTATGCGTCACGCCGCCACGAGCCAGCTGCCCGCCAGGACGGCCAGGATTGCCAGGACCTTCAAGAGAAAAGTGCCGCGGGTGAATTCTTCCTTCAGTATGCGCGGCAGGAAGGCGCTCAGGAAAATTATTATCACGAGCGCATAGAACGGCTGCGTGGCGTTTATGGCCGAAACCAAGGTGGCGGGCCCTGCGGCAAGCGCGTTGTAAAACAGCAGGACCGCAACAATGCCGAAGAGGCTATCAAGCCAAACCAGGCCGCCCACTTTCTTAGGCAGCTTAAGCGCGGCCGCGAAGTCTGCCCTGTTCTGTCTTGAAAAGAGTATGCTCGCGGCGCTCGCGAGCATAATCCCGACGTTCATCCAGAAAAGCAGGGAGTATGTGCTCATGCTGCCGAGCACGAACTTCTCCACGACCACAGCGAACCCCAGCAGGACATCGTTGGCGAGCATGAACTTGAGCGCGGGCGAAACTGCTATATTTCTGAGGCTTCCGCGCAGCGAGACAAGGACCGAACCGAGTATGAGCAGGGATGCGCCCGCATACTGCAAAACGCCGACGGTTTCGCCCAGCAAAAGGAAAGCGAAAAGAGCGGCAAACGCGGCGTAAAGGAACGTGAGGGGCACGACGCGTGAGGCCTCCTCGACCTTGAGCGCCATCGTGTAAAGAAGGTACGCGGCAAATGCGATGAAACCACCCGCGATCGCGACCGCGACATAGAACGTGTCATAGGAAAAGCCGAAGAAGAACGCAACGGGCACGGCCAGCGCAAAGAACGTGAAGTTGGTGTACGCGTTGAGCACGTAAGGGTTCTTCAGGTGCTTGTCCACCAGGAACTTGCCTATCACGTTGACGAACGCCCAGAACAGCGGGGCCGCGAAGGCAAAAAGCATCCAGGTTTCCATAGCAACCTACTTTAAGTCGGGGACTTAAATAATATCCATGAAAGTGAAGTTTGTCCCGACCTGTAAGACAACAAACACACTTTCATGATAACATATGGTGAAATCATGAAAGCCGTGCTTTTTGACCTGGACAACACGCTGATGGACTTCATGCGTATGAAAACGGCCGCGTGCGAGGCGGCGGCGGACGCCATGATAGACGCTGGTCTGAAGGCTGGTAAGGAAAAGGTCATGCGTGAGATGTTCAAGGTCTACAAGGGAAAGGGGATAGAATACCAGACCGTCTTCCAGGCGCTGCTCAAAAAACTGATAGGAAAGGTGGACTACAAGATCCTGGCGGCGGGCGTGGTGGCCTATCGGGCGGTCAAGGAGGGCTACATGACGACCTACCCGAACGTCAAGGAAACATTAGCTGTTTTGAGGGAACGCGGATACAAGCTCGGCGTGGTGTCCAACGCGCCGCGGCTGCAGGCCTGGATGAGGCTGGCGGGTCTTGGGCTGCACAAGTCGTTCGACGTGGTGATAACCCACGGGGACGTGAAGAAAGGGAAGCCCAGCGCGCTGCCGTTCGAGGCCGCGCTCAAGGCGCTTAATGCAAGGCCCGAAGAGGTTTTCATGGTGGGCGACGACCCGAAGCGCGACATAATGCCCGCCAAGGGATTGGGCATGATGACCGTCCTGGCCAAGTACGGCGAAACGAGGAAATATCCGGGCAAGGCGCACTACGAGATATCAAGGTTCGAGGACCTGCTCAGAATCGTGAAGTAAAAGCCCTCAATCTTTAATAAGATATCGTTTCTTGTATTGTAACGATGACGAACATGAGGAGATTGAACGTCCTGCTGGTCAAACCTTTCAAGGCCACCGACGAGGTGCTGCCGCCGCTCGGCCTCGGATACTTGGCGACCACCATCAGGAACAGGCATGACGTCAGCATAATCGACGGCATCAAAACGAAGATGACACCGGAAAAGTTCAAGGAAATCCTCAAAGAAAAAACCTACGACATCGTAGGAATCCAGTGCTACAGCTATGACATGCTCCTTGTAAGGGACATGGTAAGGCTGATAAAGGAAGTCAGCCCGGGGACCGTGACGGTCGTCGGCGGGCCCCATCCTTCCGCCGATACGCAAAGCGTGTTCACGGGCATCGGCGCGGACTTCGGGTTCAAGGGCGAATCCGAACTGGGCTTCCAGATGCTGGTCGACAGGGTGGCCGGCGAGGACATAAAGCTCGAGGACATACCCAGCCTCATATGGAAGGACAACGGAGAAATCAAGGTCAATCAGCAAAAGTTCATAGAGAACCTCGACGACCTGAAGCACCCGAGCTGGGACCTCCTCGAACCGCACACCTACCCCGAAGCGCCGCACGGGTCCTTCTTCAGAAGGCCGCCGACCGCCCCTATATTCGGGACAAGGGGCTGCCCGTTCCAATGCTCGTTCTGCGCGGGCTTTCTCGTCTCGGGCAGGAAAATCAGGTACAGGAGCATCAAAAGCATAGTCGACGAGATCGAGATGCTGCACAAGACCTACGGCATCAACGAGATACACATAGAGGACGACAACTTCACGCTAAAAAGGCAGTTCGTCGTTGACTTCTGCAACGAGCTCAAAGCGCGGGGGCTTGACATCGCATGGACGTGCCCCAACGGCGTCCGCCTTGATACGCTCGATGAAGAGCTCATCGAACTCATGAAGAAGTCCGGTTTGTACGCCCTCAGCGTCGGCATAGAGTCGGGCTCGGAAAGGATACTGCAGGACATGCGGAAAAGCCTTACAAAACAAAAGGTAAGGGAAAAGCTCAAGATGCTTGACAAGGCGGGGCTGGACATGGTCGGCTTTTTCATAATCGGATATCCGGGCGAGACCGAGCAAACCATAAACGAAACCATAAACTTCGCCTGCGAGCTCCCGTTGAAGAGGGCAAGCTTCATGATATTCAAGCCATTCCCGGGGACCGAAGCCACCAGGAAGATAATGACCGAGCTGAACCAAGAAACGCTCGACTGGGACAAGTTCGGGCTGCACCAGGTCGTATACGCGCCGAAAGGCATGACACAGGAGCGGGTGAAACAGCTGAGGCAGAAGGCGCTGATCAGGTTCTACTTCAGGCCGAGGATAATCCTTTCCTTCTTTTCTTCGCTGAAGTCGTTCAGCCAGTCGAAATACGTGTTCAAAAGGGCGTTCAAGTGGCTGGTCAAGTGACCCGCCTGAAGGCCGCCAAGTAAGGATTTATCCTTGTTCTACGGTATTTGGGGCATGAAGTTCGGACGGAAAATCGATGCGCTCCACATGAAGCAGCTGGGACTTATCAAAGAGGCCCACAAAACCGTGACCGGCTGCATAGTCACGGGAGGCTGGGCAGTGGAAGGCATACACCAGAAATACACCGAGGTCAGGTCCCTGCTCAGGTCGCACGACAACGCGGACTTCATGGTGGCGGAGAAGTACATAAAGGAAATCAATTACACGCTTGACGAATTTGAGATGGACAGATACCAGGAGCTGGGAGGCAACATACATGTAAAACGGAAGGACGGGCTCAAGGCTGACGTGGTGGTCCTGTATTCTAAAACCAAGAGCAAGAAGAAATTCTGGAAGTATAAAACTCCTTACCACAGGGAAGAATTCACCATACCGACAGCGTTGCTCCAAAGCGTCGACGTCAAAGTAGAAGACGTGAAGTTCAGGGCGCTCAACCCAACGGCGCTTTATCTCGCAAAGATATTTACGAAGCACCACATGGTAGGTACGGACATCTTTGATGCAAGCGTGCTCGGCCCGTATGTGGACCCTAAGATGCTCAAAAAGATGATGCCGTACACAGGTATCTGATTCTTAGCCCCGATGGTGGTTCAGGAACTCCATGAAATCTTCTATGTGCAACTTGGGACCCAGCGGTTCCTTGCAGTCAAGCTCGTTGAACGCCTTTGTCTCGTTCGGTTTTATCCCTTGCGTGATGAGGCAGAACGGGAACGCGCCCTTCTCGTGCTTCCCCGAATAGACGTTGCAGACGTGGTCGGAGGCCACGGCTATCAGGACCTTCTTTTTGTCAACATATTCCTGGATGCGGCCGAACACTTCGCGGTCTATCTTGTCGATGAAACCGACCTTGCCGTCGAACTTGCGGTCGTGCGAAGCGACGTCGGTCCCTAAAATGTGAAGGACAACGAAATCATATTTTGTCAGCGCGTCTATTGCGGCCATGGCCTTGTCGCGCAGGTTGCTTTTCATGTCGCCTGAAGCGCCTATCACGTCCTTCACGTCCATGCCCAGCATGCGGCCGATCCCTTTGACCACGGGAGAGGCGGCAACGACAACGCCTTTCAGGCCGTTCTTTTCCTCAAATGACTTCACGGAGCGCCACATGCCTGCGTCGCGAAGCAGAACGTAGTTCGCCGGCACCTTGCGGTACTTGTTCGCGGGGTGGTTCTTCAACATCTCATAGACCTGCGCCGACCACTTGTTGAGCGTGGCGGCAGTCTTCTCGGACGCATTGTCCGTGGCCAGCGGCTTTATTTCCGCAACGGCCAGGTTGTCCGCGCCCGGGTCCGAGCCTTCAACGTTCGGCGAAACTGTAGATGAGCTCAGCACGATGACACCGCGGTGGCCCAGCGAGCGGAAAAAGCGGACAGGCACGCCTTCTATGTTGATGTTCGCCATGTCCTTGGCCAGATCGTGAAGGCCCTCCATGTCGCGGCCCGCGCGGCGGTCAGTAACGATAAGATGATTATGCGGGACGGACTTCGGATTGAGCGGTACGTTCTGGAGGGGCGAGTCTCCTTCTTTCACGGCCGCAAAGTTGGCGCGCATGCACACGTCGGTGGGCCGAACAGGAACGTTGGCGCCGAGCGCATCAAGGTAGCCGCGACCGGGGTAATCGGCCTTGTCGTAGCCGAACAACAGCCATGTCGAGACGCCCGAGTCCGGACCGAGGCCGGCCCGCTCTTCGGACTGGTTGTCGAGCATCCCGCCAACGCCGTTCTTTGCGAAGGAATCAAGAACGGGCTTTTGCGCGGCCTGCAAACAGGTCTTGCGGCCTTCCTGCAATCCGTCCGCAACGCCGTCCAGTATTACAAGCAAAACTTTCTTCATTCATCTCACCCCAAACTGAACAAAATTCAGCGCTCCAACATAAATACCCGCTTGTGGATGGGCAGCCTGCTCGGTATCTGGCCCATCAGCATCTTCTCTTCCAAGGACTTTCCGACCATCACGGGCGTGTACTCTTCGGCCAGCTTCAGGGCGGACTCCAGCTTCCCGCCGTTCTCGGCGTATATCGTGAACAGTATTTCGCCCTTCTTTACGGGCGAGCCTATCTTGTGGTGCAGCCTTATCCCTGCGCCCTTTTCCTGTGGCGCGCCCGCCTCCTTCGCGATGGCGGCTATCTCGGCGTTGGCTATCCACAAAACTTTCCCGTCGTGGTCGGCAAGGACATCGGCGTGCTTCGAGCCTATCCTGATATCGGAAGGCCTTATCTTGGGATTGCCGCCCTGGGCCTCTATTATTTCGCGCATCTTCTTCTCGGCCTTGCCGGAGTTCAGCAGGTGGAGCGCCTGCTTCTTGCCGTCCTTCGCGCCCACAAGCTCGAACAACAGGCCCACCACGGACGTGACCTTCTCCGTCAAGTCCGAAGGGCCCTTGCCCTGCAGGGTAAGCAGCGCTTCCTGCGCTTCAAGCGCGGGGCCGATGCAATGGCCCAGCGGCTGTTCTCCGAACGTCACGGCGCAGGCGACGCTCATGCCAAGCCGCCTGCCAAGTTCTATGAACTCTCCGGCCAGTTCCTGCGCGGAGCCGATGGTCTTTATTTTCGCGCCTCGGCCGGTCGGCAGGTCGATCACGACGTATTGCGCGCCGACGGCCTTTTTCTTGGACATTATGGACGGGAGGAGAAGAGGATCGATTCCGAGCGGGTATTCGATTTTTATGAACGCGTCGTCGGCGGGCGCCAAATCAAGTGCGCCGCCCCAGGCCAGGCAGCCCTTCGTCTTCTTCACGACTTTCACTATGTCTTCTGCGGTAAGGTTGACGGGTGCGAGCACTTCCATCCTGTCCGCCGTTCCTGCGGGGCTCGTTATCGCGCGCGAGCTGGTCTTGGGTATTATCAGGCCCGCGGACGCCACTATGGGCACGGCCAGGAGCGACGTCTTGTCGCCGGGTATGCCGCCCGCGGAATGCTTGTCCACGATCGGATGGCCGGGTATCTTCAACTGCTTGCCCGTGGATATCATGGCTTTCGACAGCGCCTCGACTTCGGCCATGGACATGCCGTGCGCATCGAGCGCAGTGACAAAGGCGGAGAGCTCGATGTCGGTGAGGTGCTTTTGGACTATGTCGGAAACTATGGCGTGCGCTTCGCCGTTCGTGAACGCCGTTCCGGCTATCTTCTTCTTTATGTAGGCCACTGATTCGGGCGCGGGCGCCGGCGTTATCCTCACGACATCGCCGGACTTCAGGGAAAGGACCTTATTGATGTCGTAGTTGGTGACCACTTCGCCGGGCTTGGAGAACTTCTCGGCCACGTCGACTATCGCGATCGCGTGCATGTGGTTCTTGTGGACCTCCACGCGGTCGAGCGCGTGCAGGCCGAGTGACTCGGCATCGCCTTTATTGAGAACTATCACGCCCTTCCCGCCGGCCTCGAAATCGACCGCCCTTACTTTCACATGCATGTGATAGTGTTAGAAAAGCCCGTAGATAAAGTTTTAGGCTACCATTCAACTGGCAATCGGGCACGTCGTTTCACCGGTTGCCTGGTTACAAGCATGTTTCAGGTTCGAACAATCAAGCTGGTCCGCATGGTACTTGTTATGCATGCCGCAAAGGTTCTTGATGTACCACTCCACCTGAGGCAAGGAATTGTCGGCGGCCGTGTCGCACTTGTACTTGCCCCAATAGCCGCAGTGCTCAATCATGACGTTCTTTGCGGTCTCGCACTTGAAAGCCGGGCGGGCGACCTCGCAGTCGGGGTTCGGCCTATAATATACGGGTATTGCCAACAGAACAACCACGATGACAAGTATGGCTATGCCGAGCCAGTCCTTTCTTGTCAATTTCGGCAACTTGAATTCCATTCAACCACTTGGATAGGATAGCAGCATAAGGTTTATTAAGATTACAAGGCGCCCCATTTCTCAATCGCAAGCCTCAATTCCTTATGCGTCTTGGCGTATTCGCGCGGCGGGATGCCGCTCATCGCGGCGTCTATGGCCTGGCGCATCGCGGCGGCGCCCTTTGCCGTTCCGAGCGGATGGCCGTGCACGCCGCCGCCCGCCTGCACTATTATGTCATTGCCGAGCATCTTGACGAGCTGCGGGACCAGGCCGGGATGAAGGCCGCCCGAGCAGACGGCAAACACAGGTTTAATTCTGCCCCAGTTCTCGGCCAGCCTGTGCCCTTTCGGCCTCACGAGCCGCTCTTCAATTTCCTCGCCTATCATCACCACTTCCTCCTTCGGCCCTTCCATCTTTCCTACGGCCGTGCCGATATGGAGCTGGTCCACGCCGCATAAGCGGGCCGCATCGGCAAGCGCCAGCATCGATATGCCGTGCTCCTTGTTGCGCGTGAGCGCGGCGTGCATAGCGCGATGGGCATGGATGACCAGGCCGAGGTTTTCGTTGCGCAGCGCCTGGAGGGCGGACCAACCGACCGTTAATATGTCAACCATGACGTATTCGCCGCCGCACCTCTTCACGAACTTTGCGCGCTTCAACATTTCGTTGTATTCCGCCGTCACGTTGGGCATGTAAATCTTGCGTTCGCCCGTCTCCTTCTCGGCCCTGTCGCGCAGCCTCAGGGTCTCCTTTATTCTTTTGTCAAAATGATTGAAGGGCTGGCTGGTCAGGTTCTCATCGTCCTTGACCATGTCCAGACCGCCCCGCCAGGCGTCGTAAGCGACTTTTGCGTGCTCCTTCTCGCGCAAGCCGAGTTTGGGTTTTATTATGGTGCCGCACAGCGGGCGCTTCGGTATGCGCAGCATCTTCCGTATGCCTTTTATTCCGAAAGCCGGACCGGGGAAGCTGTTTCTGATCTTCGCGGGCCACTTGATGTCTTCCAAGCGCAGCGAATCGATTACTTTCATTCCGAAGATATTACCTGCGACGCTGCTGAATATCTGCGCCATGTTGCCGTTCTCGAACAGCTCCTGAGGGTAGGCCACTTCTATCCAACGGCCCTTTATTGAGAATACTTTTGCGCCCATCGCACGGATCCTCGGGGAAGAGGTGGAAACATCGGTCCAGGTCCCGACGGAAGATTCCCCCGCCACCGCGCCGGCAGCCTCCTCAACGGACACCCCGGCGGCGGGCTTCAGCGTGAAGGAGCAGACCATGTCCGTAGGTTTGGGCCTGTACTTCAGGTCGACATACCCCGAATAAAATGCCATCATTTCACCTTCCTGTATTTCTTCTCGGCTTCCTTAAGGTGCTTTGCGAGCGCCGTGTCCAAGTTTATTTTGTTGCGGTTGGCGAGCTGCAGTATTTCCAGATAGATGTCAACTATCTTGTGCTTTGCATTGCCCTCATTGAGCGCCAGCGCATCGGACTTCAGGAAAAGCGCTATCCGCCCGGCAGGCGTCCTGCCCCAGCCCACCTTTTTCTCAAATCCCTTTACTTTTTGCTGCGCACTCATTTCATCAGCTTCAGCAGGTTTCCGGGCGTCATCACGCCCTTCTCCGTGATTATCCGGCTCACGAACTTCCAGAGGGTGATGTCGAAGGCGGGGTTAAGTATCTTCACGCCTTTCATGTCCTTGTAAACTTCGTGGGGCGACCGCATCTCGATTTCAATCTTTTTGCGCCTGTCAAGCTTGAGCGTGGAGGCCGCCACGTAATACGGCTTCTTGAACTCGCGCGCGGCCAGCGCAACGTTGAGGGAGCCTATCTTGTTGACGTTGCCCTCCTTGCGCAGGGCATCGGAGCCCAACAAAACATAATTTACATGCGGCATGAAATAGGAGACCGCTGAATCGGTTATCAGGGTCACCGGTATGCCTGCCGCGGACAATTCGTGCGCGGTCCTTATTCCCTGCTGCCTAGGCTCGGTCTCCGTTGCTATGACGGATATCTTCTTGCCCGAGGACCAGGCGTGCTTCAGAATGGCCACGGCCGTGCCCGAATGGCAATGCGTGAGTATTGTGTCGCCACTCTTGATGAATTTCGCGTTCATGGCAATTTTTTTTGTGGCGGACTTTATTTGTACGAGCAGCTTCTCTATGGTTTTCTTGGAAGGCTCCTTGCGCAGTTCTTCAAGGCAATTATGCAGAACTACCGCTGTGGGCCGCGCAGCTTCCAGCTCCTTCATGGCAACAAAGAACTTCTTGCCGTAACCGTTCGCCTTTGCGTAAGTTCGGAGGAACTTCAGGCTCTCAATCGCGATCTCTTGCGCGCCCTGTATCTCAAGTGATTTTACGCGTGAAACGAACGTTTCCAAGGCATCGGGCATAATCATTAATATTCGGGGCTTAAAATAAGCTTTGGTCGGTTGCATGGGTTGGAAAGAGCAGAACGAGAGCCTGATGAAATGGATAAAGGCCGCCGGCATCATGAGGTCCGAGGCGCTTGAAAAGGCGTTCAGGGCCACGCCAAGGCACCTGTTCGTGCCGAAAAGGCTGGAAGAGCAGGCGTACATAGACGAGCCGCTGCCCATAGGGGAGGGCCAGACCATCTCGCAGCCGAGCACGGTGGCGGTCATGACAGAGGCGCTCGACGTGAAGGCGGGGCAGAGGGTCCTTGAAATCGGGACCGGTTCCGGCTGGCAGGCGGCGCTGCTCGCCAAAATGGCGGGTGCGGGCGGCTACGTATGGACAATAGAACGGTACACTTCGCTGGCCGAAACGGCGAAACGCAACCTCGAGAACGCCGGCATTAAAAACGTGAAAGTCATGGTAGGTGACGGCTCGCTTGGCGTCAAGGAAGGCGCGCCGTATGACAGGATAATAGTGACAGCCGCGTGCCCGGACATTCCGGCCCCGCTCCTAGAGCAGCTCAAGGTTGGCGGGAAAATGGTCCTGCCCATAGGCGACCTTTACACGCAGCATATGTTCCTGATCGAAAAGGTAAGGGAAGGCTCGGTCACGCGCAAGCCGTTGGGCGGATTCAGGTTCGTTCCATTGGTGGGCAAGCACGGTTTCCAGAAAGAACGATAACCATTTAAGCCAAGAGCACGATTATGGAGTGTGATTTCATGAGTAAGACACATGTAATAACGAAAGATTTGGCTTACTCATGTGAAAACCAAAAGAACGAAAATATTAGGAGGTTTTCACTATGCCTGCAGTAAACGTAGTGAAGAGGGACAAGAGCACGGAGGCGTTCCAGCCGCAGAAAATAGTGAATACGTGCGTGAAGGCCGGAATGAAGCCCGAGACTGCGCTCAAGATAGCGGAAGAGGTCTCAACCAAAGTCTATGCGAACATCCCAACGCACGAGATAAAGAAGCTCGTAGCGAAGGAGATAGACAAGCATGAGCCCGAGGTCGCGAAAAAATACAAGGCCTACGAGAAGACCAAGAAAATCGTCGTGCGCAACTCTTACGTTTAGGATTTCTCCAAGATAACGGCCGACTCCCTTAACGGGCCGACCTTGATTGTTCTCCGTGCGGTGCACCAGCTGCGGCGGGCGATCAATATATCATTCACAATGAAACCGACGGACTCCGCCACTTTGGCGGTTTCCGTATCAACTTCCGCCACATGGTCCGGGAAGCAGCCGCCGCCCACCACCCAGCAGACCTTTGCGCCGGGCCTGCAAACGCGATAAAGTTCTGACAGGACCTTCCCTATGTCAGTCCAATACGCCTGTTCTATGCCCTCATCAACACGCGTGCCCACGAAAGAACGGATCTGTGTCGGCGGAAGACCAAAGAAAAGAGAGAGTTCCAGCTTGTACATCTTTGAGTATTCTATCTTGTTCAAATACGGAGGCGATGTAATTACGGTGCCAACGGAATCGTCGTCCAGCGGCAGGTCCCTTGCGTCCGCCTGCTCCACCTTTACAGAGGCCTGCGGCAGCGGGTTCTTTTTCAGGTCGTGCAGCATCTTGCGTATCTTGTACTTGAACATCTTGCCAAACGGAGGAACGGGCTTCCTTTCTATCCGCAGGAGCGCGCCGTCTTTTGCGGTCCACGAACACTTCGTTGCCGCGTCTATGAGCGCGAGCGAAAAGAAATCCCGCACCTTGCCGTCTTCCATTGAGGCCACCTTCCCGCGGTAAGCGCAAACCATCCCGAGGTTTATTTTTGAAAAGGCCTTGCGCAAGAACTCATTCCGAGGCAGATCCTTCGGCAACGGTATCCTCCATGTCAGAGCGTCCTTTACCGCAGCCGCCAACGCTTCCATGTCATAATCGTGGGTCTTGGCGCGAGCAACAAGCAGGGCGAGCGGATTGACGTCGAAACCGACCGAACTTATTCCGCGCTGCTTGCAGGCCAAAAGCGTGGTGCCGACGCCGCAGAAAGGGTCCAGCACAACGTTATTTTCCAGCACGCCAAAGCGGTCGAGGGCAAAGTCCACCATCCCACGAGAGAAACCCTCCTTGTACCAGTACCAGTTGTGAATGGCTTCCTTCCTGTTGGGGATGAACGTAACCAGTTCTCTCAGCTCCGGCGACTCGACGACGCTCATTTGACCCACTTTCCAAGGCTGCCCGCTTTCGGCCGGACGCCCTCCAACGTCTTGATGACCTTGTCCACGCGCTCGGCCGAGAAGTCGTGCTCATCCACCATCAATGCCCTCAACCGTTCGGGCTGCAAGAGCTTCTGGGCGGGCGGCTCGTCCGAGACCGGCGGCTTCAGGAAAAAGTCCATCACTTCCTGGGCGGGCGGACCCTCCCACGCCACTTTCGCGAGCACGTTTTCAAGCGTCTTTTCGGCCTGCACGAGCTTTATGGCCTTCTTGGGGCCGTAGCCTTTCACGCCGGGATTGAAGTCGGTGCCTATCAGCATGCCGGCAACGATGAGCTGCTCGCGCGTCAGATTCAGGGCCGCGAGGACGTTTTTCAGCTCCAAAATTTCCGGGTTGACGTCAATATAGGCGCCCGTCTTGGGCAGGCGCTTCCTTCCCGAGACCGACAAGTTCCTGACGAGGCGCGGCGAGCCGAAAAGGAAGGAGTCCCAGTCCTGCGAGGCGGACGCCCAGACCGTCCCGGCCGCGCACATGTGCGCGCACTGCGCCTCGCCCTCAGAAGGCGCCTGCACCCACTGCACGCCCATGTAATCAAGGAGCATTTTTGCGCTGTCTACCATCTCGCCCGTGAGACGGACCGAACGCTTTGCGGCCTTCAGCACCTCCTCGGCGGGCGCGCCCTCTTCCAACGCGGCCTGCCACTTCGCGTGCGCGGCCGTCCTTATTTCCCGGCGCTCGGCTGATGTGGCGAACTTGAAGGCGGGCGGCCTGCCGTCAAAGACGTAGATGGGCATTATCCCGGCCTCGAGGAACTTTGTCGTCCTGTAAAGCAGGCCGCTCAGATGCGAAGTTATGCGCCCCTTCGAATCCGTGAGCGGGGTGCCGGTCTCGCGGTCACGGATGATTGAAAGGAACTGGTAGAGCGTGTTGAAGGCGTCCACGGCTATCTTCTTGCCGGAAAGCTGGGGCAGCTCGACCGCATCCCCTTTTATCACGCCGCCCAACTGGACCCCCATTCAAATCACGAAATAGGATTGCTTTTCAACCATTAAATCCTGAGCGCGAGCTGGATCTGGTGGCTTATGTAGGTCTCTATGATGGCGCCCAAAAGGATGAAGGCTATGGATATGCCCACGAGCGCCGCAGCTATGCCTATCAGCCTGTTGCTGGGCTTCGAGAAGGGCTCGTACCTCATCATGGCGCTGCTTATGAAGGCGCCGGCCACCGAAGCGAAAAAGTAGGCCACCACTTCGGGGATAAGATGGAACAGGTAAAAGAACGTACCGAGCGTCAGGCCCTGTGCTACGGCGATGCCTGCGGCCGAACCTGCGGCCTGGAGCTTGTAGATTGTCGACCCGACGGCAACGCCCACCACGGAAGCGTTCCAGCTCAGCACGAAAAGCGCGCCCGCCGAAAAGACGAAGCTGAGCAACGCGCAAAGGACGACCAGCTTGATGTTGTTCATGGCTATCAACGAAAAGACCTCTGGGTTCACGGCGAGGCCCGTCGGCACGCCTATCTGTCCAAGGTTGTACAGCTGTTCCGAAAAGATGTTGACAAGCACGGATTTCGGGAGCACAGCAAACCACACGGCCACGCCGACCACCATGCCCAAAAACAAATAAACGTAGATTTTTGCCAGGTCCATGTTCTCCACCAGAAGGGTCCTGAAATCATGCGAATGGGTCTCGTGCGCGGCCTCCTGCCTCAAAATCCCGGTGAAGATGTAGACAAGCGGGAGGGTCATGAAAGCCACCACGACCATGCTGGGCGCGTGGCTGAAAAGGGCCGTCGCCACAAGAACCGATACGGAGCTGAAGAACGCCCCGGTCGCAAAAAGGTGGAGCGGCCTCTTCAACTCGTATCCAACTAAAAACTCAAGTACCATACTAATCCTTCAGGTCGTTTATTTAAAAAACAAACCTTATGAATGGTTATGGCGGGTCTCTGCGAAGCGGACGGGAAACCGGCGGCGGTCCTCAACAGCTGCCCGGTGTGCGGGCGGCGCGTATGCGCAAAACACCTCCTTCCTTACGGCTGCGCGATATGCAAGGGGATAAAAACACTCAGCTGACGAGGGTGACGGACTCTATTTCGACGTCCGATACCCCTTTGATGGCGCGTATTGCGGCCTCTATCTTGTCCGTGTCCGTACCGATGCCGCTCTTGTCGTCGGCGGTCGCAACCAGACGGATCTGCTTGAGGCCGAAGGCCAGCGGCTCCACCTTGGCGTCCTCCACGTGCACCTTCTTCCTTATTTCGTTAAGAACGTGCGTAGTGTCCACATCAGGCCCGTCCAAAGAAACCCTTATCGAGATCCCGACCTTTCCCATCAGAAAACGCCTCCGGCGTTTTCGGGATGTCCAAACCCCGAGGTTTTGCCCATGCTCTCACGGCCCCTCGAACTTGCATTTGCCGCATTTGTAAGGGACTGACAGCTTCTTGCACTGCTTGCACCTGACTATCACTTCATCCGAGCAGGAAGGGCAGTTGAACTGGACGAAGCCCTCCTGTCCCAGCAGATTGACACCGCAGGTACTGCATTTCATCGCCATAACATTCACTCTTTTGTTTTTAACTACATCTTTTTAAACTTTATAAAGATAACAACGTCTGCTGCCCCTGTAGTATAGCTTGGATAGTATGCGAGGTTGCGGACCTCAAGACCAGGGTTCGAATCCCTGCGGGGGCACCAAATCAAATTTAAGCACTAACGGTGAATTAAGCGCATGGCTGCTGAAATGAAGTTAACCTTGATGGAAGATGTGTTAACACACTTCCATACGTTGGAAACGTGGTGAAGGTATGGAAATCGCATGGTGGTGGCGGGACTTCGTTTTCGCCTGGTGGATACTTTTCCCAGCGTACGCTGCGAACATGTTCCCCACGCTTGCGCGCGGCAGGCGGCCCATAGATTTCGGCAGGAACTTCTCCGACGGGCGCCGCATCTTCGGCGACGGCAAGACCTGGGAAGGGCTGGGCTTCGGCGTACTCATGGGAGCGCTGATAGGCGCTCTGGAAATGGCGCTCGCGCCGGGGCTGAACGAATATGCGGCGCAATACGGGCTGGCGCTGCCCGAGATGAACCTTTTCGTGGCGTTCATGATAGCTTTGGGCGCGCTGACCGGGGATCTTGCCGGCAGCTTCCTGAAAAGAAGGATGGGCATGGAACGCGGGGCGGACGCGCCGCTGCTTGACCAGCTCAACTTCATAGTTGGCGCCACGGTCTTCGCGTACCTGTTCACAAGCATAACGCCGGGAATGATACTTTTCATGCTCGTGGTCACGCCGGCCATACACAGGGCGGCGTGCATAGCGGGCTACAAGCTCGGGGTAAAGAAGGTGCCTTGGTAATGAAGTTGATTTTTATCGAAAAAGGCATCAACACATCTTCATCATATAGAATAGAGGTTGGATGAAAATGCGCTACGATCTCCACACGCACACAAACTACAGCAGGCATTGGCTCTTCGGGATAGACGCGCTCGGCACGCCTGAAGAGATGGTAAAAGCCGCGATAAGGAAGGGGCTGGACGGCATTGCCGTAACGGACCACGACAATGTGAAGGGCAGCCTGAAGGCAAAGGAATTCGCCAGGAAATTCAAGGACTTCAAGGTCATCACGGGCGCGGAGATAAGCTCGAACGCGGGGCACATACTCGGTCTGGGGATAAGGGAAAGCGTACGGCCGAACCTTAGCGTGGAGGAAACCGTGGAAAAGATACACGACCTCGGCGGGCTGGCCGTCGCGGCGCACCCCTATGCGAAGTTCTGGCTAAGGGACTGCCTTAAGGAGCAGTCCCTGAAGGCCGACGCGATAGAAGTCCTAAATGCGTGCACGTGCACGCAATTCCAGAACAGGGCCGCCCAGAAGCTCGCGGCAAGGACCGGCAAGCCGGGAATCGCTTCAACGGACTCGCACTGCCCAAGAACGCTGGGAAAGGCCGGGATAATATGCGACGGCGACCCGCTCAGCGCAGTGGTCAAAAACAATTTCAAGGTGTTCGGAAAGACCGCACCTAAAAAGGACTTCCTCTACCTTATGGCCAAGAAATACGGGCGATCGATAAAATGGAAGTTCGAAGGCGGGCCCAAACTAGAGAAGTGAAACGAGCCAATCCACGGTATAAAGGCCCGCGTACGCGACCACGACGAACTTTATTATTTTCCCGGGCAGCATGACGGCAAAGAACCGCTTCACGTCCCAGCCTATGTTGCCGCAGAAAATGCCTATTATATCGAAAGGCAGCGGAAGAACGGAAAAGACGAATATTACAATGTCGCCGCCCCATCTTGCGAACATTTTTCTTATGCGCTCAAGCTGCTTGCCGTATTTTCTTGTAACGGTTTTCCTGCTGCCCCAGCCCAGGCCGTAACCGGTAAGTTCGCCGAAGGAGGCGCCCAGTCCTGCGGCCACGGCCACGCCGAGCGGGTGGAGCGCCGCGCCTGCGGCAAAAATCACGGCCGCGCCCGGCAAAGGAAAAATTATCGAGGAAGAGGTAATAAGGCTGACCAGGAAAACTCCGAAGTAGCCGAACGACTGTATCAGCATCGCAAAAAACTGCTCCATCATAACACCTTTTCGGCCATCATTTCTAAATATCGCCTAGCCCATTCAAGCTCCATCTTACCATCTTCTGTTATAGTGTAATATCTTCTTTTCCCACTGGTTATTGATGTTATGTACCTGCCCTTTTCTAGCATGTAGGCGGCCTTGTAAACTGTGACAAGACCCGGATTAAAATGAAACTCTTTTCTGATTTTGTCACGCAACACATATGCATGGCATTTTCCATCCCTTTCAAGAAGGGACAAAATATACATCCATACGTTCTCTACGGTAAGAGCGCTTCCCAGACGTCTTATGAAACGGCTTTGTTTATTTAATCTGCTTAGCTTATCATGATCGAACTCGATTCCACCGTTATTAAAATTCCGTAATGTTTCCAACAAAAACTTCTTTTCCGGTTTAAAATGCGTAGACCTTTTTTTAATTGTACATTTATTTGCATGCACCACAATTATACCGAACGGCAATGTTCGTATCACGCAATCCATTTCTAAACGGTTCAGAAGGTTGTCTGGTATCGCCAAATAAACCTCCGACGCAGCCTTTCCGTACGTCAGGCATTGCATAATGCCTTCTTCAAGTGCATCCTCTTTTTCCTTTACTTCTATCGCAACGACTTTTCCTTTTTTTACACCTACCACGTCAGCATATCTGCCGGCGACCTTAAGTTCCAGCTTCACGTCGTACCCTTTGACCTTAATAAAATTGATGACCGGAAACTTTGTTTTGAGTTCTTTGTCGTCTTGGACCACAATTATTTATATTAGAGGGGTAATATATACTTTCTTGGGGGAAAATAAGGTGTTTTCATGGGGGAAATAAGGCTGGCCATAGTTGGCGTTGGGAACTGCGCGAGCAACCTGATACAGGGCCTACAGTATTACAAGAAAAGCGACCAGAACGCGCCGACCATACCGGGCCTGATGCACAAGGAGATATGCGGCTACGGCCTGCAGAGCATCAAGCCGGTCGTGGCCTTCGACGTGCACGCACAGCGGGTCGGGAAAGACATAAGCGAGGCCATCTGGGCGGAACCCAACAACACGGTCAAAATAGCGGACGTCCCGTTCATGAACGTACCCGTCCTCAAAGGGCCCGTGCTGGACGGCATAGGCGAGTTCATGGGCAAGGTCATACCGATGGACATGAACCAGAAGCCCGTCAATGTGGCGCGCACGCTGCAGGACAACGGCGTACAGGTCCTTCTCAATTTCCTTCCGGTGGGCTCCGCGGACGCCACGCGGTTCTACGCGGAAGAGTGCCTTAAGGCGGGCTGCGCGATGGTGAACGCCATACCTGAGTTCATAGCGAGCGACCCCGCATGGGCCAGGAAGTTCGAGGAGAAGAAACTGCCGATAGTGGGCGACGATTCCAAGGCGCAGTTCGGCTCGACCATAGTCCACCGAGTACTGACGAGGCTGTGCCAGGAAAGGGGCACCGTAATAGACAACACCTACCAGCTCAACGTGGGCGGGAACACGGACTTTTACAACATGCTCGAGCGGACAAGATTGAAGAGCAAGAAGATATCCAAGACCGAGGCGGTACAGAGCCAGATGAACATCCGCCTGCCCGATGACCACATACACATAGGGCCGTCGGACTTCGTGCCGTGGCTGAAGAGCACAAAGCTGGGCTTCATCAGGATAGAAGGCCGCCTGTTCGGGGACGTACCGTTCAACATAGAATGCAGGCTGGAGGTCGAGGACAAGGCGAACAGTTCGGGTGTGGTCATAGACGCAATACGGTGCGCCAAAGTGGCCCTTGACAGAGGGGTGGGCGGGACACTCATCTCACCTTCAGCGTATCTGTGCAAGCATCCGCCGCAGCAATACCCTGACAGCGTGGCGCGGCAGATGGTGGAAGAATTCATAAGCGGCCACAGGGAAAGATGAGCGTGCAAGTCAGCGTCTAACTTAAATCCTTTTGCATCCCATCTTTAGCGGTGATTGTGTGGGCGATTTTTCCGTAGAAAGTGCGGACGGTATCGTAAAGGCGACGCATGCGCTTTTCGACAGGATGAAGAACGGAGACATACTCATAGCGTACGATTTTGACGGGACGGTGCTCGACACGATGGCCGCGCATGGAAGGCTTGCGGCCGATTGCATGCATGCCGAGTTCGGGACGGAATACAAAGAGGCCATGAGGCTTTACTATTCAACGACGGGCATACCATTCCCGAAGCAGCTGGAAAAAATATACCCGAAGGGGCCCGCCGAGAAAAGGAAGGCGTGCGCGGACAACTACTGGAACAGGAAGACCGCCGAGGTCTACAGGGCAACAAAGCCGTTCCCGGAAATCAAGGAAACGCTGGAACTGACCGGCACCTTCGCACAGAAAAGCACCATAGCGTCCAGCACGGAAGCGTGGCTGATAAAGGAGCTGACCGGCAAGCACGGCCTGACCAAGTATTTCGAGTCCATATGGGGCTGTGAAGAGGGCAGCAAGCAGGAGCACATAGCCCGCATGAGGAAGAAATACAAGATAGCGGCCGTCATTTTCGTGGGCGATTCCACGTCCGACGTGAAGATGAAGGAGAAGGGGGCGGACCTGACCATAGGCAAGGCCGGACCCAAGGAAAGCGGCATGCTGTCGCCGGCCGAGCTGGTGGCGGCGGGTGCCGACTACGCGACGGAAGATTTAAGGGACATAAACCGCATCTTGGATCACCTGACCAACCTCTTATGTGAATGATATGGTAATGAAATCGGTCTTTCCTGACATCTCAAAAAGAGTAGGCTTGAAACTGGGAATGGCGTTCTCGCAGGTGCCGATATCGCCCAATAAGTGGACCATAATCTCACTGCTACCGGCAATCATAGGAGTGTACTTTTTGCTGCAACACGAGCTCGCGTGGGCGCTCGGTCTGTTCGCGCTGGCGGCCGCGATGGATGCCATAGACGGCGGCGTGGCACGCGTCATCGGAAGGGTCACCAACTACGGAGCATACTTGGACGGGATGACGGACCGCTTCGTGGAGGCCGCGATGCTGTTCGGATTGATGCTTTTCGGCTACCCTGGTTGGATAGTGCCGGGCTGGATGTGGCTGGCAGGGATGCTTTTCTTCGGGACCACCATGACCACGTTCTCGCGCGCGTACGCGGACCACAGAAAAGTCGTCACGGAGAAAGAACAGCTAGACAGGATGGGCGGGATATTGGAACGGGCGGAGCGGCTGATACTGATATTCGCGTCCATGCTCGCGTACTTCATCCAGCCGATCTATGCCACTTACGTGATGGCATTCGGTGTGTTCCTTGCCGCGCTGACGGTCCTCCAAAGGATGTTGGCGGTCAGAAGCCTGCGCAAGGATTAAATAATAGCCAATCACAACTTTGCCTTATGAAACAGGCCATAGCCGTGCGCATGGACTTGGATATGGGTAAAGGAAAACTCGCTGTCCAATGCAGTCATGCCAGCATAGACGCCTTTCTTAAGACGGGGAAAGCCGAGCGCGAAGAATGGTTGTCTGAAGGGATGAAGAAAGTGGTGGTGAAAGTTCCAAGCGAGAAAGAGCTGGGCGAACTGTTCCAACTGGCCAAGGCGGCAAAGCTGCCGGCGTCAATAATCAATGATGCAGGGCTGACGCAGCTCGAGCCTGGGACGGCCACAGCGGTAGGAATAGGCCCTGCCGCGGACGCGAAGGTGGACAAGATCACCGGCAAGTTAAAGCTCCTGTGATGGAATGGACTGGTTCTCTGAAAAGTTCGTGCAGCCGCTGTGCCATTACTACACTTTGGAAGCCACGCTGGTCTACGGGTTAATGCTGATTGCAGCATCGTTGGGGACGTACCGGCTGTTAGAGCGGCTCAAAGTAAAAATAGACAAGCGCTTCTTTTTGGCGTTGCTGCCGTTCATAATCTACGGCGGCTGGACGCGCGCCTTGAGGGACCATTCGTTCGGGCTTTACGGCCAGAGCTGGATTTGGTGCAGCCCGCCGATATACTTCGTTATCTTCATTATTGCGTTGGGCTCCCTGCTCGCCGGGATTTGGCTGGAACGAAGGAAGGTCATCGCATACGAGAAGTTCATGTGGGTGGTCGGAGGGCTGCTGCTCCTTTACAACCTCACGCTGACGCGCATCACAAACTTAGAAGGCTTCTTCACGGTGCTTTGGCTGGCTTTCGGGTGGGCGTGCGTGCTTTACGGCATAAGCAAGCTCAGGCCGAAATTGCTGAGCGGGACGAATTCGGCAATCCTGTGGTCACACCTGCTGGACGCGAGCGGCACGTTCACGGCGCTCACCTTTTACGGTTTCTATGAGCAGCACGTGCTGCCCACATTCCTTATCAATATCGCGGGGCCGTGGGTGATGTTCCCGCTGAAGCTGGCCGTGGTTTGGGCGGTCCTGTATTATATAGACCGGGAAGAAGGCGACCAGCGTTTCAAGAGCTTCCTCAAGATCGTGATACTGATACTCGGGCTGGCTTTGGGAGTGCGGGACTGGCTCACAGTGAGCATGATTTAGGCAACGCTTAATAAGGCTTGGGGAACGGATGTTTCTTATGCGGCCCATAGGAGGACGGCTTCGGCAAAGAATAGAGGACTTCATTGTAGAAGAGATACCGCCAACGGAAAGCCTCCACGAAAAGCTGCAGAAGCAGAAATACGGCGAGGAGGAAGGCGTGCACACGGCCTTCTGGATGGAGAAGTTCAACTGGGACACCAACATGGCCATCAAGGAGCTTGCGCGCAAGCTGCATGTCAGCGTCAGCCGCATAGGCTTTGCCGGGACCAAGGACAAGCGGGCGGTCACGAAGCAGCGCGTTTCCGTCTGGAACGTGCCCGCCGAGAAAATAAAGGCGCTCACCATAAGGGACATCTGGTTCTCTGACTTCACGGAAGCGCAGCGGAAGATCCAGCTCGGCGACTCCGAAGGGAACAGGTTCATCATAATAATAAGGGACATTGATCTGAGCGAAGAGGAAACAAGGTCGAGACTTAATTCGCTCTTTGAGGAGCTGGGAAAGGGCATACCGAACCTGTTCGGACCCCAGCGTTTTGGCGAGGTGCGCCGCCTTTCGCACATCGTGGGCCTTGAAATGATGAGGAAGGACTTTGAGAACGCGTGCAGGATCTACATAGCGCGCGCGTTCGAGGGCGAGCCTGAGGACGTCTTTGAGATGCGCAAATCCATGTGGGAGCGGTGGGGAAGGATGGAGGCGTTCAAGCGCGGACTGAAGGACTATCCTGCACGGCTGAAGTACGAACGGTCCATGCTGGACTACCTCACTCAGCATCCTGACGATTTCTGCGGGGCGCTCCGCAGGCTTCCCAAGCGGCTCAGGAAGATGTTCATCAACGCCGTGCAAGCCGACATCTGGAACAGGGCGGTGGACGGGGAAAGGCTGAGCGCGGGGCAGAAGGAGCCGCTGCCAGGATACGACACCGAACTTGACGAGAAGGACCCGATACAACGGAAAATGAAAAAAATAATGGCCGAACTGAAGATAACGAAGGGCCATTTCAAGATGACGGGCATGCCTGAGATGGCCACGTCGGGCGGGGAGCGGGAAACGCTGCTCTTTCCGAAAGAATTAAAGATATTGGAGCTAGGCAAGGACGAGTTCAACCCCGGGAAGACAAAGGCGAAAATAACGTTCGCGCTGCCGAGCGGCTCCTATGCTACGACGGTCCTGGAAAAAATAACCGGCTAATCAGCACTTCACAAGGGCTTCCATTTGCGGAAGGCCCTGCACGCCGCGCAGCAATTTGGACTCATTTACTAGAATGCTGGGCGCGGCGCTTATGCCGTAAGTGCCCTTGAGCAGCTCTATCGAAGTAAGACCCATATCGAGCGGGAGCGGCACCAGCAGGACGGAGTCCCCGCATTTTTCCTTCAGCTGCAGCAGCACGGCCGACTGGAGCTTCTGGTCCATCTCAAGGGACTGGTCATAGTGCGAATAAAAGTAGGCGACGGTGGTGTAGCCCGCGCCGCACCGCTTCTTCAGCTCGATGCTGTTCAGCCAGAACTGGAGCTGCAAAAGTGCGTAGCGCTTCTTTTCCTGCAAGAGCTGCGGAGCGAAGCGGTTTATGGACTCGTAGCGTTCGATGGTCTGGCCTTCGGCGTAGATCCTGCCGTTGAAGTCAAGGTTGGCCTGTATTGCGGCGTCGCACGAGGCAGTGTCGTTCAGCGTGTTGTAATAAACGCTCTGCAGGCGCGCATCGTTCCACTGCAGGTCTATCTCGGTCAGCCGCGCGCTGGTCTCGGTCACGCGCGAGACGTCCAAAAACATGCCCGCCCCTATTCCGATTATGAAAACTATGACGGTCAAAACGGCCGTCTTCCAAAGGATGTCCCATTGCATATCATCAGCTCCTTACCGTGGTGAAGCCCCGCCAGCCCGAATAGTTCCCCGTAAGGAACCTCCAGGACGACTGGACTAAATTGAATGGGAATATCGTAATATAAACAGTGAGGTAGAGCGCCAGGTCCACCAGCCCGCGCCAGCCGCCCAACGGCTTGCCCACGGTCTTCAGGCTTATCCTTACCCATGCCAAGGACAGGACAAAAATCAGCATCCCGAACACCGTGAACACGTCCGGGAGCAGCATCATCTCCATATGGCTCAGCGGGTTCAGGCCGAGCGCGGCCGCGCCCAAGCCGAAGGCAAAGAGGTTGTACAGCCACTTGCTCACGAGATAGCCGAACAGCACCAGCCCGGACATGGAAAGGAAATAGGAGAGCGAGAAGAACGGTATCACGAACATGCCCAGCGAACCGAAGGCGGGCCTGAACAGGTCGCCGCGATACTTCAATGTGGTCTGCATGCCGCCTATGTTCCAGCGCAGCCTCTGCTTCCACCATTTGCCGAACGTCTCCTGCGGGGCGGTGTACACTTCGGCCTGGGGCGCCATCTTTATCTTGTGGTTGTTGTGTATGAGCCGCCAGGCGATCTCTATGTCCTCGGTCAGGTTCTTCTCGTCAAAACCGCCGACCGCCTTCAGCACGTCGGTGCGGTAGAGGCTGAGGGGGCCCGGCGTGCAATAGACGCTGTCAAGGTATTCGAGGAGCTTGCGGGCCCAGACTATCATTATATACTCTATTTTCTGGAGGCGGCCTATGAGGTTCTTGGCATCGGAAACGAATATCGAAGAGGTGACGGCGGCCACGTTCCCCTGCGAAAAGAAGGGCGTCATTTTGAGCAGCGCGTCGCTCCGCGGGCAGCTGTCCGAGTCCACGCAGCCAACAAGCTCGCCCCTCGCGAACTTAAGCCCGTGATTGAGGGCGCTGGCCTTTCCGCCGTTCTTCTTGCGCAAAACTGTCACGCCCTTGAAGCGGGAAGCCACTTCGAACGTCTTGTCCGCGGAACCGTCGTCAACGACCATGATCTCAAGCCGCTCCTTCGGGTAATCGAAGTTCTGGAGATGGCGCAATGTCCTTGAGACCGTTTTTTCCTCGTTGAAGGCGGGCACTATGAGCGTTATGGTGGGCAGGGCGGAAAGCGGAGGAAGCGCCTTCAGCACCCTTTTGTTGCGCTTGTAGAGCATGAAAAACATTATCGTGAAATAGAGGCTCACGAAAGCGAAAGTGAGGTAGGCCACGTCCACGAAAAGTTCGGTCACCATGTTCACACCTTGAGAAGCTCCAGGAGCAGCCTGTCCGCGGCCAGGTCCAGGTCCGTATAGTCGCGGCCGTTCTCGGTCATGTCCTTGCCCTCGACGAGGACGACGTTCCCGTCAACGGTCACGGCCGTGCGGTCGGCGCCGGCCAGCATCAGTATTACGGGGTATATCGGGGAGGCCAGTTTGTATGCCTCTTCGGTCGTGTTGAGCGCGACGCCCTCTATCTTGGGCGAGTCCCCGTAATAGAAGGCCTGTATAAGGACTATTTTGTACGACAGCTCGTAACCGGTAACGGTGTAGAAGCCGTTCGTGGCGTTGTCCGGGACATAAGCAATCGTTATTTTCCGCACGTTCGGGTCCAGAAGCAGGCCGTTCAGCAAGGCCCCGTCCGGGGAAAGCGAGACGTCCTTGGCCCTGTCAAGGTTCGCCCTGAACGTGACCTTCTGCCCGCCTATTTCGGTCTGGTAGGGGTTGGACTGGCCGACGCAGGCCGAGACCAATACGGCCAACATTAAGATCGCGACAACGGGTTTGGCTTTCATTGCTTCACTCCCTACTCTTTGAACGGCAATCTTTTAAACGGTTATGGTCCGGCGCTACAGCTGACGCCGTATGGTAAAGAAAAAAGAAAAAGTGAGGGGGAAAACCCCCTCGTTAGGGGTTTCCTTCTCAGAGCTTCTCTACTGCCGGAGCAGCCACAGAGCCGGAGATCTTCACCTTCGGTTCTGCCAGGGTCACTTTGCCTGCCTGTATCGCGGCGACGGCGAGGTCGGTGTGTTCCGCCTCCCATCCTGCGACAAGGACCGCAACCTTGCCCGAGCCGAACGCGTTCTGGAAGACCTGCACGAGAGCGGCGTTCTCAGGTATTCCGCTGTCCGCGCCCTTCGCCGGGTAGGTCTTTCCGAGCAACTGAGCAGCCAACGTGTTGACCGCAGGCCCGCCCATGATGACCGTGTCGGTGGTCAGCTTGGACGCGTCCGATATCTCGGAGTCCAGCTTCGCCACGTCGAAGGTTATCTGTATGGGTGTCTTGCTAGTTGCTGAGCCGCCCGTTGCAGCGCCCGCTTCGCGACCGTACAGTACGCCGATATAGTTCTGTGCCTTGGGTATGTCTATGACTATCTGCGTCTGGTCGGTGGACACCAGTTTGCTTCCGAAGTTGCTTGTGAAGGCTGCCCTTGCTTTGGGTGTGGTGCCTCCGTAGGAAATCGACAGCACGTTGGTGTCGTTCTTCAGGGTCCTGCCGTAGAGCAGGTAGTCTGTGTCACTTCCCGCTTGCGGGAACAGGTCAGTCGGTGCGTTGAACCTCGCGTAGCCGTTGGATCCATAGTTGTAGTCGGCCACGATGGACCAGGCGTTCGAGAACCCAGATTCGGTCAGTGCGGGTTCTTGTACGAAGAACACCATGTCCACGGCTGACAGCGTTGCTGTCTGCGCCTGTTCGAAGGCGGCTGTGCTCGCTGTGGTGTTGCGCACGGCCATAGTCAGCGTAGACTCGGTCAATTGTATCTGTGGTGTTCCTGTCCCTGTCTGCCAGCCAGTCGTTGTGTTCAGGTATCTCCACGCGCCGTTTGTCATGTCGTAGGCTACTTGGTCAGAGAATGTGCCGCCGCCGACATCCCAAACTTTCATGGCCGCTCCTGAGGTCGGGTTCGTCAACTTGAAGACGACGCCTTCCTCGGTCGAGGAAGAACCGCCTCCGAAGTTGCTGTTGCTGCCCGTGGTCATAGTCAGCCTGTAGTAGTCCCTGCTTTCATAACCCATGTTCTTCAATACGAAGAAGTTGTTGGGTGCAACAAGCGACTTGCCCTCTTCAAGGATCGGGTAGGTGCCCGTGAATGAAGAGTGCGGCTGGACGTAGGTTATGGTCAGGTTTGCTATTTCATTGCCGCTACCGCCTACGCTGCGTCCGATGCCTGCGCGCCAGTTCGGGAAGGCTGTAAGTGTCTGCGCGTTTTCCAGTTTTATGGAGGTCGTTCCGACAAGCACAGATGCGCTTGCTCCGTAAGCCACGCTCGATATGGTAACGCCCACGGAATCAGAGCCCACTGTAAGTGTCTTGGTGTCGCCTGACCTGAAGCTGGTTGATTGGCTGCACACGTCTCCCTTGCATACTGATACGAAGACGTCCGCAGAGCCGCCGCTCGCAGTCGCGATAGAGTCGACCTTTACGGTGAAGCTACCGACAGTCGCGCTCTCTCCGGCCTTGAGACCTACCGAACCGCCCACAGGGGCAAGCTCGACCTTCGAAGTCGAAGAGCTAGAGACAGTGTAGTCCACGCCAAGGAACTTTATTGTTTGCGAGGTCAGGTTGTTCGTTCCTACAGGCGAGGCCGTGTCGAAGAAAAGGCCGTAGATGACCTTGTCGTTCGGCACTGAGACACCGTAGCTCTTGTACGCGTTCTCGTAGGTCGTGTCACTGCTTCCTCTCTGTACATAGTATCCGCTTGTTGTTTGGAGGTTTGAACCGCTCATCAACACTTTCTCGTAGAACTTGTACTCGGTCCCAGAGATAGTGAACGAGCCTTCTTTCAGGAAGGTCGCAGGCCTGCCTCCTCTTGTGGGGGGCTGCAGGTTCACGTCGGTGGTTCCAGTATCAAAGTCCCTTGTCAGTGCGGTTGTGTTCTGTAGTTCTGTTCGGAAGGTCACTCCGTCCGCGGCAGCTGCGCCGCCTGTCACTGCTACGCTTTCTGTTTTGTACACGTTTCCAGCGAGGTAGGATGCCAAGTTTATGGCAGCCGCTACGTCCGCCGGTTGCGCGTCTTTACCAACTACAAACGTCGGCATGACCGCAGTGCTGTCCGAAGCTCCTGCAAGGCTACCGATGTCTGCAACATTGGTCACTCCTGCCGCAAGTGCGGGTCCGGCCATGCTGAGTCCAGCCATCAATGCCGTTCCTGCAACCGCAGCCAATTTTCTAAATTGCATGTTTTTCATCTCCGTCTTATTTTTTTGTTTTGCGCGGTGTATGCGCATTTGGCGCCAATCTGCGCTTACAAATATGAACCGCCGTCCGCCGCGAATTTTTTTCCGCGCAATCCCCGCGCGCGGATACTTTTTCCGCAACGGCCTGCAATCCATTTTGCTCGCGCCAAAAAGATTATACGCATTTACTCGGCACGATGCGCGCTGACGCATCACACCATTGAGCTGCGTAAATCTAGGCGCCGCTTTGGCTGAGAAGTATCTGTACACGGGGGGATATATTAGTTGAGAGCAACTGTTTCCTATATGGGCTGTTATTGTTTCTGGTATAGTTTCTGGGCAAAAACAAGGAGTTTTACGCCTTTTTAATGTTTCTAGGGGACTTTTGTTCCTTTTTTTCTATTTTGGACTCCAGGAAAATCTTGTTTGAGCGGCCCAAACGCTCGAGCTTCAAAACACCGCGCTCCGCGAGGGATTTCAGCACTTTCGACACTTTCGCCTTGCTGTAGCCGCTTTCCTGCACGATGAGCTTCTGATTCACGCCGCTCTTGTGCGCCAAAATCTTTTCCATGATTATTTTTTCATCGGGGCGCAACATGGGCAGCGCCATCTTCATGCTGAACTTTCTCCTGAAAACTATCGCAGCTATCGCGACGACCGCCACGACGGCGAAAATCCCCGCGATCAGGACGTTCTGATCCTGCGAAAACTTCTCGTAAGTGACCTGCGCGTTGAACACTTCCCCGGCCACGACTTTCTCCCTGTTCCAATAGACGTAGATGTTCCTGCCGTCCGTGGAATTGCCCGCGTCGAACGGTATGTAAGGGGTGTCTTCCGTGAGCGCCGTGCCCTCGGGAAGTATCACCTTGAACGTGAGCCGCTCCAGATCTGTCGGCGTGGCGATCTGCTGCTTCAATACGTACCCCTCGCCCGTCTTTTCCACGAAACTTCCGGAATCGAACTCGACCTTGAAAGAGCCGCTGCGCTTCAGGCTGGAGACGTCGCACACGGCATCGTGGCCGTAGGGCTTCTCTTCCAGCACGCATGAGAACCCTTCGAAGTTCGCGTCATACCGTATGTTCTCCACCTCGCCGAATATCGGAACCGTCATCCTTCCGCCGTCCGAAGAATCGAGCGAAACTATCAGCGCGGAATGCACGGATTCGTCCAGCGCTATCCTGGTCTCGGCCGTCATGTAGTTCCCAGCAAGCACAGGGAAAGGCAAAGCGAACAATAAGACGATGAGCGCAATATGAACGTTTTTCATTCCATCACTCTTTGCCGTGCACGACTATCGTGCCGCCTATTCCTGCGGCGGCGTAGCGGTGCATCATGCCCGCGATGTTGTTCAGGATGTCCTGGGCATCGTTCATGGGCAGCTGGGATTTTGACGGCTCCATTATCTCTATGGCCGAAGGGCCGTATTCGATTATGAGCTGCACGAGGTCCTTGAAGCTCTTGGCAACGAACTTGACATTGGCAACCTGGCTCCAGGCCTCCTTGATGCCCTTCAACGGATTTTCAACCTTCACTGGCTCCAAGAACTCCTTTTCGTAGACCCTGACCTTGTGGTCGGACTCCAGCCGCGCCACGAGGCTCTCCAGGGCGGCTTTGATCGTTTCGTTGTTTACCGCAAGGCCGTCGAACGCCAGCCAGACGTTGAACCAGCCTGCGCCGACCTTCTCCTTAGCCTCGTTCGGGGTTATCATAATACCACTTCGCTTTACATTGGTATAAACGTTTCCAAAGGTTTTTAAAATGAGTGCAACCTCATGCGGTTAGGAAAATTATTGCAAAATATAGCTAACCAAATGAGGTTGTGGAGCCTCGGGAGGGAATCGAACCCTCGACCTGCCGCTCACGCGCTTTCATGCGCTTGCCCTTCAGCAAAGCATGAAGGTTACGAGGCGGCCGCTCTACCAGACTGAGCCACCGAGGCACAATAAGCATAAGAGCCGAGGAATACTTAAATTAATTGCGTAAATACATAATGAAGGTGAACTCATGGAAGTCCGGATTTACAAGATAAGCGGAGACGCCATGCCCAAGGTCAAGGCGCTGCTCGAATCGGAAGACATGTTCGACGTCAGGGCCAAGTGCGCGAAGTGCGGCCAGGCGCTGGAAGGCAAAATCAAAGCTTCGGAATACACGCAATACCTTCCTGTCGAGAAGGGAGGGAAGGAGCTGCCGCCAAAAAAACTGTGCAAGTGCGGCGGAACGTTCCATTTCGAGAAAAGGGAACTTATCAAGAACGAGTTCGCACGGACGGGCTATACGCTGAGGGCTGCGGAAAGCCTGGACCTTGAGGAGGGCAACTTCATTTACATCGGGGCGGACGACGAGTTCTTCAAGAAAAACGAGCCGCTACTGCTCGGTGCCGGCGCAAAGCGCGCTGCCGAGGAGGAAGCGCACACGGTCAAGGAAAAGATAGAGGCCGAAGAAGAGGCGGCCGCCTCCGGCATGGGCGGCATATTCGGGTGATGATATGACGGCAAAAGTGGCGGTTTATACGATCGGCGCATGGCCGGGCCAGTTAGAGAAGCTGGCCGACCAGCTCACCGCCCTCAACGTATACGTGGGAAAGTTCTCCAGCGAGGAAAGGCTGCTGCAGGCGGTTGAGAAGGGCATGGTCACGCACGTCCTCATCACGCAGGAGGGCGCGCTCAATGCGGCCACGGCGAACAAACTGAAGTCGCTGAAAGTGGAGATATTGACGTTCAGGGACGTCGGAAGGATTCTTTAGAATATGCAACTTTCTGCGATTTAGAAAAACCATCAAGAGAAATATAGCTAAACCGAAGAAAGTTGGTGGGCCTGCCAAGAGTCGAACTTGGCCCTCCACCTTGTAAGGGTGGCGTCCTACCGATAGACAACAGGCCCGCAAGCTCTTTTTTATTCTCAAGATTTAATAAACTACCTATGGATGAGAAGATAACGCTGCCCCTTGCGGAAAAATTCGCCATCGACGCGCAGGAGCTGGTCACGGGAAGGACATGCGTCATAGCCCAGTCGGGCGCGGGAAAGTCGTACCTGATAGCGGTCCTTTGCGAGAAGCTGCTGGAAAAGAACGCTCCGTTCTGCATAATCGACACGGAAGGCGAATACTTCTCGCTGAAAGAAAAGTTCCAGCTGCTTTGGGCGGGCGGACGCGAGGCCGACGTGGAACTGGACAAGATCGACCCCAAGGAGCTGGCCGAGCGGGCGATAAAGGAGAACGTTTCGGTCATACTTGACGTTTCCGACGTGATTGACGAGAAGAAAACGGTGGCCGATTTTGTCACGGCCCTTTACGAGGCCGAGACCAGGATGCGCACGCCATACCTGCTTATTATTGAGGAGTCCGACAAGTTCGCGCCGCAGGCTGTGGGGAAGGACCCATCAACGGCAGCGGTACTCAAGACGATAGAAGAGGTCTCAAGAAGGGGCAGGAAAAGAGGGCTGGGCCTGCTTGTAGCCACACAACGGCCAGCGCTCATCAACAAAAACGTCCTATCGCAGTGCGGGAACCAGCTCATCGGCAAGCTTACCACGGAAAACGACCTTGCGGCCGTGAACCTTTTCTTCGCCAGCCGCAAGGAGCTGGAAGAACTGCCCAAGCTCAAGCAGGGCGAGTTCTTCGCGATGGGCGGCCTGTCCCGCGAGAAAAGGAAGTTCAGGTCGTTCCCTAGGCAGACGCAGCACAAAGGCCTTACACCAAAACTGATTCCGAAGGCCGCGGGCAAGATATCGCTGCTCAAATCGGAAGTCATGCATACCAAGCCGGAGAAAAAAGAGATTGAAACTGCGGAGCTTGAAAAGCCGTCCAAAGCCCGGAAAATAGAAGGTATTCCTGCCGCAATAACCAAGGAGCGGGCGCAGGAATGGGCCGAGAAGAGAAGGAAAAAGAAGTTCGGACCTTTCGGGGAGGAGGAGCGGCTTACTTCGTTCGGGTTGGAATGGGCGCCAATGGCGTACGTGGAGGCGGCCTTCCAATCGGGCCTGATAATGAAAGGCATCAAGGCCGTATCGTTCCTTTTCGACTGCGCGAGCGGCAGCATCGCGGACGTGGGAAGCGGCTACAGGGTCGCGGGCGAGCTTGGCTATCTCGCGGATTGCTCGGAGAACGAATGCGCGGTCCTGCTGCGATTAAGGAAAGGCAAGACGGCAACGGTGGCCGAACTGCAGAACACCACGGGGCTTTCCGAGAGCGCGCTGCGCGACATAACGGAACGTTTACGCACGGCGCGGCTGATAACCTGGTCCAAGAGCAAGAACGTGAACTACTACTCCGCGCTAATGGACGTCAGGATACCGGACCTGAACAGGAACGCCAAATATGAGGCATCGGACGTTCAGGCTGGCGGTGAGCTCCTAAAGCCCGCTTTCGGCGAAAAGAACGTGCGCAACATCGTGAAGGCCATGGACCCGAAGGCCGAGATAAGGGACTTCAAAGTGTTCTATTATCCGTTCTGGGTGGCGCGCTTCCAGGGGCGGAAGCTTCGCGCGGTGCGTATGGACGCGGTGACGGGGAAAGAAGTTTAAATTCCATCGAGCCTTCTTTCTATGAGTTCTCTTGCGCCATCGTCCGCGCATATGCGCGCGTTCTCCGGGAAAATTTCGCTATATCCGATTCCAAGGGCTTCCATCACTTCTTTAATGCGGTCCGTGGAGGAAAGCGTCTCAATCGGGCCCGTTCTTGGGCATATGAAGTACTCCCATTTGCTGGAATTGACCGCTGGTCGGCATACAGTGAGCACCGCGGAAGACAACCGCTTGTCCGGCACATGGTCTTCCGTCTCGAACGGCCTGCCGAGCAGCTTTTCCCCGCCAGGATAGGTTTTCAGATCATCAGAAAGCTCTACGGAGTACAGTTCCAAGCCCACGCCGTCAAGGAGATTGTCCACGACGCCGCCCGGGACCGTTATCCTGAACGGCAGTTTCTTTGGAAAGCACACGCGGACCGTGTCGTTGTAGCCCTCTCCTATCTCAAGTGAAACGCAATTCACGCCGACGTCTTCCGCTCCTGTAATCTCCTTCACGGCCTTTACGACGTCTTCCTGCTCATCGGTAAAGATGGCCGCACCACCATACTCGGCGCAACCAACAATCATGTCGGGATATACCTTCCTCAGTGCGGCATAGACAGCTTCGAAAACCTCCTCTTCCATGGAAGCCGTTAGAACTGCAAAGGATTAATTGGTGCGCCGACGGGGATTCGAACCCCGGTTATCAGCTTGGGAAGCTGAAGTCCTACCACTAGACTACCGGCGCGTACGGGGTATTCTGTGCAACGAACTTTAATAACTTTCTTTAAATGGCAAGGACAAATTACTATCATGAAACCCGAGGACATCTTCAAGCGGCGCTACGTCGACTACAAGGAAATATTCACGGTCGAGATGATATCGGTCACCGGCGGGCTTCTCGCGGGCCTGATGCTGGCCGCCCATCTCGACAAGTTCACGCTCATTCCCGGCCTATTCATACTGCTGCCGGGCTTCCTAGAGATGCGCGGCAACATAAGCGGCTCGCTCTCGGGGCGGCTGAGCTCGGGACTGTTCTTGGGCGCGATAAAACCGCACATCAAGCACCAGTCGCTGCTCACAGGCAACGTACTGGCCAGCTTCGCGTCCGTGATAACCGTCAGCCTTGCGCTGGGCCTGCTGGCGTATTTTTTGAGCGGCGCCTTCTTCGGCGCAGCGGACTTTTCAATCGTGTGGATAGCCCTTCTGGCGGGCATCCTCTCAAACCTAATTGAGATACCCCTTACCATCCTGACCGTGTTCTGGCTGTTCAGGCACGGGCACGACCCCAACGACATAATGGGGCCGTACATCACCACGATAGGCGACATATTCAGCATACTGGCCTTGCTGATAGCGGTGGCGATAATATGAAGGTCATCAGCCATCCGGCCGTAAAAGAGAACCGCCTCTCCGGAAGGACGCTCTACTACATGGCGCAGTACGGGAAGGAGCACCACCTGGCCGGCCACATCTTCAAATCGTCCGTCAAGGTGCTGATAATCGCGTCTGTACTCAGCTCGCTTGGCGGCATAGGGCTGCAGAACGTGCAGGAAAGCTTCGTAAGGGTACTGCCGCTCATCATAGTTCTTCCTGCGCTCACGGACATGATAGGCGACTTCGGGACTCTGGCGGCGACGAAATTCACCACGGCGGTATATTTGGGCAAGATCCACGGCCATTGGTGGAAATCGCACTACACTCACAGGCTGTTCACCAAACTTCTCCTCATAGCGCTGTTCGCGGCACTCTATGTGTCGGCTGCCTCCTATGCGCTGGCCGTGGTGCAGGGTTTCCACCCCGACAGCGGGCAGATGCTCCTCAAGGTCGCGGAAATAACGCTGCTCACGACCGTCTCGCTGTTCGTGCTGATATTCGGGATCTCGGCAGCCAGCTGCAAATGGCTGATAAAGCACGGCTATGAGCCGGACAACGTGCTCATACCGATAACCACCTCGCTGGCCGACTTCGGGGCGCTGCTGATGTTTTCGTACCTCGTGGCGACGCTGGTTTAGTGTTTTTAAATTCTGCGGTGTGATAATTAGCGAACGATGGGCACGTGGTCTAGTGGAACACGCACGGCAAACAAGCGGACGTGCGCCCACAATGACGCTACCTTGGCAGCTCAAAGGAAGACGACCTTCGGTCGTCGACCAAAGGCCTGAATGGTAGAGTTCGGGGGTTCGAAACCAGAACGAAAATCCCCCCGTGTCCACCAACCAATTTTTCGATAGTTTTTTATCCCTGCGCTGCGCAATATCGCTTGCGCGGTTGCGGGTGAAAAAAGAAAAATGCCAGATGAAGTCGAATATTTTCTTATCGGAAACAGGGTACCGAAGGATTATTTTGAAGCGGAAGGCTTTGGAGAACACGACTTAACGGACCATGCGGGCTCTTTCGATGAAAGCGCCAGAAAAGCCGGCGTAGAAAACTACAACATTTTAAAATACACCTCAATCATGCCGGGAATAGCGCGCAAGGTGGACAGGCCAAAAAAGGACGTCTTTGAAATCGATTACAAAGGAAAGGCAAAAATAGTGCACGGCTCGGTATGCGAGGTCATAATGGCCGAGAAGACGGACATAATTGGAGAAAGGGTAACGGCCGGTCTGGTAGTCGGGTGGATATATGACAACCGCACCAGGAAGCGCTACGGCGGGCTTGTGGCGGAATACTCGGGAAACGAGGATGAATCCATTGCGCGGGAGAAACTGGACAAAATGATGAAAAGCATGGCGAAGTCCAGGCTGGAAGACAGGAAGCACCTCGAACTGGGCGATGTTGAAATACGCACAGTAAGCGGGGTGCCAAAAAAGAAATACGGCACCGCAATAGTGTTAATAGGCTTCCTCAATTATGTAATACCGAAGTTTGGAGAACTTACACAAAAAGACCTGGATGGGCTCTATGCATATAAGTCGCTCGACGTACGGCAAGTGGATGGCAAGGACGCAACGCCAAAAGCTGAAGCAGCTGCTGGCGGAAACAAGGCCATGCGGTAAGATACTTGACGTGGGCGCGGGGCCGGGCTTTCTTGAACGGCAAATCCAAGCAATAGCCACGGACATCGATATTGACAATCTTAGAAAGGCCAAGGGAACCAAGATATTGTGCTCAGGTGATGCGCTGCCGTTCAAATCCAGATCGTTCGATTGGGTTTTTTGCGTGGATACTGTTCACTTGCTGAAAGATATTAAGGATTTGGAGAGGGTCGGCAAAAACGTGGTGTTAACCGCTTTCTGCAATGAGAACAACTACCAGGAAAAGATGGACTGGCTGAAATCGCTCACAAAGCGCAAAATCTCAAAAGAACTGCTCCTTAAGGCCGAGAACGAGTGGGACGCGGCTATAGTTTGTAACGCAAAATAGCTGCTATACCGCCCATGCCCAGCAGTTTTTCGCCGGACGGGTGTTCGCTGCTTATTATCATGACATTGCCTTTCATCTTTTCGGCGGACTCCATTATTGCCTCGAATTCGCGCACCTTAATATCGGATATAAGGAGAACTTCAACTGCACCGGCCTCTACGGCCTGTTCAACCTTACCCTTTCCATAAGCGACATTTCCGCCCTTCGCGAGCTTGGTAAAGAACTCCTCGACAGCTTCGACTTCTTCGGTAAGGCGCGAGCTTTTCGCGACCTTCTCGACGGTTTTTCTTTTGATGAGCTCGTGCAGGCCGAGCTCGCCGGTGTGGTTCAGGCTGTCTACGGTCACTTTTTTCGACAATTCTTTCTCCCGTTCCTTGATGAACTTCACGATGTCTTCCTTCTCGAAGCCCGGGCCCGCGATTATTACGTAATTGGCGTCCTGGCGCTTGAGGACGGACACGACTTCGCCGTGGAACTCGGCTTTTTTGCTCTTTTCCTCGCCTTTCCCCAACCCAACCCCTCTGACATGCGCCACGTGTTTGGGCCGTTCCTTGATGAGCCAGACATCGGCTTCGCGTTCATCAAGGATGCACACGACAACAGGCACCGCTGCCTTGGCTGCGGCCTTTATTTTGTCTATTTCCCAGTGCTTCCACTCCTTCACGACCTTGATTTCGCCGCCGGGCTCCACCTCGATGGTGTGCCATTCGTGGGGTATCTCGGGGGGCGACTCGGTTATTTTCCCGCCCAGCCGCAAGACCGTGCTCAGCTCGACCTTTTCGACCTTTATGGTAAGCGTAACGGGTTTTTTGCCGACCTTCTCCTTCTCTTCGCCGCGGCGGACCTCAACGGAGCGCAACGTCCTTGCTGTTACGAGGCTGCCTCCAGTTACTATATTGGACAATAGCCAGAGGTCGTCGGCATTCTCAGGTTTCAGCCGCCCAAAGCCATGCCGCAGGTCGAATGAGGACTTCATGCGGAAAATTAGGGGCGCGGAATTTAAGAACAAAACAGACGGTACAGTCAAGGACTTAAAGGTTACTACAAAATAGTTATCGGTGGATATGAGCGAATTCGGGAAAGTGGTGATTGTGAGCGTGGCGGCGCTCATAATAATGTACGTCATAGTCACGCCGGGCGCGCTCAGCATCAAGGCAGGCCCCAGCGGCAACTACCTGGCGAACCAGGACCGCTACACGCACACCATGATAGCCGAGAACAAGGTCGTTGGCAGCTCGTTCTTCTCGGTGGCAAAAACGGAAGGCACAATCAAGGACGAGTTCAACGGCGAGGAGAAAGGTCTGCTGCTCCCCTTCACGAACCAGCCTGACTGGTTCGGGGCGGACGGCCTAGGTATGGTGGAACTGACCGTGAAAAGGGCCAACGGCGGGGAGCTCATCATGGCGATAAACGGCCAGGAAATCTACAGGGGCGCCACAGCGACCGGGCGGCATTACATCAACTTCGACAAAGACCTCCTGACCGGAGAAGACGTCCTGGAGATAAAGGCCAGCCGCGGGGTGGCGTTCTGGGGGACGGCAAGCTACGACGTAAAGGCCGAGATACAGGGCGAGATACCGAGCATAATCAACGCCACGTTTTTGGCGCCGGCCAAGTACAAGCGCGCAAGGCTCATAGCCTCCATAGGCCAGTCAGACGGCAAGCTGACGGTCAAGGTAAACGGCGCCACATTTTTCGAGGGCGAGCCGGAAAGCATGCTGAACATAGACCTGCAGAACCTGAAGCAGGCCAACACCATAGAGATGACGGCCGAAACGGGCGCCAAGCACCTCATAGACTGGGCGGAAATAAGGTTCGAGTAGCCGAAGGGCAAGTTTTAATAGCTGGAATTCTTATTATTGGGCTAGAGGTTGGGGTTGAAGTTGGATGCCTGATATCAAATGTTCTAAATGCGGGACGATATATGATCCTAGTACCACTGGTGGGAAATGCCCCGGATGCAGCACCAAGGCTCCGTTCGCACTGCCACCGCGCACTGCAGGAGCGGGTATTGTGGCCGCACCGGGGACGGCCGCTCCGAGGACGGGAATGCCCCCGGGATTTTGGGCCAAGACGGGCGGCGGCATAGCCGGAGCCCTCGCAAAGGGCGGCAGCACGGCCGCGTACAAGTACATCAGGGGCAGGTATGTGACCGCGGCCATAATTATTTTCGCCGGCGTCCTCTTGGGCTCCGTCGGGACGCCGGCCATAGCCGCGCTCGGCCTACCGTCCATAAAGGCGATGTTCCTGAGCATCGCTTTGATATTTTACGCGGTCTACTACCTGATTCCGAACCATCACCAGATAATGGCGGACGTGCGATGGGCCGACAGATGGAAGTGCCCGTACTCGATGCACCCGACCATAGCGTGCACCGAGCCGCCGTTAATAGGTACAAAAAGGCTCAGCCATCCGCCGAAAACCGAAGGCAATCACCCGCAGGCCTTCATGGAACCCATAGACCCTTACACGTTGCTGGAAGGGAGCCACTACGGCTGGCTCTACGGCAGGAGCGCCATGAAGATACTGGCCATAAGCTTCGCGGCGCTGGAATTCTCGCCGCTTGCCGTGGACACGTTCCCGTTCAAGCACATACTGATTCCGATAATATTCCTGTTCTGGGCGTACTTCTCCATGCCCACGGGCTACAAGAAGAGCGAGCCCTACAAGGCGGCCGAAGCGTGGTTCAGGATGATACTGGGCATAACATTGGCCGCGCTCGTGATGTCGTTCCTGACGCCTAACCCGAGCGGAACGTTCACGATGGGCTTCTGGGGGCAGCTAGTGGGGGTCTTGTTTTTCGCGATAATTATTGCATTCGTCGGCATGGCTACCGAAAAAATGACGCAAAAGGGATGGATTACCTACCTGATCCTTTTGATCATCATGGGTTTCATAATACCCGTCTTGAGCGCGTTTGCACCAATCATACATGAGGTGCCGGGCGTCTCGGTCTTCTTCCTGATACTGGCGTTCTTTGCCACGTTCCCTGAAAGGAGGACCAAAGAGCCGAAGCCTGGCGAGGAGCCCGAAGCCGAAGAGGAAGAAGAGGTCAAGATAAAGTTCGGGCTCGCCAACACGATAAGCGAGGGTTTGGAAAGCTATCGTGAAAAGACAAACATCGTCGGGAACATGATTTTCATAACGCTGGCGCTGTTCGGCGGCATACCCGTCCTTACGTGGGCTGGCGGAGGCATGGCGCTGCAGATTGCGTACGGCGTCGTATGGGCGATGTCAATACTGATGGGCATAGTGGGCGGCCGCGAGAGCAGGCCGTACATGGGCATGATAGTGATGCTGCTGACCATCATATCGTTCTCGTTCGCGTACTCGAGCACGCTGGGCGCGGCCGTGTTCGGCACGTACTGGGGCACGGTGCAGCACACGGGAGAGGTCTTTTTCGGGCCGATGGCGGACAGCATGAACAAGGCCAGTTGTGAGGCGTATGCCAATTACCAGTGCATCACGGTAGGGCCGGTGGCGTGCGCCGACGAAAAGATGAAGTGCCAGCGCAAGCAGGGCGAGGCTGAAGGGAGCGACCGCTCTATCGATATCGTGGAGTTCGTGGCCAGCCCGAAGGAAGTGGGGTACGATGTCAACAAACAGATACCGAACACCACGGTATACGTGACGATAGAGAACACGGGCGACTATGACGCGAACAACGTCCGATTCACGGTGCTCGGCCACAAGCAGGGCTATCCGAACGTGACCTACATCGAAATCACTGAGAAGTACAAGGCCATCGGCGAGACCTATATGGAGTCGTGCGTGGGCGGCAAGGACGTAGGGGGCAACACGTGCGAGTGGGAAGGAACGTTCAGGAAGGGCTCGCGCGGAGTGGTCAATTTCGTGATAGACTGGAACGCCATCGCCGACAACCTGCTCCCGGCTGAGTGCGGTGTAGGAGACAAGAACTGCGTCTGGCAATACTACTACGGCCAGTACCCGAAGCTGGGAATGAACTCGTCGTTCGATTACCAGGTGAGCTCAAGGTACGAAGTCAACGTGAGGAGCAGCGAGGAAATGACCAAGCTGCTGCAGGAAGGCACGGACGTGGCGGGCACGATATCAAGGTACACGGGCGGGCCCATCGTAGCCAGCGTGTGGACGCCCAAATACGTGGAGTCGGGTAAGACCACGTTCCTGAGCGCGGCGCTCACCAACAATAAGGAAGGGACGGCCACGGACGCCAAGTACTGCCTGTACATCCCCGAGGAAGCGGGGACGCCGGTCTACAAGAGCGGCGGTCACATAGAGGATGCTCGGGACTGCGCGCCCATGGAGGGAACGACCGCAGTGGAATGCTACTGGAAGACCATAAAGCCCGTGACCGCATACGACCAGAACACGATGAAACCGCAGAACTTCGGCGAGTGCACGTTCAGCATCACGCCGGACATAGGGGTGGCGCCGCAGAAGCAGCTGGTGATAACCGGGAACACGACGTTCCATTACGAAATACTGCACATAAGAAAGGACGTTCCGCTCGTGGGGTGATGTTATGAAGAAATTGATGTTAGTTTTGATTGCAGCGGTCTTGGTGGCCGGCTGCACGGGGCAGCCGCCGTCAACCAACCAGGGCGGCGGGACCAACGTGGAGGCGGCCGACGTCATGGTGGCCACGAACGAGGCGACCATACCGGCATCGCCCGCGGCGGACACGGAATTCACGGCGCGCTTTACCGTCAAGAACCAGCACAAGGCAAACAAAGCGGAAAATGTCGGCGTCTGGATTTACGATACGGGCAAGTGCAGTATAACCAAGATAGGCGGGCTGGACGCGGCAAAGGTGGGCGGGCTGTGGCCGGGCCTGATGATAGAAACAGGATCCGGCGACACGGCCAAGGTGGAGCACACTGCAGACTTTGCGGCAGGCCAGGAGGAACTGGTCAAGCTCGACATGAAGGCGCCCATGTCCGCGCAGATAGGCGGGCTTTCCTACAACTGCCTGATACGGTACCTGGTCAATTACAGCTTCGCGGCAAGGTCGTCCATGACAGTGGACGTAATGAGCGGGGACAGGCTGAGGCAGGTGGAAACGCAATTGGGCAGCCGGCCGACCTACACGCGGACGCTCAATGTGGGCGCAGGGCCGATACGCATACTCATGGAGCCGACCTCCGCGATGCCCATAGAAGCGGGGAAGAAACTGGCCTTTGAGATAACATTGAAGAACGAAGGCACGGGCGACTACGCGAGCGTTCTGCCCGGCCAGCTGTCCTTCCAGCTGCCCAAGGAGTTCGTAGCGATGTTGAACAGCAACAATCTGGCGTGCGGCGGGTTCTTCGATTCCGGGGCTGATAAGGACAACATCAAGAATTTCACGAACTACAGGAAGATAGACCTGATAGAAAAGCAGGCCAACCCGATAACGTGCGAGTTCAACGTGCCGACAAGCGTCTCGGTGGAGCAGGAATACGTCATAACGGCCGAACTGCCGTATTTGTACGGCTACTTCGGCGAGGAAATAAGCGTGCCGATAACCCCGTAAATAAGGGATCGTGAAGGAAATGAAACTGAACGTCAGCCGAACAAGAAAGCGAGCAGTTTTCCTGCTTGCCACAATTGTGGTATTGGGCGGCTGCGTGGGGCAGAGCGGAGGAGCCATGCTCAGCATCATGGACATCCAGATGTCGGGCGGCGGAGTGGAGGACATGACCATAACCGCAAAGGTTCCGGAATTCGCACGCTCCGGCGGCGTCTTTGGCTGGCAGCTGGTCGTGCAGCCAACGGTAGACGTCAAGAACTTCAGGTTTGAAATCTACGACCACGGGCTTTTCATGGCCGTAAGCGGCGAGAACATCATCGGCACCTCGGACATCAACGCCAACACCACCAAGACTTTCCCGTTAACCTACACAATGGGCGACGCCGGCCTGGCCGAGAGCACGGACATAAAGATGCGTTCGTTCTACGTGAGCAACACCACGATATCCACGACCGTTGCCGTCCTGAGCGAGGTGGAATACTTCCAGCGCAAGGCGCAGGGAAAGCTGGGCGAGATATCGGTCAGCACGTGGTCAAGCACCAACCCGCTGGAGCTGACAGTTAGCTGGTCCGACCCGATGCCGCTCCTTGACGCGCAGGCGGTACAGATGTACGTCGATTACCAGAACTCCGGCAGCGGCTTCATCGAGAAGTTGGGCATAGGCGAGGTCACCTTCATCGTGCCTGAGAACATACAGTTCGTAACGTGCGACGACTACAAGCTCGAGGGGAACAGCATCACGCTGAAACGCGACCTGGACTTCGTGCAAAAGCAGGCAAAGCGAAGCACGTGCACGTTCAAGGCCAAGGCCAGCGGGACCATAGACAGCCGCTCGCTGGTGGGGACGGCGCTGTACACCTATGAAATAGACAGCGAAGTGACGGTCCCGATAATACAAAAGTAGGTTTAAATACGAAAAAGAGGGATTATATAGTAAATCACGCTTGGAGGGGATGCAATGAGAAAATTGATAATAGTTTTGATGGCGGCCGTCCTGATAGCGGGCTGCGCGGGGCAGCCTGGGCCTGTCACAGCAGGGGACGGGCTGGCCATAACGTCATTTACTTCTGACACGGAAAGCCAGATGAGCAACAGGACGATAAGGCTGTTCCTGGAAATAGAGAACCAGGGAGAAAGCGTGATCGACCACAACAAGACCCTGCTTTACCTGAGCGGGCCGATAGGAACGGGCCTGCTCCAATGGGAGATGACGGAAGGAGCGAGGTCGATGACAATCGAAAGGGACCTCAAGCCGTACGACCCGCTCAAGGACATACCCGCTGGCAAGGACAGCATAAGATGGGCCATAAAGGCGCCGCAGATGGATCCCGGCCAGCAGAAGACCGACACTTTCACGGCACGCGCCTATTACGACTATGAAACAAGAGTGAACGGCCAGATAGTGGCGTATTCGGAGGCGGAGAGCGTGGCCGCGAAGCAGAAGGGCGAGACGCTCGAAACGTCGACGTTCACGGCAACCGGTGGTCCGATAAGCGTTTCCGTGCGCTCAATACCCGATCCGGTCGTGATAACGGGCATTGACGAGACCGTAACACTCGAGATAACCGTTGAGAACACGGGCGGAGGGACGCTTTACGAGAACGGAATGACTGCAGATTGGATCAAGACAACCGACCCCGACTTGGAATATGACGACCTCAACAAGGTCTACATGACGATAGATGCGGGCGCGCTGAACGCGAACCTCCAGGGCACATGCACTGGCACACAGGAGCTGATAGGCGGGAAGCCGACCGCGCTAACATGCGACATAAAGGTACCGGTGCCGTCCACAAAGACGAACTACCCGATAAAGATAAGCATGACATACGGGTACTACATCGACTCGCCGATGCAGCTCACGGTCGTAGGCAAGAGGTAAATAAGGAATTGTGAAGAGCGGAGAACTCTTCATCCTTTCTTTTTTCTTATTAGGCCACTGTCAAGAGCACGATGCATATTAAACTCAGAATTGGCCTAACGACGTCTGAGGATTTTTCCTTATTTCTATCTTTTCATCAAGAATAGGAACGCCGTACACGCCGTCATAGCCGGGCTTCACACGGATCTTTCCCTCCCTGTTCTTCAGTATTGCGGCCAGAAGGGCGGGACTCGCAAACTCTTTCAGCCTGCTTTCGGGCGCTTCGAGAAGGACGTTCAGCTCAGAACCGAAAGCAGTTATCAGCTTCAACGTCTGCTCCCACACCTTTTTTGTCCCGAGCTGCTGGTTTATCGCAGCTGCTACCAACTCGGCCAAAGGCAAGAGCGTCCTGAAAGGCACGGGATCGGGCGGCGAATAGCCCTCGGGCCTGTCCGCGAGCTCTTCCACGCGGTGGGCCACACCTATCGTCAGCTTTCGGCGGCACACGCCGCATACGTTGCCCTGTTTTATCGACTGCTTCGGCTCCAAAACATAGTTGCAGTCCCTATGGCCGTCGAAGTGGTACTTGCCATAGGCGGGCTCGACTTCTATGGTATAGAGAAACTTGCGCGGGTCGCGGCTGAGCAACGATGACATAAGGGAGCGGTAGTCAGGCCGTTCAAGTTCCAGAACGTTCGCCTCGCGGCCAAGGCGCCACGGCCAGTAGGAGTGGCAGTCGGAATTGCTGATTATGGCCATGTTGTCCAGCTGGGACAGGCGCCAGTTCATGGCAGGGTCGCTAGAGAGGCCCGTTTCAATGGCATGGATGTGCCTAAGCTGGTCCTGAAAGCAGTCCTTGATGGAATCGAAGCCCGAATTGGAGCCGAACAGCGAGAACCACGGCGTCCAGATGTGGGCAGGAATCAATACGTTGTTGGGGGATATTTGCATTATTTCTTCTGTCAGCTGTGGACAGGGAACCGATAAAGTTGGACGGCCATCTGACGTAAGGCTCCCGTATTTTGCCAATGCAGCATTGACTTGCTCGGCTATCTCGATGGACGGCACGGCGATTATGTTATGTATCTTTCTCGTCTTTCCGTCCTGCTGGTAGATGCTCGACACTTCCGTGGTCAGGACGAACCGCGTCCTGCCGTTGGGGTAAGAGAGCAACCCGCTGCCGTCATCCGTTAAGTCCCTCCGTACTTCCTTCAGCCAGTCGGGGTGGGTGAAGTCGCCCGTGCCCACGATATTCACGCCCTTCAGGACCGCGAACTTTTCCAGATTGGCGAAGTTCATGTCCTGCGAAGTCCCGCGCGCAAAGCGGGAATGTATGTGGATATCGGCCACGGTGCGCATACGCAAAATTAGGGGAACATTTTTATATACGGCCGCCAAAACGGTGGTATGAACGCCGAACTTGCCGGCTTTTCGTACGCAATAATAGCGGGCATCATGGCCGTACTGCTGTTCTGGCTTACGCTCACGCAGAAGCAGAACAAGAACTATTACATCTTCGCGCTGGTGTTCCTGATAGCCAGCTGGTCGGGGCTCGAGTACGGGCTATGGCTGACGGGCAACAACATGTTCGACATGATATTGTACCCGGCCGTACCGTTGGATTTCTTCTTCGTAGCGTGGATAGCGTTTGCCGTCTGGGCCGGCGAGAAGATAAAGCAGCGCAACGTCTGGATAGTCTGGCTCGTCGTCCTGGCGATAATTTTCGCGATAGCGCGCGTGTGCATGAACTGCATCAAGTTCTAATTGGTGGGCCGGCTTCGGAGACTTCGTCTCCTAGACCGTCCTCTTGAAAATTGGTGGGCCGGACAGGATTCGAACCTGTGACCTCCACCGTGTCAGGGTTCCGCTTCTCTGTCAGTTGGCCAGAGAATTGACGTCATACCACTAGACCACCGGCCCATTATTTTAGAGATTAGGCGCAAGCTTATTAAACCTTATCAGCCAACTCACTATCATGCAAGGGAAGGCGGAGTATTCTAAGCTCAGGAAAAAATACAAGAAGCTGCCGGACTGGGAGTGGCTTGGCAAGAACTTCAAGATAAAGATGGAGGAGGACGGCCACATCCTCGACCAGATACGCTGCTCCGTCGTCGAGAAGCTGGACATGATGGCGCACTCCATCATAGAGCCGATAATAGGCGGGGGCGAGAACTACTGCTGCTATTACGAGCGCGGCATGCTCACTCCCGTTGAGAAGGAGCAGATGTTCGAGGTATACAAGGTCCTTCAGTCGCTCCTGTGGAAATCGAACTCCATCGCCGTGGACTTTGACGAGAAGGACGCGGCGAACTGGCTCATCGACGTGAAGGAAAAGTTCGAGGAAGTGAGACCCGCCCTGGTAAAATTGTGCGGCAAGCTTTCCGAGGGGTGGGGCTCCTACAAGAAGCACGAAGTGGAGACCGCGTACCACGGATGATTCTGTGAAATTGGGCAGGGAATTCTACGCACGGGACACGAGAACCGTCGCAAAAGCGCTGCTCGGAAAGCTGCTCGTGCATGAAACAAAAAACGGCTTTTGCATCGGAAAAGTCGTGGAGACCGAAGCGTATTTGGGGCTCAACGACCCCGGCGCGAAAGGCAACAGGAACGTGAAAAACGCGCCGAAGGCGCTGCTCAACCCGCCCGGCCACGCCTTCGTCTACTTCACCTACGGCAATCACTGGATGTTCAACGTCATCGCCAAAAAGAAAGGGCTCGGCGCGGTCCTGATAAGAGCGCTGGAGCCGATAGCTGGAATGGCGCTGATGAGGAAAAGGCGCGGGACCAGAGAAAACAAGGGCCTGACAAACGGGCCGGGAAAGCTGACAGAAGCGTTCGGCATAAGCAAGAAGCAGACCGGCGCCGACCTGACGAGCGGAAATCTTTATTTTACGGAAGGCCCTGCCGGTAAGTTTTCCGTCGTAAAGACGACCAGAATAGGGCTGGCCCAGGGCAAAGGGGACAAGCTGAAGCTGCGGTTCTACATCAGGGGGAACCCGCACGTTTCGAAACGGTAAATATGTACTGGAAACGTTCGCATCTTTAACGGCCAGCAAGCGGTTTCTAATAGTAACCTAGAACCAGCGGAGTTCATCACAAACGTAATAACCCTTATTTACTTCTTTCCCTTCTTTTTCCAGGCGGGCATCTTCTTCATGTAATCGTCAACGAACTTGGCGGTGGCCTTTTCATCGAGTTTTTTGGCCTTCATGAAGAAATTCACCATTCCGTTCCTGACCTGCTCACGGGTCTTCAGCCTGCCCTTTTCGTCGGTGCAATAGATGCAGTTCGGATTCTTGAGGTCGGCTGCGCCGTGCTGCTTGGCCTCCTTCATGGGCATTCCGCAACTCTGGCAATTCATGGAATTACCTGATAAAAGTTGGCTTTCCCTCTTAAAAATCATATCTGTGAAATGACGTCCGACTTCGTGACTATCCCGCGTATCTTCCCGCGCTCGGAGACCAGGACGGCGGGATAATGGTTCAGCAGGCCCAATACGACCTTTACGGACGTTTCCTTTGACACGACGGGCGGGGCGTCGGCCATCACATCGCTCACGCGCCGTGCCTTTCCGGAAAGCATGGCGGAAAGTATGTCCGCCTCGGTAACTAGGCCGACCAGGTTGCCGTTCGAGAAAACCGGCAGCTGGGAGATGTCGTTCTCCCTCATCTTCCTGACCACGGATTTCAGGCCCTCGGACGGCGAGGCGACAACCAACCGTTTCTTCATGAAGGCGGAAACGACGGGCTCTTCCTTCCGCTGGGCCTTCTCCAGGGCGGCAAAGACCTTTTGGACGCTGGAATAGCCCGGGTCTATCAGGCCGGCCTCCATCTTGGCCACCATCGACTGCGAAAGGTCCGCCATGTACGCCAGCTGCTTCTGGGTCAGGCCCAGTTTCCTGCGGAGCGGCCTTATCTTTGCGAGGTCCTGCATGCCAAACATAGTAATTTGCAGGTTAATAAATATTCCTATAGGAATATTTGTTTCAGTTAGGCTTTTATACCTGACCGCCCGCTAATCGGATATGAAACATCTTTTCACTTCGGAATCCGTGACCGAAGGGCACCCCGACAAGATATGCGACCAAATAAGCGACGCCATACTTGACGCGGCGCTGGCGCAGGACCCGAACTCACGCGTGGCGGTAGAGACCTTTGCCAAGTCCAATTTGATTGTTTTGGGTGGGGAAATCACGACTAAAGCTAAGCTGGACTATCCGGAGATAGTCCGCCAGGCCATAAAAGAAATCGGCTACGACGACATCAGGAAAGGGCTGGACTGGCGAAGTTGCACGGTCCAGGTGCACATAACCGAACAGTCGCCCGACATAGCCAGAGGCGTGAACGGCCTTGAGCAGGGCGCAGGCGACCAGGGGCTGATGTTTGGGTTCGCGGTCAGCGAAACGCCAGAATTAATGCCCCTGCCAATCTCGCTCGCGCACGCGCTCACGAAAAGGCTGGCCGAAGCGCGGCGTAACGGGCTGCACTATCTGGGTCCCGACGGCAAGTCGCAAGTGACCGTCGAATACGAGGACGGCAAACCCAAAAGGGTGGACGCCGTCGTGGTCGCGGCCCAGCACTGGAACGAACCCGACATAAAGAAAGTCAGGAAAGACGTGATAGAACAGGTAATAAAACCGGTGATACCTGCCCACCTAATGGACGGCAAAACGAAGATATTCATCAACGAAACAGGAGCGTTCATTTTCGGCGGTCCCTACGCGGACTGCGGGCTGACGGGACGCAAAATAATCGTCGACACGTACGGCGGCTACGGCCGCCACGGCGGGGGCGCTTTTTCCGGAAAAGATCCGAGCAAGGTAGACAGGAGCGCTGCGTATGCGGCGCGGCACATCGCAAAGAACATCGTAGCGGCAAAACTCGCCGACAAATGCGAAATCCAGGTCTCCTACGCAATCGGAGTGGCGCAACCCGTCTCCATACATGCCAACACGTTCGGAACAGGCAAGGTTGCGGAAGAAAAAATCGAAGCGGCAGTCGTCAAGGTATTCGATATGCGGCCTAGGGCAATAATACAGCGTTTCAACCTGCTCAGGCCGATTTACAGGAAAACCGCAGCCTACGGCCACTTCGGTCGGCCGGAGCTGGACCTGCCGTGGGAAAAAACGGACAAGGTCGAAGAGCTTAGAAATGCGTGTAAGTAGAATGGTGGGCGGGAAGAGATTTGGACTCTCGACCTCCTGTTTTTACGAGCGTTGCCGACAAAAGGGCTCGATCGCCACTTTATAAGACAGGCGCTCTGACCGGGCTAAGCTACCCGCCCATCACTTAGACTATTGAACGCGGAAGCCATTTAAAAATATCGGGGAGTTAAGCTCGTCTATGATAAAAGGCACGCTCGTGGACAGGACGGAACAGCTGCTCGAGGAGAACGGCTGGGTGACGGCCAGATATCACGGCTGCTTCGACATGGCAGCCAAGAAAAGGCACATAATTCTCGTAAAAATCCTCCAGAACATAGACGCACTTTCCGAGGAACAGGCGAAGAATCTTCGAATAATAGCGGAGAGCGTGGGCGGGTCGGCCATGCTGGTGGGCGAGCAGACGCGGATTGAAAAGCTGAAAGAAGGCGTGGTCTACGAGCGTTTCGAGGTACCGACGGTAAATTCCGCCACGTTCGAACGGCTGGTAACGGAAGGCGTGATGCCGTCCATCTATCGGGACAAAGGAGGGCTCTACGTGCGCATAGATTCCGAGGCGCTGCGCGAGGCGCGCGGCGAGAGGGGAATCACGCAGAGGGAACTGGCCGAGATTGTCGGCGTGAACAAGAAGGCCATCTACGAACACGAACGGAACGAACTAAGAATGGCGCTGAAGATTGCCGAGAAGCTGGAAGACACGCTGGGCAAGAAACTGGTCAAGGAAATAGACCTCATCAAGAAGATAGTGGCGCCCCAGGAAAGCGAACCGAAGGACGTGCTCGAGAAGGACGTCGGAGGCAAGCTCAGGCGGATAGGCTTTGAAGTCAAGTACGTCGGCGCGGCCCCTTTTGACATACTCGCCAAGGAAAAGGCGCTCGTCGTATCGGACGTCGAGGCCGACAAACGCAGGCTGCTCAAGAGGGCGCCCGCGCTGCGCGGATTTGCGGCCGTCACCGGGAAGCCGGCGCTGCTCATCACGGAAAAAATAAAGGAAAAGGAACTGGAGGGCATCCCCGTCATCCGCAGGAGTGAGTTAAAAGAGATGGAGCGGAGCAGCGAAGTGCTCAGGGCAGCCAAGCGCGTGCGGAAGAAGGATTAAATACTTTGCCGCACTAATCCTTTTGTGAATTCTGAGCGCAAAGCCACGGAAATAGGGGAGGTGCTGTAATATGAAGCGAGTTGTGAACGGAAAATTCAAGGAATTCGACATTGCCCTGGAGGACAGGGTAGGCGCGCTGGCCGACGTGTGCGACATGCTGGCGCAGGACGGCGTCAACATAAAGGCGATATCGGCGGATGGCGGGCGGGGCGTGCGGCTGGTCACATCGGATGACAAGACCACGCGCGACATTTTGCAGAAGGCCAAACTCATTTTTAATGAGTCCGACGTGGTATCGTTGCAGCTCCTCGACAGGCCGGGAGAGCTGGCAAAAGTATCGAGGTTGCTCGCCAAGGAAAGGGTCAACATACAGTCCGCCTACATGCTGGGCGGTAACGGCGAGACAAAAGACATGATATTGAAAGTGAGCAACGTCTCGGACGCGCTCAAGGCACTACGGTAGAATGCTTTTCCTTGTTTTTCTTTTAAACAGTTCCCTGCCTGCGTAGGCGGGGCCCCTTTCTTCAGGCCTATCAGGGAAAGGCATGTCATGCGCAGCGCGCTGAACGGGATAAACGTTGTTCGGCCTCTTCTTTTTCGGGTCGTAATGGTCCATTTCCATCTGGCCCTGTTCAACCAATTGCGGCATGGGAGAAAGTAATACCTACGTCTTTAAATATACTTGCATATACATAAAATTTACATAATGATAATTGGAGGTTGATAGAGATGCAGAATTCACAAATGGGCAACCAGCCGATACTGGTTTTGCCTGAAGGGACGTTCAGGAACATGGGCAGGTCGGCCCAGCACGCGAACATAGCCGCCGCAAAAGCCGTTGCAGATACGGTGCGGACAACGCTGGGCCCGATGGGCATGGACAAGATGCTCGTGGACTCCATGGGCGACATCGTCATAACGAACGACGGAGTGACAATCCTTGAAGAGATGCAGATAGAGCATCCTGCGGCAAAGATGCTTGTCGAGGTAGCAAAGACTCAGGACGAAGAGGTGGGCGACGGAACGACCACGGCCGCCGTGCTCGCAGGGGAGTTGCTCAAAAAGGCGGACGACCTGCTCGACCAGAACATACATCCGACAATCATAACGAAGGGCTTCAAGCTGGCGAAAATCCATGCCCTAAAGACGCTGGACAAGATAGCGCATCCTGTCACAATGAAGGACACGGAACTGCTCAGGAAGATAGCGATAACGGCCATGACGGGAAAATCCGTCGAAGCGGCAGCCGACCACCTCGCAAAGATAGCGGTGGAGGCTGTAAAGGCGGTGGCCGAGATGCGCGACGGAAAAGTTGAGATCGACGTGGACAACATAAAGGTCGAGAAGAAGCAGGGCGGCGCAGCCGAAGATACGGAGCTCATCTCTGGCGTCATAATAGATAAGGAGATAGTCCACCCCGGAATGCCGAAAAACCTGAAGAACCCGCGGATTGCACTTTTGGACGCGGCGCTTGAGATAGAAAAGACCGAAACTGACGCGCAGATACAGATAACTTCCCCCGACCAGATGCAGGCTTTCATGGACCAGGAGGAAAAGATGCTCAAGCACATGGTGGAAAAGGTCGCGGCAAGCGGCGCGAACATGCTCTTCTGCCAGAAGGGCATAGACGACTTGGCGCAGCACTACCTCGCAAAGAAGGGAATAGCCGCTGTGCGGCGTGTAAAGAAGTCCGACATGGAGGCGCTGGCAAAGGCGACGGGCGCGCGCGTGATAACGAGCATGGAGGACATCAGCCCGTCGGACCTCGGAACCTCAGGCACCATAGACGAGAAAAAAATAGCCGGCGAAGAGATGATTTTCGTGCGCGGGTGCAAGGAGCCGAAAGCGGTCTCCATACTCATAAGGGGCGGCACCGAGCACGTGGTTGAAGAGGTTTTCAGGGGGCTGGAAGACGCGCTCGGCGGCGTTGCATCTGCTTTAGAAGTTGGAAAAATGGTGGCGGGCGGCGGCTCGCCTGAAGAGGCCATGGCAAAATCGCTGCGCGACTACGCGGAACAATTCAGCGGGCGCGAGCAGCTGGCCATACTTGCCTTCTCGGAAGCCATGGAAGTGATACCGCGCACGCTCGCGGAAAACGCGGGGCTCGACCCGATAGACATCCTGGTCAGCCTGCGCTCCGCGCATGAGGCGGGACAGACCACGGCGGGCGTTGACGTGTTCCATGGCAAGATAGTCGACATGCTGGCCGCGGGCGTGATAGAACCGCTCAAGATAAAGACGCAGGCCATAACGTCGGCTTCGGAAGCCGCCGAGATGATAATCAGGATAGACGATGTGGTGGCCGCGGGCAGGCTTGAGAAGGGCCCTGCCATGCCGGGGGGCGGAATGCCTCCGGGAATGGGCGAATACTGAGCCCCTTTATTCTCCTTTTTATTTCTGTTCATTTCATTTTCTCCTATGGCAATGCTATATCTTGTGCGGCACGGCTCGTCCGTGGAGCAGGGCATGATACGCGGGCGCATGCCGGGCTATCCGCTGAGCGAGAAAGGCAAGCGTGAGGCCCGCATAACCGCGGACTGGTTCGCGGACCGAGATATCACGGCCGTTTACAGCAGCCCGCTGGCGAGGGCGTACGAGACCGCGCAATACATAGCGCGCGAAAAGAAACTGAACATAAAATTATCGGAGCAGCTCAGCGAGTGGTACGCGCCGCTCTGGCAGGGGAAATACTGGGGGCAGATAAACAAGCTGCAGATACTTCATTATGCATTGAAGCCGTCGACCATCAACCTCAACGGCGAAATGCTGAACGACGTGGCGGCGCGCATGACGGATTTCTGCAAAAACATCGCGGCCCCTCCGAAACAGGGCAACTTCGTGTGCGTGAGCCACAGGGACTGCATCATCCTGGCCAAGCTCGCGCTCATGGGCAGGAACCTTAACTTACTGAACTTCCAGCGGTGCAAGCCCGCCTCCGTGACCGTCCTTGAAGTCGGCGAGGAAGGGGCAAAACAGCTCGAGTACTTCGAGCCGTGAACGATTTTTTAAACTGCGGCCGCAAACTTCTTAGCATGCAAAGGAAGTTCTGCTTCATATGCGGCAAACAGTCGGTCACGGAGGGCTACTGCGAGGAATGCTGGGGCAAGCGCCACAAGCTCGTGGAGCTCCCCGAGAAACTGGAATACGTGCAGTGCCCCAAGTGCAGCATGGTCAAGCTCAGGAACAAATGGGTGCTGCCGGACATTGAGAAAATGATAAAGGACTCGGCCAAAACGCACGGCGAGGCGGACCGCTGGTTCTTCACTCCGACGGGCAATTCCATGAACGTGGAGGTGCACGGCTGGATCTCGAACATAAGGAAAAAAGAGACCAACAAGGTCCTGCTCAAGGCGATAAAGAACATCTGCCCCGTATGCGGAAAACTATTGGGCGGGTATTACGAGGCGATAATACAGGTGCGCGGCGACTACAACGGGCTGATACTTGAACGGCTGGAAAACGAGGCCGAACGCATCGGCAAAACGGACAGCATGGCGTTCTTCAGGTATGAGATGGTGAAGGGTGGGGTGGACTATTTCTTCGGGAGCAAGGCTGCGGCCAAAAAGATAGCGGACGGCCTGAAGAAACGGTTCAATGCCGAACTGACGACAAGCTTCCAGGTCGCGGGCCGCAAGCAGGGAAAGGAGCTGCGGCGGACGATAATTGCCGCGAGGTTCGGCAAAACGGATTAACGCTTAAATAGACGACCAATAAACTGATTTGTATGCAGTTCAAAAGAGAAATCCGCGGACCGCTCACGCCCGAGCAGGAGCAGGAGGAAATAGCGCGCATAAAGATGCCGCGGCTCCCGGAAGTTTTCGGCGTGGTCCTGGAGATGCTGGGCTCGGGAAAGATGCGAGTGGAATGCGACGACGGTCTCACACGGATATGCAGGATACCGGGCAAGATGAGGAAGCGCGTGTGGGTGAGGTTGGGCGACCTCATACTTGTGAAACCGTGGACGGTGCAATCGCACGAGCGCGCGGACGTGGCCTGGAAGTACACGCGCACGCAGGCCAACTGGCTGAGAAGGAAGGGATACCTCAAGAAAATAAACTGGGGATGATTTTGCCGAACGCCAAAAGGAACGTCCTGGCGCTGGGCCTGGTCAGCTTCTTCAATGACATAGGCAGCGAAATGATTTTCCCGCTGCTGCCGCTTTTCATAACAATAACACTGGGCGCGCCCGTAGCAGTTCTCGGATTAATAGAAGGCATCGCGGAAAGCGCGGCCGCCCTGCTCAAAATGGGATCAGGGACGCTCTCGGACAAAGTGGGCAAGCGGAAGGCCATAGTGGTCTCGGGATACTCCCTGTCGGCGCTCGCCAAACCGTTCTTTGCGCTCGCCACCATATGGCAGCACGTCCTTGCGGTGCGTTTCCTTGACCGCGTCGGAAAGGGCGTCAGGGACGCACCGCGCGATGCGCTTCTTGCAGCATCCGCGAAGGACAGCAGGCGCGGCCGTTCGTTCGGCTTCGTGCAGGCCATGGACAGGGGCGGCGCGATCGCGGGAACGCTTATCGCCACGGCACTGCTGGCAATGGCATTCAACTACCGGCAGATATTCCTTTTGGCGTTCATACCTTCACTACTTGCCGTGGTCGTGGCCGCGCTCTTCGTCAAGGAAATAGCGCACGCGCCCCTGAAGCGGCTGGAATGGCCATGGAAGAACCACTTCGGCGCGGAACTTAAGAAATTCCTGCTGGTGGCAGGACTCTTTAACGTTGCTAACTTCAGCTATGCGTTCTATCTTCTCAAGGCGCAGCAGGCAGGGCTGGCGGTCGTGCTAATACCGATGCTCTACCTCACATACACGGTCTGCTATGCGCTGGCCGCCTATCCGGTCGGCAGGCTATCGGACAGCATCGGAAGAAAGAAGGTCATCGGCATAGGGTATGCGCTGTTCGCCCTGACGGCAGCCGGCTTTGCAACGCTGACGGGCACGGCAATGCTGTGGCCGCTCTTCGTGCTGTACGGCATACAGATAGCGTTCACGGACTCGGTCTCGCGTGCGTTCGTATCGGACATGGTCGAGGACAAAAGGCGCGGCTCCGCGCTCGGAGCCTATCACATGACGGTCGGGTTGGCCGTCCTTCCGGCGAGCGTCATCGCAGGTTTTGTGTGGGACGCGTTCGGCTCGGCAATGACGTTCTCGCTGGCGGCAGTCGTGGCGATGATGGCGCTGCTGCTTCTCGCGACGGTAAAGGGAAAAGTACGCTAGCGCAAAGAAATTACCTGATAGCCGAACTTCTCCACGTCTTCTTTCAAAAAGAACTTCACGTCCTTAATCTTGAGGACAAAACCGACATTTTTCTCCAGGGACTTTCCGGTATATTGCTTTGCTTTCGGGTCCCATTCGCGCAAGACAAGAACATCCCCCTGCTTGCATTCGAAATCATCCAGCCGCAACTCAAACGTTTTTTCGCCGCTTGCCAGCTCCTTGAACAGCTCGGGCCAGACCTTCTTCTCGATACGCATATCAACCACAGGCACTGTACCCGCACGAATGGCAGACCACGCAGCCTTCCACGAAATCGACGCTTTCTCCGCATTCGGGGCACTCGGGGCTCAGTCCCGCCTTGATGAGGGCCTCGCTGGAATCCACGTGCTTGGCCGCGGCGGCCACCTCGCCGTTGCTCGCATCCGCGACCCTGTCGGTAATTTCAGGCTTTTCCAGAACAAAACTGGCAATCCCGACCTGCACCGTGTTGTCCTGGCTGAGATGGGACTGGATGGTCTTTGATATGGCGTCCGCGCAGCTGTAGGTTATCCCGCCCGTGTCAAAGACCGGCCTTGAGCAGCGTATCCCCTTCATCTGCTTAACGACCTGCTTGGGGTCGACGCCCGAGCGCAGCGCCAAAGACACGAGGCGGCCTATGGCTTCCGAGTAGGCGGAGATGCAGCCGCCGGACTTGCCCATGGCGCAGAACATCTCGAACGGACCGTTCTCGTCGTTGTTTATCGTGACGTACATGTCGCCGCAACCCGTTTTCACTTCGCGGGTGCTGCCGGCCATGGCCTTGGGCCGCGGTCTGGGGCGCGCCAAAACGATTTCCGGTTCGACCTTCTTTTCCTCTTTCTTGGTCGACAATACCTGCACGGCGCGCGAACCGTCGCGGTAGATAGTCACGCCCTTGCAGCCAAGCTCATACGCCAACAGGTAAACTTTGCGGACGTCCTCTATGGTCGCGCTGTTCGGGAAGTTCACGGTCTTGCTTACCGCATTATCGGTGTGTCTTTGGAAGGCAGCCTGTATCCTGATGTGCCATTCGGGCGTGATGTCATGCGCGGTCACAAAAACGCGGCGCACGTCCTCGGGTATTTCACTGAAGTGCTGGATGGTGTTGGACGCGGCAATCTTTTCCATCAGCTCCGCGGAATAGAAGCCGCGCTCCTTAGCCATCCTTTCGAATATGGGGTTCGTTTCTACTAAACGGTATGTGGGCGTCACGCGGACGTACGACACAGCGAAGAGCGGCTCGATGCCGCTCGATGCCCCGGCTATTATGGATATGGTACCTGTCGGGGCAATGGTCGTGCGGGTGGCGTTCCTGTACTTGGGGCCGTTCGGGTTAAGCACGGACTTGCTCCAGTTCGGGAACGGGCCGCGCTTGATGCCCAGCTCAATCGACGCCTCATCGGCCGCATCAGACACGAAGCTCATCACTTTCTCGGCGAGCTCGACCGCATACTCGGAATTGTAAGGTATTCCGAGCTCTATCAGCATGTCGGCAAATCCCATGACGCCCAACCCTATCTTCCTGTTCCCGAAGCGCGTCATCTGCTCTATCTGCGGCAGCGGATAGCGGTTCATGTCTATCACGTTGTCGAGGAAACGGACGGCCATCTTCACGGTCCGCTCCAGTTTGTCCCAGTCTATGTCGGCCGCGCTGCCGCCATATTTCAGCATCTTGGAGAGGTTCACGGAGCCGAGATTGCACGATTCGTACGGAAGGAGCGGCTGCTCGCCGCACGGATTGGTGGATTCAACCAGCCCTATCGAAGGCGTGGGATTGGTGCGCTCGGTGTTCATGCGGTCTATGAAAATTATCCCCGGATCGCCGTTGAACCAGGCGTTCTCCACTATCTTGTCGAACACTTCCTTGGCGCTCTTATTGCCGACGGGTTGCTTTGAGCGCGGATTGAGCAGGTCGTAATCCGTTCCTTGGAAAACGGCCTCCATGAACTTGTCGGTGGCCGCGACCGAGATGTTGAAATTGGTTATCGAGGTCATGTCGCGCTTGCATCCTACGAAGTCCGTGACATCGGGATGGTCCACGCGCAGTACCCCCATGTTAGCCCCCCTTCGAGTCCCGCCCTGTTTTATCACGTCCGTGGCGGCGTCGAACACTTTCATGAAAGAGATGGGGCCTGAGGCGACGCCCATGGTCGACTTGACCAGATCGCCCTTCGGCCGCAGCCTTGAAAATGAGAATCCCGTTCCGCCGCCCGACTGGTGGATGAGCGCAGTGAACTTTATGGCGTCGAAAATTTCCTCCATGGAGTCGCCCACCGGCAAAACGAAGCAGGCGGACAGCTGCTGCAACGGCTTGCCCGCGTTCATAAGCGTGGGTGAATTGGGCATGAACTCGCAGCGCGACATGGATTCGTAGAGCCGGCGCGCCAATTCTTCGACCTCCTGCGCGCCCGCGCCGTAGAACAGACCGTCGGCAGATGCGATGTTCAGGGCCACGCGCCAGAAGAGCTGCTTCGGGTTCTCATTGACGTTCCCGTCCTTGTCCTTCCTGAAATAGCGCTTCTCAAGGACCGCGACGGCGTTCTCGCTCATCTGCGGCTCGGGCAATTCTGACACCAGCTCATCCATGACATCACCTTGATTACTTTTCCTGCTGCTTCAATTCTTTCAGTTCTTTCTCGAAACTTCCCAGATCAGTAAAATTTCTGTAAACGGACGCGAACCTGATGTAGGCGACCTTGTCCAAGGTTTTCAGGCGTGCCATCACGGTTTCTCCGACCGCGCGCGACGGCACGTCTGCTGTGTATTTGTTGCGCAACTGCTGCTCTATCTCGTCGACAAGGCGCTCTATCTGGTCGGTCGTTATGGGACGTTTTTCGCAGGCGCGCAGAATTCCGGCCTTTATCTTGTTGCGGTCAAACTCCTGGCGGCGGCCGTCTTTCTTTATGACCGCGAGCGGCGTCTCCTCAACCCGCTCGTAGGTGGTAAAGCGTTTTGAGCATTTCAAGCACTCCCGACGACGACGGGTGTGCTCGCCGCTGTCGCGCTTGTCCACGACTTTCGTGTCGTCTTTGCAATAAGGGCAGTGCATTCAATCACATATTATATAGGGAAACAGTCACTACATCGCAATTACAACATCTTGTGGCACTAGCTCCCAAAGACCACAAGGGATTGTGTGGGATACACACTTACGACATACCTTTTAAACGAATTTGTATTCTACAAAGTATACTTCGACCGTATTCTGGTCAGCTTCAAACTCATTCGAATAAAACTTTCCAAAGGAAATGGAGGTCTTTTAGGGCGTTTTGACGAATTAGGGTAAGTTTTGTGCCGTATCCCTTGAAAAGTTTATATAGAACCTGCGCTAGTAGTATGAGAAGGCGTTATGATGAAGTGTGATATCTGCAAATCTTTGCTGGACGCCAAGACCATCGGATACGTTAAGACCGCACATGGCATAAAAGTTTACGAGTGCAGGAGATGCCATGCCCACAGGAAGAGGGGAAAGGACAAGAAATTGAGCGGGTCTTGGCTAATGATCGCCTAAAGGGCGGACCTTTCCTTTTTCTTTTCGTTTTAACCGGCAAGAATTACGTATCTCAAAATCCGTTCGCCTTGTCCTTCACTTTCGGCAACTCGGAGTCTGGCGTGGCCTTCCAGCAATCCTCGCGCCACTCGCAGCTGCGGCACATCCAAGACATCTCCGTCTTGAGCCGGGCCTCGGGCGGGGGCAAATCCTTTTCCGTAATGAACCTGTGGAGCTTCATGAAGCGGTTCAACGCTTCGGCGGCTATGCGCTCGTCGTATTTCACCTCGAACGCCTTGCACTTCAGCGTGTTCTTTTCCACGTAAAGCACGAAGCCGTCGTGGTACTTCAGCACATGCATGTAGAGCTGGAGCTGCATCATGTGGCTCGGCTTGGGCGCGTCCGTATAGGCAAGCGAGGCCGTAGACTTTACTTCCACCAAGAAGGTCTTGTTGCTCTCTTTCACAAGCAGCAGGTCGTCAATGCGACCTGATATGGTAAAGCCCTGCATTTCCAGTTTGAACGGATACTCGCTGCTTATCAGCTGGATGTGCGGGTTCTTTTCGGACCGCATGACTTCGGCTATGAAATCGTGAAGGATGTTACCGACCTCGAAGACCTTTATCAGGTCCATCTCGGTGGGCCGCGGCTGCAAATAGGAATACCAGACCTTCCGCAGGCAACTGCCAATTTCCGAAGGGTAATAACGGCCGATCGTTTTGGGCTTGTTCTCGCGGAACAAATGATTTTCAATCAGCTTGTTGAAGTCCACCGCTATGTGCTCGCTCCCCGAATCCATGCGAACAATAGCACAGCGAAAAGGGATAAAGGTGCCGTTCAACAGATGCCGTATTTAAACTCCGTTACGGTTAAAAAGGATAAAAACGTATATTATTTCCATGTTGCACTGCGTGAAGTGCGGGAAGCCCATGCACAGCCCGCAGTTCGAGTGCTCCCGCTGTAGGGGCGACTTCTGCCCGGACTGCGCAACCGAGATACAGCGGTGCAAGGTGTGCTCGGCCGTTCTGTCAAAGTTCAGGATGCCCGAAGCGAGCCTGACAAGGGACTTCATCCCAGGAAGCGGCAGCTAGCCGGCCAGAACCGCGCAATCCGCAATTTTTTGCCGCTATTCGTCGGTTTCGTTCTTGAGGCCGTAGCGCGCGCAGGGCAAAATGAATCCCCATTTCCTTACCCCGCCGGAATCGAAGAGAACAAAGGCGGGATGCCTTTTGCCTGAAACCCTGAGCGTCAGCAACTCCTCCTTTTCGTCCTCGGACCACTCCACTACGCGGTGCTCCAGGACCTTCTCGACATTTAATCCGCTTCGGAGCGTGAATTCGGAGAGCGCGTCCTTCACATCGGCCATGAAAGTATTAAGAGCGTCGCTTGTTATTATAGATTTATGTTCAAATGCTCCCGCTGCAATCGGGAGAAAGGCGACCCGCGGTTCGAATGCCCAAAATGCAGGGACGATGTTTGCTGGAGCTGCGCCTCTGAGAGCGCCGGGCGCTGCCTCAAGGACGGCTCGGAGCTGAGCCCGTTCAGGCCACCGGTCCACAAGGAAGAGTACGAGTTCGTGCCGTCCGGATGATTCTGTCAAGGACCATCGGTCAACGTCGGTGGTTCCTTGAACACGCGTGAATTCCGCTGCTCAACTACCGTATTATCAAAATGGAATTCACGCTGTTTAAATATGCCGGCGGCAAATCAATCCGCATGGTAACGGAAGTCCATGCGGCGCACATTCTGGTGAAGACCGAACAGGAAGCGCGGCAGATATTGGATGAAATAAAGCGCGGGACAATGGATTTCGCAAAGGCGGCGCAGCTCAAGTCAACCTGCCCGTCAGGACGGCGCGGCGGGGACCTAGGATGGTTCACGCGCGGCAAGATGGTCAGGGAATTCGAAACGGCAGCTTTTTCGGCGAAGAAAGGCGAAGTCATCGGGCCCGTCAAGACGGAATTCGGCTGGCACATCATAAAAGTGCTGGAACAGCGCTAAAACGCCGAATTTTCTCAAAATACATATAAACTCCAAGCCTGAAGTAGTGTCATATGGGCCTTAAAAGAGATATCACGATAGACAGGACGCAACTGAAGAAGACCTGGGGCGGCGTGTTCGATGAGATGGCCATCCAATCGATGCACAAGCTGATGAAGCAGGGCCATATCACGGAAATAAAAGGAGTCATCAAGCAGGGCAAGGAGAGCGTGGTCCTCAACGGCCTTCAGGGAGAGAGACCCATAGCGATAAAGGTCTATGCGATAGAGGCCGCGAACTTCAAGAGGATGTGGCCGTACCTTGCCGAGGACCCACGTTTCAGGAACATCAAACCCGACAAGCGGAGCATCATAACGGCGTGGGCGAAGAAGGAATATAGGAATCTGGAGCGCGCAACGAAAGCTGGAGTGAACTGCCCAGAGCCGCTGGCCGTCCGCGACAATGTCCTGGTCATGAGCTTCTTAGGCGACGACTTCGTTCCCGCGCCCAGACTAACCGACGTCGGCATCGAGGACCCGAATGGCCTGGCCAAAAAAATAATCGAGTTCATACGGCTGCTCTACAAAAAGGCAGAAATCGTGCACGGCGACCTTTCGGAATACAACATACTGCTGTGGAACGGGGAGCCGTACTTCATAGACTTTTCGCAGTCCGTCGTGGCCGACCATCCGAACGCGCGGCAGTTCCTTGAACGGGATGTGCGCAACATCACCAGATACTTTAAGAAGATTGGCGTCGAATGCAGCGCAGAAGAATTATTGGAAGGCTTGGTGAAGTAAAATGATGTCAAAATTTGTCCAATCTGTTAATTTTGACGGCTTGGAAAACACAAACGATTGGAAAAGGTGTTTTCCATGAAAGATGTGGTTTTGCTGCCGAAGGACAGGCGCGGCGTGATGAACAAGGAGGTATGCGACACGCTGAAGGAGAAGCTTAACGTTGAATGCGCGATGAAGGACAACGCGGCCGAGCTGGACGGCGAGGGGCTCGAACTGATGACCGCCAAGAACATAGCCAAGGCAATAGGCCGCGGTTTCTCTCCGGTGCACGCGTACCGACTGCTTGACGAAGACGTGCAGCTTGAAATAATCGATCTGGCCAGATTCAACGACGCGCGCATCAGCGCGGTAAAGTCAAGGACAATAGGGACCGACGGCAAGACGCGCAACCTGATAGAGGAGTGCACGGGCGCGCTGGTCTCCGTTTACGGGAAAACAATATCCATGATCGGAAATCCGGAAGAACTGAAAAACGCGTCCAAAGCCATCGAAATGCTTATAAACGGGTCCGAGCACAAAACCGTATACAGATTTTTGGAGCAGGTTCGGAAGTGAGCGGATGACGGCAATAGAAAAAGCTGAAGAAATGGCATCGCACCAAAGGGAGATATCCGTAGCGGAGTTCTTTGAGAAGAACCGCCATCTTCTGGGCTTTGACAATCCGGCAAAGGCGCTGCTCACGGTCGTAAAGGAAGCGGTGGACAACAGCCTTGACGCCTGCGAGGAAGCCCGCATACTGCCGGAACTCAAAATTGTCGTAAAGGAGCCGCGCGCCATTTTCAGGGTGCTTGATGAAACTAACGCAGAGATAGCAAGAATCATCAAGACGGACGGCAAGGCGGAGATGATGGTTGGCGACGACAAAACGACCTTTTTGGAAAAGAAGGAGCCCACAAAAAGGGAAACCGTGTATCTGTTCAAGGACGGCGAAGAGAACACGTACAAGTTCGGCGTGCGCGTGAAGGACGGGAAAGAGGGGCCGGAGGAAATTTATGAATTCGTGCGCGGAAGGACTCCGTTCAAGATAATGCGCCTGCCGAGCGACCGTTTCACGGTAAGGATAGAGGACAACGGACCAGGCATAATCAAGGCGCAGATACCGAGGATTTTCGGCAAGCTGCTTTACGGCTCAAAGTTCGGCTCGGGGAAGCAGAGCCGCGGCGCGCAGGGGATAGGAATATCCGCTGCGCTGCTTTATTCGCAGTTGACCACCGGAAAACCGGCCAAGATCTGGTCGCGCACGTCAGCGAACAAGCCGGCCACCTACATGGAACTGCGAATAGACACAACGAAGAACGAGCCCATCATAGTAGAGGAAAAGAACCTTAAGGACGGTTTCAGGGACCACGGCATCTCAATTGAGTTCGAGATAGAAGGAAAATGGGTCAAGAAGCAGCAATCGATTGAGGAGTATTTGCGCCAGACGGCCGCGGTGAACCCGTATTCAAAGCTGACATACGAAGCGCCAGACGGAGAAGTCATAACTTATCCGCGCATAGTGAACGAGATACCCGTGCCCGCCAAGGCGATAAAACCGCACCCGCACGGCGTGGAGATGGGCATGCTGGACAGAATGCTAAAGCTGACCGACTCAAAGACCATCGAAGGGTTCATGACGCACGAGTTCTGCAGGATAGGGCCCGACACTGCAACCGAGGTACGGAAGATGGCCAACATCAAGCCGTCCGTCAAGCCGAAGGAGATGGACCACATGCAGGTCGAGCGGTTATGGAGGACAATGCAGTCCTATCCTTTCATGAAGCCGCCCACCAATTGTTTGAGCCCGATAGGCGAAGGCACCTTCCAGGAAGGAATAAAAAAGATTTACAAGCCCGAGTTCATCGCATCCGTGACAAGGCCCCCATCGGTCTACAGAGGCAATCCGTTCCAGATAGAAGTTGTTATAGGTTACGGGGGCGAGCTGCCCAATCGGGGACAGGCAAAGTTGCTGCGTTTTGCCAACAGGGTCCCGCTCCTGTACCAGGGGAGCAGCTGCGCGATATCGAAGTCCGTGCGAAAGGTCGATTGGAGGAATTACAACATGGAACAGGAAGGCGGGATGCCGAGCGGGCCCGTCGTGATAGCTGTTCATATGGCAAGCGTGTGGATACCGTACATATCGGAAGCGAAAGAGGCCATAGACCCGTACCCCGCCATACTCAAGGAAATGCGGCTCGCCTTACAGGAAGCCGGGCGCAGGCTGCAGCGCTTTTTGTCGGGACGAAGAAGGCGGGACGAGGCCACGCAACGCCGCAATCTTTTCGAGAAATACATACCGGAAATAGCGGAATCACTTTCAAAGCTGTCGGAATCGCCGAAGGGGAAAATCATTGCGGGCCTGCAGGCCACCATAAAGAAGGGCGAAATAATCAAGCAAATAGAGCAGGGCGAAGGCGAGATGATTCCGGAGCCTAAGGCCGAAGAAAAGGTCAAGGAGAAGAAAGGCGGACTTGAGAAGCAAACGACATTGAAGGAAGAGAGTGAGTAACATGCTAAGGGAAGAATCTAAAAAGGTATTGAAGGAATTCGGACTGACTCTGGTCAAGCAGGCCGAAAAAGGCGAGAACCCGTGGATGGACGTGCCAATACGCGCACTGTCCAATGTGGTGTTCAACCAGAAGAGCAAGACCATAACGCTGGGCGACAAGTCCTCAAAACGTTACTTTTTCAATGTGGCGCACGTGCGCAAGTTCGTGCAGACGGTCGAGGCGGCGGCCACTGCCAAGGAGATGATAGGAGAGAACAAGCACCTCTCGCTCAGGCAGACGTTCTACCGCATGAGGCGGACCATCCCAGGGACGAACATCGACATTGTGGATGAGCAGGAAGAGAGCAACAAAGCGATAGAAGACCTGGAACTCATAACCGGGCTGAGCAGGGAAGAGCTTCACATCAACGCCAACAAGAACGGCTCGGTAGCAGGCAGGGTCGTGATAGAGGACAAGGGCGACACCATAGACTGGTCCAAGCTGGGAAGCGGCGGATGGGCAATACCGTCAAACGTTGAAGACATAAAGTTCAAGAAGGTCTCGGCCAAGTTCGTGATATACATGGAAAAGGCCGCCATGTGGGAGCGCCTGCATGAGGACAGGATATGGGAAAAGATGAACTGCATAATCATGGCGTCACAGGGCCAGGCCACAAGAGGGATACGCCGCCTGCTTGAGCGTTTGCACCATGAATACAAGCTGCCAGTCTACGTGCTTGTCGACGGCGACCCCTGGGGGGCGTACATCTATTCCGTCCTCAAGTACGGCTCCATCAGCTTGGCACATATATCTGAAAAGCTGGCCATACCGGGTGTAAGGTTCCTCGGACTGTCTGCTGAAGACGTCACGAAATACGGCCTTCAGAAACATAAGATAAAGTTCCAGCAGGTCGACATATCGAGAATAAAGCAAGTCCGCAAGTACGCATGGTTCAAGGACAACAAAGCCTGGCAACAGCAATTTGATTTATGGGAAAAGTTCGGCGGCAAAGTCGAACTTGACGCATTGGTGAACAAAGGCATCAGCTTTGTATCCGAAACGTACATACCTGACAAGATCAAACGCAAGGAATGGATAGAGTGATTTGACTTACCTGATGTTATGACGTACATCAAGCGAAAGGAGTTCCAGGAAATAGAAAAAGGCAGGAAAGTAGACCACCCCGTGATAGCCATAAGCGGGCTGTCAGGCTCCGGCAAGAGCATGTATTCTAAGATGCTCCGGGAAAAGCTGGAAGAAGACTACGCACTCAAGTTGCCGATAATAGAATCTGGCGCATTCTTCCACGAGCAGGCCGAAAAGCGAGGGATGACGGTCGAACAGTTCGGGGCGATGCTCAAACGGGACATAAAGCTGGCCGAAGAAGTCGACGTAACGGTGGACAGGAAGACGCTCGAGACCGCGCTTGAAAGGCCGGGGATATATCTTGGGAGGCTGACCACGCACGTCGTAGGAGAGCACGGCTTCAAGATATACCTCAAGGCGGACCCGAAGCTCATCGCCAAAAGGATACTGAGCGACCCTAACCGGGACGAGGCCAAGCGCGGACTGAGCCTGCGGCAGATAACCGAGGAGATAATCAAGCGCGACAAGGACAACACGGACCGCTACAAGGCACTTTACGGGATAGACTACGAGAAGGACGTGCCTGCAATGTCGGACATAATGGTCACCAACAACCACGCTCCGCAGACGGTATTCGAGGACTTCTACAAGCCGCTCGTCAAGTGGATGAAAGAAATGGGTTACGTGAAATGAAGAAATTCTGGAAAGGCGGCGTGCTGCTTTCAGTGGTCTCGTCGCTGTTCTCAAGCGTGTCGGTCGTCTTTGCGGTAGGTGCGGCCAAGACGCTCAACCCGATAGGCGTGGCGGGGTTCGCCGCTCTGATCGCAGGGCTGATACTTTTCGCCGCGGCAAGCGTATCCAACAAAAAGAAAATAAGCTGGGACATGATACGAAACAACAAGCGCGACCTTGCGGAGCAATCCATAATACGCGGTTTCATTGCGCACGGGCTGCTCCTTGTCGGCTACAGCATGACGCAGGCGGTAAAGGCGGTATTCTTCACGAAAATAGAGCCGTTCTTCGTGCTCCTTTGGGGCCAGCTGCTGGGAAAAGAAAAGCTCAACGCCAAGCACATCTTCATAATCATAATACACCTGACGGGGGTGTTCCTCCTCTCCACGGGCGGCGCAATCACCGCATTCACGACCGCACAGCTCGGGGACGGGATAATAATATTTGCGGTCTTCCTGTTCGCCTATACTTATTACAGCGGCGCGCGCCTGGCAAAGAAGATAGGGGCGCGCGCGACGGTCGCATTGTCGAACATAATGGGCGGCAGCATGAACACCGTGCTGGCGCTGCTTTTCTTTCCGCTCTCGACCATGGCAAGCCCGGAAGGATGGGCCTATCTCTTAGCATATCTTATGTTCTTCCATGTGATAGCGCTCACGCTCTGGTATGCGGCGCTGAAAACCGCAAAGGGCTGGGTGGTGAGCGCAGTACGTGCGCTCGGTCCGCTGACAGGGATGGTTGTGGCATTCGCCCTTTTCGGAGAAACACTCACGCAAATACAAGCGATAGGCGGGGCTGTAATACTGCTGACCTCAATAGCGATAGCGAAAGAACGCTAAAGTGTCAAGGACTTGTTTGTAGTCGGTCCGTCCTTGAACACGTGTACATTCCGCAAACGGCAATCAGGGGAATGTTCACAGTCTTAGAACGTCGCGCAGGTCCGTTATCGTGTGGTGCGCCTTCGTGTCCACGTTGGCTTTTCTAGGATTGAACAAGACCGTCTTTGCACCCGCCAAGAGACCAGCGTCAACATCGGTCTCCTTGTCACCTATCATGAACATCCTGTCAAACTTGCGGCCGTTCGCGAACTTCAGTATATGCGCGGCCTTGGTCTTTATGACGTCGTTTTCCAGCATCGCTTCGCTGCCGCTGATGCCTATCGCCGCGGCCAGCAGCGGGCTTATGCCTGTGGACTCACAGAAGGCGGTTATCCTGTACTGGCGGCAGTTGGAAACGATAATGTTCGTGTGGCCCCTCACCTTAAGGAGTAGGAGCGTGTCCAGCGAATGGTCCATTGGCTGGATGTACTTGCTGGCTATCTTCTGGCTCAGCATCACGGCTTCCTCCGTCATCTGCCTAGCGGTCTCGATGGGGAGCGAGGGAACGAGCGTCTTGAAATATTCACCCCAGCTGCTGCCGTAAAGGTCCAATACCTCCTGTAACGTGACCTTCCTGTAGTAACCATAATGTTCAAGAACGGACTGACATATTTCACGCACTGCAAGCTCGTTGCCCTTCTCCAATGTGCCGTGGAAGTCCCAGACGTAAAGGTTGGGCATAGGAACTATTGGGAATGAAAAGGATTTATGCGCGCGCCAATTCCAACGTAACGGCCGTTGGATTGCAGCCCCACTTGAAACGCAGCTTGAGAAGGTATCGCTCTCCTTTCTTCGCATCAACAGGTTTCTTCAGGAAAATGACCGTCGGAAGTATCAGGAACGGCGTTTCCTGCTCCAAAACAATTCCGTCGGTGACCTTGCAGGCCATCTCGAACCGTACGGCATTGACGACGCCGCTCTTGCGCACGGTTAATATAACATCGTCATCGGCATTCTCGTCGACGTGCTTTCCTAGGAATATCGGAGTAAATTCTTTTACGTCGGACAATGCATTATCCTCTTTGACAGACGCCCTGCACTCCAGATACCTGAAACCTTCGAACGATTCCTTCGCATCGCAAAGCTGGACGCTGTTCCTTATTTCCTGCGGCACAAAACGAGCGTTGGTTTTCATGAACTTCAGCAGATGATTGTTTATCTGGACCTGCTGCTCGTAGAACAGTCCGCCGCCGCTCAGGTTCTCCGAAATCAAAACGTCTGCTTTCTCAGGCAGCTCAATCTTCGTTGCATCACCGCAGAGGACAACAATCTTATCGGCAACACCGTTCTCGATGGACGCTCTCCCGATTATCTCACAGGACAGCCTATCGAGCTCGATGCAGTAAACCTTCCGCGCTCCGGCCTTGGCGGCAATCACGCCGAGCAGGCCGCTGCCGCTGCCCGCATCAATAACGATGTCGCCCTTGCGCACGACAGAACGGACGGCTTTCACGAAGGCTTTCGTCCTTTCTTCGTCGAGAAGGCAGGCTTGTATGTCAAACAGGTTTGGTTCGGGCATTGATACCGCCAGTAATTATGATGGTGGGGCAGGCGTGGTTTCCAGTGAACTCCGTTCACAGTCAATCGAACGGCGGTTCGCTTTGAACACGCGATTGTGGGAGACGAAGCCGCGTTGACTTGCGTCACTCACCACGGTCTTCAGCTTCACATCCCGCGAGGATGCCTCAACGGGATCGTGTGCTCTCCCAGGCTGAGCGTGCAGTCCTTCAAAAGGATTACTGCCCCAGCTCTTTGCTGGCCCCAGTTCCAATTATTTCCAATAGCTTAAATTGCTTCCTTTCGTCGTTTGACGACCTGTTCAATCAAGCTTTTCAGCCTTGCAGGCCAATTCTTATCATGCTCGTGCGGGTAATCCCGGTGGGAAGGCCGCCGGCCGCCATACTCGAGGCCATAGTGAAGGAGCTCCCGCAATACTCGGGCGTACGTGCACGGATTCTGCCGCCGCTGCCCGTGCCTAAGGAAACGTTCAACCAGTGGAGGAAGCAGTACAACGCCGAACAGATGATGTCCATACTCTGCAAGACGCAGGTGGCAAAGTTCATAGACAAGGACGTCCCGACGCTGTTCATAACGGACGAGGACATCTATTACGACGGGCTCAACTTCGTTTTCGGCCTGGAGGACCCGGTCCTTTCCGCCTCGATGGTTTCGGTAGCACGGCTGCGGCCGGAATTTTACGACCAGCGGCCGAACAACTTCGTCGTCACCGAGCGGGCGGTAAAGGAAACCATACACGAGGTCGGGCACCAAATGGGAATGGACCACTGCCGCCACCCGTTCTGCGTGATGGCGTTCTCGCCGAGCGTGGGCGACGTCGATTCAAAAAAGAAGGAATTCTGCAGCGACTGCAAGATACGCGCATCGATGAAAGGCGTGAACATAGAGTAGGCTTATAAATTCTACCCCATAACCGCTTTCCATGGAAGCGGCATTGCTAAAGGACAAGGTCCTTGTCGAGGACCCGTCCGGCAAAGAACTGTACGAAAGCGGCTGGTACGGGGACCTGAAGGACAACAAAGTGGAACTGGCTTTGGTAGAAGCCGCGCTGCTCTCCGAACGAGGCAAGGTCGAGGTGGTTCTTGACGGCGCGAAACTGCCGTTCAAGGATTTCTTTGCGAAATGCGCCGAGCAGGACCCGCGGTTCACGGCGCGGTACACGGTTTACAAGGACCTGCGCGACAGGGGACTGCCCGTGCGCGTAGGGTTCCAAGGCTCGGACTTCCGAGTGTACGAACGCGGCGCAAAGCCCGAGAAGGCGGAAAACATAAAATGGATAGTGTTCGCGTCGGCCGAGGACTACGAGTGCGCGCTCGAGCAGCTCGGCAAGGCCATAAAGCTTGCAAAAAACATCCGCGCTCTCGCACTATGGGCGGTGGTCGACAACGACAACGACGTCACCTATTACATAATCAGTTCGGTGTCCCCATGAAGCAAACAGAAGCGATATTGGCGGAGGACAAGGCGATAATCTGGGACAGGGAGAAAGCCAAGGAAATATTCGAGGAAGGCTATTACGGCAAGCTCAAGGAGGACCGACTTGAGTTATCGCTCGTTGAAGCGCTGTACATGCTCGAGAACGGACTGATAACAATCGAGAAGGGCGGAAAGAAAACCGACTCCAAGGAGTTCGACGGATACTGCAAGAAGGTGGACCCGCGGTTCTGGTTCAGGTATTCTGTTTACAAGGACCTGAGGAACAGGGAACTGCCCGTGCGTACGGGCTTCAAGTTCGGATGCGACTTCCGCGTCTACCAGAAGGGCGTCAAGCCGCTCAAGCGCGGGCCGAAGGCCGCGGGCGAGCACACGAAATGGATAGTCTTTGCGGTCCCGGAAGGCTTCACGTTCAGTTTCCCTGAGCTCAGCCGCGCCGTCCGCCTTGCGCACAACATCCGCGCGAACATGCTCTGGGCGGTGGTCGACAAGAAAGGTGACGTGGGTTATTACCAGGTCACATTCTTCAAGCCGTGATTTCAATGAAGTCCAAAACAATCGGCATATGGTCAGATATGGTCAACAGCGCCTCAAAAGAATTCAAGGAGTACTTCGCGGCTGAAGAAAATTATTTGAAAAGACACGTGTCCAAAGACATGGTGGTATTGGATATCGGGTGCGGAGACGGCAGGTCGGTAAAACCTATCGCGCCATTTGTCAGGAATTTCATAGGCGTTGACAATGATGAGGACGCTGTAAAGGCGTTCAGAGAAAATCTAAAAGGCGCCAAGAACGTTGAAGTTTTTCTTGAAGATGCCGAAAAAATGCACTTCAAGGACCAGACGTTCGACGTCGTCTTCATAGGGCTGACATTTTGCAACTTCGGAGATACCAAGCAAAGCATCCTTTCGGAAATCAGAAGAATACTTAAGAACGGCGGAAAATTCATTTTCAGCGTTTACAGCGAGAACGCATTGGACACACGGACAAAGATGTACGATAAAATAAACGCGAAGTATAAAATCGTGGATAAAGCGAAAGGCACGGTCCTGTTCGATGACGGCGGTATTTCGGAGCAGTTCAGCAAAAAGGACATGGAAAAAATACTCGTCGAAGCGGGCTTTGAAATAACCGATCTCGTTAAAGGGACATTTTTTTACTTCATTACTTCGAAAAGGGCTGGGAAACAACGGCCGTAAACGTTTTTATTCCTGAAAAACACCTTTATATCCTTCGGAAATAAAACTGGGTTGGTGGTCTCATGCTTGTGTCTGAGATAATGTCGCGCGAAATTCTTTCGGTGAAGCCGTCTGACAGCATAACCGCGTTCATCTCGCTCATGGAAAAGGAGCACATACATGAGGCGCCCGTGCTGGACGGCAAAAAGCTCATCGGAATGGTAAAGTTTGACACGCTGGTGGCGCGCGGGATAACCGACCCCAGCAAGCAGAAGATAAGCAGCATCATGGACTTCCCGCCGCCCGCCCTAAAGCCGGGCCAGAGCGTGGAAGAGGCGGCCGAGATACTTTTCAAGACCGGCTTGAGGGCGCTGCCCGTCGTAGAAGGCGGCAAGGTGGCGGGGCTGATTGCGATATGGGACGTGCTGGACTTGGCGGGCGGGACAAAGACCTTCAGGCAGACCACGGCAGGAACGGTGATGTCGGTGGCTGAAGTCATCGGAAGGGACTCGGACATCGGAACGGCCCGCGTGATAATGAGGGAGCGGAACATCTCGAGACTGCCGGTGGTGGACGAGGGCGGCAAGCTCGTGGGGATACTGGGCACGATGGACCTGATCAAGGCCATAAAGCGCCCGCGGGAAAAGATGACATGGTACGGCATGGCCGCCGAGATGGAACGGATAGTCTCGCTGCCCGTCTCGAACGTCATGAACGGCCGGCCGCCCACGGCAAAGAAGACGGACAGCCTGACCGATATTGTGCGGACAATGAACGACCAGAAGTGTTCCGGCGTGACCGTCGTGGAAGAAAACGTACCTATAGGAATCGTCACCATAAAGGACCTCCTGGAGGTCTACATAGCAGGGCTGGCGCAGAAGGGCGTCTACTACCATGCCATAGGCCTTGAGAAGGAGGACGAGGCGGTCGTGGACACCGTCCAAAGGATGATTGCGGACACCGTGCAGAAAATCGCGTACATGGTCCCGGTCCAGTTCGCGATGGTGCATTTCAAGAAGCATGAAGCGGGCGGGCTGAAAGCCAAGTGGTCCGTGCGCGTGCGCATCATGACGGACAAGGGCGTATTCATGGCGAAGGCCTGGGCCTGGGACCCGCGCGACGCGGCCGGCAAGGCGCTCGACCACCTTGAGCGTGGCCTGATAAAGTGGAAGGAAGAGAAGAAAACCTTCGTGAAGAAGAACGCGCGCATGGCGAAGGAAGCGGCCAAACTGGAGACAAGGTAGCATGCAGACCATATGCGACAAGTGCAAAGGACCCGTCAAGAAGGTGGGCAGGCTCAGCAAGGTAAGGTGGAAGGGCCTCACGCAAAAATTGTGCAAGAGCTGCAGAAGGAAGTTCAAGCTCTCCTACCGATGAGCCAACGGTTCTCCCAAGTGCGCATCTTTTCTTCGGGCACTTTCGGCAAATTGCGCCTCGGCAGAGTAGGCTCTCCATACTTCTCCCTCAAGTAAAGCCCTGCCGCAACGCCCACTGCGAGGCCGGCGAGATGGGCGGCATTCGCTATTCCGCTCGGCACGAAAAGCCCCACCAAATCTATCGCCGCCCAGACAAAGGCCGCCAAAATCATCGGCATGGGAACATAGGAAACATAGACGACCATGCGCGGACGCAATACCGCGAGCGCGCCCGTCACCCCGAATATGGCTCCGCTAGCGCCGAGGCTTGCCGTGTAAAGCGGCAGGGTCGCGAGCGAGCCGAGCAGACCCGCGGAAAAATATATCAAAAGGAAGTTCCTGCCGCCTATTATCCGCTCGAGTATAAGCCCGAAAAGGAAGAGCGCGAACATGTTGTAGAAAAGATGGTTGAATCCGGAATGCGCGAACATCGACGTGACAAGCGTCCACGGGCGGCTTAATGCGTCGCCGGAGACCAGGGCCAGTTCGTCGGTAAGAGGCTCGAACACGGACTGCAGGATGAAAACAACGGCGCAGACGAGAAGTATCCTGACGGACCAGTACTGCAGCATACTAACCCTTCAGCTTTGCCGCAAGCTCGGATATTTTAACGCGCTCCTGCTTCGTGGTGTCGCGGTCGCGCACGGTCACGGTACCGTCCTCGAGCGTCTGGTGGTCTACGGTTATGCAGGCGAAAGTGCCGACCTCGTCCTGGCGGTAGTAGCGCTTGCCTATGCTCCCTGAGTCATCATAAAAGCAATCGACGGAATGTTTCAACATTGCATGGATTTCCACGGCCTTTTCAGGAAGGCCGTCCTTGTTGACGAGCGGGAATATCGCGGCCGTGAAAGGCGCCACCGCCTTCGGAAGCCTGAGGAAGACGCGGTCACCTTCCTTGCCGTAGTGGGCGTCAAGAAGTGAAAGGAGTATCCTGTCCACACCGAACGACAGCTCCAATACGTGCGGTACGAACCTTTTGCCGTCGAAGAACACTTCCTGCGACTTGCCCGAAAGTTTCTGGTGGCCGCCCAAATCATGGTCCGTCCTGTAATGGACGCCACCCATCTCCTTGAACCCGCCGAGAGCGGCACAATCAAGCTCGATGTCCCAATGGTACTTGTTGTAGAACGCCTTCTCCTCGTCGGAAAGCTGCCTGAACCTGAACTTTTCCTTCGGTATCTGCAGGACGTCCAGGAAGAACTTCTGGACAATCGCCATGTGGTAGACGTAGTACTTGGGCATGGTCTTCGCAAGCTGTTCGCACGTCATCTCCTTGGCCTTTTCGCCGACGGGCATGGCTATCAGTTTGTAGTTCTTGACAGAACCCCAATCGGGATGGTCCTTTATGGCATCGGGGTCGAAAAATATCTGCAACTCGGCCTGCGTGAATTCCCTCATGCGGCTGGTCAACTGACGCGGAGAGATCTCGTTCCTGTACGACCTTCCCACGATTGCGAGGCCCAACGGCAACTTCTTGCGCAGTATCTCAAAGCACTGCTGGAAATTGACGTACGCGCCCTGCGCGGTCTCGGGGCGCAAGTAACCGGTCACGTCGCCCGACGGGCCTATCCCGAGCTTGAACATCATGTTGAAAACGGCGGCCTCCTCAAGCTGGCCCTTGCATTTTGGGCACTTGATGCCGTGCTTCTTGATAAGCTCGGTCAGTTTTTCAGGGGTGGCGCCCTCGAACGACTCCTTCAGGAACTCCTCCATGATATGGTCTGCCCTGTGCGCGGTCCCGCACTTCTTGCATTTGGCTATGGGGTCAACGAAACTGTCTATGTGACCCGATGCCTTGAAGACCTTCTCGGGCATCACGGTCGTAGATTCTATTTCGAAAAAGTTCGGGCCAAGACCGAGGAAATACTTCCGCCACGTGTTTTCCAGCTTCCTTTTCAAGAGCGTGCCCATCGGGCCGTAATCGTAAAATCCCGCCGCCCCGCCGTAGAGCTCGGAGGCTATCCAGAAGAAACCCCTCCTCTTGGCCAGCGCTTCCATCTCCTCTATTGTCGGCATATCATCCCTCATTTAGAATTACTTGAAGGGTAGTTAAATATAAACCGCTCGACAATATCTATCGGGATTGTTATGGCTGAAATGAAGGTCACGCCGTGGGAAGTGGCGGGAGAAATCGATTACGACAAGCTCATGAGAGAGTTCGGCATAGACCCGTTTGCAAAGTTCTCCAAAGCCCTACCGGACAACGTGCTCTTCAGAAGGGGCATAGTATACGGGCAGCGGGACTTCCAAAGGATAGCAGACTGCATCAAGAACAAGAAGGAGTTCGTGATGATGACGGGGCTCATGCCGTCCGGAAAGTTCCATTTCGGCCACAAATCCCTCGTCGACCAGATAATATTTTACCAGTCGCTGGGCGCCAACGTCTACATCGCCGTTGCGGACATAGAGGCCTACAACATGCGCAACCCCAACATGGAAGAACTCAAAAAAACGGCGATAGAGGAATACCTGCTGAATTACATCGCCCTCGGGCTGAAACCGCAGAACTGCGATTTCTATTTCCAGAGCGCACGCTCGAATGACGCAAAGCTTTCCAATGCTTATTATAAGCTCGCGGGCCTTTTCGCACGGCATGCCACGTTCAACGAGATGCAGGCGGTCTACGGGGAGCTGACGCCGGGCAGGATGACGTCTTCACTCCTTCAGGCCGCGGACATGTTTCACCCGCAGCTGCCGGAGTTCGGAGGCCCCAAACCTGTAGTGGTGCCCATAGGGTTCGACCAGGACCCGCACATACGGCTGGCACGCGACATCGGGCAGAGGATAAAGGAGTACAGCTTCATACAGCTCAGCTCAACCTACCACAAGTTCGCGGTCGGGCTGAAAGGCGGAAAGATGTCCAGCAGCGACCCGACGTCGTACATAGCGCTCACGGACACGCCTGAAGAGGCCGCGGCAAAGATAAGGAAGCACGCGTTCTCGGGCGGACGGGCCACGGCCGCGGAACAGAAGAAGCTCGGCGCGAACCCTGAAATAGACGTGAGCTACCAATGGCTGTGGGAGTTCTTCGAGCCAGACGACAAAAAACTGCGGCAAATACATGACGACTACAAGAGCGGCGCCATGCTCACCGGCGAACTGAAAGAGCTCCTGATAGGCAAAGTCACGGCCTTCCTCAGGGAGCACCAAAGAAAACGCGAGCAGGCGCGCAAGCAGGTTGACAAGTTCCTGAAGGCGGATTAGATGTACAAACTGACTGCCGAAGGCGAGAAATACCTGAGAGAGGGACTGCCTGAAAAGCTGCTGATAAAAAAGCTGGCGCAAATGCCGCTCACCATGCAGGACCTGAAAACGATGGCAGGTTCGCAGATAGCGGTCTCGTGGGCGAAGAAGAACGGCTGGATAAACCTTTCCGGCGGGACGCTCGAGCTTACCGAGCTGGGCAGGAAGGCGCTCGGCATGGAGACCTCAATCGAGGACGGACTGAGGGAGATAAGCCGCGTCGGCTCCACCTCGGAACCGGTGCTCGAAGTGCTTCTCGGCAGGAGCCTGGCGGAGGAGTCGAAGGAGCGGAAAGCGTTCACGGAAAAGGAGATAGCGCAACTGACCACCGACATAATAGTTTCGCGCGCGTGGGAAAAAATACCGTTCAAGGAATACGACGCAAACGCGCCCGCGCCCGTCCTGCATCCGGGCAAGAAGCAGGCATACCGAGCGTTCTTGGATGACGTTAAGAGGGAACTTATGGCCATGGGTTTCACCGAGGTGGAAGGCCCGCTGGTCGAACTTTCTTTTTTCAACGCGGACGCGCTGTTCATGCCGCAGGACCATCCCGCACGCGGGATACACGACGTCTATTTCGTGAAGGAGCCGAAATACGGTACGGTCAAGCGGTACGACCAGTTCCTCAAGAACGTCAGGAAGGCGCACGTGGAAGGCGTGGCCGGAAGCAAAGGATGGGGCGGGCCGTTCTCAGAAAAGGAGAGCGGACGGCTCGTTTTGAGGTCGCAGGGGACCGCGCTGAGCGCGCGCACCCTTATCGGCAAACCGAAAGTGCCGGGCGCATACTTCGCGGTGGCGCGCGTGTTCAGGCCGGAGAAACTGGATGCCACGCACCTAATGGAATTCAACCAGCTTGAGGGCATAATACTCAACAAGGACGTGAACTTCAGGAAGCTGCTGGGCCTGCTCAAAGAATTCGCCGTCAAGATAACGGGAACGGACAAGGTGAGGTTCAGGCCGGCGTATTTCCCGTTCACCGAACCCTCCGTGCAGGGCATGATATGGCATGAAGGGCTCAAGAAATGGATTGAAATAATGCCTGCGGGAATTTTCAGGCCGGAGCTGACCGAACCGCTCGGAATAAAGGTGCCGGTCCTCGCTTGGGGATTCGGGGTGGACCGTCTGTTCATGATAAAAGAAAACATAACCGACATGCGCGACCTGTTCACGCACGACCTGAAACTGCTGAGGGACTCCAAAGTGATCTGATGCCGACCATAGAACTGTCGCTCAACGACCTTGAGAAACTGATAGGCAAAAAGCTCCCGCGCGACATCGAAAAACTGAACGAGGTATTGCAGTATGCAAAGAGCGAAGTCGAGCGGCTGGAAGGGGACAACCTTACCGTAACTGTGGAGGACGGCAACAGGATGGACCTGTGGTGCGCGGAGGGGATAGCGCGCGAGCTGAGGGGCGCATTGGGGATAGAAAGGGGCATTGCAGAATACGACATTGCCAAATCGGACTTTTCAGTCACGGTCGACAAGGACCTGGAAAAGGTGAGACCGTTCATAGCGTGCGCCGTGGTGAAGGGCGCAAAACTGAGCGACCAGATCCTTAAGCAGCTCATGCAGCAGCAGGAAAAGATAGACGGGACATACGGCCGCAACAGGAAGCGCAGTTCCATAGGTTTGTATGACCTCGACAAAATCAAATGGCCGCTGAAATACACGGTCACCAAGCCGGGCGAGAACGCGTTCGTGCCGCTCGGCTTCGACAAGTCCATGACGCCCGGAGAAATACTTGAATTGCATCCTAAAGGAAAGGAATATGGAAAACTGCTCGAGGGCTGCAGGGTCTACCCCATATTCAAGGATGCGAGCGGGCAGGTGCTCTCGTTCCCGCCGATAATAAATTCGAACGACATCGGCAAGGTCACGGCGGACACCAAGAACATACTTATTGAGGTCACCGGAACGGACTGGCGCACGGTAAAATCGGTCCTTCTGGTAATGGCCATGAGCCTCGCGGACAGGGGCGGAAAGCTCTACCAAGTAACGGCCAATTATCCGTACAAGCTGCCCGACGGCTCGATCTCGGCGAAGACGCCGGACACGGAGCCCTGGGACATGGTGATAAAACAGGACGACATCAACAGGATGCTCGGCTTTGAGCTTGGCGCGACCGAGATGGAGGAACTGCTCAAGAAGGCGCGGTATGACGCGGTTGCCGAGCTGGACATGGTCAAAGTCTTCGTGCCGGCCCACAGGGCGGACGTGATGCACCCCGTTGACGTGATTGAAGATATCGCGATAGCGAAAGGCTATGACAACATAGAGCCGATCATTCCTGAACTGCCGACCACAGGAAGCCTTACGAAGCTCGACCTGGTCACGAACAGGATAAGGGAGGTCTGCGTGGGCCTGGGCTGCCAGGAAGTCCTTACGTTCACCCTCACGAACAAAAAGAACATGTTCGAGAAAATGGGGTCTGATGAGGGGAAAATAATAGAGGTGGAGAACCCCGTAAGCCTGGAGTTCACCTGCCTGCGCAGCAAACTGATGCCCGGGCTGTTCCAAGTCCTTTCCGCGAACAAGCACAGGGACTACCCGCAGAACATATTTGAAGTGGGCGACTGCGTCGTGCCCGACGAGAAGGAGGAAAACGGCGTGAAGCAGACAAGACGTCTGGCCATACTCATGTCGCACGACAAGGCCAACCTCACCGGCATAAAATCCGTGGCCGAGGCGCTGCTCAGGAACTTCGGCGCGGAATTCGAGATAAAGCCGACGAGCCATCCGAGCTTCATTGAAAGCCGCTGCGGGGAAATCAAGATCGGCGGCCGGCTGGCCGGGATATTCGGGGAAGTACACCCCAAAGTCCTGCGCAATTGGGATATGGACCTACCGGCAACAGCAATCGAGATAGAGCTTGACGCACTGAAGAAATTCTGAAATGGCGCCCTAGGTCGCCACGCGACCTGTTCTGCGTCTTAAAGGTCGAGTGGCGCCCCCCATGGGATTTGAACCCACGACCTCTTGCTTTCCTCATCTTTGAATCGGATCTTCTATTCAGAGAATAGAAGGCAAGCGCTCTATCCAAGCTGAGCTAGGGGGGCCTACTCATCTATTCCGTCAAAGAGTTTATAAATTATCGAGTGGGTTTGTTGTGTATGGACATTGCAACAGAGAAGAAGTGGCAGGAACGCTGGGCGAAACAGAAGGCATTCGAATCGACGCCCGATCCTAAAAAGAAAAAGTTCTTCTTCACCATCACGTACCCGTACATCTCGGGCAGCCTTCACATAGGCCACGCGCGGGCGGCCATAGAAGGCGACGTCTTCATGCGCTACAAAAGGATGGCCGGCTACGACGTCTTGTGGGGACTGGGCTTCCACATAAGCGGGACGCCTGTCATGGGGATATCCGCGGCCATAGAGGCGGGTGACAAGAAAAAAATAGAGCTGTACAAGAACTACGTGCGGGCCTACGTGAAGGACGAGAAAGAAGTGGAACGGACGGTCGCTTCGTTCAAGGACCCTTGGAGCATAGTCAAATTCTTCATACCGAAGATGAAAGGCGAATACTCGACGCTCGGAACTTCGTTTGACTGGCGGCGCAGCTTCACGTCCGGCGACCCCGAGCACCAGGCGCTGGTCACGTGGCAGTTCAAGAAGTACAAGGAAATGGGGTACCTAACGAAGGCGTCCTATCCTGCGCTGTTCTGCACCGAAGAAAAACATGCCGTGGCCGAGGACGACATCGTTGATGCGGACATAGAGCCCGTCGAGAAGCAGGAAATGGTGCTGCTGAAGTTCAAGTTCGAGGACGGCTATCTGGTGGCCGCCACGCTGAGGCCCGAGACGGTGTTCGGCCAGACCAACCTTTGGGTCAACCCCGAAACGGAATATGTGAAGGCCAAAGTGGACGGCGAGAAATGGATACTGAGCAGGCCCGCTGCTGATAAATTGAAGGCGCTGGAAAGACGGGTTGAGATAATTGAGAAAGTTCCAGGCGCGTCCTTGCTGGGCAAGAAAGTGGTGGCTCCAGGGATAGACAGGGAAATACCGATACTGCCCTCGAAATTTGCGCTGCCTGACAGGGGGAGCGGAATAGTAACATCGGTCCCGAGCGACGCGCCGTACGATTACATGGCGCTGACCGACCTGCAGAAGCAGGGCAAGCACAAGGAAATCAGGCCGATACCGATAATCGAGACAAAAGGTTACGGCAATCTTTGCGCACCGAAGATCTGCGCGGAACTTAAAGTGAAGGACCAGACCGACCCGAGGCTTGAGGAGGCCACAAAGATGGCATACAAGGCGGGCTTCCACACGGGCATGATGATGAAGAACTGCGGAAAGTACGCGGGCCTCAGCGTGGCCGTCGCGAAGGAGAAGGTCAGGGAGGACCTGATAAAGGAAAAGAAGGCGGACGTCATCTACGACACGTCACGGAAAGCCGTGTGCAGGTGCGGCGGCGATGTAATCGTTTCCATGATAAAGAACCAATGGTTCCTGGACTTCAACTCGGACGGCTGGAAGGAGAAGGCGTTCACGTGCCTCAACGGGATGCAGATATTCCCCGAAGCGTACCGCAAGCAATTCGAGGACACGTTCGAGTGGCTGGACAAGAGGCCGTGCGCGCGCGGTCGCGGGCTCGGGACGCAGCTGCCTTTCGAGAAGGGTTGGGTGATAGAATCGCTCTCGGACTCCACGATTTACATGAGCCTTTACCCGATAATCCACAAAATAAGGGAACTCGGCCTGAAGCCGGAACAGATGAACGACGCATTCTTCGATTACGTGTGCTTGGGGACGGGAGAGCCAGCGAAAGTTGCCAAGGCCGCGAACGTGCCTTTCAGGGAGCTCAAGGCGGTCCGCGAGGAGTTCGATTATTGGTACGGGGTGGACCAGCGGCACACGCACCAGGCGCACATCTCGAACCACCTCTCCTTTTACATATTCGCCCACTCCGCGGTTTATCCGCCCGCCAAATGGCCGAAAAAAATATCCATACACGGCATGGTGATAAGCCAAGGCACGAAAATGAGCAAGAGCAAGGGGAACGTCATAACGCTGCTCGATGCGGTCAAGAACTACGGCGCGGACGGGCTCAGGGCGTACATGACCGGGAGCGTCAGCACGGACGCCACGTTCGACTGGAACAAGACCGAAGCGGACGCCATCGCAAAGAACGTCGCGGGATTATATTCCATTTTAGAAAACGTAACGTCGAACCGCGGGGCCGGTAAGATAACACATATGGGCAAGTGGTTCGAATCGGTGTTCGAGAGCGGACTGAAAGAGGCCGCCAAAAGCCTTGACAAAATGAAACTGCGGGAATACGCCAAGACAATCCTGTACGACCTGCCGAACGCCTACCGCAAGCTCCAGGCGCGGGCGAGCGAAACGGAGGTAAAGGCCGTCAACAAGGACGTGGCCGAGAAGTGGGTGAAAATGACGGCCCCACTCCTTCCGCACATGGCAGAGGAGCTGTGGGCAAAGCTCGGGAAGAAGGGCCTCGTTTCGCTTGAGGAATGGCCGAAATACGACGCCGAGAAAATAAACCCGGCGGCCGAAGCATCCGAACGCCTCATGTCCAACACGCTGGCCGACATAGAGCAGATAAAGAAGATAACTGGGATAGCGAAGCCGAACAAGATAACGCTGTTCGTCTCACCGCCGTGGAAATATGAAATATACAAACTTGTTTTGGAAGGGAAGGAACTCAAGGACATCATGGCCGATGAGAAATACAAGAAACTGGGAAAGGCCGTCGTGCCGTATGTCCAGAAGCTCATGAAAAGAAGGCCGCTGGACGAGCTTTTCCTGACGGCAGGCGGCGAGCTGAAGAACTTCCAGGAAGCCAAGGAATTCTTTGAGAAGGAATACGGCTGCGCCGTCGAAATAGTGGAAGCGGAGAAGACAGAAAACCCGAGGGCGAATACTGCCGAGCCCGAGAAGCCGGGGATACTACTTGAGTGAGGACCACTTGCAGCCTATTCCGTTGGCTATCGCGTAGCGCTCCGCGGAAGATATCTCTCCCTTGTATTTGACGTCGCTGTCAAAGCGCGCGACCGCAAGACCGAGCCTTACCAGCTCGAAATCCACCAGCGTATCATTAAGCCACACCCAGCGCAGCAGGCGGCCGTATTGGTCCTTGTCCTCAACGTCCGGCTCGAGCAGGACACGTCTGTTCAGCACCATCTCCTCGAGCACGTCCCTGGCCGCGTCATAGCAGGAATAGCCCTTTTCATCCGCATCAATGCCAAGCATGCGCACGTGCTCTCCTCCCTCTATTATCAACGTGTCGCCGTCTATGATTTTTGTCACGAGAACTTCCTGCGTAACCGTTGCCTCCGCGGTGATCTGCCAGGCAAAGAACGCTACAATCGCGAGAACAAGGATTATAACCGGAATAATAATGCGCATCTTCACAGCTCCTGCGCCCGGTCCCACATCTGTTCGAAGTGCTGCTTTATCTTATGGTCGGCGCTGTTCAGGAACCACAGGCCCTTCCCGTCGGACTCCAGTGTCATGCCGTGCACGTCGTCCACAAGCACGGTGTAGGGCCAGGCGCGGCCGAACCGCAGCTCCATTCCCGTCTCCCTTATCTTGGCGGTGGCTTTGGAATCGACCTCTTCGGCAAGGAAGCGTATCTTCACGCCGCGGCCCACGGCGCGGCTGAGCGCATCAAGGAGCACGACCTCCTTGAAAAAGCGCGGAGCCGTTATCAGTATCTCGCCGCGCGCCACGTCGAAAAGGAAGGCCGCGCGATTCAAGAAGTTGTTGTCGTAGTGGTCATAGACCTTCTCGCCTGCCCAGACCGAGTGGTTTGGCGGGACCATTCTCGCCCACCCGGCGGACGCCTCCTGCAGCAGCTCCTTCTTTTCGGCGAACTCCTGCGCGGCATGCCCTATCAGGCGCGGGAACGGATTGGAACTCTGGCTCAGCCAGAACACCCTGTTCTTGTCCTTGTTGGACTCCACCACGCCCTTCATTTGGAGCGAATAGAGGTATTTGTAGGCGTTCGTCACGGGCATGCCCGCTTCCTTCGCCGCTGCGGCGGCCGTGACCCTGCCCTGCTTCTTCTGCCTAAGAAGGAGCAGCGCGCGCAATATCCTGAGCTCCAATTCGTCGAAGCAGCCGGTTTTCTTCAGTGCCAGGCAGAACTCTTCGTCAGCGCGCATGCCAAATAATTCGGCTCTCTTCCTTAAATCTTTGAGTTATAAACCGCCTTATAATCTTTATAAGCACTTTCCGCGTATAGATAGCATGCAAAAAAATGATTTCATAAAAATCAACTTTGAAGGCAAAATAAAGGAGACCGGACAGCTGTTCGATAGCGGCAAGAACGTGGGCGTAGTGGTCGGAGGGAGCTACGTGATACCCGGCCTGGATGACGTCCTTCTCGAAATGAAGGTCGGAGAAAAGAAAACGGTGGAGATACCGCCCTCGAAAGCGTTCGGGGACCGCGAACAGGCCAAAGTGCACACCGTTCCCGAGGCGGAATTCAAGAAGCACGGCACCACGCCTAAGCCGGGCTTGGTCGTGGATGCCGACAACATGCGCGGCCGCGTAATGTCCGTCACAAGCGGGCGCGTGATGATAGACTTCAACCATCCGCTCGCTGGGAAGATACTGACTTACGACATAGAAGTGGCGGGCAAGATGGAGAAACCCGAGGAAAAGGTGCTCGCCATAGTGGAATACTTCACGAAGACGGATGCCGTAAACTTTTCCGCGAAGGTGACGGGCAAGGAGGCCGACATAACGGTCCCGCCGATAATACATCCGGTCTACAAGAAGAAGATTGCGGATGAGGTAATGAAATTCCTGGACATCGAAAAGGTCAAGTTTTCTGAAGTGTTTGAGAAAAAGAAGGAAACCCCGTGATGACGATGAAAGGGAAGTTCTGGAACAAATGGTACCCGATAATCTTGGTCGTTTTTGTACTCCTGGGCTTTTCAACAATGTTCTTTACGAACAGCTTTTCTATCATAATGACGGGCATCATGGTCGGCGTGATAGCCGCAATACTCCTCGGCTTTTGGTTGCTCAGGAAAGCCGCCTCAAGAATGCGCTCAAAATAAATTATATCTTTTCTTATAACGCTTTCGGCAGTTTTATATGGCGGCTCTCTGGAATATTTCACACGACAAATTTACAATAACGATGTTGGGCAACAATCAACCTTTGCGTATTGGTGCCTAACACGTATTGGTGAACAAAGGTTAATTGTTGGGGTGGTATTATGGCAGTCAAATCAGAAGGTGCGGGAAAAACTTCGTCCATTGATGAGGACCTGAGAAAACTTCTGGAAGCGCGGCAGGCCGAGATAAAGGTGGTCGGCGTGGGCGGCGCAGGAAACAACACGGTCTCCAGGATGATGCAGGTCGGAATAGTCGGTGCGGAAATAGTCGCGGTCAACACGGACGCGCAGGACCTGCTGTATACGGATGCCGATCAGAAGGTGCTGATAGGAAAGGAACTGACGCGCGGTTTGGGCGCGGGCGCGGATCCGAACATCGGGATGGAATCCGCAAAAGAGAACAAGGACGACTTGAAGGACGCCCTGCAGGGCGCGGATATGGTGTTCATAACGTGCGGCCTCGGAGGAGGAACGGGCACGGGCGCGGCGCCTATCATAGGCGACGTGGCAAAGAAACTGGGCGCGCTCACCGTTGGCGTTGTGACACTGCCGTTCACGATGGAAGGCAAGCAAAGGATGGAGAACGCAAAGCGCGGACTGGAAGAGCTTGAGAACGTCGTGGACACGCTGATAGTCATACCGAACGACAAGCTCCTGGAAATAGTGCCGGACGTCTCGATAATGACCGCGTTCAAAGTCTCGGATGAGATACTCGTCAATTCCGTGAAAGGAATAGCCGAACTCGTAACAAAGCCCGGACTGGTCAACCTCGACTTCGCGGACATAAAGGCCGTGATGGGCTCGGGCGGGCTGGCCATGATAGGAATGGGCGAGTCCGACACGGAAAACAGGGCGCTCGAAGCGGTCGAGAAGGCGCTGAACAACCCGCTGCTTGATGTGGACATAGACGGCGCGACCGGAGCACTGATCAATGTGAGCGGCGGCTCGGACGTGACCATAAAGGAGTGCCAGGAAATCGTGGAAGCAGTGAGCAGCAAGCTCTCGCCCGAGGCGAAGATAATCTGGGGCGCGCAGATAAACAAGGAAATGGGAGACATGGTGCGCGCGATGCTCATCGTGACGGGCGTCAAGAGCCCGCAGATATACGGGCACGCCAAGACCTTCTCGAAAGAGAAGGAGCGCGAGATAGAGAAGATACTGGGGATAGACTTCGTCTAAACCCGGCCCTTTTATTTTTCACCCCTTCTTTCAGCTTTAAATAGTCTTCGCTACAATTGAAACTGTTCTCAGTGATTTCATGAAATTGAAGTTGCCCTATGCGGGAAAAGGCGACACAGTTTCATGCCCTGAGATGCCGGTGATGGTATGAAATTGAACATAAAGGAGAGACTGGAACAGTACAGGCGGACAATCGAAGTGAGCAGGAAGCCCGACCGCGAGGAGTTCTTCAACGCGGTGAAGATAACCGGCTCGGGGATCGCGCTCATCGGAGCGGTAGGGCTAGTCATATTCCTCGTATACTACCTGACCATAGGGAGGCTGTCGATAGCATGATATACACCTTAAGGACGACCGTGGGGAGGGAGAACGCCGTCATAGAGACGCTCACGAACAAGATAAAGAACACGGGAGCGGAAGTGTTCGCAATACTCCACCCCGAGGAGCTGAAAGGCTACATATTCGTGGAAGGCAGCCTGGAAGGGATAGAAAAGGCCATATCGGGGGTGCCGCACATACGCGGCCTGATACGCAAGGAAATCGGCATGCACGAGCTCAAGAAGTTCCTGGAAATAAAGAGAGTCGAGATCAAGATAAACAGGGGCGACATCATCGAGATAACGGGCGGCCCGTTCAAGAACGAGAAAGGGAAGGTGACGCGCGTGGACGAGGCGAAAGAGGAAGTGACCGTTGAGCTGCTCGAGGCGGCCATCCCGATACCGATAACGGTGCCTATAGATTCGGTCAAGATAATCGAGAGCATTGAAGCGAAGAAAGAGGAAAAGAAAGTGTGATGATAATGGGAAAGATTTCGGTCAAGGTGATGGTGCAGGGCGGCAAGGCGATACCCGGCCCGCCCCTCGGGCCCGCGCTGGCGCAGCACAAGGTCAACATCGGCCAGGTGGTCTCCCAAATAAACGACAAGACCAAGGAGTTCGCCGGCATCTCGGTTCCCGTTGAAGTGAAGATCGATACCGACACGAAGGCGTTCGAGATAATAGTCGGCAGCCCGCCAATCTCCCAGCTCATCAAGAAGGAGCTCAAGGCCGAAACGCTGGCCAAGACGGCGTGGAAGGAAGCCGCCGTCGGGGACCTCAAGATGGAGGCCGTCGTCAAGATAGCAAAGTCCAAGCTCGGCTCACTGGGCACAAAAAGCCTGAAGAACGCCGTGAAAGAGGTCGCGGGCAGCTGCGTGAGCTGCGGCGTCACAATCGACGGCAAGAACCCGAAGGAAATAATCAAGGAAATAAACTCCGGGAAATGGGACGCCGAATTCAAGTAACGGCCGTTTTTCAAGCTTAAATCCTTTTTCTGATATATAATCGGACATGGACGGGAAGCTGTTCTGGTTAATTTCGGCCGCACTGCTTGTGGCCATAGGCCTGGCATTCAAAGGCTACGACTCGATGATTGCGGCCCTCGGGCTGGTGCTTCTTGCGCTTATCACGCTCAAGTTCTCGATGGACAAGAGCGGAGGGGTCGCGAAGGACATAAGGGCCGACTTGGGCGGGCGGCTGTCCACGGTGGACGGCATGGTCCAGGACCTGACAAAGGCCTTCAAGGAACAGGCCGACATAAAGGACTTCACGCTGGGCGCGCTGGAAAAGGTGAAGGGCGAAATCAGGGTGGAAGTCAAGGACAACCTTGACAAAATGGCCGAGAAGACGATAGAGCTGGAGAACGGCGTGAACCAGATGAAAAGGACGTTCTCTGCGGCGTTCGCGAGCCTGGACGACAGGGTGCGCGCCATGGAACCGCAGACCGGCAATCTCGCGGCATCAACGGGCGACCTTGCGCCGGAAATAAAGCTGCAGGGCGCGGACGACGGATACCTCGAACTCAACCACGAGGGCAATCCGGCCGAGTGAATCTTTATATACCTTCTTATAACAGTATTCTATACTTACTGCGTAAGCAGTAGCATGGTGCGTCGATAATTATGGCCGATGAGAAAATTGTGAAGGCGGTCGCGGCCGCCAGGGAAGGCTCGAAGAAAAGGAACTTCAAGCAGAGCTTTGACATAGCCATCAATCTCAAAAACACGGACCTGAAGAAGCCTGAAAACAGGATAAAGGCCGACATATTTCTGCCCGGCATGGCGGCGTCGAAAGCCAAGATAGGTGTGTTTGCTGACGCGCTCGTGCCTCAGGCGAAAAAGCACGCGGAAGACGTCATAGTCATCAGGAAGGACGACCTCGAAGCCTACGGGAAGGACAAGAAGGCGTCCAAGGCGCTCGCAAACTCCTGCCATTCCTTCGTGGCCGAGGCGCCGCTCATGCCTCTGGTCGGAAGATGGATGGGTCAGGTCCTGGCCGTGCGGGGAAAGATGCCCAAACCCATACCGCCCACCATACCCGACCTCGCTCCAATCATCCAAAGGGCGAAATCCACGACCAGCATAGCGGTCAAGGACAGCCCGGCCATACACTGCAGGATAGGGTTCGAAGACATGGA
>Ga0315297_10000006_pt1 | contig 107977 bp, 114 predicted proteins | sample YL17G15_0_MG_FD_203628 | JGI IMG/M metagenome (GOLD analysis project Ga0315297, IMG submission 203628) | Sediment microbial communities from Yellowstone Lake, YNP, Wyoming, USA - YL17G15_0 | ecosystem: Environmental > Aquatic > Freshwater > Lake > Sediment | place: USA: Wyoming | collected...
AACTGTTCCCCGGGACCGATGCGGGCTGGTGGTTCGCCAACGGCGGTATAATATACATCTTCGCCTGGCTCATCACCTGGATAATTTTCTTCAACCTGTGATGATTATGCCCGCGAAGAAGAAGACCGTCGAGAAGGAGGAGCAGCCCAAGCCGCGCGAAACCGCAAAACAGATTGCAAAATCGGATATTAACATTACCACCGAAGAGCTCGGCGGCTGGCAGCGCTCGCATTATTCCGACGAAGTAACGGACGCGATGGACGGCAAGACCGTCGTCGTGATGGGCTGGGCGCGCGCCCTGCGCGGCGGCGCCAAGATAGTTTTCATACAGCTGGCCGACCGCGAGGGCTTCGTACAAATAACGGCCAAACAGGGCGTGGTCGCGCCCGCGCTCATGGAAAAGCTGCTCAAGCTCAACCGCGAGGATGTGATAGCCGTCAGCGGCACCGTGAAAGCCTCCAAGGAGGCGCCGAACGGTTTTGAAATAATCCCCCGTGAGATCAAGATATTGGGCCGCAGCGAGCCGCAGCTCCCGATGGAAATAATAACGAAAAAGGCGCCCGCGGAGCTCCCCACGCGGCTGGACGTGCGCTTCATAGACCTGCGCAAGCCCGAAGTGGCTGCTATCTTTTCAGTGAAGGACGCCGTCACGACGGCGATGCGCAATTATCTGGAAGGCAACGGCTTTTTGGAAATACACAGCCCCAAAATCATCGCCGAGGCGAGCGAAGGCGGCGCCGAGGTGTTCAAGGTAAAGTATTTCGACAGGGAGGCCTACCTGGCGCAGAGCCCGCAGTTCTACAAGCAGATGATGATGGCCACTGGATTTGATAGGGTATACGAGATAGCGCCCGCGTTCAGGGCCGAAAAAAGCAGGACCACGCGCCACGTAACGGAGATACTCATGCTCGACACCGAGATGGCGTTCATAAATTCCGTGGAAGACGTTTTGCAGATGTTCGAGCGGCTTATGGTGAGTGTCTGCGAGTTCGTCGCGAAGAACGAGCAGAAGCAATTGAAAATCCTTAACCGCGACATACGCATCCCGAAGCTCCCGTTCCCGCGCATACCGATGGATGAGGCCAAAAAGCTGCTGGCGGGCCGCGGCCTGAAATACGGCCCCGATGATGAGCTGGACCCCGCAGGCGAGCGCGCGCTGGGCGAGATTGTTTTGGAAAAGTACGGCCACGAGTTCGTATTTTTGACGCAGTTCCCGTGGGCGCAGGCGAAATTCTACCATATGAGGGACAAAAATAATCCGAAAGCTGCCGAGCGCGCCGACCTGCTTTACAAGGGCATGGAAATAGCCACGTTGACGCGCCGCGAGCACCGCTACGATGTTCTTATGAAGCAGGCGCAGGCGGCAAAAGTTGACGTCGGCAAGCTGAAGTTCTACCTTGATGCCTTCCGCTACGGCATGCCCCCGCACGGCGGCTGCGGCGTCGGAGTCGACCGCATCGTCCAGATGATGCTGGATTTGCCGAGCGTGCAGGAAGCCATCCTGTTCCCGCGCACGCCCGAGCGCCTTGCGCCGTAAACGTTAAATAAGATTGGCGCGCAGTATAGGGCAACTATTTGATAGGTGATGCGATGGGTTGGACCTTGAACAGGGACAAGTGCCTGAAGTGCGGCGCGTGCGTGGCGGTCTGCCCGTTCGCCGCTTTGGAACTTGAAAGTTTCCCCGAAAACGACCTGAAGAAATGCACGCTGTGCGGGACGTGCGAGAAGGTGTGCCCAGTGAGCGCGATAAAGGTCAGCAAGTGATTTTAATGGCGGAAGAATTCGATGTGATAATCGTCGGCGCGGGCCCCGCAGGCTCGTGCGCCGCAAAGAAGCTTGCCCAGCAGGAATTATCAGTCGCCGTCTACGACAGGAGGGCGGAAATGGGCTGCCCGAAGCGCTGCGGCGAAGGGCTTGACAAGAAGGTCGAGCAGTTCATCGGAACGGTTCCGTCGCGCTGCATAGCCCAGAAGATAAAGGGCGGGCGGCTGTACGCGCCAAGCGGGAAACACGTCGACTTGACCGCCGATTACGGCGGCTATGTCCTGGAGCGCCATTCCTTTGACAAGTGGCTGGCCGTGGAGGCCGCCAAGGCGGGCGCGCACGTGCAGACCAATACGTTGATACGCAAACTCATCATCGAGAACGGTTTTGTGAAGGGCGTGGCCGGAGAGTTCGTGGGCGAGCCCTTCGAGGCGCGCGCAAAGCTCGTGATATCCGCCACGGGTGCGGAATCCCCGCTCCCAAGGCAGGCGGGCCTCAAAACGGCATGTGCGTTGAACCTTGTCGATACCTGTGTCCAGTACGAGATGGCCAACATAGATCTGCGCCAGTCCGACTGGCCGGATTTCATACACGTCTGGATAGGCAACGAGATTGCGCCCAGAGGATACGCCTGGGTCTTCCCGAAAGGAAATACGACCGCGAACGTCGGACTCGGCATCGTTCCTGGCGCAGTTAATCCGAAGGTCTATCTTGACCGCTGGATAAGATCCATGCCCGACATCGCGAAGGGCTCCATTGTGGAAGTCAACGCCGGCGCCGTGCCCGTGGGCGGCATGCTCAAGGAAATGGTGGCCGACGGCTTCGTCGTCTGCGGGGAAGCCGCACATCAGGTGAACCCGATACACGGCGGCGGGATAAAGGAGGCCATAATCTCGGGCCAGCTCGCCGCGGACGTGATTGCCGATTGCCTGAAGAACGGCGATGTTTCCAAGAAGGCCCTGTCAAAATACAACGACCTGTGGTGGTCGGCGCGCGGCAACCAGATGCGTAACGTCGAAAAGCTGCGCGAAGTTTTTGAAAAAATAAGCGATAAGGACCTTAACGAGCTTATTGACATCCTGAAGCCCGAGGACATAGTGGAGTTCTCGCACGGCTCAAAACTGTCCGTGCTGGCGGGCGTCCTGGCGAAGAAGCCGCACCTCGCGCTGCTGGCAAGGCACCTGCTCTAAGACCGAAATATTTATATAGTGGTAAATCCCTTTACATATGTTGAGTAAAGTCAACAAATATTGATGTTTATGAAACCGCTAGATTTGCTGCTCGGCTCCAAGGTGCAGGTCGCGATACTGCGTATGCTCTGCCACAACCACCAGAGCGACCTCAGCGTGTCCGAGCTGTCCCGCGAGACCGGCGTGGACAAGTCCTCGGTCTCGAAGGCCGTGGTCCTGCTGGAAAAGAAAGGCGTGGTGCTGGCGGCGGAGCGTGGCCGCCTGAAGCTGTGCCGAATTAATAAAGAAAGCCGCTATTATGATATGCTGGAAAAACTTTTCACCGAGGAAAGCTTCATCGAGCACGCGGAGAGCGGTGTCTGACATGGTCACAAGGATTGACAAGCTGGAGATGCAGGGCTTCAAGTCCTTTGCCAAGAAGACGATTGTCCTCTTCCCGTCCAACCTGGCCGTCGTGTGCGGTCCCAACGGTAGTGGAAAATCGAACATCCTGGACGGCGTCTGCTTCGTTCTGGGAAGGAAGTCCGCAAAATCGCTGCGCGCGGACAAGATGATGGAGGTCGTGTTCAAGGGCACCCAGCGCCTTGCGCCCGCCGACTTCGCAAAGGTGTCCATCTACTTTGACAACCGCGACAAGACGTTCCCGTACGAGGACCCCCAGATATGTGTGGCCAGGAAAGTCAACGCGAAAGGGGTCTCCATCTACAAAATCAATAACGAAACGGTCACGCGCGAAAAGGTCATCGAGGTCTTGCGCCGGGCCAACGTCCACCCGGACGGCCACAACATAATCCTGCAAGGCGACATAACCGACATAATCGAGATGTCCTCTGTTGAGCGCCGTGAAATAATAGACGAGATATCCGGCATCTCCGAGTTCGAAGAAAAAAGGGAGAAGGCCAAGCGCGAACTGGACACCGTTGAAAAGCGGCTCAACAACTCCGCGATTGTCCTGAACGAGCGCTCCACCTTGCTGGCCCGCCTGGAGGCCGAAAAGGACGCCGCGGAACACTATGCTTTCCTTACGTCCGAGCTGGACAAGCTTCGCGCCTCCAAGGCCAAGAAAGACCTGGCGAACGCCGAAGAAGCCATGTCCACGCTTCAGAAAAAGATAGACGAGCGGGAGTCGGAAGTCGCGCTTTCGGATGCGGAGCTTGCCAAGGTAGACAGCGAATTGGGCGGGCTCGAGAAGCGGATCAGCAGGGTCCAGAACAAGCTCATGGACTACGGAAAGCATATCACGCTCATCAAGGACGTGGAAGCCATCCGTTCCGAAATCTTCCAGAAGAAGGCCAAGGCCGATTCCAACGAGTTCGAGATTGCCAGGATAAACGACTTGGTAAAGAAGCTCCAGGCACTGCGCGACCAGCAGCTGGAGGGCAACCGTGCCGTTCAGGCGATCATCAGGCTCGGAAGGACAGGCGTGTACGGAACGATAGCCTCGCTTTCTCAGGTCCCGTCGGCATACCAATCGGCGATTGATGTGTGCGCGGGCCAGCATTTGTTTGACATCGTGGCGGACACGGCGGATACCTCCGTGGAATGCGTGCGCTACCTGAAGGAAAACCGGATTGGTAGAGCAACGTTTTTGCCCCTTGACAAGATACGGGAAAGGGAAGGGGCTCACCTAAAGAAGTTCCTCGGGAGGCCCGGAGTAGTTGACATTGCCATCAACCTCATCAAGTTCAACCAGAAGTACTGGCACGCGTTCTCTCACATCTTCGGCGACACGCTCGTGGTGGAAAACATAGACATCGCCCGCAAGCTGGGCATAGGCGAAGCGCGCTTTGTGACTCTGGACGGCGACCTGATAGAACGGAGCGGCGCCATAATCGGCGGTTTCTACCGCTCCGAAAGGAGGGCGTTCGCCGAGTCGGACGATACGGAAAAGTACGAAGCTGAGAAAAAGCGCCTGACGGCCGAAATCGAAAGCCTGCACGACGAAATAAAGCAGCTGACCGCAAAACTGCACTCTTTGACCGGCGAGGAGCAGAAAGGGACGAAGGAGGTCGTGGAATTGCAGAAGGAACGGAATGACCTGGAGACGGCGCTGGACGAGATGAGAAAGAAGCGGCTCCAGTTCTACGATCACAAGTCGAACGCCGCGAACGAGGTGCAGAACCTGAAAATCAACCGTGCGCGCCTTGAAGCCGAGCTCGAGAACATCAAGATGGAGTTCCAGGAAGTCAAGAAGGACGTGGAAACGTACGATTTGGCGCCTTCAACGTTGCAAAGCAAGATACGCGACGTCATAAACAGGATCCAGGAGCTGGGCGCGATAAACCAGAAGGCCGTCGAGGAGTACAAGACGTTGAAAGTGGAGTATGACGAGCTGAAGAACCGCGTTGACGTCCTGACCGCCGAGCGCAACCGCGTCCTGGAAATAATCGCCAGCATCGAAGGCAGGCGGCGCGAGACGTTCATGCGCACGCTTGACGCGGTCACGAAGCAGTTCACGATAATCTTCAAGGAGCTGATGAAGGGCGAAGGCACGCTCCGCCTGGAAGGCGACATATTGGAAGAGGCCGGCCTGATAATCGAGGCCACCCCGGCGGGCGGAAAACTGCTCAACATAGACTCCATGTCGGGCGGAGAAAAGACCATGACCGCGCTGGCGTTCCTCTTCGCCATACAGGAAATCAAGCCCGCGCCGTTCTACATCTTGGACGAAATCGACGCAGCTCTCGACAAGCCCAACACCAAGAAGATGACGCAGTTCATTGTGGAGAACGCCAAGCGCGCCCAGTTCGTGGTCATCTCGCACAACGACACCACGATACAGGCCGCTGACTGCGTCTACGGCGTGAGCAAGGAAGACGGCGAAAGCAAGCTCGTCGGCATAAAGCTGCCCGAGTGAATCAGCCGAAAAGTTCTTTGAGAACCGGATAATCGTGCTCCAGTATCCGCTTGAAGCCCGCGTCCGTGTGCCCGTCCTTGACCTCTATGGTGGCGGGCGTGTCCTTGGTCAGGAATTCTTCCAGCAGCTCCGCGCACCCCTTGAAATTGATGTCCCCTTCGCCGATGTGCCTGCCGTCGTGCGAGAACGCATCGGGTTCGTCCCCTATGTGCAGCCATTCGACCCTTGGCGCCACTTCTTCCACAAAGCTCTTCATGGACCGCGCCGCATGCGGGATGCCCGCATATTGCCGCCTGCACCACTCGAGGTTCTCTCCGGGCTTCTCATGCGGCTTTGAAAAGTCGCATTTGAAGTATCCGACCACGCTCCATGCATGCGAATAATCGAGTGTGGTTCCGTCCAACCCCGGCCTTCCGATATAATCTTCTGGGACCAGATCGAACACGTCCAATATGCCTTCGCCGGTTTTTTTGTCAGTGTCCACCGACGTGGCAGGATTGTTCTCGACTATGAGCAGGCACTGCGTGCATGTCTTTTTTCCTATTCTTTTCGCGAGGGCCGTCTGCTTGGCGAGCATGTCCAGCAGCTCCCATCTGTATTCCGAGTCCAGTTCCCTCGCCATGGAGGGGGTGGGATACTTGTAGGAGTTGTGGTGATTGATGGTCAGTTTTTCGGCGCCCGACTCTTCAAGTACGATGTCGCAGAAGTTGTACGTGAGCGCGATGTCGTGGCCGTTCATGTCGAGCAGCGTCTTCTGCCAGGGATAATGGAACTGTATCCGTCTTATTCCGTTTCGTCTGAATTCCTTTCCTATCTCCTTGGCCATCTCGCGGCTCAGAACAGGGAAGCCGTTGAGCACGGTTTTCTTTTCTGGCAGGTCCAGCTGGATTTTATTCGCATAGTTCTGCGGCAGCGAGAAAATCTCTATGCCCAGCGGCTTCATGGCCGTTGCCACGTCGTCTACCCGCCTCGCATAGTTCTGCAGGTCAACGTTGGTGGAAAGCGAGATTTTGGACATGCGGTAAAGTTATAAAGTAATCTTTAAATCCCCGCGCGAAATTGTCGGTATTAACTTAGAAAAGGACTACTTTCCGCCCTTGCGCAAAAACTCGCGCAGGATTTCGTCCAATCCCGGCCTGCCCATTTCCTTCAGCTCATAGACCACGCGTACTGCGGGCTTGTTGATATGGATTACTTTGCGCAGGTCAACGGGCGTGCCTATTACAACGAGGTCGCAAGGCGTGTCGTTTATGGTGGCCTCAAGGTCCGTTAACTGTTGGCGACTGTAGCCTTCCGCGGGCAGTATCGCTCCTAGGTGCGGATAATCTTCAAAGACCTGCTTTATCGAGCCCTTCGCATACTCGCGCGGATTAATCGTGTACGCGCCCGACGACAAGGCTGCGACCGTTCCCGCGCCCGTGTTCATCCCGCCGTGCGTGAGCGTCGGCCCGTCCTCAACGACGAGGACGCGCTTTCCGCGAAGTTGCGCTCCGTTTTCCAGGGTAAGTTTGAGGTCAGCCTTGATGAGCATGGCCGCAGGATTGACAAGCTTCGCATTTTTCACAACCACATCTACATCTTCTGGTCGCGCTTCCCCGACCTTGTTGATAATAATTACATCGGCCATCCTGAAGTTCGCCTCGCCCGGATAGTATGAGACCTCATGGCCCGGCCGCAAGGCATCCGCCACGACGATATGCAAGTCCGGCCGCACGAACGGCAAATCATTGTTGCCACCGTCCCAAATGATAAGGTCCGCTTCCTTCTCGGCCGCGCGCAGAATCTTTTCGTAATCAACGCCCGCGTAAACTATCGTCCCCCTCTCTATGTGCGGCAGATACTCCTCCATCTCCTCAATCGTGCAGTTGGCCTTCTTCATGTCTTCAAGGCTCGTGAACCGTTGGACTGCTTGCTTAACCAGATCGCCATACGGCATCGGATGCCTTATCACTGCTATGCGCAGCCCGGGCCGCACCTTCCTCAAAATATCGATAACGGCCCTGCTCGTCGGGCTCTTTCCCGCGCCCGTCCGAACGGCGCAGACGGATATGACGAGTTTCTTCGACTTCAGCATCGTTGATGTCGTGCCCATTGTCCAGAAGTCCGCCCCTGCCGCGTTCGCAATGCTGGCTTTGTGCATGACGTCAATATGGGAGAGGTCAGAATAGGACATTACCGCAACATCGACTTTCAGTTTCTTGATTATCTCTTTCAGTTTCGATTCAGGAAGGATAGGGATTCCGTTCGGGTAGCCCTTTCCCGCAAGTTCTTTCGGATACTTGCGGCCAGATATTCCGGGTATCTGCGCCGCCGTGAACGCAACCACGTTGTAGTCCTTGTTCCCGCGGAAGAACATATTATAATTGTGGAAATCCCTTCCCGCTGCTCCGATTATCACGACCTTGCGCTTCATAGAAACCGATAGATGTTGGTTTCGGTGGGATATAATGTTTTGCTTTAAACGGCGGGCAAGCGCTCTTAATACCTGCGCTTTTAGGCATGCCAAAAGATTTAAACCTCTGCCATTTTTAGTATAAGCCATGCCCTTAACTCCGTTTCATCTTGGCCCCGCGTCTGCCTTTGGGCTGTTGTTCAATCGGTTCATTAACCTGACGGCTTTTGTTCTCGCAAGTGTGATTATAGACATTGAGCCCTTTGTTGTCCTGGTTTTTAATTTGGATTATCCTTTGCACGGATTTTTCCATTCCTTTTTAGGCGGGAGCGTTGTTGCCGTTGTTCTTTCTTTGACAATTATTGCTCTGAGCGATAAAATCCGGAAATTGACAGGTTTTTTCAGGATCAAACAGAACTTCTCAAAAAAAGCGGTATGGGCTGCTTCCTTTTCCGGCATATATCTGCATATTTTGTTTGATGCGCCGTTATACGCGGACATAATGCCTTTCTATCCCCTGGATTCCAACCCCTTTTACGGCATTTTGAGCAGGGGGGCAATGTACGATGCGTGTGCCGTATTGCTTTTGATCGGAATTTCTATGTATCTTTTTATGCTGTTCAAGGGAAAAATGAAGAAAGGCTCGGTGTAAAATTATTTTTCAGGCTATTGCTACCATCTCTCCGTCCTTATCCTTTCGCCCGCCACGCCCAGCCCCCTCAGCGTGGCGGTCATCCCGTCCGAGAACTCCGGCATGCCGCAGATGAAGTAGAGCGCGTCCGTATAGTCGGGTACGTTTTCCTTTATCAGCTCTGCAGAAATTCTGCCGATGCAGCCCTTCCAGTTGTGCTCGGGCTTTGTGCGCGTCAATGTGATTACAACCTTCGCCTTTCCCTTGTTCTGCAGCTCCTCAAGCTCCTTCCTGAACAAGATGTCCTCGGGCGTGCGGCTGCTCTGGATGATGGTAACTTTCGTATCGAGCCGCCTGTCCGCCGCATATTTGGCCATGCTCATCAGCGCGCTTATTCCGCACCCCGCAGAAAGCAGGACGATATGCTTTGCCATGCCTTCGCGGAAATAGAACTTGCCGTACGGCCCGCTGAACGTTACCGTGTCGCCCGCTTTTGCGAAGTCATTGAGATAAACCGAAACAAAGCCGCCTTCGCGCTTCTTGATGAGCAGGTCAATCGTCCCTTTTTGCGCAGGGCTGGACGCGATTGAATAGGCCCTCGTCTGCACCGAAGCTTTCCCATCGGATATCTTGAATCCTCTTTTTTCATCGATGTTCACCTTAAGCATCACGAACTGGCCCGGAAAGAACTCGAAATCGCGCGGCGCTTCGAGCCTGAACACTTTCGTGTCGTGCGTCTCGCTTCTTATCTCTATGATTTTGCTCGCCACGTCGCGCCTTATCATCCTGTAAAGTTCCTGCTCGTCGGCCATGCCAACTCTTTGAGCGTTGGATATATTAAAATACTGCCGAATCGCAATATTTCCCATGACAATCCGCGGCCAGGTCTACAAGTGCAATATCTGCGGCAACATAGTGACCGTTCTTGACGCTGGGGCTGGCACGCTTGTTTGCTGCGGCAAGCCCATGGAGCTGATGGTCGAGAAAACAAAAGACGTGGGCGCCGAGAAGCACGTTCCTATAATGGAGAGGACAAAGAACGGCGTCAAGGTGAAGGTCGGTTCAATTCCCCACCCGATGGAGGCCGCGCATTTCATAGAGTGGATTGAGATAATCGCGGACGGGTCAAGCTTCAGGAAATTCTTGCATCCGGGCGACAAGCCCGAGGCGGAATTCTGCATTTCGGCGAAACAGCTGACCGCGCGTATTTACTGCAACATCCACGGCTTGTGGAAGGGTGGTTGAGATGAAGAAGATTGTTTTTTTGCTGGCCGCTCTGGTGCTGGCCGCGGGCTGCATAACGCAGCCTCAGGCGCCGTCCGCACCTGCATCGGCCCCTGGGACCGCGTCCGTTACCATAAAGAACTACGCCTTCGACCCTGCTGAGCTGACCGTCCCCGTTGGGACGAACGTGACCTGGACCAACCTGGACAGCGTGGCGCACAGGCTGACAGGCGGGCCCCTCGCGTCAGGAACGCTCCAGTACGGCGCCTCGTACAGCTACAAGTTCGACAAGGCGGGGACCTACGAATACAATTGCGGCCTCTACAGTTACATACGCGGAAAGGTTATCGTGAAGTGAGGCCTAGAAGCTTACTCAAACATCAGCTTCGTCGCGAGCATGAACGTCACGCCCAGCAGGAACACCACGAAGATGACCGCCGACTTCCTGCCCGACTCCACTTTCTTTATCTCCGGGATAAGGTCGGTCGCCGCTATGTACAGGAACCCGCCCGCCGCGAACGGCAGGACGTATACGGCGTATTGCGCCACGTAGCCGGAAAGCAGGTAGCCCGCTATTGCGCCCGGCACTATGGTGAGCGCTGAAATGAAGTTGTAAATCAGCGCCTTCTGCTTGCTGAACCCGCCGTAAAGCAGCACACCGAAGTCGCCTATCTCCTGCGGTATCTCGTGCGATGCCACCGCTATGGTCGTCGCGATCCCGACGGGAACGCCCGCCAGAAAACTGACCGCAATGGTCATCCCGTCCAAAAAGTTGTGTATGCCGTCTCCTATGAGGTTGAGGTAGCGGAACGTGTGGTGCTCACAGTGGTCCTTGTGGCAGTGGCGCCAGTAAAGGAACCGCTCCAGTATGTAGAACAGCGAAAAGCCCGCTATCGTTATCGTAAAGGCCGTTATTGTGTCCATCTTCTCGATGGCTTCGGGAAGCAGGTGGAAGAACGCGCCCCCTATCAGTGCGCCCGCCGACAGGGCGACCAGCAGCAGCAGTATCCTGTTGAGCAGCTCCTCCTTCAGGGAAAGCGTGACTATGCCGCTCAGTGAGAACAGCGCTATGAGGAAAGCGCTGCCCAGTATCAGCTCCAGCACCATGACACCCATATTCGGGACTGCCCCTTTTATTGCTTTCTGAAAGCCTTAATAACTACGGCGGCAAAAATCGTCCAGTGGTCCTATGCTGAACGACCAGGAACTGATAAGCCTCATGATATCCGAGCCCAGCTGGGAGGACGTCATAGTCAGGATTGTTGCCGAGGAAGGGATGGACCCCTGGCAGCTTGACCTCATCAAGCTGGCCGACGTTTTCGCCGTTTATGTCTCCAAAATAGACCAGATGGACCTGCGCATACCCGCCCGCTTCGTGCTCATAGCCGCAATACTGCTGCGGATGAAGTCCGACATACTGGCCGGCGCGCCGCAGAAGCATGCGCTGATAGGCGAGCCCGGTCCCGAGAAGGACAGCGAACTGATACGCCTGCTCGCCCAGATACCGCCGCTCCAGCCGCCCGTGAAGCGCGTCCCGCTCGGGTCGGTGACAATGGAGGAGCTGATAGCGGCCCTGCGGAAGGCCTTCGAAGTGCAGGAACGCAGGAAGACCAAGAAGGAGCGGCTGCGGCAAAGGATCGCCGTCGTGCTGCCGCAGGAGAGGGAGGACATAACCGAACGCATAAGCAAGCTGCTCGACGAGATAAACCGCGCCATACTTGACGTAGAGGGTTCAACGACCTTCGCGAAGCTGGTCAAGGATTGGAACCGAAAGGACATAGTCCGCACCCTTCTCCCGATGCTCCACCTGACGCAGGAGGGGAAAATAACGCACGAGCAGCCGCAGTTATTTGAAGATATAATAGTAAGGAAAAAGAAGCAAAAGTCGGAAGGCGAGCATTGATGGAGTCAAACCCTAGGCCCGGCATAGGCGTTGGCGTGATGGTGCTCAAGAACGGCAAGCTCTTGCTGGGTTTGCGTAGCACCGACCCCGAGAAGGCCGACAGCGAGCTGCACGGCGAAGGGACCTGGACCATGCCGGGCGGGAAAATGGAGTTCGGCGAGGACCCGCACCAGACCGCCGCCCGCGAGCTTCTGGAAGAGACGGGCATGAAGCTGAGGTCCGCCAGGCTTGTGAGCGTGGCGAGCGAGAAGGTCACTGACGCGCATTTCATAACACTCGGATTCCTCTGCGACGATTTTGAAGGGGAGCCGAAGGTGATGGAGCCCGATGAAATAACCGAATGGAAATGGTTCCCAATTGAAAAGGTCCCGAAGAACCTGTTCGTGCCGAGCAGGAACGTGCTTAATAATTACCTCGCGAAAAAAATCTATTGAGTGATATCATGAGCATAAGCGAAAATGAGTTTTGCTGCCGAAGGCAGTGGGTGGATTGACGATGGCAGAAAGAAAGAACCGTAAACCCATACTGGAAGCCGCGCTGTTCATGGCCCAGAACCCCTTGCCTGCCGACAGGCTGACCCGCATGATCGATGTGGACGTCGTCCGCCTGAAGGAGCTTATTGAGGAGCTGAAGACGGACCTGCAGAACGAGAACCGCGGCATCCATCTGATTGAAAGCGACGAGGGCTACCAGCTGCGCGTGAAGCCTGAATATGTCAAATACGTCAGGACGTTGACGCCGTTCAAGGACCTTAACAGGGGATTGCTGCGCGTGCTCGCTTTGGTCGCTTACAAGCAACCGATTACGCAGTCCCAGATAGTCAAAGTTATCGGGAACCGCACGTACGAATACGTCAAGATCTTGGAGAAGAAAGGGATGATAAGGACCGTTAAGAGCGGCCGGACCAAGGCGCTGGTCGCTACGAAGGGCTTCGCCGACTACTTCGGCCTGGAGAGCCCTGAGGATGCGAAGAAACTTTTCGAGAGCCTGCCCGCCGAGCCGGAGAAAGTAGAAAGCAAAAAGGATGAGAGCGATGAGGAGCGAACTGAGCAGCCTGGACCTGAAGTTTCTGGCCAATGAGCTGCGGGCCCTGGTGGGCGGCATAATCCAGAAGGCCTGGCAGGAAGGCAGGCAGCTGCGCTTTGAGATATTTTTGCCGTCCAAAGGCACGTTCGAGCTGTTGTTCCAGCCGGGCGCAATTTTTATCACGGAATACAGGCGCCAGGCGCCCGAGTCGCCCGATGCCTTTGCCATGGCGCTGCGCAAGCACTTGTCGGGCCAGAAAATCCTGGAGATAAGGCAGCCCGGCTTCGAACGCATACTGGAGATAGTTACCGAAAAGTCCGTCCTGGTCCTTGAGACGTTTTCCAAGGGCAACGCAATGGTATGCGACCGCGAAGGCATGATACTGGCGGTCATGGAGGTCCAGCTCTGGCGCAGCCGAAAGATAGCTCCGCGCACGAAGTACCAGTACCCGCCGCAGGTGGCCAATCCCTACGCGCTGTCAATCGAGCAGTTCTACTCGCTCCTCCAGCAGTCGGACAAGGAGGTCGTACGCTTTTTGGCCGCCGACCTTTCGTTTTCAGGAATTTACGCCGAAGAGATCTGCGCCCGCGCGGGCATCGACAAAAAGACGCTGTGCAAGGCACTCTCCAGGCAGGACGTGCAGAGGCTTTACGACGCGTTCCATGGCCTGCTGGTCGGCCATTCGCCCTGCATCGTCTTTGACGGCGATACCGCGGTTGATGCGGTCCCGATAAAAATGAAAATTTACGAGGGCAAGCGCTGCGAGCCCTTCTCAAACTTCACGTCCGCGTTGGACGAATACTTCACCCACAAGGAGAACGTCGCCGTAGAGCTCGGAAAAAAAGCGGTCTTCCAGGCCGAGACAGGGAAGGTGGAAAGGATAATGGCCGAGCAAAAACTGGCCGTTGCGAACTGGAAGAAAAAGGTGAAGGAGAGCCGCAAGAAGGCCGAGGCGATTTACAACAACTTCCAGACCGTCGAAAAGATAATCAACGGCCTCAATAAGGCGAAGGAAAGCGGGATGGGCTGGGACGAGATAAAGAAGAAAGCGAAGGCCGAAAAGACGGCCGAAGCCAGGGCGATAAAGGAAATAAAAGAGAAGGAAGGGAAGGTCGTCCTCAGGCTGAAGTGAATATAAATCGTTTGCGGAGAACTATAATTATGGACATGGTCAAAGTCATCAACGGTATCCTGGCGGGCCTGCTCGTCATTTTGGTCATCAATCTGATTCAGCCGCTGTCCGCAATCACGGGCAATATAATTTTTGATTTGGACACGTCCGAGCCCCAGTGTTTTTTCCACTATTCCGGTGAATTGAACCAGATTCCGGCAGACAGGTGCTGTTATGAGATCAAAAGCCAGCTCGCCTGCACAACGCTCGGCGAGAAAGGCATAAAGTGCTATGTTTCCGCGGCTTCCGAGAAATACTATTTGATCAACCAGAAGCTGCTCCATTATTGCGCCAAAGAGGGTTACGATGTCAAAATCAGCTAGCGGGGTCCGTCTGACGCTTTTTTTGGTGCTGGCTGTCATCGTTCTGTTGTTTTTGAACGTGGAAAAAAGCGGTTCTTTTTACGTCGATGCGCCGACCAACGTCTTGTTTGACAAGTCCACCAATACCTTGGATCTTAACTCCCTGACATTGAAGCAGAAGATTGCGCAGATGATAATCACCTTCGGTGAGGAGAAAAATAAGGACCAGTTGCAAAAAATGCTCATCGGCGGGGTTTATTTCGGCGCGAAGCCGACGGAAGAGGATTTTGTCAAAGCCACCGGCGGCTTTCAGGATGGCGCGACCGTCCCTTTTTTCATTACCGTCGACATGGAAGGCTGCAAAAACCCGTTCGAGAACTTCCGGAAGTTCCCGAGCCCGAGGGAAATCGGGACAAGTGAGCAGGCGTATCAGGTCGGCCAGGAAGAAGGGAGAACGCTAAATGAAATGGGTTTTAACCTGAACTTTGCACCGGTCGTTGATCTGAACGATAACATTTGGAAGTGCAGGAACTTTCTGGGAACTCCGGAGGAGGTTTCAGAAAAAGCGAACAGCTATATCACAGGGCTGCAGGAGAGCGGGATAATATCCACCCCTAAGCATTATCCGGGTGAGACCTTGTCCGCTGGGGACCTTCACAAGTATAGCGTCTATGCATCAGTAGATGCTAACGACCTGCTGCCCTTCGAAAATGCGATAAAAAACAACGTTTCTGCGATAATGGTTTCCCATACCATCGTGAACGGTTCCTTGGACTCTGAGGCAAAACCGTCTGACGTGTCTGTGAAGCTGGTGGGCGGGCTTAGGAACGGGTTTACGGGGCTGATAGTGACCGACGAAATCAATATGCAGGGTCTGAAAAGCTATTATTCGGATGATGATGCGATGTACGTCGATTTGTTCAAGGCCGGTAACGACCTGGTGCTGAACTTCAACTCTGACCCGAGAGTTCTTGATCACATGATTGGCGTGGTCGAAAGCGCCGTGAAGAGCGGTGAGATAAGCGAAGACAGGATTGATGCCTCGGTCACCCGGATTCTTGCCGCCAAGGGCATCAGCGTTGTGAAATGAAGCGGCTGAACCGTCAATACACTATTGGCGGCATGGGTATCGCTTCGCTGATTGTCACTTCCGATATCTTGCTGAGGTCCGTGAGGCTGTTCGCCATTATCTTTGTGTCGGACACCGTGTAAAAGGTGTTGTCCATGTACAGCGAGCGCCGAACTGCGGTGTTGCCTTCATAGTAGTATTCCTCCTTCGAAGCGTTGGCAATTTTGTGCGTGACCGTGCCCTTCAGCACGAAGCCGTTCTCCAGAGTCAGGTCGAACACGTACGCCCCCTGGACGTATTTGTCCGTGTGCCAGTTGTTCACGCTCACAGGTATCGAAAGCAAACTCTTCTCCTTGCTGAACAGGAACGCCTTGTGGTCGTCCAGCGCCTCCGAATACGCCCAGTCTCCCTCCTCGCCTATCAGGTAGGTGGACATCTCCTTCGGGTTCGCGACATCCGTCACGTCGAACAGCGCGAGCTTGACCTGCCCTGTCCTGCGGCCCTGTTCGTTTGTCATCTGCCCCACGCCTATGATGTGGTCCTTATCATACGGGTGGAGGTATTCGGAGAAGCCCGGTATCTTGAGCTCGCCCAAGACTGCGGGCGCGTTCGGGTTCCTGAGGTCTATCACGAACAGCGGGTCCGTCCTTATGAAAGTCACCAGGTACGCCCGTTCTCCCATGAAGCGCGCCGAGTATATCTGCTCCTTCGGCGCGAGGTTCTCGAGCCTGCCTATCACGCTCAGGCTCGGGTCCAGCACGTAAACATGGTTCAGCGACGTCCCGCCCCAGCTGCTCCCGGTCGTGGTCGCTATCCTGAAGTTGCCGTTGTATTCGTCCATTGAAAATTGGTTTAGCACCCTCCCCGGGACTTCACCGCTCGTCCTGTATTCTATGTTCGGGCCTGAGACCGATATCTTGTGTATCACGGTCTTTTCGGATTCCTTTTCCAGCCCCGTGATTATTGCCACCATCCTGTCCTCGATGCTTTTCATGAACTTCGCGCCCTCCTCTGGACCGAGGTTCGCGGCATAATTCTGTATCGCTTTTCCGACTTCGTACATCTTTTCGTAAGCGGTGATGTTCGGGTTGTTCTGTATTCCCCTTACGGTGTTCTGCAGGTCGAGCGGAAGGCTGGGCGTGAGCGCTTCTATGAGCCTGCTGTTGCGCTCCGTCTGGGTCATGTATTTCGTGTAGACCGTGTAGATGTTGTCCTGCGAGACATACAGGTTGTGGCTGTAGCCGAGCAGGAACACCTTCTCGGTGGGCGCTTCCGCGTCGTTCTGTGTGTTCACGGCTATGATGAACTTGTACGCGAAGGAGTAGTCGTATTCGTCAAAGTACGCTATGCTGTCCGCGCTGATTTCTTTTGCCACCCCGCCTACCGACATCACCGGCAGCACAGGCCTGTCCTCGACCGTCCGTACGGATTGCTGCGCTACTGCATAAACATAGTCTCCTATCATCCTCGCGTCCTGGTATGAGCCTTCAACCGTGATGTTCCTGACCAGCACCGGGTTCGCCCGGTCGGCTATGTTATAGACGTAGACAAAAGAGCTCGGCGACGAATATCTGTAATAGCCTCCCCAATACCCGTATTCGCTCCCGAAAACTATCAGTTTGTCCTTGTTCACGAACATGTTGGAGACCGACCCGTCTACGCTTATGTTAGAAACGGCTTTCATGGTCTCCGCAGGGTACGCGTCAACGATGGAAATGCCGCCCGAAGAGACCGTGTAGATGTATTTCCCGTCCGTCTTCACGATGTCGGGCTCGTCCACGCCCGCCACTTGGATGTTTGTCGTGGAGTAGTCCGTGGCCTTGGTACCACCTGCGGTGGGCGCATTGGAAGCCGCAGGCAGTGCGGCGGTGATCGCCTCTTCCATGATGCCCAATCTATCCGTGCCGTAATAATATTGTGATTCGCTTCTTTCCTTGAGGAAGGCCGTGAGTTCGTCATAAGAGGAGAACTGCTTTATTCCGGGCTTCGGCACGGCGAGCGAAAGAACAATGAAAAGGATTGCCACGCCGAATATCAGCAGCGGTATCATGTTGCTGGACTTGGATTTTCTCATGAAATACCATTGCCTTTCTCCCGATTTAAATATCGGTCTTTTCGTTCGGTTGCCGCCGAACGATAAAAATCTATTTAAGTTATCGTTCGGCCAATACCTAACTATGGATTTGGGCAGCAAGGAAATCAAGGCGCTCGCGTCCGACACGCGCGTGATGATGCTGAAATCGTTAGGCGCACGGCGCAAGATGCCCAGCGAACTGGCGCGCGAGTTCTCCATGGCGCCTTCCACGATAGTCGAGCACCTCGCCGTTCTGGAACGTTCGGGCCTTATCAAGCGCATTGAGACCGGGCACAAATGGAAGTATTACGAGCTCACCGAGAAAGGCCGTAGCCTGGTCAGGCCGAAGTTCCCCGTGCAGTTCGTGGTAATGCTGTCGTTAGGTGTCATGATGGTCTTCGGCAGTATTGCTGGCCTGCTGTCGGTAGGAACCGTGCCCATCAAGCAGGCCGAGCTGTCCACTCCCGCTTATAGCGCCGGCGCCGAACTTGTGGACCGCTGCGTCACAGCTACTGCCCCTCTGGTGGTTCCCGCTCCCTTCAATCCTACGGATTACGTTTTGCCCGCCGTGCTCGTAATCGGGATATTGCTCATGATTTTCGCCGCGGTGAAGCTATGGTCGAAGTGGAAATAGATTTTCGGAAGACCGCGCAGGAGAACGCCGAACGCTACTTTGAGGAGGCCAAGCACGCCGCCCATAAGATAGAGGCCTCAAAGGCCGCCATTGCCGAGACCAGGAAAAAAATGAAAAATGTGAAGAAGGAGGCATCAAAGAAGGAGAAGCCCGTCAGGCCGCGGAAAAGGACGCGCGGAAAATGGTACGAGAAGTTCCATTGGATGGTCACCAGCGATGGTTTCTTGGTCGTTGGCGGCCGCGATGCAACCCAGAACGAAGTCCTTTTCAAGAAGCATCTCGCGCCTGATGACATAGTCCTGCACGCGGACATAACAGGCGCTCCCCTTACTTTTATCAAGGCCGAAGGAAAAGTAGCGACCCCGCAGGCCATCCGCGAGGCGAGCGAATTCGCCGTCGCCTACAGCACGGGCTGGAAGCGCGGACTGGCTTCCGTCGACGTCTATTGGGTGCGCGCCGAGCAGGTATCGAAAACGGCCGTATCTGGTGAATTTCTGCCTAAGGGCTCGTTCATGATACGCGGCGCCAAGAACTTCATGAAGAACACCGAGCTGAAGGTCGCGGTCGGCGTCCTGTTTGAGACCGACCAGGAAGGCAAACCTTATGCGAAGGCCGTCTGCGGTGCCGTCCAGTCCGTCAATAACCGCGCCAAATACTTTGTCACGCTCAAACCCGGCAGTTTCTCGCAGCAGCAGGCCGCGGAAGAGATCAAGAAGCGGCTGCTTCTCAAGGCCATGCCCAATGACCAGCCGCTCATAGAAGAAATCGATTTGAGCGAGTTCCAGCGACTGGTTCCGGCGGGCCACTCCAATATAATCGGCTAGCGCTCGTTCAGCTCCCGCCCCAGTCTTGTCCTGTCCTCTCCGAACCATACCTCGCGCGCTTCGCCTACCGTGAACACGGAACCTGTGATTAATACTAAGTCGTTGCCGCTGGCCATTCCGATGGCTTTGTTCACCGCTTCCCTTACATCGTCCACTATCTCGACCTTCTTTCCGAAGCCCTTTGCCATATCGGCTATCATTGATGGTTCAATTGCCCTGTCCCTTACCTTGTGTCTGGTAGCGATAATGTGGTCCGTTATTGGCAGTATTTGCTCCATCATCAGCCCTATTTTCTTGTCGTCCGAGATGCTTACCACGAGGATCAGCCGTTTGTAATCAAAAATGTCCATGACCGCTTTTCGCAGGCTTTCCATGCCGAGGACGTCCTTCGCGCAGTCTAATACCGCTATTGGATTTTTTTGCACGATTTCCATTCTACCTGGCCATCTGACCTTCTCAAGTCCCACCCTGACGGCTTCCATTGGAATATTAACCCCGTAGAACGAAAGCGCTTCCACCGCCCCGATGGCGGCCGCCGCGTTGTGCAGCTGGTGCTCGCCCAGGAGCGGCAACCTCAGCTTGGAGTAGTCGTTCAGTCCGCTGAAGCTGAACTCTTGGTGGTCAAGGTTCCCGCCCGTTCGCTCGAACTTCAAATCTTCGCCGACCCTGAGCATCCTGCAGCCTTTCTCTTTGCACTTTTCCTTGAAGATGTTGTAGACGCTGATGTTCTGCGTGGCCGTGACAAGCGGCACGCCGTCCTTGATAATCCCGGCCTTCTCCCGCGCTATCTTCTCAAGCGTGTCGCCGAGTATGTCCGTATGTTCGAGCGCGATGTTTGTGATGACCGAAACGAGTGGTCGTACGATATTGGTCGCGTCCAGCCGCCCGCCCAAGCCGACTTCAACCACCGCAAAATCCACCTTTTGCTCCGCGAACCACTTGAACGCCATGGCGGTCGTGACCTCAAAGAACGACGGTTTCTCCTCGGCCTCGATGTTCCATATCTCCTCGAAAAGCCTGACCACGTCCTTCTCGGGTATCTCCACTCCATTGACCGTTATGCGTTCGGTGAACCGCGAAAGGTGCGGCGATGTATACGTCCCGACGTTGTGGCCCGCCGCGCGCAAGATGGAGGCTATCATGGCGACCGTCGAGCCCTTCCCGTTCGAGCCCGCAACGTGTATTGTCCTGTATTTTTCCTGCGGGTCTCCCAAGCGTTTGCACGTTTCCCTTATGCGCTCCAGGCCGAGCTTCATCCCGCCGAACTTGCGCAGGTTGAATATTGTGTTGACGGTCTCGTCGTATTTCATAAAAAGGCTTGCGGGCTAACCGATTTAAACACCGTTGGTCGAAAAGATGTCCGCCGTGTTATTTAGTATCATCGCCAGCGCGACCGGTCCCACCCCGCCCGGCACGGGCGTGATTGCCGATGCCTTTTGGTTGGCCGTCCAGAAATCCACGTCGCCGACCCACTTGTCTCCGTCGCGCGTCATCCCCACATCAATCACGACTGCGCCGCTCTTTATCATTTCGCCCTTGACCAATCCGGGGCTTCCTGCCGCGCTTACGAGTATGTCCGCCTGGCTCGTGTGCCACGACAGATCAAACGTCTTGCTGTGGCATACCGTTACGGTCGCGTCCTTTTTGAGAAGTTGGTGCGCGATGGGCAGACCGTGGTACCTGCTCCTGCTTATTATCACCGCGTGCTTTCCCGCTATCACGGTCCCGCTCCTTTCAAGTATCGTTATTACGGCGTTGGCCACGGCCGACCTGCTCGGTACGAAGTAGCCGTATGCGTCCTTGCGCGGATCAACCGTTGCGATTATTTTCGCGTCCGGAATGGGCATCGGCCTGTGGACAACGATTGCGTCCGTTCCCTTGTCCGCGTTCAGCACCTTGATGTAGTCCGTTACCTCCTTTTCGCTGATATCTGCTCGGAAAATCTGCGATAACGGTTCTATCCCTATCTCCAGGCATTTCTTTTCGATGTTCTTCACGTAGAGTTCGGCATCTCCGTTCCCTACGGCTACCAACGCCAGCCGCGGCTTCCTTCCGCGCTTCTCCGCCAGCTTCTCCAGCATGCCTTTCGTCTCTTCCTCCATCTGCCTGGCTATCTCCTTGCCGTCTATTATCATCTAATCAAGCTCCGGATAGAGCGGGAACCGGTTGCACATCTCAAGGACCTGCCCCTTGGTTTTCGCGCGCAGCGCCGCGTCCTTCGGGTTGTCTATTATTTTGGTTATCCACTCCGCTATCTGTTTCATCTCCTCTTCCTTCATCCCGCGCGTGGTCAGCGCTGGCGTGCCCAGCCTGATTCCGCTCGGGTTAAATGGTGTCTTCGTGTCGTACGGTATCATGTTCTTGTTCACGGTCAGGCCCGCTTCTTCGAGGATGGTCTGCGCTTCCTTGCCGCCGATGTTCTTGCTGGTCAGGTCCACCAGCATGAGGTGGTTGTCAGTCCCGCCTGAGCACAGTCTGAAGCCGCGGTCCATCAGACCTTCGGCCAGCGCCTTGGCGTTCTTGACGATTTGGAGTTGGTATGTCTTGAATTCCGGTTTCATGGCTTCCTTGAACGCGACCGCCTTTGCCGCTATGCTATGTTCGTGCGGCCCGCCCTGCGTGCCGGGAAACACCGCCGAGTCTATGCGCTGCGCCAGCGTCTTCTCCGCATTGGGATTGAGTCTGTCATTTTCTTTGCACATTATCACGGCTCCGCGCGGTCCGCGCAGCGTCTTGTGCGTCGTCGTTGTCACGACGTCCGCATGCGGGAATGGGTTCGGGTGGATGCCTGCCGCTATCAAACCTGCTATGTGGGCTACGTCGGCCATCATGTAGGAGCCGCCCGCGTCCGCCGCCTCCCTGAATGCCTTGAAGTCAATCGTCCTTGGATAGGCGGAGTAGCCGCACAGGACGAGCTTTGGCCGTTCTTTTTCAGCGGCCCTTATGATAAGGTCGTAATCGAGCTGCTCTGTTTCCTTGTCCAAAAAGTACCAGCACATCTTGTACCACTTGCCTGAGCAGTTCACCGGGCTGCCGTGCGTCAGGTGGCCACCGTGCGATAATTCCATCGATAGTATCTTGTCCCCGATGTTAAGCAGCGCGAAATATGCTGCTATGTTCGCAGGTGCGCCGGAATGCGGCTGGACGTTCGCGTGCTCCGCTCCGAACAGCTGCTTGATTCTTTGGCGTGCAAGGTCTTCGCACACGTCTATGAACTGGTTGCCGCCGTAGTAGCGCTTGAACGGCAGGCCTTCGGAATACTTGTTGGTCAACCATGATCCTAGCGTTTCCATGACCGCGGTGGACGTGAAGTTCTCGCTGGCGATGAGTTCTATCGTGTCACGCTGCCTGCCCAGTTCGTTCTTTACGGCCTCGAATATCTCGGGGTCCGCCTCTCTTAAAAATTTCAAATCCATTCATATCACCTGCTTTTGTAATTGTCCGTTATGTGCCCGAACAGCCGCGGGTTTTGCTCCTTGGCCAGTTCTATCATCCTGCTCGCTATCTTCCTGTAGCCCCTGTCTCCTTCACCGCACGTCCGCAATTCTCCGAGAACGGTCAGTTGTCGCGGCCCCATGCAAAGCAGGTAGCGTTTCCGCGAGCCCTGCGTGGCCGCAGCGCGCGCAAGTCCGCCGTACTTGTCGTATATCCTTTCCATGAGGTTCGACGTTGCTTTCTGCGCTTCCTCGTATTCCTTGGTTATGCTGGATTGGGCCACCATGTCCGGAGTTGCCCAGCCGGCCAGCCCGCGCATGTCCTGTTGGAAGCGCAAATTCATGCGGTTCCGCTTGAAGTCCTTCCAGAGCGACCAGCTTGATTCTATTTCGTAAATGAGGTGCCGCGTCTCGAACCCCCGCACGGGGTTCCGCCTGTTCTCCCTCCCAAGCGTGGCAAGGCCGAACAGCTCCGCTTTTTCGTTTTCCGTGAAGCCTGACATCTTGTTCAGGACCGCCTCGAAGGGGACGGTGACGTGAGAATAAAGTATCTGCGCCAGCGCCTGCTCTTCGGGCGGTACGTTATAGAACAGCCGCACGTCCTCGCGCACGTGCTCGAATTTCCTGCCGAAAAGCCCTTCCGCGTATTCCCTGAGCCGCCTGTTCCGCTCAATGACGTGCGGGTCCGGCTGCAGGCCGTCGTAGAAGCTCGGGAACACCTTTGACAGTTCGTTGAGTGCGTTCGAAGTGTACTCCTTTATGAAATTGTCCTTTGATGCCAGCATCTTCCTGAAATGCTCCAGCGTGGCGCGCGTATTGCCGCCCAGCACTATCGTGGTGTAGGCCACCAGCGGTATGCACGTCCTCAACGAGTCCAGCGCGGATATCGTTGCGTTAAGTTCTGCGTTCTTTAGCCGTTCTTTGACAGCTTCCATCACGGGTTCGAAACCGTCCTCGTAAAGCGCGAAGTTCCGGGTGATGATGTCCTTTACTTCTTCCGCAAATTCCGATTTCATCAGCGTCGGTTCCCAGTAGACGCGGCTGATGTCGAATTTCTTGGAATAGCGGGTGGAGGTTTCCATCGTGGTCATGGGCCAGTAGAAGTCCTGCTGGTCTTCTGTGGCATAAAGCGGATTGTTTTCGGAGACCACCAGCACGCTCCCGCCTTCTGCGCTCGAGCCGTGTTTCATGTCGAAATACATGGCCCTGTTCCTCTCGGCGACATGCCCGATAAGGCCTGCCATCGGGTCGTCCGTTCCGCGCCTTATCGCCTCCAGCGTCTTCTCGAATGCGCCCTTGTCCTTCAGTATTTTCAGGAACCTTTCCCGCATGTCCGGGAACCTGCTTATGCCGGTATAGATGTAGTTCTGGACCGACGGGTGCATGTTCTTCAGCGCGAAGGTGGGCTTATCAGCATTAGTGAAAAAGTGTTCCAGCACAAGTTTGTCGTTGTCGTCCACAAACAACCCCGCTTACTATAGCGAAGCTAAATTATTAATAGCAGTTAGAAAGCGCCTTTTTCCTTCAGCTTTTTGAAGATTTCCTCGTGTATGTCCTCAGGAGGCCTTAACGTCCCGCCCTCGCAGCACTCTATGACTATCCAGCCTTCCCTTTTCGCTATTTCCAGATAGAGTTTGCGTACCTTTTCCTGGTATGCCCTGTCCTTTTCCAGTATGTCCTTCGCGTTACCTATAAGCGGGTTCTTGGCTTCCCTTTGAGCGAACAGCTTTTCGCTCACTTCGGGGGGCACGTTCAGGAAAACTACGGTGTCAGGTCTTGGCAGCCTTGAGTCAACGGTTTTTACCCACTCCCATATACTGAACCTTTCCGCTCCCTCAACTTCGGCGGCCTGGAATATGTTTGATGTGGTGTACCTGTCCATGATTATCGTGGTTCCGTTCTTCAGTGTCTTCCATAGCTTGTCCTTGAACTGGTAGCGGTCCATCATGAAGAACATCGAGCCTATCTCGGGCCCCACCTCTTCCTTAGTGCCGAAGTCGCCCTTCAGGTAGCGGCCCACCAGCTCCCCGAGCTTGGTCTTTTCGTACGTGGGAAAGCCCATCACTTCGAACTTCCTGCCTTCCGCCTTCAGCCTTTTCTCAAGGAGCCCGACCTGCGTCTTTTTGCCCGAGGAATCCGTGCCCTCAAGGACTATCAGCTTGCCGCGCATGATAGGATTCCGTGTCTGTGAGATATAAACTTTATTTGCCCCGTCGAACAATAACGGTCATGGAAAGCCTCTTCGTCTACGGCACGCTGCGCGACCCGCGCGTCCAGAAGAAGGCGATGGGCAGGGCCGTGAAGGGCATGCCGGGTGTTCTGGTCGGCTTCAGGAAGACGCGCGTGAAAATCGATGGTGAGTTCTATCCGATAATAAAAAGGTCGCCCGGAAGTTCCGTAAAGGGTATTGCCCTCTTGGTCACGCGCAAAGAATTGTTATTGTTGGACGATTGGGAATCCGAAAACTACGGACGGAAAAAAGTCCGCCTTAAGAGCGGCAAGTCCGCGTGGGTCTACAGGCGGCCGGAAGACTGACTACTTTATTGCGTCCGGTATCTCTTCTATAAGGTCCGTCGCCAGCGCGCCCTCTCCTTTCTTCTTTACGGCCGCAAGGCCCGCGCTTCCGTTGATGAAAGCCGCCGCGCACCCCGCTAAAAACGGTTCGGTTCCGCGCGCCAGCAGTGCGCCGCATATTCCCGCCAGCGTGTCGCCCATACCGCCCTTGGTCATCAGGTTGCTGTGGACCTTGTTCAGGGCCGTCCGTTTGCCGTCGGTTATTATATCGACCGCCCCCTTCAGCAGGACCGTGCAGCCCAGTTCCTTCGCCACGGCTTCCGCTTGTTTTGTCCTTTTCTTCACGTCCCGGCTTGGCGCTTTTCCGCTCAGCGTAAAAAATTCGTTCGAGTGCGGCGTTAGGACGGCCCGTTTCCCCTTAAGCACGGCCTTGTCCGTGGCCACGGCCCTTATGGCGTCCGCGTCTATTATCATCGGCAGATCAATTCGCCTGATAAGTTCCAGTATGGCCTTGAACGTTTCGGGTGCCCTCCACAAGCCGGGCCCGATGAGCAGCGCGCTTGCCCGCGTTTCCTCGGCCATTTTGAGTATCTGTCCAACGTGCTTCGGAGCCAGCCGTTCCCCTTTGAGCGGCTCCGTGATGAGCGTGGGCGAGTATCGGGCCGCCTTATCGGCCGCCCGTTCGGGAGCTGCCAGATAGACCAGGTCGCATCCCGTTCTTCCTGCCGCCATGCCGCAAAAGATGGGCGAGCCCGTGTGCCTTTTGCTGCCGCACACCATGAGCAGCTTGCCGTACTGCCCCTTGTGCGCCCAGATGCCGCGCTTTGGATAAATTCCTTTCAGTATTGTTTTCGTGACGTATGCCATTGCAATCCCGTGCAATGTTGCCCTTCGCACAATTTAAATAATGCGCAGCCGAATTAGCGTCATGGAAGAGCGGAAGTTTCACGTCGGCATCAAGGCGTTAATACTGAACGATAAGAACGAAGTCCTGGTTCTCAAGACCAACCCGGCGGAGTTGAAAGGCGGGACGCAGGCCCACTGGGACCTGCCCGGCGGCCGCATAAAGGAGGGCGATTCCGCCGAGGCCACGTTAAGGAAGGAGGTGGAAGAGGAGCTCGGAATAGGCGGTCCGGACCTGGAGATTATGCGCCCGTTCGATGGCGTCCTGACCGATATGGAAATACCCGTCGGAGAGGAAAGGGTCGGCCTTGTTCTTTTTGCATACTTGTGCAGGCTGCCGAGGAAGGATATCCGCCTGAGCTTCGAGCACACGGAGTTCAAATGGGCTTCCATGGAAGAGGCAAAGAAACTTCTCGCATTCAAGTTCGGAAAGGACTTCGTGGACAAGCTGGACGGGCTGAAGTGAATATTTAAGTGGGCTCGCAAGCCAATTGTTCTTAACGGGCTCGTAGTCTAGCTTGGTAGGATATGAGGTTTGGGACCTTAAGACCGGTGTTCGAATCACCGCGAGCCCACCATTTTATTTATTCCGAAGCGGCTTCTGCTTTGGCGCTTTTTCTTTCTTGCTGAGAACCTTCGGTTTCTGCGTCTCTTCCATCTTGTGCTCTACCGCCTTTTTCAGCGCGTGCAGCGGCGTCGCCGGCCTGACGTATGCGTTGATTATATTGTCCGCGCCTTCTCTCTTCACTATCTGCCATCCGCGGTAGTGCTCGGGCCAGAGCTTGTAGCCGGCTATTATCCTGTCCAGCTTTGTCTTTCCGTACACCTTGCGGTAGACCTTCCACAGGACCGCGTGCGCGAAGATGTGGTCCAGCGTGTCCCTGTGTTCGCGTTTGTATTTCAGATGTATCGGGTTGCGCATGATTATCTTGTTCTCGTTCTGCATCTCGAGCTGGTGGACCAGCTCGTGGAAGAACGTCTCGGTCGCATCGTGCATGTTCTTGCGGACCTTGATGGTCATGGGATTGTCGTAGTCGAACGGTATGTCGTGCGCCACATAGCAGCGTATCTCGGGCCATTTCCAGCTCAGGCCCGTCTCGGCTTCCATTCCCATAAGAATTTTGTTTAGCATAGGAGTTACGGTCTTCCTGAGCCTGCGTGCGAACAGCCGCCCGCCAGCATGCGCCAGCTTGGTGTGCTTCTTCTCTATGAGCGAATGTATGGCCTCGTCGTAGGTCCCGTCGTAATCTATGTAGATTTTTGGCAGCATACGCAGTATTTGTAAAGTGCTGCTTTTAAAGCATTGTAGGGAAAGTTGGTTAAGTGGGCCCGTAGTTTAGCTTGGATAGAATAGGAGCCTCCGAAGCTCTTGACCCGCGTTCAAAACATTGGGAAAATCGCGGCGGGCCCGCCAAAAAATTCAAAATTTCTTTTTCTCAAAAATCCGTTATCATTATATACAAGCTCATGCAATTAAAACACAGGAAATTTTTTGAGTGAAAGTCGTTATGGCGGAAAAAAACGGAAACGGAAAGAAAAAATTGAAAGTTCTGATGGTTTCTAACTATGCTTTGGCCGCCGATCTTGCCTGGCAGATCGCAAAGGAAGGCCATGCGGTCAAGTTCTACATCGGCGACAAGGATTCCAAGGACACGGCCGACGGTTTCGTGGACAAGGTCGACGACTGGAAGGAGAACGTCGGCTGGGCCGATTTGATAATTTTTGACGACTGCCTCGGCTTCGGAAAAGAAGCCGAGAAACTGCGCAAGGACGGGAAGTTCGTGGTCGGCGGGACTGCATATTCGGACCGCCTTGAAGACGACCGCCAGTTCGGCCAGGAGGAGATGAAGTCCGTCGGAATAACAGTTTTGCCTCACTGGGATTTCATGGGCGACCGCAACTTTGACGATGCGATAAAGTTCGTGAAAGAGAACCCCGGGCGGTATGTGCTCAAGCCATGCGGCAAGATAGCCAACGAAAAGGAGTTGCTGTTCGTGGGCGCGGAAGAGGACGGAATGGACATGCTCCAGGTGATGGAGCACTACAAGAAGAACTGGGTCAAGAAGATGAAGTTCTTCCAGCTCCAGAAGTACGCGAAGGGCGTGGAGATAGCCATAGGCGCGTTCTTCAACGGCAAGAAGTTCATAACGCCAATCAACGTCAACTTCGAGCACAAGAAGCTGTTTCCTGGAAATATCGGCCCGAGCACCGGAGAAATGGGAACAAGCATGTATTGGTGCGAGTCGAACAAGATTTTCAAGACCACGATGGAAAAAATGACGCCCAAGCTTGCAGAAACGGGCTATGTCGGTTACATAGACATCAACTGCATAGTCAACGCCACCGGCATACATCCGCTCGAGTTCACCTGCCGTTTCGGCTACCCGACCATCAGCATCCACATGGAGGGCATAGAAAGCCCCATCGGCGAGTTCCTTTATGCGATAGCGCGCGGCGAGGACTATGACTTGAAGGTCAAGCCCGGCTTCCAGGTCGGTGTTGTTGTCGCCGTCCCGCCCTTCCCGTTCGAGGACGACGTCAACACATACAAGAAGTTCTCGGAAGATGCTACGATACTTTTCAAGAAGCCAAACAAGGAAGGCGTGCACATCGCATATGTAAAGTTGGTGGACGACGACTGGCTTGTCACGGGCGGCTGCGGTTACGTGCTTGTCGTGACCGGTTCGGGCCCGACCATGATGGAGGCCCAGGCGCAGGCCTACAAGCGCGTCGAGAACATAATGATACCCAACATGTTCTTCCGTACGGACATCGGCGACCGCTGGAGCAGGGACAGCGACCTCCTGCAGACTTGGGGACTTCTGCCGTGATGAATTATGGCCAAGCAGATAACCGATGCCGAGCTGATTAAAAGGGCAAAAAAGGTAGCGAAGCGGAAGGTCATATCAAAATACTTCAATATCATCTCAGGCGAAGTTGGCTGCGCCTTGGTCACCGATAAGGGCAACGTTTACCTTGGCGTGAGCATCGAGGCCTGTTGCGGCATGGGATTTTGCGCGGAGCCCGGCGCCATAGCGGCCATGGTTACCAACCGCGAATACAGGATAAAGAGAATAGTGGCGGTTTCAAGCGGCGGTGCGGTGCTGCCTCCGTGCGGAAGATGCAGGGAGTTCATGTATGAGATAAATGAGAAGAACCTTGACGCCGACGTAATAATCGGCAAGAACAAAACGGTCAAGCTCAGGGAACTGCTACCGCATACCTGGCAAAAATGTTTTAAAGCCTCCAAATGAATATCGCTTATGCGCATAATCCTGCACGGTGACATGGATTCCTTCTATGCGGCCTGCGAGACCAGGGAAAACCCCGCTCTCAAAGGCAAGCCGCTGCTCATCTACATAGGCACGGGTCTCAAGAATGTAGGAATGGCCCGTGCCGTCGTGTCAACGGCCAGCTACGAGGCCCGCAAGTACGGCTGCCGTTCCGGGATGTCGCTGTCGCAGGCGCGCCGCAAATGTCCGAACGCAATGCTCGTCCTAGCGAACTTCGCGCTCTATGAGGCCGTTTCGGAAAAGATAATGGCGATTTTCCGCAAGCATGCCGATGCCGTGGAAGTCGGTGGCATAGATGAGGCTTACCTTGATGTGAGTTCTGCGGGAAGCTACGCCAAAGCCGAGAAGATAGCTACCGATGTCAAGACTGATATTCTGAAGCAGGAAAAACTCACCTGTTCGGTCGGCATAGGCCCGAACAAGCTCGTCGCAAAGATGGCGTCCGACTTCCAGAAGCCGGACGGCCTGACAATAGTAAAGCCCGACAAGGTGCAGGAGTTCCTTGGGCAATTCCCCGTGCGCAAGCTTTTCGGCGTCGGCCCTAAGACCGAAGCCAAGCTCAAGGAAGCGTTCAGCGTTGAAACCGTTGAGCAGCTGAGAAAAGTGTCAAAAAAGAGCCTTATTGAGATATTTGGCAATTCCTACGGCCAATACCTTTACGATTCCAGCCGCGGCATTGATGATAGCCCGCTTGAAGAGCATCCTGTTCCAAAGTCCTTCGGACGTGAGGTCACGTTCGAGAAAGACACGTCCGATAGGGCCGAGCTGGAGTCCGCCCTTGACGTCCTGTCCAAGGACGTCCATAAGATGCTCATGAACGCGGGCTTCAAGTATCGGACCGTCACGTTGGTCATCCGCTACGAGAACTTCGAGCAGCACACCGCCGCGAAAAGCCTTGAAGAGCCCACGGACGATATCAAACCCATATCAGGCATATCTAAGGAACTGCTCAAGCCTTTCCTGGAGAACCCGAAGAAAATACGCAAGATAGGTGTGAGGGTTTCTACATTTGGTGAAGCTAAACCGGCAAAGAAGCGTATTAAAACTCTCAAACAAATCTGATATTTATGAAAAAGCCAAAGCTCCTCGCGCTGATATCCGGCGGTATAGACAGCCCCGTGTCAGCGTGGAAGATGATGAAGGCGGGCCATCCTATCGAGCTCATCCACTTCCATAACTATACCCCGCAGGCGGCGGCCGTCAAGGAAAAGATGCTGGAGCTCGGCCGCGTGCTTGTCACCCATCAGAAGCCTCTCAAGCTTTGGCTCGTTCCGTTCCAGGAAGTCCAGACCGAGCTGGTCAAGGCCGTTCCAGCGGACGTCCGCATGATAGTCTATCGCAGGTTCATGCTCCGCATAGCCGGCGTTATCGCAAAGAAGGCGAAAGCAAAGGGCTTTGTGACCGGAGAAAGCCTTGCGCAGGTGGCCAGCCAGACGCTCGATAACATGTATGTGATAAACGATGCCGCCCCGCTGTTTGTCCACCGTCCGCTTGTGGGTTTCGATAAGCAGGAGATAATCAACCTGGCCAAGGCGCTCGGAACGTACGAGATCTCAATAAGGCCATACAGCGACTGCTGCACCTACATGCTGGCCGAGCATCCGCAGACGCATGCAAAACTCGAAGAAATATTGGCCATTGAGAAGCAGCTGCCCGTGAAAAAGCTCGTGGCGGCGGCCGCAAAGAAAGTAGAGGTCGTGAACTTTAAATAGCGTACAAACCAAATCAAGCAAATGGATATATCCGCAATAACTTTTGCCGCAATTATTGGATTTCTGACCGTTGTAATAGGTATTCTTGTAAAAGTGATTGGATTTCCAGATCAATTCAGATTAAATTACAAACGTAAATCTACACAAGGATTATCTACTTTATTTTATGCTCTTGCATTTGTTTCTTACGTGCTTTGGACAACACATGGAATTCTTCAAAATGATTGGGTTTTGATTATTGGTCAAGGAGTAGGAATTATAACCACTGCAATGATAGTTGCCCAAATAATCATTTATAGAAAAAACAAATAATGTGCCGGCTTTCTCTTCGTTCACGCGAACCTTTAAATTCCGCCCGTTCATTTTTATTATGCCAAAGGGAAAGGGCGAGGTTTACGACTGCATCATCATCGGCGGCGGGCCCGCGGGCTATTCTGCCGCGATTTATGCGGGCCGTGCCAACATGAAGACTCTTGTTCTCGCGGGCTACAGGTCGGGCGGCCAGCTGATGATTGCGCCTGCCGTTGAGGATTATTTGGGCTTCCCGAACGGCGTACCCGGCTCTGCGCTGGCCGACCTTTTCAGGAAGCACGCGGAAAAATACGCGACCAAGGTCCTTGATGTCGACGTTACTGAAGTTGACTTTTCAAAGCGGCCGTTCAAGCTGAAAACGGATGACGGCGAGTTCTTCGGGAAGACCGTCATAATAGCCACCGGCGCCAACGCAAGATGGCTCGGCCTGCCCTCCGAAAAGGCCTACATAGGAAAGGGCGTTAGCGCCTGCGCCATATGTGATAGCTGGTTCTTCAAGGGGAAGGACGTTGCCGTGATAGGCGGAGGAGATACGGCTTTGCGCGAAGTGATTTACCTGGCGCCCACCTGCAAGACCGTTACGGTCGTTCATCGCCGCGATGCGTTGCGCGCCCAGCCCATCCTGCAGGACCGTGCCAAGGCGCACAAGAACGTGAAGTTCGTCTGGAACGCGACCGTGGAGGAGTTCCTGGGTGACGGTACGAAACTGACGGGTCTCAAGTTAAAGGACGTAAAGACGGGAAAGATTAGCACGTTGAAGGTTGACGGCACCTTTGTTGCCATCGGTCATGCTCCAAACACACAGTTCCTTAAGGGCAAGCTGGAGCTCGACCAGAAAGATTTCGTTGTCCTGAAAAGCAATACCATGACCAGCGTGCCCGGCGTGTTCGCCGCGGGCGACGTCGCTGACTGGCAGTACATGCAGGCCATAACCTCCGCCGGCGAAGGCTGTGCTGCTGCCCTGGATGCCCACCGGTTTTTGGAAGAAAGCAAGTAATTTAAATAGGGTCCGCCATATTCTGGGCATGAGAAAGCTGTTGGTTCTGCTTGCGGTGTTCGTTCTTATAGCGGGCTGTACCGGTCAGCCGGCAGGCCAGCCTGAAACGCCCGCGCAGGAGCCCGCAAAGACGCCCACCGAGACCACTTCTCTTCCGCCCTCGGCAGGCATCACCGTGACGACCGCCCCGAGCACGGTCCTGGAAAACTCACGGTTCCCTGTTACGTGGAAGGTCTTCACCGCCGAACCCTTGGCGATAACCGAAACCGTGCTGTACTATGACAGGCTCTCGCATGCCGGCGCCGCGCCCACGGCCATGCAGCCGTCCATGCTGAAATATTCGAGCGTTTCGCCCAAGCAGAAGGGCAACACGCCCGCCACGTTCACCGACTATGTCGCACCCGGCAGTGCGGCAGGCGATTCCCCTGGCAAGATTTATTTCAGGGCATACGCTCTGGTAGGTGGTCTCAACTACTGGTCGGACGAGTATGTTGCGACAATCATGCCCAAGCCGTCCGTGACCGTGATCGAGTCCCCGTCTTCCGTCGGCAAGTCCTCGACGTTTGTTGTCAAGTGGACCGTCAAGAACGGCTACCCAGGAAAAATCGATAAGACCTATGTTTTGTCCGGAATACGGGCTGGTCAGTATGCGAGCACGTCCCTTGAGCAGACGGGCACGAGCACGGCTTCTTTCCAGGCGACCTTGACCGCACCCGCGACCGCCCCCGAGACCCTTTACTTTATCGTGACGTCCGTAGTGGACGGGCAGAGCTATAACAGCACCGAAGGCACGCTGACCGTCTATTGAACCGCACGATTATAAATGGGCGGCCGAAAATTCTATCATGCGGAACAAGGAACTGGCTGATCTGTTCTACGAGATGGCCGATGTCCTTGACGTTTTGGGCGTGGAATGGAAGCCCGCCGCCTACCGCAAGGCCGCCCGTTCCATAGAGAGCCTGCCCGAGCCCGTAGAGGATTTGTACGCAAAGGGCGGCGTGAAGGCGCTGCGCGGCATAGCCGGCGTCGGCGAGCACATAGCCGCAAAGATAGAGGAGTATCTAAAGACGGGAAATGTCCGTGAGTTCGAGCGGATAAAAAAGAGGATCCCGCCCGCCGTGACCGCCCTGATGGGCATAGAGGGCATGGGTCCCAAGCGGGCTATGCTTCTTTACAAGAAGCTGAAGATCAAAAATATCGCGGATTTGAAGAAGGCAATAGCCGCTCACAGAATCAGCAAGTTGGGCGGCTTCGGCGCGAAGTCCGAGCAGAACATCCTTGCCAACATACAGATGTTCGAGCGCGGCCACGAACGCATGCTCCTCGGCGAGGCGCTGCCGCTTTCACGCGAACTTGTTGCCCAGCTCGAGAAGCTCAAGGAAGTCAAGCAGATACAGGTCGGCGGCTCCGTGCGCCGCGGAAAAGAGACCATAGGAGATATCGATATCCTTGTTACATCAAACAGCCCTGAAAAAGTCATCGCTGTTTTCACCTCCCTTCCTGAAGTTTCCCGCGCCCTTGCCAAAGGCCCCACAAAAGCCACTGTCGTATTGAAGAACAACCGCCAGGCCGACGTGCGCGTGCTGCCCGACAGGGAGTTCGGCGCGGCCCTCCAGTACTTTACAGGCGGCATAGAGCACAACGTCGCGCTCCGCCGCATTGCCATCGAGAAAGGTTACAAATTGAGCGAGTACGGCCTGTTTGATCGAAAAACCAATGCGTTCGTGGCGGGAAAGACCGAAGAGGAAGTTTACAAAAAACTTGGCCTGCGCTACATAGAACCCGAGCTGCGCGAGAACTCGGGCGAACTGGAGGCGGCCCGCAGCGGAAAATTGCCCAATCTTGTCAAGCTCGGGGACATCAGGGGCGATTTCCAGATGCACACGAAGTGGAGCGACGGCTCCCATACCATAGAGGAAATGGCCCAAGCGGCCCGTGCGTTGGGCTACAAGTACATCTGCATCACCGACCATTCCGTATCCGAGCATGTCGCGCACGGCATGGACGAAAAGCGCTTGGAGAAATACATCGAAGCGGTGCGGCTCGTTGCCAAGAAGTTCAAGGACATAAAAATACTTGTCGGCTCTGAAGTGGACATACTGGCCGACGGCTCTCTCGATTACTCCGATGACATCCTGAAGCGCCTCGACATCGTGATAGCTGCTGTCCATTCCGGTTTCAAGCAGCCCGAGGCCGCAATGACAAAGCGCGTCCTGAAGGCGCTCGAGAACAAGCATGTGGACATTTTCGGCCATCCGACAGGCAGGATAATCAACGCCCGAAACCCCATCAATATCAACATGAGCGAAGTCATCAAGCTCGCGGCCCAGCGCGGCATTGTCCTGGAAGTCGATGCCCTGCCTGACCGCCTGGACCTCAAGGACGTCCACGTCCGCGAAGCGATTGAGCACGGCTGCAAGATTGCCATAGATACCGACGCGCACGACAAGAACCAGCTCCGCTTCATGGAATACGGCGTGTTGACCGCCCGCAGGGGCTGGGCAGAGTCAAAAGATGTTGTGAACACTTATCCCTACGAGAAGCTGAAGAAAGTGTTCAGAAAGCTGAAGTGAACATCCGTCCAAAACAGCCGTGGGTCGAAACGTTTAAATACTTAACTACTATATAGTTATAAAGATACATATGGCATCCGAGACGATAGAAAGCAAGATGGCCAGGCTCGCAGATGAATTGGAATGCTGTAGCTGGCGGACAACTGAAAAATTAATCAGTCCAACTTTCAACCGCAGTAGGTCGGAAGAGTTTTCCAAATACGATCAAAACGACCGCGTAGAACGGTTGGATTACCCCCAAACATTGATTCTCGGCAAACTGCTTTCCGAAAAGGCCTTCGGAAAGGGCAGCGGGAGCAGATACGTTCTCCCGTCGACGCAATATCTTAACAAAAACCTTCGGTATATCGCACCCGAAATCGATGGTTACGGAGGCAAGTACGTCCACTGTTCAGAGCTGTTCCACAAATCTGGACTTCTTTTATCTAACCCAGATGTTTTAGAGCAAAAGGATGGCACTTGGAAGTATGTCGGGAAATCCATACAAATAGAAACGGACACAAAGAGAAAAGTTTCCGAAGTGCTGATCCAAGCGGGCGTACTTCACGAAGACCCGCAAAGGAAAGTCTTGGGCTTTGATGACAGGAGTAATATAATTTTTAATGATTATGGTTTTGCCTCCGTCAGAGCCGCGTACGGAGTCCCCGATAGTTCCCTATTCGCATGGGCACGACCTCCTCAAGACACCCATTGTTCTATTCTCGCATTTGTGGAAATCTATGAAGGCCCCGTCAAAGTCAGAAAGACCTAAAAACGCACGGCACGGATACGGCGGGGGACGAAGAATTCAGTCAATCATCCAGCCGCCGTCCACTACTATGAGCTGGCCTGTCACGTAATCCGAAAGGTCCGATGCGAGGAACAGCGCCGCGCCCGCTACGTCGGCCGGTTGCCCCAGTCTTTTCAGCGGTATGCGTGCCAATGTGCTCTTCATTTCCGCGGGGTCGTCCCTTATGGATTTCGTCATGTCGGTCTCTATCACGCCGGGAGCGATGGCATTCACCCTGATTTTCTTGGTCGCCAGCTCCAGCGCCGCCTCCTGCGTCAGCGAGACCACGCCGCCCTTGGCCGCGCAGTAGTGCGCCAGTCCGTTGAAGCCCATTAACGCTGCGATGGAAGAGGTGTTGATTATCGCGCCGCCCTTTTTCATTGCCTTGGCGGCTTCCTGTATGCCGTAGAAAACGCCCGTCAGGTCGACGGCTATCATTTTGTTCCACGTTTCGGCCGTCATTTCCGTTATGGGCGCCTCGTCAACTATGCCCGCATTGTTGACCATTATATCGAGCTTTCCGAATTTCTTGACGGTCTCAGAGACCAGCCGTTTGACCTGAGCGGCGTCCGACACGTCCGCAGCCACGCCAATGGCCGTTCCGCCCGCTTTTTTGATGAGGTCCAGCGTCTCCTTCATCGCCTCCTCGCTGCGGCCGTTTACGACTACGCGTGCTCCTTCCTTGGCGAACCGTATGGCTATTCCCTGTCCTATTCCCCTGCTCGAGCCCGTTATAATGGCGACTTTTCCCTGTAGCATCATGACCAACACCCCATTCTATTATGGTTTCCCGCTTTAAAATAATAACTTTATATCCGTTCTCTTTCTAATGATAGCCATGAAAAAACTCGTCATTGCGCTTTTCGTTGCCGTTCTGATAGCAGGCTGCACCGCGCAGCCCGCGCCCACGGGCGCGGCCGTCATGGACGGACAGATACTGGAGTTCTACGGCGCCGAATGCCCGCACTGCATGAACATGGAACCGGTGGTCGCGCAGGTCGAGCAGGACCTGGGCTTCAACGTCACTAAATATGAAGTGTGGCACGACGATGCCAACCGCGAGATTTTCATGCAGTACGCGGACATCGTTTCACCTGCGTGCGGCGGCGGCCTGGGCGTGCCCGCCTTTGTGAACACCAAGACCCGGAAAGCGGCCTGCGGTGAAATGACCGCCGATGAGCTCAAGGCTTTCGTCACGGGCTAAAGCATTAAAAGCACTTCTGTATAATTAGAGTAGCGTGCCTCGGTGGCTCAGCTTGGCAGAGCGTCAGGTCAACTAAAAATTGGCCCGCTAATCCTTGGTAAGGAGAAGGTCGCGAGTTCGATTCTCGCCCGAGGCTCCATACTACTAACAGAATAACTCGCGTTCAAGCAATGTTGCAGCGTTAAGTTTTCTTGTTGTATATCGCTTCTTTAAACTTTTTAATGCTCATGGAAAACCTTCCGCGCAAAGTTTCAGCGGAGACCCCTTCCAGTTCTTTGTTCATCCCGACTGTTATATCATTCCACTTCTTTTCTTCCTTCTGGCGTTCCTTTTCCTGTTTTACAATGGCCATGTCCGTATCTTTCTGAATTTGATCCATCTCTTTCTGCATGGCGTAACCTTTTTGTACGTTTTCTACTAGCGCCTTTATAGCGGGGTTGTAACTGGACGTGTCTTTCAATTTATCGGCCTGTGCGGCCAACATGACGTACGTGTCCTTATTTGCGACAAGGTACCCTTTTGCCTGCGGGTTCTTGCTGATGATCTCTTTCTGCAGAATATCGAAGCTTGATAGGTTTTGCTTCTTGTAAGTCTTGGTTTCCGGCGCCATAAGAAGTATAGGCTTACTATGTTTATAAATTTCACTTCGACGATTATTTTTTATGGATGATTACAAGAAACGCCGCGAGGACGACCCCGAGGAATACGGCCATCCCGAAAGGGACGACGACCGCTTCCCGGACGGCCAGTCCTTTCCGCCCGTGGATCCGACGGAAAGAAGGAGCTTGCTGAAGGAACGGTTGAAAGGAAATTAGGCTGTTTGTTCTCACGCCGCAAAGCCAGAAGACATCACGGGCTGCTCGTCCTTCGCTTTTTGCAGCCGCGCGCGCATGAACTCGTAGCCTTCCCTGTCGCCCGTTGCATAGGAGCGTATTATCGTGTTGGCCATGAGCTCTATGTCCTCGTTGAGTTCCGGATTGTCTTTGACGGCCTTTGCGGATTTCAGGAGTTCGGCCACGCGCTTGTCGGCCTCTTCCTCGCTCATCGGGCCCTTCTCCTTGAGTTCCTTTTCGAGCTCCTCGACCTGGGGATAAAGCGTTTTTGACAGTGATGCGTCGATGCTGCTGTAGTCCTTTTCGGCCCTGCTGTAGATGAAGTGCCGCACCGACTCGCGGACCACCGGCGCGAATGTGTCGCCGTTGTAGACCGTCTTCTTGCGTTCATTCTTGGTTTTTTTGACCATGATACCGTCCTTGTTATAATCAGTAGAAAGTATACCTATTTAAATGCTACTTTAAGGTAGTGAATTAAGTGTTCTTTCCCTTATGGGCTTCTTGTTCGAGCCTTTCCTGGCGTTCGCGCGCCGTTTCCGTGCGCTCGTGCGGCGCCCACCTGCATCGCATGTACGCCCGCATGTCTCCCGTATACTTGTCGCTTATTTCCTTAGCCTTTTGCACGCCCACATAGTGCTTGGCGACCTTCAGAAGGGCCTTTTCGTTGTCGCCTGCGGTCAGGGAACTGGTCCACGCGTCTTCCCACCTGTTCGGGCTCACCATTTTCAATAGCGGGTTCTTGACCACATTGTGCACGGCTTCCGTGATGTATGTTTCAGGGCTCACCCCTTGCGGTATGGCGCTCCTTTCCATCATGGCCTCAAAGAGCCCGGTCTGCACGGCGTAGTTGCCCATCTCTTTCGTGAAGCTTTCGGGGATGCGGCCGCTGGCGCCGCCGCGGTGCAGGTATTCCTTTGCCACGGCCGTCTCGAACTTGCCGCGGGCTTCCGTCAGTTTGTCGCCGCCCACGAGCTGCCTTACGTCGCCCATGACGCGGCCGAGGTATTGCTCCCTGCTTTCCTTGGCTATCGCGGCCATCAGGAGCGCGAACAGGAATGCCGCCCCCGCCGCGAGCGCTATGAGCTCTATTGCCATGATAGAAGTTGGCGGTTAATGCTTAAAAATTATCCTTCTTCTTTCTTCTTCGGCTTTTTCCCGCCCTTCAGCTTCTCGACCTTTATCTCGAAGCCGCACTTGTCGCATTTCGTTGAGAAACGGCATCTTGCCGCCTTCGATACCGCGGCATACGGCTGCTTCTTGTACGCGGAGTGCTTGCAGTTGGGGCACGTATACTCGATGTGCAGCGTATTGTCGCCCTTTACCACCAACGCGCGGACCTTCCCGCCGTTTTCCAGAATTCTTATCGTGTGGTATTCCGCGTCTTTGGCCCTCAGCTTCTTCTCGGCGATGATTTTTGAGATTCCGTCCATCAGAAAACACCTCCGGTGTTTTCGAGCTGTTCAAAAGCTCGGCTTTTGATCATAAGAATCCTTTCTCCTGGCCTATTCATAAAGAAATTGGTAATCAAAAATCTAATTCAGCAACCATACCATGTAATTGAGGTACGTCGCGACCGTGCCCCACAGTATGTAAGGAACGAGCAGGTAGGCGGCCGTTTTGTCTATTTTGTAGAACTTCAGGATGGTGTAGAGTATTAGCAGCCAGAGCGGCACGATTGCCATGAGTCCGTATAGTGGGCTCTTCAGCCCGAAGAAAAGTATTGACCAAATCGTATTCAGCGCCAGCTGCGCGCCGAAGGGATAGAGCGTTTCCCTGGTGGCTTTCTTCTTCGCGCCCTTCTCCCATATGATCCAGGCGGATATGCCCATCAGCGTGTAGAGCGTTATCCACACCGGCCCGAACACCCAGTTCGGCGGCGTGAACGACGGTTTGTTGAGCGTGACGTACCAGCTCGCTATGTTCGGCGTGGTAAAGATTGCGCCTATCACGCCAGCTAGTTGGCAGATAACGATTGAAACGGCCAGTCGTGCGTACTTGTGCATGGAATCACTCAGAACGGCAGCGGGTTCTTTTTCAGTTCTTCTTCGGCATCCTTGAGGTCCTTGATGGTGTTTATCGTTATCCACCGCCCCTCGTGGCGGAAGGCCTTGAGCTGTATCTTTTGGAAGGTCACGTCCTCGACGGCGCCCTTGTCGGGCAGCGGTATGTCCTTGCTCAAAAGGTACCATCCCACATTGGCCCAGAACGGCATCATGGGCTTCTGCCTGAAGCCTGTCACCCTGTCCCCTTCCATGTCGACCAGCCCGAAGTTCGACCTGAAGTGCGCGACGCAGACCGCATTGCTGCCAATTTTTGCGAGCGCCCTGAGGTCTATGTCCGTGATGTCGTCGCAGTTCGCGGCGAAATACTCCTTTCCGTTGATGTGCGCCAGTGCCTGCTTCAGCGCGCCGCCCGTGCCCAGCGGCTCCTTCTCAACGGAATAGATGAGCGAGTCGCCGTATTTTTCCCTTATTTTCTCCCACTTGTACCCGCAGGCCACGATTATCCGTTCCACGCCCTGCTTTCTCATGTTGGTTATTGTGTAATCGATGATGGGCCTGCCGTTCAACGGGACCATGGGCTTGGGCAGCGTGTCCGTGAGCGGCTTAAGCCTGTCGCCCTGGCCGCCGCACAGGATTATGGCTTCCTTTATCATACCTATTCAAGCGCATGGAGCGCTTATAAATTTTGGGGAATTCATGATAAACACTATGAAAATACTTGTGACGGGCGGCACGGGCAGGATAGGCAGGTATCTGGTGGCCGCGCTGCTCGAGGCGGGCGAGAAGGTCCGCGTTCTGGCGCGCGAGCCCGGGAAAGCCAAGGAGCTCTGGGGCGATGCCGTCGAGGCCGTCCAGGGCGATGTCACGGACAGGGCGGCCGTCGCAAAGGCGGTCGAAGGCGTGGATGCCGTTTACCATCTTGCCGCGCTGGTCAGCTATGACGCGCCGCGCGAAACGCTCTTTGCGGTGAACGTGGAAGGCACCCGCAACGTCCTCGAGGCCGCCAAAGGGAAGCGCGTAATATGTCTTAGCAGCACTTCCGTCTACGGCAAAAAAGCGGCATCACCGATAACCGAGCAGACGCCGTTTTCGCCCACCGATATTTACGGCGAGAGCAAGGCGGCCGCCGACAATCTGGCCCGCCAGGCAAGCGCGATAGTCCTGCGGCCCACCGTGGTCTACGGGTTCGGCTTTTCCGAGGGCTTCTTCAAGCTGTTCGACATGGTCGTGAAAAAGAAGATGGTCATCGCCGGAAACGGGCGGAACAGGCTGCAGTGGTCGCACATCAGCGATGTTGTGGCCGCGTTGCTGCTTGCCAGAAAGAAGGGGACGCCTGGCGGGGCCTACGACATAGTCGGCGACGACGTGAAGACGCAGGAGCAGTTCTTGGGCATGGTCGCGCGCCTGCTCAACGTGCCCGCGCCGAAGACCAAAATCCCGATGGTGCTTCTGCGCACGGTCGGGACGCTCCTGGTAAAGCCCGCGTACATAGAGACCTTCGCATCCGACCGGTTCTTCGACTGCTCCAAGGCCAAGCGGGATCTGGGCTGGCAGCCGAAGGTCGGCTTTGAGGAGGGGCTCAAGGACGTTGTCGCCGAATACGGCGTGAGAAATCCTGATAGGATTTCTTAGGCGCGTGAATCGAAATTCACGCGGTATCAGAAAAGCATCCCAAGGATGAGCGCCAATATCACGAATCCCATCGCCCACTTTATCAGCTTCTGCGACTGTGCGGGCCTGTTCTGGAAAAGGTGGTATGCCGAATAAGCGAGCGCAGCGACCGCCGCGGCCGCCGGTATCAGGTAGCCGGAGCCCGCGTATTTCAGGACGTACGGCAGCGGTATCATGGTTGCCGTCAGGAAGAGGAACGCCATCGCGAGCCAGCTCGCCACGTCCATGCCCAGCGACACGGCAAGCGTGCGCGCGCCCTGCGCCTTGTCGCCCTTGTAGTCCTCGATGCCCTTTACGATTTCGCGCGCCAGGTTGCCGCAGAAGACCAGCGCGAAAAGCATTAATGCGATGTACGTGATGCCGCCGGTGAGCAGCGTGGCCAGCACGAACACGGAGCTGGTCAGCCAGCTAACGGTTATGTGCCCTATGACCGTCTTTTTGAGCTTCCACGAATACAGCACGCTCAGCGCCGAGTTGACGAACACCAGCGCCGTCATCGCCATGGGAAGGAGTATGAGCGACAGCGCAATCGACACCCCGAACAGGAATGACGCATAATTGACGGCGCCGTTCAGCGTCATTCGGCCCGACGGTATCACGCGGTAGGGCCTGTTTATCCTGTCTATCTGCCAGTCGAAATAGTCGTTGACCACCATCCCGGCCCCGCCCTGCAGGAAAACCACGATGGCGCCGACGAGCAGTTGGAGCGGAATTGGCGCCAGCGGGAACCCTGAAAGGGCCGCGCATATCACGAAGCCCAGCATGGCCATGAGGCCGTTTATCGGCCTGAGAATCTCGATGGCGGCGATCATCTTTTATCCCAACTTTATACTTTGCGCTCCTTGGATTTCGGCCTGAGCCCCTTGTACTTGCATTTTCTGCACTTGACCTTTCCGAGCTTGATGGTCTCCGCGTCCGCGCGTATCTTGGCGTTGCACCGCATGCACACCCAGACGCGCTCGTATATCCTGTTCATTGCGGCAGGTATTTTTATTTTTGGCATATCATCACTTTATCCAGTCAATCTGTTTCTTATATTTACCGCCCTCTCCCTTTAAAACCCTTTCCACAAGGCCCGCGACTTTCCTTATGGTGAGGCCCGTGGTGTCTATCTCGAACACTTTCTTGTGGTTTTCCCTGGCCTCGTACGCTATTATCCCTATGAGCTCGGCCTCCGCGTTCTCGTTCACCTTGGTGCTGTTCCAGCGCCTTTTTGTGAGCCGTTTTTTGAGCGCGCCCGGCTCGCAGCGCAGGACTATGACCGAGTCGACGAACTTGTCGGGCAGCAGGTGCGCGATATGCCCGTCTATCAGCACGTTCTTGTTCTTCCTCTCGAAGACCGCCACGAACTCCGAGACCTTCTTGATGTCGGCTATGTAGCTGTCCCTTTTCTTGTCGTAGCCGCTGTACAGCTGCTCGTTCTTTATCGCGGCGTTAAGGTCGAGGTGCGTCATGCCGAGCCTTTTGGCCACCATCTTTGCCGCCGTCGTTTTCCCGGTTCCCGGGGTGCCTGTCAATACCACTCTCATTTCATGCACCTTCATGCAACACCGAACATGCCGTTAATGAAATCCATTATCGCGTCTATTATCTGGTCGATTATGCCCTTCTCCGGCATTGTGACGCTCAGTCCGCTGGACGTCGAGGTGGAGAACCCGTCGCTTTCCGCGAACGCCTGCACGGCGATCTCGCCCTCCGCCGCTGTCAGAGTGAAACTGTAAACCACGCTTTTGCCGGCGGCCAGCAGGCCGCTCTTGGACTCCGTTCCTATCCTCACGCCGACCGTCCTGTCCTTGGTGTCGATGTTCTTGACCTCGACTGAGGCGTTGAAGGGCTCCCCGGCTTTCACGCTTTCCGGGACGGTCAGCTTGAGCTCTATCGGCCTGCTCTCGGCCACGCTCACCGACTGCAATGCCAGCTGCCCGTTCTTGTAGGCATATATTATGAAGTCTTTCGCGGGCGCGGTTATCAGGAGGTTCTCCTGCCCGTAAAGCCCGTTGCTTGTGAACAGGTATGCCCCCCTTGCGGTGGCGTTCACGGCTTCGCCCGGCTTTACGGCCGTCCTGTCCACGACCAGCGCGACCTTTTCCGCGTCCTTTTCGCGCGGGTCGATGGTGACCTCGACGTCGCCGCGCTCGCCCGCGGCCGTCACGACGGCGAGCGGGCAGCCGTATACCGTGCTTTCCTTCGCTTCGTCAGGTATCCTGAACGGCATGAAGACCGTCTTTTTGCCGCAGAAATAAAGGACCGTCTCGTTCTTGTCGGGCGACAGGAAGGGGCTGCCGTCTTCGCGCGTGCAGCCCGCATACACCGCCTTCGACATCGCGCAGCCGTCCATGGTCAGGTCCGCCTTGAGCACCGCATACCCCTCCCATACCTTGTCATCGAGCAGCGTTGCCGTCGTCTTGATGAGCGGGGACTCCGCGCTGCTCAGTATCGTTATCCGTGTATTGACGGATTCCAGTTTGATTGATATTGCCCCCTGCCCTTTGGCCGAGGCTGAGGCTTCCACGTAATAGGTCTCGGGCAGGGTCGCGAACTTCACGTGCGTGGCGTCCAGCCAGCCCGCTTCGCCCCACGTGGGGTCGACCGGATAGCACTTGCCGCCCGGCGAGCACGCTTCCACCCAGCCGTGCGCCACGAAGTTTTCCGCTATCCTGTATCCGCGGCCGTACGCATAGCCCACTATGTAGCCCGTCCTGTAGCCGATGCCGCGCAGCATGGCCATCGTCAGGGCCGAGAGCTCGTCGCACACGCCCGCCCTCTGCTTCAGCGTCGTCTTTGCCGAAAGGTTCGCGTCCGCGTAGGCGATGTCGTATCTGATGTTCTCGTTCACCCAGGCCGCCACGGCGGCCGTCTTCTCAAAGTCCCCGGTCTCGCCTTCGGTCGTGTACGTGGCAAGGTCCGTTATTTCCCTGTCCGTCGATTCTATCAGGTTCGTGGGCTGCGAGAGGATCGGCAGTGCGGGCAGTCCGGCCGCGTTCCTTCTTGAGATGCTCACCGTGCTTTTCACGCTGATTTTTGCGGTCTGGCCCGGGTTGGCTATCGTGAACTTCAGCATCCTGTTCCCGTAATCGTCCGTGACGGTCTCGTAAGGCAGGGACGCTTCCCTGGCCGACACCTTCTGGAAGGCGTCCTCCTGGGGCACCATCAGCCGCACTTCGAGGGTGCTCACGCTGCCGACGGCCGAGACGAGCACGTCCTGGTCCACCTCCACCTGCATCGTGGACACTTTCATGGCGTCCATGGCGGCAAAAGAGGGGGTGCCCAACAGCGCCAGAACCGCCAATATAATCAGCCAGCAACCTCTCATGGTTTTAAATTGATTGAGATTGTATATAAACCCTATGATGAACAACGACGCCGAAACCGATGATGTTTCTGTACCTGATTTTAATCTCTGGACCGAGAAGTACAGGCCGAAGAACCTGTCGGAAATCGTGGGCCAGTCCATAATCGTATCCCGCCTTCAGGCCTTTATCGTGAAGGGCCTGCCGCACATGCTCTTCGCGGGCCCGCCCGGCTGCGGAAAGACGACCGCAGCGTTGGCGCTAGCCCACGAACTGTACGGCAGCAACCGGCACGCCAACTTCTTGGAGCTCAACGCCTCCGACGAGCGCGGAATCGACGTGGTCCGCCACAAAATTAAGGATTTTGCCAGGACGAGGCCGATAGCGGCCGATTACAAGATAGTCTGCCTCGATGAAGCCGATTCGCTGACGAACGACGCCCAGCACGCGCTCCGCAGGACGATGGAGCGCTACAGCGAATCAACGCGCTTCATCCTGATAGCCAACTACAGCAGCAAGATACTAGAGCCCATCCAGAGCCGTTGCGCCGTCTTCCGTTTCAAGCAGCTCACGGAGCAGGATTCAATGGGGTTCCTGAAGAGGATAGTGGCCGCCGAGAAGCTTGACATCGATGAACAGGCGCTCAATGCCATACTCCACTTGTCGGAAGGCGACATGCGCCGCGCCGTAAATATCTTGCAGTCCGCAGCAACTGCGCCGAAAATAACGGAAAAGACCGTTTACGACATGGCAGCCGCCGCGCATCCGCATCTCGTCAACAACATGCTGGTACAGGCGCTCAAAGGCATGTTCCCCGCCGCGCGCGAGCTGCTCGCCCAGATGCTCCGCGACGGCATAGCGGGCGAAGACATCATAAAGGAGATAGCCAAGCAGGTCCATCTGCTGGATATCAGCGACGCGCAGAAAGTCCCGTTGATAGAGAAGGTCGGCGAGTACGAGTTCCGCATCGCCTGCGGCGGCACGCCGCAGATACAGATAGAGGCGTTCCTGGCGCAGCTCAGCGCGACGAAGTGAGGAACCTCTCCACGTCCCTCCAGCCTATGTCCGTGCGGTAGTGCAGGTTGTTTCCTTCCACGCTTATGAGCGCCATTGCCGAATAAGCATTGTGCCGCGCTTCAATGATGTTTCGTCCTTCCCCCACCACGCTGACCAGCCTTCCGCCGGCCGCGCGGAAATTTCCGTCCTTGACCTCTATGCCGGCTCCGAGCACGGTCACATTTTCCGTTTCCATGGCCTCTTCCAGGCCGTATATCCTCTTTCCCTTGACCTTTGAGTAATCGTTCGGATAGCCGCGCGATGCCCCCGCCACGCAGACCCTTGTCTTGTCGTCCTCCTCGATATGGACACTCTTCAGTTTCCCGTCCAGGCATGCCATGACGATTTCCGCGTAATCCGTTTTTACGGAAGGCAGCACGGCCTGGCATTCTGGGTCCCCCCACCTCGCATTGTACTCTACGTTCATCGGCCCTCCTTCCGTGAGCATCCCGCCCAGATAAAGCACGCCTTGGTACGGCGTTCCTTTTGACGCCATCCCGCCTATCGCCCTTGAAATCAGGGTTTCTTCTATTTGTTTTGAGATTGGGCCCGTGACCATGGCCGGGGATATCGCTCCCATCCCTCCTGTCTGGTCGCCTTCATCGAAGTTAAAGACCGTTTTGTTGTCCTGCGCGGATTTGAAGATATGATAATCCTCCCCGTCGGTTATCGCGTAACACGAGAACTCCTCCCCTATGAGCCCGTCCTCTATCAGGAAAGTCTTGCCGGCCTCGCCGAAGGACTTCATTTTCTTTATCTTCTCAACTGCGCTCTCAAAGCTTGTAGCCTTTAGCGCCCCTTTGCCCGCGCACAGGCCGGCCGCCTTTACATAGACGACCTTTTGCGGCTCCATTGTGTAGAGCCCTTTTACGTATTCGATGGCTGGTTCTTCCGCTTCGTAGTAGGCAAATCGCGGGGTTGGTATTTTCTGCCCTGCCATAAATTCGCGCGACCATCGCTTGTCCCATTCTATTCGCGCGGCCGCTTTGGTCGGGCCGAAGGCGCGGAAGCCGTTTGCGCGCATCATGTCCACCGTTCCTGCCGCCAGCGCGTCGTCCTGCGCCACATCCACTATGTCCGGTTTATGGACTTTCGCGATTTCAAGAAACGTTTCCGGCTTCTTCAGGTCGCACTTCTTTTCTATAGAAATTTTCTCGGATTTGAACGGCATGAAGTCGTTCCCGGGCGCCACCACGATGCGCTCCACCCTCGGGCTCCTTCCGTAGGCCTTGGCGATTGTATCCTCCCGTGCCCCGCTGCCGATTATCATGACGGTAAGGCCTTCAGCCATGCCACACTATGCGCAGAAAAAGCATAAATAGAAGTTCGCACGGCCTACCGTCTTCCGCGCCCCCTGAAGCCGCCCTGGCCCGGTCTGCCCCCGCGTCTTGGTCCGCCGCGTCCGCGGCCCCTGAAGCCGGGTCCGCCCGTCCTCTTTGTCCATTTCGGTATTATCGCTTGGCGGCTCTTGAGCTGCTCGGTCATTTCCGTAGCCTTTTCGCCCGTCATAGCGCCCTTGAACGTGTGCTTTATCATGTGGACTTTCGCGTAGTGCTCTATCACGGAAAGTTCGTTCATTTCCTCTGGTGAGGCTATGTTTATCGCTCGTCCGTGCGCGCCCGCTCGTCCTGTCCGTCCGACGCGGTGTATGAACGTTTCAACGTCCTTCGGTAAATCAAAGTTGAAAACGTGCGAAACGGCTGGTATATCGAGCCCGCGTGCGGCAACATCGGTCGCGATAAGGTACGGCACTTTCTTGCTCCTGAAATCACTGAGCACCCTTTCTCGCTGCGCCTGCGACAGGTCGCCGTGTATGGCCGCCACGTTGTAGAATCTTCCGAGTATCCGCTCAAGCCTGTCCGCGCTCCTTTTCATTTCCACGAATATTATGCACGCGCTCGGCTTCTCCTTGTCAATCACGTGCTTCAGGCATTCCACTTTGTCCCTGTCCAGCGCTATCCACGCCTCCTGGTCGACTGATGTGACGGTCGGCGTTTCCTTGTGGAGCTCCACGCTTATCGGGTCGTGCATGTAGCGATGAACGACGTGCCTTATTTCGTCGGGCATGGTCGCCGAAAAGAGCAAAGTTTGGCGTCCGCACGGCGTGAACTTGAGTATGTAATCGATATCGTCTATGAAACCCATGTCCAGCATCCTGTCCGCTTCGTCCAGCACCACGATGCTGATTCCCTTCAGATCAATATTGCGGCGCTCCATGTGGTCCATCAAACGGCCCGGCGTGGCAAAAACAACTTCAACACCCGAATGCAACGCCCGCGTCTGCGTATCCATTGATTTTCCGCCGTAAACGGAAATCGACCGCAGCCCCGTGTGGACGGCAATTCGCTTGAAAACTTCCTCGTTCTGCATCGTGAGCTCGCGCGTCGGAGCAATGATCAGCGCCTGCACGCCCTTCCCTTTCTGCACCCTTTCCATGACGGGTATGAGAAATGCTATTGTCTTGCCGGAACCAGACTGCGCCTTCCCGATGACGTCCTTCCCTTCAAGCGCCAGCGGAGTGGCCTTTTCCTGTATTGCGAACGACTCTGAGTAGCCCGCCTCGTGCAGGCCTTCCAGCACCTCTTTCTTTATCTTGAGCTCTGCGAACTTCACGAACATCACTTCTGCTTGACATAAGGTAGAAAACAGTTTATAAAGGGCGTTAACTAAGCACCGAAAATCTCGCCCACGACATCGTAGTTTACTCTGCGTATGATTTCGATTCCCTTTCGTATCCTTTCCGTCTCTTTGTTTAACATAGAATCGGTTTCAGACGTTTGTTTTTTCAAATCTTCTATTACTTCTCCCAGTACTTCCTTGCTCTCTTCCTTGGAAGCGGCGCCGCTCCGCACTACGCATCGGGCCGTGCCCTTGATAGCATCGGATAAAACACGGGTGATATCCAATTCCGATAGCATTCCGCCGAATTTCATCTGCTCCACGGCCTTTTTCTCAAGCAGCGCCGCGTAATCGTCCCGCGTGTAAAGTGACGTTATCAGTTCTTTGTAGTAACCGTTCTGTTTGTAAATCTCCTTGACGTCCGTGCCGTGTTTTTTGCTCAGGCCGATTGCCTGCGGAGTTGATTTTTTTATGTTGCGGACGGTGGAAGTTTTATCTTTTGCCACTTCTTTGGCGAACTTGCCGATTACTTTTGTCAGGGATGACTGAAAGTTGCTTTTGAAACACTGGGTTATGATTGCCTCCTCCTCGTCTTCGGGTTCCTCGTATTCAAATTTTTCCACGAACAATTCTTCCACTGCGACGTCCATGAACTTTCTGAAGCAATCGGCCGTCCTTTTGGCATATTCTTTGGCGTTTATTTTGCCGATGACGTAGTCGGTGTCCAGTTCAAAAGCATCAGAATTTATGTCATGCGTTTTATCCAACAGTAACCGTTTCACATCATCGGGAGGGGTATTTGTGTAGAGCTTCCATTCCTTTTCAAGTTCCCTGATTCTTTCCTGATAGGCGCCTTCGCGCAGTTTATAGCCTTTTATGGCTTCTTGTACCGTTTTTCTAGGCACGCCCTTCAGCGGGTTCTTCATGCCCAGAATATCGTGGAAAAAGCATAAATACGGCTTTGGCCGCGTTCAGATTTTCATCCTTCCGAACGACCACGTGCCCGCCGCAATCATCACTGTCGCGAAGACTACAAGCACGATAAGGTCCGTGAACAGCCCTATGGAGCCCATTCCGGTCATGAGCTGCCTCATTGCGTCCACGCCGTACGTAACGGGATTGAGCCTTGTGAAGATGAGCAGCCAGCTCGGCAGGTTGTCAAGCGGGAACAGCGCGCCCGACAAAAAGAACAGCGGGAAGTTCAGGAAGCTCATTATCAGGCTGAAGCCCTCGGGCGAGTCCATAAGGCTTCCGATTATCAGCCCTATGCTGACCAGTCCGGTCACCATCAGGAAAAGGAAAACGTACGCTAGCAGGAGATTGAAGGAGAACGGTATCCCAAAGATTGGCGCGAGCACCATCAGTATGGTTGCTTGTATGATGGCGTCCGTCACTCCGCCCAGCACTTTACCGAAGAATATTGTGGTCCTGCTCACGGGCGAAACAAGAACCTCCTTTAGGAAGTCAAGCCGCTTGTCCATCACGACGTACGCACCGTAAAAAATTGACGTGAAGAGCACGGTCATGGTGATTATTCCCGGGAACAGGAACGTCTGGTAATTGAAGTTGGCGCCCGCTCCTGAAAACGCCGAGCCCATGCCCGTGCCGAAAAGGAACAGCCAAAGCAACGGGCTTACTATCGAGCCAGCCAGTCTGGATTTTTCCCTGAAGTATATCCGTATTTCCCTTTCCCATACCGCGTAAAGTCCGCTAAGTTCACTCATTTCAATCACTTGGAGTTATCGCCTGTTCCTGGCCGCAGCCATCCTTTCGAAGAACCCGCCCTCAGGCGAATCTTCAGTGAATTCCCTGCCCGCATAGTGCAAAAATACGTCGTTCAAGGTCGGCGAGTGCAGTTCGACCGATTCGACGTCGCCCGCCAGTTTCAGTATCTCCTGCAAATGTTTGTTCGGCTCCTTGACCGTCAGGAACACCGTGCTGTCCGCTATTTTCGCGCTCTCAACGTATTTCAGCTTCCTGAACGGCTCGATGCTCGGCTGCTTCATTTTCAGGCTTATTACGCTTCCGCCCAGCCCCTGCTTGAGCTTCTTCGGCTCGTCCATCACGACTATTTTCCCTTTGTCTATTATCGCGACGCGGCCGCACAGCCTGTCCGCCTCGTCCATGTAGTGCGTGGTAAGTATGATCGTTATTTTCTTCTCCTTGACCAGTCGCTCGATGTAGTGCCACATGTGCTCGCGCGTCTGCGGGTCAAGACCCAGCGTCGGTTCGTCCAGGAAAAGTATTTTCGGCGTGTGCATGAGCCCGCGCGCTATCTCAAGGCGCCGTCTCATCCCGCCAGAGTATTTCTTGACTATCTCGTCCTTCCTGTCGTACAAATCGACCAGCCGCAGCGACTCCTCTATTCGTTTCTGCACTTCGTTGCCCGGCACGCCGTAAAGCAGCGCATGCAGCTTTAGGTTCTCATAGCCCGTGAGCAAATCGTCCGATGACGGCTCCTGGAAAACTATGCCTATTGACTTGCGCACGTTCGCTGGCTGCTTTATGATGTCGTAACCATTTACGGTTGCCGTGCCCGAGCTCGGCTTCTGCAGCGTGGCGAGCATCGATATTGTAGTTGTCTTGCCCGCACCGTTCGGGCCCAGCAGGCCGAAGACCTCGCCTTCCTTTATCTCAAAAGAAATGTTGTCGACCGCCGTAATTTCCTTTTTTTGGTCCTTGAATATTTTGGTCAGGTTCTTGACCTCTATGACCGGCATGGCTGTTAGAATGGACAAAACAGTTTATAAAGGCAAAGGGAATCAGCGCTTCAAAAACGCGGCTGTCCCTATCGCGCCCGCAAGGCAGACGGCCGCTGCGAACCAGAACGGAGCTGCGTAGCCGCCGAAGGCCGCGATGATGCCGCCGATTGCTGAGGCGCTCATGGTGCCGATTTCCAGCACTATCAGCGTGAGGCCGCTCCCGACCCCGCGCTCTTCCTTTTTCAGGCTGGATATCATCAGCGTGTCCAGTATGGGTTGGGTGAACGCCGTCGTGACGCCCAGGACCGCGCCCATCGCCAGCGCCGCTGTGAAGCTGCCGCTGAGCACGAACACGGCCATTCCGGTGCCGGATGCGAGGAAGCCGAGAATGAGCAGCGCTTTCCTGCTGTATTTGTCGGCAAGCGCGCCCGCCGTGAAGGCGCCTGCCGAATAGGCCAGCGCGTTCACGAAGAACAGCATGCCAATCTGGAAGATGTCGAATTCCCTGAACATCAGCGGGGCGAACACCCACATCACGGACCAGAAGAAATACGTGGCTGCGTAGGCGATGAAAAGCCAGCGCACCGTTCCCGTCGAGTTTTTAAGGAAATTTATTCCCGCCGAGAGCGCGGACCTCCCGATGTGGTCAAAGGACTTCCGTATGGAATTCCTGTCTTCCGATTTCGGCGTCACCGCAAAAAAGGCCGGGACCGTGGCTGCCATCAGCAGGCCGGCCGCGAGGAATGCCAGCCTCATGTCCGACAGCGCGACAAACCCGCCTACGAGGGGGCCCACCGCCCAACCGATGCCCCAGCTCATGCTGTAGAGCCCGAACGCCTTGCCGCGCGAATGGTCCGTGCTGAAATCTGCGACAAAAACGCGCGCGGCCGCCCACATGATTGCCGAACCCACGCCGGCCAGCGTGGCCGCCGCGATGTAGAGCGGGATGTCATAAGCCAGCCAGAAAAGGAAAAAGGACGCGGACTCAAGTGCCACGCCGAGCGCGATGGTGTGCCTCGTGCCCGCCCTGCCCACGAGCACGCCCGCCGGCTCGCACATGAGCATGTACGCGACCGAGTTCAGCGCGATGAGCATGCCCAGCGCGGCCGGGTTCGCCGTGAACAGTTCCGTGAACCTTGAAAAGACGGGTTCATCCATTGCCGACGCTATGCTGAAAACGAGCAATATTGTGGTGAACGTGACCAGTGTCGGGCTCAGCCCGAACAGGTGCCTGTGCAGGAAGTGCATTCCCAATATTCCGCAGAACGCGTATTAAAATTCACTCGTACTCGCGCCACCGGCTGCGACGGTGAAGGGAAGACGGCATAATGTATCTATGTGTTCTGCTTGCATATGGAACAAACGCCCGAATAGTCGTTCTTCGAATGTCGTCCCATATCAGGGGTCTGTGCTGAGCTAAAGATATCCCGCGTATGCGCATACTCCGCATGCTTGGAAAAAAGCGAACCTGCTTGTTCGGGGCTGTCGGCTTCTATAGTTACTTCTCCGAGGAGGCCCCCCACCTCATAAGTGATTTTAAATAATCTGTGCATTTTGCTCGTCAGATAGTTGTAAGGAAAAGGATTTAAATCCTACTCGTATTCTCTCCAAGTGTGCCCGCATTTCGTGCACTTCATGAACCGCGTGGGCGGCTCGTCCGCCGAGCGCGTTTGCTGCATCCACCAGAAGGCTTCCTTGTTCTCGCACTCGGGGCATATCGCCTGCGTGCGGGGCAGCGCCTCGAAGGACTTCTTCTGCTCAATCACGACTATTCCCGCCGCGGGCCCTTCCTGCGGCTTGGTCAGCTTGCTCGTTATCTCAAAGTCGGATTTCTTGGCCTTGCCGGTCTTCCTGTGCCCGCAGATGCGGCAGATGAGAACCGTATGTCCGTTCACGTTCTTGGGCACGTAGAGCCCGCCGTCCTTGTCGTGGAACTCCATAATTGTCAGCCAATAATGTCAATGCCCCTAATATAAAGCTTCCGCTAAGATGCGGAATAAAAAGAAAACTAGCTAAATGAACGTTAGTTTCGGCGCCGCACCAAAGATTCTCAGACCTTGTACGCCTTTACGAGGGTCCTCATCTTGGAGACCGTTGCCGCGCCTTCGTTGACCGTCTGGGTCAGCTTGGCTATCGCCGCCAACTTCTCCCTGTCGAACTTCGTGTTCACGTCCTTGAACGCGACCCTCTGTATGGCTCCGGCCTTGTAGTCGGTAAGGTTCTTTTTCTGCTCTATGAGCAGCATCTCCAGGTGGTCCTGCAGCTCCCTTATCTTGCTACCTTGGTTTATGAGCTCCCTGGTCAACGCCTCCGCTTCTGGTATTTCTATTTTTTTCACGAATGCCATAACCTTACCTCTTTTTGTGGTGTTTCGCCTTTTTTCGCGCCGTCTTGTGCTTCACATGCTTCTTGTGTTTCTTTTTCTTGGGCTTGTTGGCCGGCATTCCGGGCAGGCTTATTTCCTGCGCCTTTACCAGCATTTTCAGTGCGTGTATCTGCTCAAGGCCGTCGTTGACTGCGTCGTTTATCGCCTTTCGGGCGACCGATTCGTCGGCCCTGAACTTCGCATCGTCGACCTTGAAGGTTTCCTTTGCAACCCGGCCTCCCCTGAATTCCTTCTTGTTGGCTTCGGATTGGTTCAGGACGTCTTCAAGCTCCTTCTCTTGTTCCTGCACTTTGTTTACGGCTTCAACCAGCCTCTGGCACAAGACTTCCAGCGTCGATTGGTCCAGTTTTTTCACTTTTATCAGTGCCATGCTCTAAATATCGGAAAGCCCGCTTATAAAGTTTTAGAGAACGTTTTGCAAGCCTTAGACCGCCGTCCGCAGACGGCATTGTCGCAAGCTCGGACTGTCAGACTAGCCCGAGCAGTTCGTACGCGCCCACCTTGACCCACCCGAGGTACGGTATCCGCAGTATGGCCTTGCCGTGTATGTTGCTCAGCCTTGTCGTCCACGGGTCTGCGGCCGAATTGTGGTCCCCCTTGGTCGTCACGCCGCTGTCGACGATGTTCACCACGCGGTGGATTATCGGGTACTTGTAGATCGGCGAGTCGTAGATCACTATGTCGCCCAGCTTTATTTCCTGCCCGCCCTGCACGACCACCAGGTCGCCCTTCTCGAGGGATGGCAGCATGCTCTCCGAAAAGACCGCCACCACGGGCGTGTCCGTGACCAGGATGGGCTTGAGCGCCTCGTTGACGGCCAGCGCTATCAGGAAGCCCAGGATTATGTAGACGACCGTTCCGAACCGCCCCTGCGTCAGTTCTTCCCATCTCTCGTTGATGGTTTTCTTCGGGGGCCCGGAGTACACTGTGACCTGCTGCCTGGAGGCCGGGGCCGCGCGCTTTGCCGGGCGGGCCGCCCTCTTTGCCGGCGCGGCTTTCGGCGCCGCCGGCTTGGGTGCGGCGGGTTTCGGCTTTTCCTCCTTCTTTTTGACGAGCGCTTTTTCCGTTTCCTTGAGGTAATCCGGAAGTTCATCGGCCATAGCAAAACTTCCGTTCCTTATTTAATAAAGGTTCTACGCCCTGCCCACGCTCTCTCCGAGTACGACGCCGCTTGCGATGAGGTGCGCGGTCCTGAGCGGCTCGGGCATGTTCGCGTGGCGGCAACTGACCCGTATTATTTCGGCCGCGTCCTTCTCGGATATTCCCGCCGCCTGGAAGGCCAGCCTGTTTTCGCCGACTTTGGACCAGAAGACCTCCCCCGCGGCCTTGACGCATTCGGTCCTTTCGCGGGAGTGCGGCAGCCTGCCTATCGCGTTCAGGAACTCGTCAAAGTTCGGCTTCTTCCTTAGGACGACGATGACGGGCAGCCTTGTTTCCGCATGTATTTTTTGGATGTTGACCGTATTGAATCCTGCAAAGGTTATGCCGTCGAGAAGTATTACTCGCACGTCCTTGAACTTCATCTTCTGCGCGGCTTCTATGATTTCATGTTCCGCGTCCGTTCCGTCGACCGTTATGTCGCGTTTCAGCATGCCGTCCATGAAGGAGCCGCCCCGGAAAATCACGCCTATGAGCACGGTCTTGTGCCCGCCCTTCTGGAACGGCCCGTCGTCAAAAGCGAGTATGCGTGTTTCTTCCTTTACTTTCTTGAACGGCATAAGAATTATTCAGTTCCGGCTTTTAAGCTGTTTACTCTTTTAAGGCGCGCTTGAATTCGGCCTTGAACTCGTCGCACTGCTCCTCCACCGCCTTGGCCGATTTCTCCAGTATCTTTCGCGGGTTCGTGCCCATCACGAGGATCTTGGGCTCGACCATGAAAGGATGCTCCCTTACCGCCGCGGCTTCGCCGCCTTCCTTCCAGGCCTGCTTGGCTATGAGCTGGGTGAGGGTGGAGCTTTCGCCCTTGACTTCGACCTTCAGCTTGTCCTTGCTTTCTTCGGCTACAGAAACGTGCATGTAAATCACATTCCAGAGCATATTATTTAAAGCTTTCATCAAGCTCGTCGGGATTGAGTATCGGTCCCTTGAACTCGCCCCTGTTCTCGATGGCGATCCGCGGGCACGCCGTGCAGACCCACGCGTCCGCCTTTATTCCCATCAGCTTTTCCGGCCTTATCTCGTCAAGGGCCAATATGAAAGCGTTTTTCCCGTTGGCTGACAGCTTCCGTTTGACCGCATTCGCCAAGTCAATATTTGATTGGCCGAGTTTTGTTGATACCAGTATTCCAAAGGTCCTGGCGTCTTTCGCCAATGCAACGGCAACGGTGCGCTGTTTCCTGAACAGCGAATCGTCAACCTTTGCGATGGTGCCTTTCTCGAAGTCCAGCGAAAAGATCGGTTTGTCGCCCTTGAGCGAGAGCCCCAGCGGATGGAACTTGCCGCAGCCGAGGAACAGGAACGCGTCAACGTCTTTTTCTATTCTCTTGGCCGCGCTCACGTCGCAGCCGAGTATTTGGCCCGGATAAAGTTTCTTTGTGCTCTTGACTTCCCCGATCAGCGCCTTGTGCCCGTTCTTGTCAAGGAACTCCTTTGCCGGCTTCATCGCGTCAAGGAACTGCAGGCTGCTTACAAGCCCGATTTTTCTGAAGCCCTCCAGCGCTGTACGGTTCTTTTCAAGTATCGAAGCGACGTCGACGTTCACGTTCTCCCTGTGCTCCGCGTATTTGACAGGAAAGTCCGTTTCAACGAAGCGCGTGTGCCCGTAATGCACGATTTTCTGGCAGCCGAGCCGTTTTGCCTCGTCAACCTTTATGTCGCACGCGCCGTAGCAGGGCTCGCCGGAAATCATCACTTCGTTGCCTTCCTTCTCCAGTCTTGCCGCCAGCTCCGTTGCTTTTGTCTTGAGACCTTCGGGCACTTGGAGCAAAATTCTTGCCATGAACGTTGAGAAGCCGTTTAATCCTTTTAAACCTTATTTCAGCCCTCGGAAGACCGAAAGGTAACCGAACGCCTGCAGCGACTGCACCATGCCCCAGATGAGCGGTATGGCTATCAGTATGGCCACCACGACGGCCAGGACGGCGAGCCCGCGCTTCACGCCCTCGAACTTGAATCCCAGGAGGGCGCCCGCGGCCAGCCCGCCGAAGTGCGAAACGTATGCGACGTCGGTCGCGGCGCCCGTTCCCAGCACGGCCAGGAACGCTATCACGTTGTAGACCGTATAGACGACCGCCACCACTATCATCGGCAGCGGTATCAGGTACGGGTAGGTTATGATTTCGAACGGCTTCACCAGCACGGCCGCCGCCATCATCCCGAATATCGCCGCGCTCGCCCCCACGGTTGGGATGGCGGCGGGCATTATTCCAAAAATGCTTGCCAGTATTATCGCGCCCTCGCCGGCCAGCCCCGAGGCCAAGAAGATGAGCAGCCATTTTTTCCGCTCCAGCCCCTCCTCCACTGCGCGGCCGAAGAAGAACAGCGCTATCATGTTCAGCACCAGATGATCGGGCGTGGCGTGGACGAACAGCGATGTGAGCGGCGTCCACCATTTTCCTTCGAGCAGCCCCGCGAGCGAGAAGCCGTATTGGTTGAACATCCCCTTCGTCCAGTCCTTGCCGTAGGCGGTGCTGCCGTATATCTCCGCCAGGAAAATCAGCATGCACAGCGCGATGACCGCGTACGTGAGCGTCGGTTTCCCCTCAGGTTTCTTCGGCTCCGCGTATTTCGGCGCATTGAACTTGAACATCACGCCCGACCCTCAAGGCTTGCTAACCAGCCGCGCACCTTTTCTATGGCGTCTATATTAACGGACAGCGAGTCGATGCCTGCGCCTGCGAGGAAGCGCACCGCGTCCTCCCTGTTGCTCGGGAGCTCGCCGCATATGCTCGTCGTCACTCCGTACTGCTTGCACGCGCTTATCACGTGCTTGAACTGGAACTGCATGGACGGGTGCATCTCGTCGAACAGCCTGATCAGCCGTTCGTTGTTCCGGTCGAGTCCGAGCGTGAGCTGCGTGAGGTCATTAGAGCCGAAGCTGATGAAGTCTATACCTTCCTTGCAGAACTCCTCCGCGTTCAAGGCGGCCGCCGGCGTTTCCACCATTATCCCGAACTTGCACGTGTCAGGCAGTCCGAACTCCTTTGCAAGCTCGCGCGCCTTGCGCAGCTCGTCGACGTTTATTATGAACGGCAGCATTATCGCGACGTTGGTGTGTCCGCGTTCATGGAGCTGCTTGAACGCCTCTATCTGCGCCCTGAAAAGTTCCGGCTCGTCAAGGTCGCGCCGTATGCCGTGCCACCCCAGCATCGGGTTGTCCTCGTGCGGCTCCTTGTCCCCGCCTTTCAGGTTCCTGAACTCGTCCGTGCGCGCGTCGAGTGTGCGCACCCAGACGGGCTTGCCTGCGAACGCTTCTGCTATCTGGCCCACGCCCTCGACTATTATTCGTGTCAGCTCCTGCGGCCTTCCGCTCCTTATGTATTCTATGGGATGAATTCCGGCTTCTGTGAGCATGTGTTCCAGCCTGACCAGCCCGACACCGTCCGCGTGCTTGGCTCGTTCGGCCATGTGCGGGAACGCGAGATTGCACTTTACTTGGACGGCGGTCCTGACCGCTCCTCCGCCCGCGGCAGGAGCGGCAGCTGCGTGGTCCAAGATGCCCGCATAAACTATTCCCTTCGTCGCATCGACCGTTACTTCCGTTCCGTCTTTCAGGACCTGCGTCGCGCGTTCCGTGCCCACTATGCACGGTATCCCCAGCTCGCGGCTTACTATACTCGCATGGCACGTCGAGCCCCCCTTATCGGTAACGATTGCTGCGGACTTCTCCATCGCAGGCACCATGTCAGGGGTCGTCATTTCCGTGACCAGCACGTCCCCTTTGCTGACCTTGCCCAGTTCGGATAAGTCGCGGATTAATTTCACGGGTCCTGCCCCCACGCCCGGCGAGACACCCGAGCCCTTGATGAGGATTTCCCCGCCCGTTATCTCGCGGCCCTCCTTTTTCTCGAGCACCGTGACGGCCCGTGTCTGCAAAATGTATATCCTGCCTTTCTCCACCGCCCACTCGATGTCCTGCGGCTGGCCCTTGTAGTACTTCTCTATGTTCTTGGAGTACGCCGAAACGGTCACTATTTCGGTATCGGTGAGCACCTGCCGCTCCACGTCCTCCGCCTTAACGTTGAGCTCTTCGTTGAGGCCCGTCTTCAGGTTGCGTATCCTCATCGTCACCTTCTTCCCTATTTTCTTGCCCAGTATCGCGCCGCTCTGCTTGTCCACTTCGTAATGGTCCGGCTCCACCAGGCCCTGCACTATCGTTTCGCCGAGCCCCCAGACGGCTTCCGTGACTATCCTGTTCGCCCCTTCCTTCGGGTCCGCAGGGTCGACCGTGAAGGTCACACCCGACTTTTCGCTGTTTATCATCCGCTGGACTATCACGCCCATCCCGACCATGGGCGGCTGGTTGTTCTTGTTCCTGTAATAGATGGCCCTCGCCAGGAAGAACGATGCCCAGCACTTCTGAAGGCCGAGTATCACGTTCTCGTCCCCGAGCACGTTAAGGAACGATTCGTATTGGCCAGCGGAGCTCGCTGATGCCACGTCCTCGGAAACCGCCGAGCTCCTCAATGCGACAAAATCAGCCGCCGCGTTCGTGTTCGCTTTGGTAGAGCCGAACAGCATGCTTATCACGTTCCCTCTTGTGTGGCTGAGCGCGCTGTAGGCCCTCAACACCGCCTCGCGTATGGCTGCCGGCATCTTCGCGCCCATGACCAATGACCTTATTTTGTCCGATGTTCTGGCCAGTGAATCCATGTCGTCGAATTTCGTGCTGTCAAGTATCCTTTTTATCTCGTCGTTCAAACGGTTGTCCTCAAGGAATTTCTTCCAGGCGTCGGTTGTCACGAAGAAAGCTTCTGGGACCGGGAAGCCCCCCTTTATGAGCTCGCCGAGGTGCGCGGCCTTTCCGCCGACAAGTTTGATGTTTTCCTGCGTTATCGAATCCGCTGAAATGACAAGAGGCATGCCTAAGAATTGGCGGACTATTAAATAAAGGTTTTATTTCTTCACTGGCCTTTTACGACCCTGCACTTGCCGGGCAGTTTCTTGCACGCGCGGTCCAGCGCTTCCTTTATTATGGCTTCTTTTCCTGCGGGCACGCGCACCGTCATCATAATCTCTCCCTTCATCAGTCGCGCGGCCTGGCCTATCGGGTTGCCCCAGGAACGCCTCATTCCCTGCGAGAAACGGTCCGCGCCCGCGCCTGTCGCCAGCGGATTCTCACGGAGAACGTGGTGCGGATATTTCCTTATCTTGACGAAGAAGCCCTTTTCGCCCAGGTTCTTCTGCAAAAATCCTGCTGAGATTGTTCGCGCTGCCTCCATGCAGTTCGAGCGCAGCTGCACGTCCTGCCCTGTGGCAATGCTGTAAATGACCGGGAAAGCGTCCTTGCCCTTGACGTCGCCCATCTCGAACTGGTGTATCTTGCTGACCGGCACTCCTTTCACGTAGCTGCGCCGCGGCCTGCGCTGCGAAACGCGCGTCCACGGCTTCTTCGTCATGTGATGGTAGCAGCGTCCCGGTCTTATTGCCATGAGATTACCTTGAGAAAAATGACTGGTTAAGCCTTATAAAGATTTAGTCGGCCTCGCTCTTCTTGCCCTTCTTTTCCTTCCCTATGGCGCGCAGCACCGTCAGCAGGTATTTTTTGTTCTGCTCCAGGTCGCGGCTGTTGTTGCCGACGCCGCACGTGTTGCCTATGCCCATTATCAGCAATCTTTCATTTTTCCGCGTGCGTCCTATCGCGGTCTTCAGCGCTTCCGTGGCCGCGGGAATTGCGTCAAGGACCGGCCTTATCATGGGCATGAGCGCCTCCTCGTCCGAGACCTTTATCGCGACCGCGTCAAGCGGCATCTCCTTCTTCACGGCTACTTCCTCTATTTCGTAGCGGTCGACCGAGCCGCCCATCGCGACCCCGATGCCTTCCGCAACGGAACCTGCGATTTCCCCTTCCAGCCGCAGCGCCGCATCGACCGTTATGATCCTGTCTATGCGTTGCTCCTGCATCAGTTTGAGCAAAAATTTCCCCGGCCGTCCCACGGTCGCGCCCGGCCCGTTCGCCTTCGCCACAAGGACAGGCCGTCCGCCGACGTTGACCTTTGTCACGGCGAACTCCTCTTCCTCGTAAACGCTGACCTTTGTTTTCGCCGGTATCAGGCTCGCCGCCACCATCGGCCCTATGCCGTCGCCTATGGGCACGCCGTCCGCGAACGCCTTTGTTGCGGCCGCGGCCGCCTTCGCGGCGCGCGCGATGAGCGGCATCTGCATCTGGACTATCATGGCCAGCTGCAGTATCTTGTATTTCTTGATGAGTTCCAGCATGTGGCGCAGGATCTTGGCTATCTGGTGCGTGGTCATCGCGCCCGCCAGCGCGCTCTTCACGTTCGATTTTTCCACGTCCGAAAGGCCGGGCCCTATCTGGTTCACGAACCACTTGAACCTGCCTTCGGACTGCCTTATTAAAAGGTCGATTTTCCTGATCACGCCGTACGGGTCCTCCGAAACGGGCGACACGGCGAAGAATTCCATGAAGTTGCGCACGCTCTCCCGCGTCTTTGCCGAGGGCCGCGCCTCCACTTTCTTGGCCACGACGTCCTGGCACTTCTTGGCCATGTCCTCCAGCTTGGTTACGTCCTTCTCGAGCTGCCAGATGGTCTGCGATATCATCAGTTTCGGGTAGAAGAACGCGAAAACGAAGAACATGCCGAACCACAGTATCGTGGAGAGTATGTCCTGCTGCCCGCCTGCCTGCCCGAGAAGCGCCGCTATGTCCATTTTAATACCTCGCAAAGCTTCGTGTCGGATATTTAAATATATCGCATACAATCTTTCCCATGGACTGGAAGATTGGCGCGGCCCTTGCGGTCGTCGCGGTCGTGTTATTGACGGCATTTTTCGCTGGGGGGCTCGGTCTCCCGTCCTTGAACATCGGCGGCGTCAGCGGTTTCTTCACCGCCTTTTCGGGCGGCGTGGCCAAGAACGTCTCGGTTGACGCCGTCCTGGGCATCGTCGACTTCCAGATAGCCACCAAATCCGACGTGATAGAAGTGGAGCTTCTCAATCCTTCCTCGAAAATAACCGTGGGCAACAGCCTGGTGGACCTTTCCGCAAAACGGACCGTTAAGATGGTCGTTAAGGGCTGGGACGGGAAAATAAACGTCAACGGTTCGCTTTCGCTCGACGGCACGGCCGAAGAGATCGAAATTGACGGGATAATATTGACACCGACCGAGAAGACCTCGCGGCTGCTCTTCGGCGGGCTGGCCTTCGCGGACCTTGCCGTAAAGCACGTTTCGCTCAGCGGCCTGCGATTCCCCGAGGCCGACGGTTATGTCTATATAGACGGCGGAAAAACCACCGTCCGCCTTGATTCGGAGCCGCTCGAACTCCAGAATTTCGTGGGCGACGTCCGCGTCGATACGTCGCTGCGCCTGAGCGGAATAGCGGGGAAGCTTCTGGTTTCCGGCGAGAACACCGTCAATGTGGAGTGAACGGTTAATAAGTAATTGGATTGCTGTTGTTTTTTCCATTGACTGGCAGCCCTTCTTATTTCAGGAACGCCTGACAGGCCTTCACTCCATGTCAAGAACTTTCTCGGTTGTCAACCCATATCTAGAGCAGGGTCAGGAACAGCCCAGCCGCTATCGGTATCGTGAAATTGTCGTCAAGTCTCGGAATCATCTCGACCAACGCGGCCAGCGCGGCGACAACGACCGCTTTCTGCGGCTGCACGAAAAACAGCAGTACTGCCGCGCTGAACACGAAGAAAGCAAGGCTTCCCTCCCAGCTCTTGTCTTTGTTGAGCGGCAGCTTGTGCTTGCCCCAAAACTTGCCGACCATCGTGGATGCCGAGTCCCCCAGCGCAAGTACGGCCGCAGCGGCCGCCGCATAGAGCGGTTGGTAGAGCAGGAACGCGCAGAACGTCCCCAGGAAGAAGAACACCGATCCGCTCAATGGAAAAACGCCCGGCCGCTCCCTCTTGAGTACGAAATCCTCCAGCCATTTGGCCTGGAATTTCCTCTTCGCCCTGTAGAACGACAATATCAGGAGCAGCAGCAGGAGCCCGCCGAGCGTCACCGTTGCGGCCGGCCGGTCCATGAAAAGGATTACGGGCACGACAAGGATGCCCGTGGCGTGCACGAACTGCCTGCGCAGCTCAAGGCGCGTTTCATTTTTTGTGTTTGAGCTCCCCGACTTCCTTCTCAAGCTTCTTCACCTTCTCCTTTTCCTTCCCCGTCAGGTAGCTGCGGAAGGGCCAGGACACCACCTTGTAGAACGCGACCACATAGTGCCAGAATTCGTAAATCAGGAACAGTCCGAGCGCCGCGCCCGCGAACATTATGGAGGTCTGCAGGTCCGCCGCGACGGGCAGGCCCAGTTTCAAGAAGTCGTTTATCCACGGGAAGGAGAACCCTACCGCGGCGGCGACGCCCGCCGAGAACGCGAGCTTGAACAGCTTGTACGCGAGTGCCACGAATATTACGAATATTATGAACACCGCCGCCGTCTGCACGGTCGGGTCCCCCGGTATCGGCAAAGGCATGGGTAATAGATTGCGGCGCCGATTAAAAAGGTTTATATCCCTATCCCCCATCCATATTTCCCATGCCCAAGAAACCTGAAATGATCATGGATGCCGAGAAACTGAAAGGATACGACGGCCTGAGCCCCATACTTGAAAAGAAGCATCTGGACGGCCGCTGGCACTACAGCGGTTTCTTTGACAAGCGCGACTGCAGGAAGGAGATAGAGCACGTCGCGATGGTTGCGCAGGCCGACGTCGTGCTCTGCACCGACAAGCCCGACGAGAGCTGCTTTTACGTCGGCTTCTACAGGAAGGCCGCCTCCGTGCGCGGCGAGTGACGGCCCGTATTTAAATTCTGAACATTTGAATCAGAATCATGGCAAAAGTCATAATCATAGGGACCTCGCACATTTCTAAGGACAGCATAGAGGCCGCGCGCGCCGTTATTTTGCGCGAGCGCCCGGACTGCGTCGCGCTCGAGCTCGACCCCGAGCGTTTCGCCGCGCTCATGCAGAAAAAGAGGGAAAAGGCGTCATTGCGCAACCCGACCTATTTCGTGCTCAACACGCTCCAGACCTATCTTGGCGGAAAGACGGGCGTCCTGCCGGGCTCGGAGATGCTGGCCGCCATAAGCGCCGCCCGCGAAACGAAATCAAAGATCGCGCTCATAGACATGGACATTTCCGAGATCATGGGGCGTCTGGGCGAGATAAGCCGCTGGCAAAAGCTGAAGTTGTTCTTCAAGCTCCTGGTGGGGCTCATACCGCTGCCCGGCCAGAAGGACTTCGACCTGAGCAAGGTCCCGGCCGAAAAGCTGATTGACGAGGCGCTCCGCTATATGAGGAAGGAGATGCCGATGATATACAGGACACTGATAACAGACCGCAACAAGTACATGGCCAACTGGATAATCCAGCTTTCCAAGGCGCACGAAAAGATAGTCGTCGTGGTCGGCGCAGGCCACAAGAAGGGGCTTGAGAAGCTCCTGAAGAAGTCCGGAAAAAAGTGATCTGATGAAGTTCAATGAAAGGGAGCTGAAGGAAATTTTGATATCCACCGTTGTTCTCGCATTTGCGTTCCGCAACTTTTTGCCCTTTGATGCCGGAATATTGGGGAACGTAACGATAGCATTTTTTGTGGTAGGTATTAACTTTCTCGCGCACGAGCTCTTCGGCCACAAGCTTTTCGCGCAGCGGCTGGGAGCGGAGGCCGAATACAGGATGTGGCCCATGGGCCTGCTGCTCGCCCTGGTGGGTTCCTTTGTGGGCGTGGTTTTCGCCGCGCCGGGCGCGGTCTATTTCAATCCCGTGGTGCGCGGCCCGTTCGCCTTCACCGTGCACCGCTTCACTAAAAAAGATGTGGGGTTGGTCGCGCTGGCGGGCCCTGCCGTAAACATGGTGCTCGGAGCGGTTTTCCTTGCCGTTTCCTTTTATGCGTTCCAAGGTCTGTTCCTTTTCGCGGCCTACATCTCGTTCTTCATGGCGTTCTTCAACCTGCTGCCGCTGCCTCCGCTCGACGGATCAAAAGTGATAGCGTGGAGCCTGCCCGTGTGGGCGGTCTCGATAGCTATCGCTGCAGTCGGTTACCTTCTGCTTTAGCGCCCTATCCCGAGCTTGATGATTTTTCCCAGCGCCACGAAGAAGCCCGCCGTGCCGAAGCCTATCACAAGGTTGGTCAGGAAGTCCCTCAATGCGCCCGTTATGAGCGGGAGCATGGCCACCGTTATGACCATGAACGCAGTGACGGATATGAGGAATTCCATCTCCTCGCTTATCCTTATGTGCTTCACCGCCATCAGTGCGCCCAGCAGCCCTATCAGTATGTAGCCGGTCACGTCCAGCGGATAATAGACCGCCACGGCCGAGACCAGGAACACGCCTATGAGGGCGAGCGAACCCAGGTCCAGGCGGGGTTTGTGTTTTGGTGCGGCTTCAATCTTGGCCTTTTTTGCCTTTGGCATGAAAGAACTGGAACGCCCGAATATAAAGGTTTAAATCTTTTACCTTTGTAAGTTAATAACAGATAAGTGGTGAAAAAATCGGGGAGTAAAAATGATGAAATGTCCGTCCTGCTTAAATCAATCCTGGAAGAACGGCTACCGCAAGGCCGAGGTCGAGGGACGCTTGGTCACCCAGCAGGTCTACAAATGCAAGTACTGCCAGAAACAGTTCACGGCCCGCTCATTGTCGATGTTCTCTCGCATGCGGTTCCCCGCAAAGACCGTGCGCTTCGCCGTCAAGCTGCACTTCAATCACAGCCTTTCCTGCTACGCCATCGCTTCACTTCTGTCCAGCCGCGGCGAGCCCGTGTCGCACGTGACCGTTTACAAGTGGCTGAAGAAGTACGGGCCCGTGCACAAGCAGATGCAGGAAGCCCGCAAGCTCCGCCAGATAAGGCGGCAGCTGGTCGAGGGCGGCGCCCAGTGATTGCATGGTGTTTTTCCCGCACGAAATTAACGTTTTTGCCCGCCGGAGCGAACTAAACGCCATTAACCGGAAAAGCGTCCTTTATTTAGTTAATAGGGAAGGTTTAAATCCTTTTGGGTAGTATTCATTAAGCAGTAGTTAATACTAATGAGGTGGTTGTGTGACAGGAACAGGTTGCAACAAAGGGAATGACGCGAAGATGGTTAGGCAGCAGGCTAAAAATGAAAAGCGCAATAATTATGATCTAAGGGATTCCATGAAGGCGTTGAGCTACACGGTCACGCCTCAGGCCCTTCACGCAATCCAACCCACCCTCGCATATTACGAAAAAGTGCGCGGCATGTACAACGCGCTTGACGGTATAAAAAAGACCAACGACAGGGCGAAGAAAGTAATCGACGAATACGACGTTCTGGTCGGTAAGCTCGATGCCGCCCTTTCTGAAGGAAAGATTGGAAAAGCGCAGCGCGTGGTGAAGCAAATAAACAAGCGCGCCAAGGAGCAGAAGCACCTCAAGCAGGACTTCCACAGGTTCAGGGACGACTATGCGGCCGCGGTCAATTACTGGGGAATAGCTACCGGCGTTTTGCTTCCGATGACCGTAATTTTTGGTGCATGGGGTCTATACCAGTCCATGCAGTCCCACGGAACGGATCGCGACACTACGGTTACGAAAGAGCCTTACACGCCCCCGTCGGACCACGTGCTTCATGTCGACAAGGAAAATGGAACAATAGAAATGGACGGCAAGGTGGTGGCTACTGTGGACGCCCTAAAGAACACCAACCTTACGTTCCTTTACGGTGCAGAGAAATACCAGGACCACAAGAAGTTCCTGGATGACAAATACAATGCTACCGGACTGGACGGTATCCAGCTCACGTTCCACGAGGACGGCTCGCTGCACGTGGAAGCCAAAGACAAGAACGCGGTCGTGTTCAACGACCTGGACGCCAAGCAGGTGCACTCGAGCGGAATATTCCAAAAGCTTTCCGGCAAGGACATCTACGGCCACCAGATAAATTACACGCTTTTGCCTGTTTTGAAAGAAACGGCATACAAAGTGGACTTCCACATAGACGGGAAGTTCAGTGAGGACCAGGCTGTGAAGAACGTGACCGTAGGCATGGCCAATATGCCCACTGTCATGAAAGTATCCGCCGACGGCGACGGCGTCATAACCGCCCAGCTCGGCCTATACGACAACGAAGGAAACTTTACCGCACTGTCTGAGAAGAACCTGACCGAGGAGCAGGCGAAGGAAGTGGCGTACACCATCGCGGACAACAACCCCGATGCGGACAAGCCCGTCGACGCCCTGTTCGAGAAGATAGCGCACAACGCCGAGAGCGACGCCAAGAACGTGTACCACACGATGGTCATGAAGCACAACAAATTCCTTAAGGAATACAATTTCACCAGCGACGAGCAAGTCGGCGAGTTCATAAATGACTCGAAGAACTACACGGCGGCCGTAGAAGCGCTGGAAGCCGACCACAACTGCTCAAAAAAGAACCTCAGCGGCTTTGACGACTACATACACGGCGTGGAAGACGCCAAGAACCTGAAGGAATCGTTCGAGCAGAAGTGGAACATGAGCATAGAAAAGTTCGACCAGTTCGTGAAGGACCTCAACAACACGTACAACAACATGAGTAAGAACATGCAAAAGGCTGAAAAAGAGCTGAACGTGTCAAACTTTGATGACTTTTACAAGGAGCTTGTAGGGATCAAGAATGCCAAGCAAGCGGCCGACACGCTGTACAAGGAGTTCAATGTGACCGGTCCTGATGGCATAAGGGGTTACATAACTGGCCTGTGGGACACGATAAACGACACTATCAATGAAAAGAACCAGATGGGTGCGCCTTTCACGGTCGCGAACATAACCGTGGACTCCAACGGCACCGCTGCGGCCGACCTGATAAGGAAGCAGGCGGACAGGGCGGGCCTGGACGTCTTCGCGCTCGACCTGACCAATGAATCGCAGAGGGCCGTGGCAAAGAAGGTCTTCGGTGACTCTGTCGTGGGCAGGTGGATGTCCGAAGGGATAGTCAAGTCTTTCGTAATCGACGGCCTTGACTCCGGCGACTTCGCGGCTGCCATACAGCAGTACGATATTGACGGCCTTTCGTATACGACCGAGGTCAATAAGGACACCTTTGCAAGCGGCGTAGGCCTACTGAAGCCGTACAAGCAGGACTTGTACTGAGGCTATTTGATGGAGGGGTTGACATGAACAAAAAAATCGTAGCGTTTGCGTTCGTCGCCGCGATTGCGGCGCTTTTCCTAGTTTTGCCTGCCCTTGCGGCCGTCACAACGTACTACGACATGACTGTGACCGTCCGTAATAACACCCAGCAGGAGAACGCCTTAACGGCCGACTCCATAAAGGTCTATTATCCGAGCGGCACGCTGGCCGTTGATGCGAAAGGCAACAGCGCCATGTGCACGGCCTGCCACGAAAAGACCTTTAACCTCTCGTCTGGCGACTACATAATCGAGGCCATTAAGGCGCACTACATACCGAAGAACATAAGCCGCACTCTTGACGCGAGTTCGCACTACATAATTAAGCTCACGGCTGATAATGTCGCACCTACCACGACCATATCGTTGAGCCCCTCCGCTAACGCGGACGGCTGGTACAACAGCGATGTTACTGTTACGCTCAGCGCAACCGACAATGACGGCGGCGCGGGCGTGAAGAACACAAGATACAGCACAAATGGTGCCATGTGGCCCATTTACACGGCGCCCTTCAAGATAACGACCGAAGGCACGACCAATTTGCAGTATAAGTCCGAGGACTGGGCACAGAATGTCGAAACGGCCCAGAGCGCGACCATCAAGCTCGACAAGACCGCACCCGTCATAAACACGCTTACAGCTAAAACGGACGCCAACGGTAACGCCATAACTGCCAGCACGTGGCAGAGCGATGCTACTCCGTATTTCAGCTGGACCTTTATCGAGGCCGGTTCCGGAATAGCGGGTTATAGTTTTGCGATGGACGCGAATGCCGACGACACTGTTGATACGGCTAACGCGTTCTATCAGTACGACACCGCCCTGACCGATGGCAAGCACGACTTCCACGTCAAGGCCAAGGACGTCGCAGGCAACTGGGGCGCTGAGCTGACTTTCAGCATCTGGATGGACACCGTCACTCCGCAGATAGGCGGCATCACCGCTTATACTGACGCGAACAAGAACACTGCAATAGCCAACAACGTCTGGCAGACCGACGGCACTCCTTACTTTGTTTGGACAGACCCGAGCTCGCTCTCTGACGACACTTTTTACTACACGACCGACGGCACTGAGCCCACACAGGCTAGCAACTCGCTTAACGCTGCCGTTTACGACAGGACCGCGCAGGCTTTTGCCGAAGGCACCGCGACCTTGAAGGTTAAGGCGCAGAGCGGCGCAGGGTTGTGGAGCGACACCAAGGGATTCGTTTTGAAATACGACGGAACCGCGCCGGCTACAACGCTGGCTTTTGCGCCTGCGAACCCTGACGGCCAGAACAACTGGTACATCAGCGACATAACCGTGACGCTGTCGTGTAGCGACGGCAACGGCGTCGTGTCCGGCTGTGCGCAGACCAAGTACACTCTTGACGGCACTACTTGGAACACCTACACCGCGCCTTTCAAGATAGCGGCTGATGGCAGCAACATCGCGGTCCAGTATTACACTGTTGACAACGCGGGCAACACCGAGACCACGCAGACTTCTGCAGCGGTGAAGCTCGACAGGATCGCGCCCGTCTTTAGCAACGAAGTTAATCCGGGAACAAAGACCTACGTGCAGAACGCCAATTACGCGTTCAGCATGGACTGGGCCGACGTCACGTCCGGAATATCTACTGTTACGTTCACCTTTGACGGAACGGATTACGCTCCGTCCGTGAGCGGCTCCACATACACACAGACCATGAGCGACCTGCCTGCCGGCACTTACAAGTACAAATGGGTTGCAAACGATAGCGCGGGCAACACCAGAACGACCGGTGAATATACTTTTGTGATAACGAGGGCCACGCCCGCAATGAGCCTTACGTTCAGCCCGTCCGCAAGCGAGACCTACGGCACGCAGACGACTGCTACATGCAGTTTGACCGCGGGCGACGCCGGCAACAATGTTAAGCTCTACAGGAACGGTGCGGCCGTACAGATCGGACCGAACACCGTAAGCGACGTGCAGACGCTGGCCGCGGGCAACTACGATTATTACTGCGAATACATAGAGAGCCAGAACTTCACTGTTTTGACCACCGCGGTTAACACCCTGACAATAAGCAAGGCGGCGGTTGACGTCAGGCTTTGGCTGAACGGCGCGGAGGCTGACGCACAACAGACCTACGGCACCGGCAGCAATGCAACTGCAACCATAGATGTGAGCGGCCTGACATTCGGACTTACAAGGAACGGCCAGCAGATGGCAAGCGGCACTGATATTTTGTCCGATGTCGGAACACTGGCTGCGGGCGTCTACACGTATGTGGCGAGTTTCGCAGGCAATGAAAATTACACGGCCGATTCGGCCACCTTTAAGCTGACCGTGGACAAGGCCGTGCCGACCATAAAACTGTACCTTGACGGCGCGGAATGGACAGCCGATTCGATCAAGACCTACCCGACCGCGACCGACGTGAACGCAACGATCGACGTTGTCGGATTGCAGTCTTTCGTAGTTTTGAGCCGCAACACCGTGGCAGTCAGCAACCCTGACGCCGGAACGCTCGATGTGCTTGCCTACCAGTACGCAGCGGCGTTCGCAGGCAACGAGAACTACACTTCCGCAAGCACGGCCGTCAGGACGCTTACCGTCAACCAGGCCGCAAACCCCATCACGCTGACCTTGAACGGCCAGTCGAGCAACATCGTCATAACATACGGCACGACCGTGAAGGCCGTCGGAACATTGGTGGCCGGCACGCTGAAGCTCGAACGGGACGGCGTTGACGTGACAAGCGAGCTCAACCAGGACATACTTTTGAACGCCGGAGTCTACACGTACAAGCTCACCGCAGTGGGCAACCAGAACTACAAAAGTAACAGTACGGGCGTGACCTACACCGTTACCGTGAGCAAGGTGCCCTCTTCGATGACGCTGCTCTTTGACGGCGCCGCAGGCAACACCACGATAGAGCGCGGCAACACCGTGAACATAACGGCCATGCTCAACGTGAGCGACACCGTGCATTTGTTCCTAGATGATGTTGAAGTGGACAGCGGCACGCAGACCGTGCAGTTCGATTACGCGACCGGCTCTGTTACGCTGACCAAGCACAAGGTCAAGGCCGTGGCATATGAAACGGCCAACCAGTTCGGCGCTGAAAAGACCTACTACATAACCGTGCAGGACACTGTTGCGCCCGTGATAACCGTTACTAATCCGGTCAATGACACCACAATAGAGACAAACAAGCTCACCGTGGCCATGACATCCAACGAGGACCTGAGCGGTGCGACCATCAGCCTTGACGGCGGAACGGCTGTTGCAATGAGCGGCTTGGGAACGGGCTGGACATTTGACCTGACCAACTTGGGCCAGAACACACAGCACTATATAATTATCAAGGGCACGGACAAGGCGAGCCTTAGCACCACGACCGACAAGGTTTACTTCACTGTACCGTACTTGAGCCACCTGGTGCGCACGACAATTGACAACCAGTATTATGCAGACGACTACCTGAACATACACGGAACCAGCACGATAGTCCGCGCGACCATAACTGACTCCACTGTCGACCATTCCACAATAATGGACTCCACGGTGAGCGGCAAGCACATAAGCCACATGACCATAAAGAACTCCAACGTCGATCCCGCGGACTTCACGGGCTCCGACATAGAGGATTCCACTGTTACCGAGAACGATGACAACTACATCAAGTATTCGAACGTCACGAACTCCACGATAACCTACACGGACCTGGACACCTGCGACGTGACCTTGAGCACGATTGAATACTCAAGCCTCAAGAACATGAAAGTGGGCAACGCGAACATCAGCCACAACTACCTGTATACGGGCTGGCTGTACTACAATGGCGTCAACTACACGATGCCCACCGATCTGGCGAACCTGCAGACTGGTTCGGATGGCACTGCGCCTGTGATAGACCCGCTCACCGTGAGCAACAGCACTCCTGCGCCGGGCGACACAGTGACCTTCACTGCGATAGCGAAGGACAACGTGGCCGTGAAGACCGTTGAATTCAACGGAACGGCAATGACGTTTGCTGGCGGTTACAGCTACACATGGACATACGATCTGGCCATACCGGCCGCGAACGGCACTTTCGTTTACTTTGTTAAGGCGACAGACTACGCCGGCAACAGCAGGGACAGGAAAGTCACTATTGTTGTCGACACATCGGCTACCCCGCAGGTCACCATAACCATAGACCCCGTGCCCTGCGAAGTGCTGGGCAACTGTCCTGCACCCGCAACCCCGCCCAGCGGAGGCGGCGGAGGCACAGGCAACTTTTACATAATCACCCCGCTCACCGCGGAGATGACCATAGACGCGCCCGCGAGCATTGACATGAAGGCGGGCGAATCCAAGATGATGACCATGGTCATAAAGAACGCGGGCACGGGCAGCCTGACCAATATCGGCATAGATGCGACCGGCCTGCCTGCGACCTGGCTCGTGTTCAGCTCGAGGGTTACCGAAATACCCAAGGACGGCTCCGTGACAAACAGCATAACCATAACCGTTCCTGCGAACGAGCCGAGCGGCACAAGGACACTGACGATTACGGTGACCACGGCCGAAGGAAAGACCGTGAGCAGGAGCGTGGCGCTCATCATAGCCGGCGTACCGACCCCGCAGAACCAGACCACGGTGACGCCGCCCGTGCCGCCTTCGGGCCTGACCGGCGCCATACTGGCCATAACGAGCAACCCGTCCGCGGTGGGCCTGATAGTCGCGGCCATAATCGTGGGCGGTGCGGTCTTCCTGACCAAGAAGCCGCTGTTCACGAGGAAGGCCAAGCCTGAGAAGGCCGAGAAGGCCGAGAAGACCGAGCGCAAGTTCATTTGATTTTTTTCTTGGTGTTTTGCCGTTGGCGGCACCAGAACGCATTTAAGCTTCGGCCGCACCTTTTCTTTTATGCCCGAACACGATATAGCCGCACGCATATTCCGTGCGGAAGTGGAGGACGACCTCCAGACCTATTTGGATATCGCGCGCAATAAAAAGGAGGCGTGCGATTATCAGGGCGCGCTTGGCCAGCTTGAGTCGGGCATACTCAGCGCCATTGTGCCCTGCCAGGCGCTCGTTGACCTTTACCTGGAAAAGGCCTCCGTGCTTAAGCTGATGGATGGAAAACTGCCCGAGGCCGTTAGCGCCGAGAATGAGGCCGCCCGCATAAGGGCGAACATGCTCAGCCAGGTCAAGGAAAAGGACCGCAAGCCCTATTTCGGGAACCAGAAAGGCATCGTTGACGGAAACATGCGGACCTAGAACTCGCCCAGCTTCTTCTGCTTCTTTTTGCCTTTCAGCTCCTGCACGGTCGTCCAGGAATGCCTAAGGTATTCAAGGTGCGTCTTTTCACGCAGGCACTTCTTGATGAATTCGATTGATCGTGCGTCGTGCGAATAGCCGACGCCGAAGTCGAAATCTACTTCCTTTTTTATCCTTTCCACTTCCGCGTCCCTGTCCACTTTCGCGATTATGGAAGCGGCCGATACGGTCTTGTATTTCTTGTCCGCATAGTTCTCGGCGATTATTTCCGTGCGGTTCTTCGCGAGCGCCAAAAGTATGTTCTTGAACTTCTCGGTTGATACCTGCGGCGCGTCGACGTACGCCTTGTCGGCCTTCATCAGCTTGATTATCTCGGCCATCTTCTCGGCCTCGATGATGTTCAGGTTCTTCTTTTTGCGCAGCTCGTCGATTTCCTTCGCGGTTATCCTTACGGTGACCCAGTCCTTGGCGACCTTCTTTATCTGCGCGGCCATGCGCTCCCTTTGAGCAGGAGTGAGCTCCTTGCTGTCGCGCACGCCTATCTTCGCCAGCTTCTCCTCGTCCTCTTCGTCGATGAGTACGCCGCCCACGACGAGTGGACCTATGACTGAACCGCGGCCGGCTTCGTCAATCCCGAGAATTGTCGCCATACTTATTGCTTGACTCGCGAATTAATAAAGAATCCGTTACGTGTGCGCTTCTGCGCCGTTCCTTTGCCACGTCTCGTCTCCCACGTTCTTGTAGAGCTCTTCCATCGTGTCCTCTTCAGTTGGTTTCGTCGGGTTGTTGTAGGCGTGTGCATACCTGAGTATGTTCACCTTGTTCAGTATCCACTCGTGTATTCTCCATATCCTTCCGTTAATGAGGCCGATCTCTTCCTTGCTTGTCTTGAGGAGGCCGTCCTCCTCGCACATGTAGAACTGGTCCCTGTCGTCCGTGGCGAGAGCGTTGTCTATGATGCGGTCCCCGTAGCCGAAGAAATTAAGGAGATAAATAGAAGTTTTCTCAGCGATTTCTTTCCCCTCATCGTTGAGCGGCCCGGCCCTTTTGCTTAGCATGTATGAAATTGCGTCCCTCAGCTCTTCATGCCTTATGATATGGTTCCTTATTTCCGCCGCATCGGGCATGGAAAGAATTTGGTTACCGAAAGCGCTTAAAAGAAGACCGTCCGCCTACGTCAATCGCCTAATGCTATTTTTCTCCGGTTTCCTTCGGCGATTTTCCTTTCTGTATCGCATAGAGCGCTTCCAGCCGCTCTTTCGTGTCCGCTTCGTCGGGCCCTTTGTCGGGCCTCATGCGGATGAGCCGCGGGAATCGCAAGGCGAAGCCGCTCGTGTACGTGGGGCTCTTCTGTATCTCCTCGTACGCGACCTCTATCACTATCTTCGGCTTTATCGCGATTGCCCCGCCTTTCTGGCTCGTTATGAGCGGCCTGAGCATCTTGGTGAGCTTGTCCAGCGTTATCTTTTCCGTCCCCTCCTCGCCTTCTTTCTCCAGCAGGCCCGACCCGAGCATCCCGCACTCGAGGAACTTGCCGGTATCGGGGTCGCGGCAGCCGAGGATGAGCGAGCCGATGTAGCCCGCCCTTTTTCCCGTGCCCCACAGCCCGCCGACTATCGCCAGGTCAAGGTTCTCCATGGTCGGCTTTACTTTCAGCCAGCCGCCCGCCACGCGGCGGCCCGGCATGTATTTCGCGTCCAAATTCTTTACAATCAGCCCTTCCTGCCCGTCCGCAAGGGCCTTCTCATAAAATGCCTTCGCCTTTTTCAAATCCGTTGTGACAAGCTCGTCCGCGAACTTTAGTTTGCCCGGAATCGGAGTGACGATTTTCCTCAGCTCCGCGCTCCGTTCTTCCAGCGTCAAATCAAAAAGTTCCTTCCCGTTCACGTACACGACATCGAAGAGATTGAGCTGCGCAGGGATTTCCTTCGCTATCTGCTCAACCCCGTACTTCCTCTTTATCCGCTGCGACAGCCGCTGGAACGGCTGCGGCTTGCCCGTCTTCGGATGTATCGCAAGCGCCTCGCCGTCTATTATGCAGTCCTTCGCCTTGACGGCCTTCTTCACGGCCGCCACTATGTCCGGGAACGCGGCCGTCACGTTCTCCAAACGCCGCGTATAGAGCCATATCTTCTCGCCCTTCTTCTCGACCAGCGTGCGCATCCCGTCATATTTGTATTGCAGGGTCGGCCGCTTGAACGAGCCGAGCGCTTCCTCCAATGACGGCGACTTCTCGGCCAGCTGCACCATCAGCGGCATGCCCATCTCCAGCCTTACTTTCGCCAGCCCGGCTTCGCCCTTCTCCTTCGCTATCTCGGCTATCTCGCCGTAGTGCGGCCGCAGGAACCACGCGCTTTCCACCTTATCGGCATCGACCTTGAAAGCCGAAGCGATCGCGTCGCGCACTATCCCTTCCGCCACCCCTATCCTGAGCTGGCCCAGTGCGGTGCGTATTATATAGCGCGCTTCTCTCGGCGAGGCGTGCGAAATGAGCTCGACAAGCAGGCTGAGCTTCCGCTCCTGCGAGCCCGCGCCGCCCGTTTCCGCGAGCCTTGCGATGTTGCTGTGGACGGTTTCCACATCGAGCGTCTTTCCTTTGAGCGTGCGCTGCGATTTCTTTTTCACCAGCTCTTCCACCACCCTGCCCAGGTCCCCCACCTTTGAGAAAAGCCTGACGACATCGTTTTCGGCCGTTCCCGTGGCCTTGGCGATGGCCTTGATGGCCGTCTTGTCCGCCACGCCTATCTCCGCCTCGGACCAGTTCGGCAGCACGCGGCCCGACAGCATAAGGACAAGGTCGGGCAGCAGTTTCGGCGGAGCCCCCCTGAGGACGTGCGATATTATCTCCGCCTTCTTGAGCTTGGAGGGCGTGTTTTCCAGCTCCTCGTAGACGTCCGCCAATTCCGAATATTTCATGAATATTAGTTGGCGCGCCCCAATTAAAAGTTTAAATCCATTGCGGTTTTACACGTTGCCGTGGACCAAGCAAAGAAGCTCGTGGCCGTGATTCCCGACTCCTGTGTGCTCCTTAATTCGTGCATGGACGCGGCGGGGCATGATGACGTGCACCCGAAGGAAATAAGCGCTTCTAGGGACCTGATGGAATTCATCAAGGCGTACGGCATCGGCGTGGTGACCGAAGACCTGCTCAAAAGCACCGTGCACACCCGCGCGGCCTATGATTTTTCCGAACGTGAGTGGGCAATGTTCATGCAGCTGGTAAAGGACCTGCCTAGGATTGCCGTTCCGTACGAAAAAATAACGGCCAACCTGGAACTCGTGGAAAGCGCCTACGCGGACGCCCGCAAAAAGTTCGATGAAACGGTGAACGGCCTTCTTTGCAGCAGCACCGATATCAAAAAATCAAAGAAGAAAGGCGTGGTCTCAAACAGGAAATTCAAGAAGTGGGCGCGGAAGGTCTCGGGCATCATCGACAGCAATGAGTTCGAAATATTGAAGAAAAAGCTGTACCAGGACCCTGCCGACGACAACGACCGTTACCTTTTGTCGCTGGGCCGCGTGCTCAAGGAAGATTACCAGAACGTCTATATCGCGACAGAGGACGCCCATATGCGCCCGCTGGTTTATTGCGGGGAAGTGGGATACGTGATATACGACCAGATATTGCAGAAGCTCGGCGTGCGGTGCATACAGCCGCGCTTCGTGCAAAAGAGCGTCAGCAGGATATTGCGCAACGCGGGCGTGCTGGAGGAGCAGTCTTAAATCCCTTACGTTCCATGTGGTTCTATGCCCGACGTATTGAAGGCCCTGCTGGAAAAATATCCGGACCTCAAGCCCGTAAAGATGTTCCCCTTTGATACGCGCGAGGACGGTTGCGTGCGTTATGCGTTCTACGGTAAGGGAAAGGTCGAGGACGACGTAATAGACCATGTCAAGGAAACGTATGAGGCGCTGGCCAAGAAGGGCGACATCCGCGTCTGGAAGCTCCCCAAAGCGCAGATGCTCATGCGTTTCACGGGAATAATGCAACAAGGCTTCCCTTCAGGCGAGGAGAGCTTTTACAACCTCATATACGTCCTTGTTCCCGAAGTGGACCGCGAGGTCGTCGCCGAGCAGCTGGGCGTGCAGCTAACCGACAGGCGGGACGATCTGCTCTTCATGCAGTCAGAGGACCTCGGCTATCTTTTTAAACGGAAGGAGTGAATAATTCTTATGCCGTTCAAGACGCTGGCCAAACTGGGCGCGAAGAAGGGGAAGGTTACGCTCGAGGCGAAGAAAAAGTCGACGACGGTCTTTGAAGTCGTGATGGAGAACATAATGACGCGCCGCTCCATCAGGAAGTTCAAGAAAGCCGATGTTTCTGACGAAGACCTGATGAAGCTGATTGATGCCGCGCGCCATGCGCCGTCCGCGGGCAACAGGCAGTCCTGGGAGTTCATAATCGTGCGCGACCCGAACATGAAAAGGACCCTGGCCGAGGCCACGCCGGGCAGCGAATGGATAGCCGGCGTGCCCGTCATACTTGTCGCCTGCGAGAACACCAAGTTAGCGGGCCTGCGCTACGGTGAGCGCGGGACCAAGCTGTACGGCGTGCAGGACGTGGCCGCCGCAGTGGAGAACCTGATGCTCGCCGCCAACGCCATGGGCCTGGGCACCTGCTGGGTGGGCGGCTTCAGCGAAGTGAAGGTAACTGGGCCGTTGCGCTGCCCCGAGTTCGTCCGCCCGTGCGCTCTGATCCCCATAGGCTGGCCGGATGAGGCGCCGCCCGCGCCCGCGCGCCACGAGGCCGCGGACTTCGTGCACGTGGAGACCTACGGCAACAGCATGCGCAAACGGTTTACGTGGGGCCACGGCGAGGCACTGGACTAGCAATCAGACGTTTGCCGTATGTCCATGGAATGCTTTTTATTCTTTGGCACAGCCATATTATTATGCCAAAGGGGTTGCTGCTCGCTGCCGTATTCGTAATTCTGCTGTTCACGCTCTACACGCCCAGCGTGGCGTATACCGACAGTTCAATCAGCCAGGCCGGGCTGCTAACTTCTATTGGGAACGCCATTAAGAGCGTTGTCACGTCCGTCGTCAACACTGTCAAGGCGGTTGTGACCACGATAAGCAACGCGATAAGCCCTCCGAAGACCACTCCGACCACCACAACGACCACGACGCAAAAGCCCACGACTACAACAACCACGACCACGACAACTCCGACAAATAAAGATTCGACTGACACGACCAAGAAGGACACTACCGGCGATGGCGACAAGAAAGATACTCCGGATGACAATACTTGCAAGACCAATTGCGGCGGCGGTGGGGGCGGTGGCGGCAGCACGATAATAGATAAGGCAGTCGACTGGTTCGCCAACTTGCTCAAGCCGCCGGCGCCGAAGCAGACCGCGCTGACCGCCACGGACGTGGACTTTTCAGGAGCCACGCCCTTTGACGACAAGACCGGCAACCAGACGAAGAAGGAGAACCCGATAAAGGGCGCGGTAATCGGCGGGCTCTCCGCTCTCGGCGGACTTTTCGTTGCAAAATTGCAGAGTGACGTGAGCGCGGCGAAAGGGCTTGGCAAAGCGCTTTACCTGAACGGCAAAGAAGAGGCGAAATACCAGTCGTCCCTCTGGGGCGCTGTGGCCAAGGGCGACCTCAAGGGCGCGGCGCAAATTTACATCGCAAAGAAAACGGAAGAAGTGAACAAGCTCGTGAACACAGTCAAGGAGCACGCGAACGAGATATTTTTCGCCTTTGTCGTAGGCGTTGCAGTGGGCGTTGCGATAATGACCGCAGGAGTAGGCAGCCCGCTTTCGATAGCCATAATCGCGGCCGGTGCGGCCTACACGGGCTACGCGCTCAACAAGACGTACACGCCGCTGCTGCAGAATGTGGACAAAGCCTGCAGCCTTAACGGTTGCGGTGACGGCAACAAGGCGCTTGACAGCCTTAACGACCAGGCGCGCGCGGACGTGGTGATATTCGGCGCGGGCGTTGCAGGTGGTGTCGTGGGCGGCGGTGCTGTGGGAGCCATGCCAAAAGGCGCAAAGCTGAATGTGTTTTCAAAAGGTTTCGAATCAAGCGAGGGACCTGTGAAATTCTCGCGCGGTAGCCTGGATCACTTCACCAATGAAGTGCGACCGGGCTCGCCTACATTGAAGAACGGGCTGCCAAACACAAGGTTGAACCAGGTCAAGGGCGCCATGGGTGTTAAGACCGACGGAGAGGTTTCCTCATTGATACAACAGACGCTCAGTACTGGGCAGAAACAGCCTTATACCTCGGAAATAACGAACTACGTCAAGGTCTTCCCGGACGGGACAAAGATGACGGTCGGTGTGGACGCCGCAGGCGAGATCAAGACCGTAATAGCGACCACATAAAGGTGTAAGCGATGGAACATGAATTGAAGTCAAAGATTGCGGCCAAGCTGGAAAAAATAAGGAAGTACGAGGGCGAAAAGCCCGTGGATGCCGCCGTGCGCGCGAAAATGCTGGCGGACGATTATGAGGAGCTCGGCAACCTTTACATGAGGTCCGGCGACCTCAAAGGCGCTTCCAAGGCGTTCAAGACGGCGGAAGAGGCCGACCTTGCCTTCGTGAAGTCGGAGTTTTCTTACGACAGGGCGCTCATGGAAAGGACGCTGAAGGAAAGGAAGGCGTATTGGAAGAAATTCCTGGAAAAACTGAAGAAGTAAACTTCCCGAAGGACGCCCGTTTAAATCCTTTTCTATACTAAAAAGTGGTATGGAAATAGAGCTGGAGCGCAAGCTCATACTGCTTGAGAATTCTGTCCGCGATATGGACGAGCGCCTGGCCGAACTTTATAGGGAAACCGCCGGTCTGACCATCCAGAAGTCGTCCATCCTTCAGGACCTCGGAAAGAACGTGTCCGCGTCAAAAAGGCACGCCGATGAGGTCAGGCGCGTGCGTTCCGAGCTGAAGTCCGACCTTGTCAATGTTTCCGAGAAGCTGGCGAAAATGGACTCCGTCATCGCACAGCTCAACTCGATGAAGAAGGCCGCGCGCACAGAGAAGGTGAAGGAGGTCGCGGACCTGGCGTCTTCCGTTCTTGCCGTCAACAGGAGGGTTTCCCTGCTTGCCCGGACGGTCGATGCGCTTAAGCCGTTCGTCGACCCGCGTGTTGACGCCTTCTACAGCGAACTGCAGTCCATAAAGTCCGACATGAAAAAAGGCGGCGATTCCCCGCAGCTCGGCCCTATCGTCTCAAGGCTTGATGCGCTGGAGGCGGAGCTGCGCTCAAAGGCCGCGGCCGAGGACCTTGAAAAGGATCTCGCCGAGATAAAGGGCGTGGTGGCCGGGCTCGGCGAAAGGGCCGTCCTGCCGTCCGATGTGGAGGCGCTGCGCAGGGAGTTCGTGAAATCCCTTGATGATTTGGACGCGAAGCTGAACTGCGGCTTCAGCGAGAAATTTGAAGGCAAACTAAACGCGGTTTCGACTTCCCATGCAGAATTATCCAACAACATATTAACCCTCGAAAGGCAGCTGAAGAGCCTCCAGAACTCCGTTGCGGCGCTTTCCGGGCTCAGGCCCGCCGAGCTGCCGAAGATGGATTTTTCGCGCATGGAAGCCGCGGAAAAAAGGGCGGAGGAGATACGCGGACGCGCCAACTCCATACTCAAGGAGATATACGACATGATAGACTCCCTGCGGGCCGCGAACGCCGATATCAAGAACAAAATGAGCGGGCTCGAAAGGAAACTGGAAGCGGCGCCGCGCACGGCCGCGCAAGGGAACGTCGACCTCAGCGGCATCCTGTCCGGCATGGACGAACTCAGGGACAACGTTTCAACGCTCTCGAAGGGCATCGACATCAGCAAAGTGATTGCGGAAGAGCTGAAGAGGACGCAGGAAAGCCTGTCCGTCGTCGAGGCGTGGAAGAGCAGGAGCGAGGACATGCCCCGCGAGGTGGAGCGCCTGGCCGAAAGGATTGCGGCGTTGGAAACGGCAAAAACGACAGGAACCGCCAAGGACGACGTTGATATTAAAAATCTCAAGCTCGCCGTGGCCGAACTGACCAACAAGAACCGCCTCATCAACGAGCTTGCGCTCGAGAACCAGAAGCTCCACAACAGGATTTTCGTCCTGGAGGAGAAGCTCGACACTTCGGTCAAGAAATTGACGGAGAAGGATAACTAACGCTTAAATCCCTTTGCGAAATACCTATTATATAGTGATTCGATGTCCGACATCATGGCCCAGATAATTTCGCTGATGACGCTTCTGGTAGGCATACTGGCGGGCGAAATAGTGGCGTTCCGCGCCTTCGGAAAGCCCAAGCCGAAGATGCTGCTCATCGACATGTTCGTTTTCGTCGTCGTGTTGACGCTGATGTACAGCTTCATAACGTTCACCGAAGCGGGACTGGTCTTCTATGCGGCCAACTTCCTCATCGGAATAATCTCCATAGTGTCCGTCCGCGGCGGCGAGTCGCTCTTCAAGATGACCGAGACCCCGAAGGGCGAGGACAAGATTGTCGTGAACATAATCCGCGCGTTGAGCCGCTACGGCCTGGATGAGGACGAAATAAAGGGCGTGCTGAAGCGCTCGGGCATCTCCCCCAAGACGGTCGACCGTTTGTCGGGTCTGATAGAGGAGAACGTGCCTGCCTACGTGCCCAAGCTGGTGAAGCTCGAGACCGAGATAGCCGAAATAAAGGCCGGCGTGGACAGCCTTGCCCTGACATTGAACCAGATAAGGACGAACGACCTGAAGCATTTGTCCGTGAAGGCCGCGGCGAAAAAGAGGGCCGCGCGGAATGTTAAGAAGGGACGCTGATTGACGACTTCTCCGTAAAAACTTTTTCATAATTTGCGCAGTATTAAAGTTTTACTATCGATAAATTATAAGATTGCAATGCTCCCTAAGAGCTACGGACTGGTGGTGCTGGCTGCAGCGTTCTGTCTTCTTTACGCAATGCTACCGCTGGCGCTCGCCGATTCCACGTGGATGAATGCGTCCTGGTCCGGAAGGAAGGTCGTGACGTTCAACGAGACGGTCGGATATGACCGCACTAACGAATACACGGACTTCAACGTGTCTTTTTCGCAGGGTTTGGTGCAGGACTGCGGGAAGGAGATAAGGGTCAGCGAACTGAGGCAGAGCGTTAATGTCACTAACCTGACAAAGACGCAAAGCAATCGGCTCTTCTATGAGACTTTTGAGAACGGCAACAACGGCTGGAACGTTTCAGGCACCGCCAGCATAAGCACGTCAAGGTACAAAAGCGGCACCCACTCCGCATACCTTCCGCGCGGGGGCAGCACTCCGACCGCACTGATAAACAAAAACTTTTCCGCACCCGCCGAGGACTACGTCGTGGCGGCCTGGGTCTATCCGACGTCGACGGGGTCCGGAAGCGGCGCGCATTTTTTCAGTATGCAGGAAAGCAACATCTGGAACAACTGGAGGGGACCCGACGCATACTCGAGCTCGGGATACCTGTACTGGTATGACGCCAACGGCGCTCGTTCGACCACTTACACCATACCGACCGACGGGTGGATGTATATGAGGGCCGTGCTTGACGTGGATGCCGGCACTTATGATTTTTATGCGGACACAACCGACGGCACCCAGATAAGGATAGGCAAGGGAAGGTTCAGGAACTTTGCGGACGCCTCCAACAGGACGCTGTTCATTCAGTCGTATACGGACAGCTCGGACACCATGAGCTTCTACATAGACGACATAACCATCGCGCCGAAAAAAATTACGGTGGACGGCCTGAAGAAAGGGCAAAAAGTTGAGCTGTATGACCAGAACGGCGTGGAAAAATCGGAATGCATCGCGGTCGACACGTCCTGCTCCATTGACGCTTACATGCTCGTTTTCCCGTTCGGCGGATACGTGAAAATATACGACACCGACGGGACGCTGGCTTACACTTCCCAGAACTACACGGACATTTTCGGAGGTGACACGTTCAGCGTTGTCCAGACTTCTGTCGATAAGGAGGTCGAGGTCCCGTTCAGGATAAACTATGAGGAGTATACAAACTCTACGGCTTCTTCTGCGGCGGGTTGGAAGACGCTCACGGCCACGGACCTCAACAAGGGCTGGAAATATTATGAACAAAACAACAATTGCAACGGGCCGAGCGAGTGGACGGGCCCATGGTCAATCAGTTATGATAACGGCTGGACAAGCGTGGACCTTTCAGACGAGAGCAACTGGTCTGCACAGACGAATTACGACAGGTTCTACAGGAAATGGGTCTACGTAGATGGCCAGATAGACAAGGCGACGATAACTTTCGGCAGTAACGATGGCGGACAGGTCTGGGTCAACGACGGCACATCATGGGGAACCTCGAACTCCTGGAGCTATTCCTGCCACGGCAACAACGGCAACGTTACGTCGAGCAACTTCGACATAAAGAACAACTTCAGGCCGGGCTGGAACCTTATAACCGTCCACGTGACGCAGGGCAGCACTGCCAACTCCCAGTACCTGAAGGTGACGGACGCAAACATAACGTTCAGGACCAATTCGATCAGGCCGTTCAATTCGACCTGCACAAAGGCGGACATCACAGTGCCGAACAGCCTCAGGGCAAACAGCTCGGCGAAATATTACGTTTATTACGGCAACCCGTCGGCGACGCAGGCAAAGTATGACGTCGCCTGGAAGGAATACATGGGCGTGCTGCCCGACAGCGTGACTGCCGGCATCAGCAGCTCGACCGTCATAATGTCGAACCCGACCGACCACCAGGTGAACTTCACACTGGAATGTTACGGGTCTGACGGCACGCACTACGGTCCCTGGAACAACACGCTTTCTCCGAAGCAGACCCTGAGGACTACGGATTGGATAAGTGCCTTCAGCAGCAGGTGCGGCTATCAGTCCGCCTGGACGTTGAGGAGCTCCGACTCCCTGGTCGTGTTCTATTGGCTCTGGGACGGAACAAGGGAAAGCTACGTGCAAGTAATGGAATCTAACATAATGAAGGGACACGAGTTCAGGAGCACGGGCTACTCGCTCAACAACGTCTATTCTGACGTGAACTTTTACAACCCGAGCAGTGACAGCGCGACCATAAACTTCGAGTGCTGGAGCAGGGACAATTCCTATTACCCTTCCAGCGGCGCTTGGACGACCTCTCTTGCCAGCGGAAAGACGAAGAACGCCTACCACGATCTGAACGGCAATTATATTTACAGCAGCTGCAACGGCGGCAGCGGCTATGAATGGCGCATGTCATCCACGCAGGATATCATCGTTTCCTTCGACGAATGGGACGTCTGGAGCAACAATAATGGCGTGGTTGACCAGATAGCGCCGCTCGACTATCTGTTGGGCAAGGAGTTCCGCGGGACGTCCACGTCCCATCCCATAAACCCGGAAAACCTTTACATTTCGAACCCGGGCGGTGACGCGAACATCACTTTCGAGTGCTGGAGGTATGACGGGAACTATTACAAATGGAGCAGTATCGTTTATGCTGGCAGGATGTGGAGGTCGCAGGACAACATCGGGAACCTTTACACCTCTTGTGGCAGCAATTACTTCCAGTGGAAGCTCACGTCCAACAGCAGCCTCGTGGTGAGGTGGGGCACGTATGACGGCACCGACACCGACGAATACACTGTCCCGCCCGTCGACAAGGTCGCCGGCAAGGAATTCTGGTTCAACGGTTACGTGGAAAGCAACCTGCGCGGCGTGATAGCCAACCCGCAGAGCACGTCCGTCAGCGTTGATTTTGAGTGCTGGTACCAGAACGGCTCGGTAAGGAACGGCACTTGGAGCACAAATCTGAACGTCAACAAGTCAACGTATACATACAGTGTGTTCGGCAACCGCGACGACCTGTATAATCTCTGCGGCGGTAGCTACTATCTGATGCATGCGAATTCCTCATTGCCCATCGTGCTTTCCATGACCGAGTGGGGCGGAAACGAAAGGGATACCGAACTGCTCAGGGCATCGAAGCCGAAAGTTAACGTTGACGTGACGTCAGACATCATGGTCGTTTACGGTAATGCCGAGCTGCTCCAGAACGGCTCGATAAAAATCAACCAGTATGGACGCGACTGGCTGCTGCCGGCTTCCTGGTCGTACGAATGGAACCAGACCGATTCGGTGTATGCAGGCGAGCAATACTATTTGCAGAAGCGGATAACCTACAATTCCTCCTTCAGCTTCGCGGCCGCGGGCTCCCCGTATTTCAGGATAACCGGGTGGGTGCTGAACGGCAACGCGACCTGCGCGAAGTTCATGAACGGCACCTATTCAGTCATAGCGCAGAACTGCACGGCGAACATGTCGGGCGTCCTCGGACTAGGAAGCAACTATGTTTACCTTGACCAGTCGACCATAAACAGGAGTTCCGATGTTTTGTGGGACGACAAGATGACTTTGGCCGTCCCGTTGCCGATAAAGGAAATAAGTAGGCGTCAGGACTTCTCGCAGACAACCGTTGTTAACGGGCTTGCTTATTCCTTGTTGCAGTTCAACGTCACGAACAACGCGTCCGCCTACAATGCCGCCGCGAACTTCACAAATCTGATAATCAAGCAGTGTCCTGCCGGTTTCAATTGCACGGGCTTCACGCAGATGCTGGATTTGGGAGAGAGCGCAACAGGATGGTCTTGGGACACCGACGGCGAAACCGTTTCAACATCCCCGCTCAAACGCGAAGGCTCATACGCGCTCAACCTGACGTGGAGACCAGATAAAAATGGCTTGCCGTATGCAAACTTTTTTGATTCCACTGCAGGCTCGGGCAATCTTACTGACTTTTCCGTAGGCAACATGAGCTTGTGGCTTTTCGTTAGCAACAAGTCCAACTTCAACAGCGTGGCATTCGGCCTGGGCTCTGACAGTACCCATTGGAAGCGCTGGCAGAAGCAAAGCACTGCTATGTCCGATGGTTGGAATTACATAACGATAGATCTTGCCTCAGCACCTTCAGACAGCGGAAGTGCAATTGACTGGAACAACATAAACTATCTTGATGTTTACGTAGACGGTACGGTAGGCACAACCAGTTGGATTCTGACCGACGATTGGCGCGTGTGGTCCAAAAACATGAACTTTTTGAGGCTCTTGTCAATGCAATCGAACAACACGGTCACCGAATACCGCCTGCTCAAGAACAACGCCATCGTCGGGGTGAATGGCGCCAACAACGATTGGACGCAGGATGTAAGTCAAATCACCACCGCTAACGGTAGCGCCTACATAAAAGGCAACTTGAAAAGCAATAACACTGATTCCATAGATTACTGGAATGTGACTCTGCCCGCGAACCAGCCCGACCAGTCAAGAAGCGGTTGGACGACCTGCACACATCTCGCCCGTGAAATCTACATAATGAATAGTTCTGTTTACACAAGCACGGACAACCCGATAACTTGTAACAAATCAAACGTGATAGCGAAGAACGATGGGGTCTCTTGGATGCAGAAAGGCGCGGCCACGCTTTCTTCGCAAACAATCAACAGAACGGTGACCGTAGCAAACGGCGACACAATACCTTATGCGAATGTCGCCTGGAGCACGGGTTCGGATGCTTCGTGTTGGTTGACTTCCCACATAAACGATACCGTAGCTTTGATTGTGGCTGGTGGGAACTCCACTGTGGAAGCCACGCAAAGTGGCGACTGCATCGGTAATTCGTCCTCCGCTTGGAAACAGTACATGGAATCCGACGAGACAGGTCAATACATCCACCAAAACCTCACGCCGACGAACAGTGCAAATACGCCTTTCAGTGTAATGCTTTACCCCAGTGATTTCGGCTCCACAATAAGCGCGTTCACACCGGTGGGGGCGTACTCAGACCCATCGGACTACAACAGTCCTGTCGCCCTCGGTGCAGGACAGACGACTGTAAAGAGGCAGGTCAAATCGGCTGACATCTTGTCTCAGACAAACTACGACGCAAGCCAAGGAAACGAGTACGTGCGCTTTGTCAACGTCACATGCAATGCGGACTCCAGCACATGCAACATGCTTTCAAACGTCAAGCTGACAGTCTCGGTCAACGACGTCAACTACACAGACTTCAAGGTCTTCCGCAAGATAAGCGGCAACTGGAACCTTATGACCATACCGTCCGTTTCAGGCGGCACCGCAACGTGGTATACAAGCAGCTTCGGTGCGACCGAAGAGTACAAGGTCTGGGGCAACAACACAAGCGGCCAGCCGCCCGGCGGAGGTGGAGGCGGGACGCCGTCCGTGCCGTCAATAACTATCACGAGCCCGCAAAGCCAGACCTATTCGAGCGGCTCGATTTGGGCCAACGTAACGACCAACATTAGCGTGGATTGGTGCAAGTACTCGCTCAACGGGAGCGCCAACCAGAGCATGTCCAATACGTCCTTGATATCATGGTACAACAGCATGTCGCTCGCAGACGGCGCCTATTCGATAAAGTTCTACTGCAACAATGCAGGCGCGGTGGGTGAATCCGCAGAAAGGATATTTACCGTTGACAGCAGCCTGCCCACTGTTACCATACTGTCGCCCACGTCCGTAACTTACAACCGGAACAGCAACATACAGCTCACATTCACGGTATCGGTCCAGCCCAACGCCACATGGTACACCGTCGACGGCGGCTCACCTGTTTACGCGGGCAACACGACCTTTGGTGTGGGCGGCGACGGCGCGCACAACGTCACCGTCTATGCTAACGACAGCCTGAACAAGGTCGGGAGCGCTGTCATGCCGTTTTCGACCGACGCGACCGCCCCGATAGTTACAATAGTTTCACCGCTCGCCCAGAACTATTCGACAGGCGTCTGGTTCAACGCGACGCTGAATGAGACTGGCAGCTGGTGCGGCTATTCCTTGGACGGCGCGGCCAACGTAACGATGGCTGGTTCGGGAACTGCTTTCGGCGCGCAGAACAGTTCGGCGCTAACGATAGGCACGCACGCATTCATAATTTACTGCAACGATGCTGTCGGCAACACGGGCTCGGCGAGCGGTCAGTTCAACTTTTCGCAGACCGCGCCCGACACCACTCCGCCCGTCGTGACTTTGATCAGCCCTGTTAACGGCACGGCCTACACGACCTCTTCATCCGTGGCTTTGACCTATTCGGTGGACGAGCCTTCGACGTGCGCTTACAGCCTTAACGGCGGCTCCAATACGTCGATAAGCGGGAACACGTCCTTCAGCCCAGGAAACGCTAACCACAACATCACGCTTTACTGCACGGACAACTCGAGCAACACGGGCAAGAGCGCGACCGTCCTGTTCTCGGTAAGCTATACTGCCCCGACCCCGCCGTCCAGCCCCGGAGGTGGCGGTGGAGGCGGCGCAGCGGCACCGCCCGCGAACGTGACCGTGAAGAAGAACGTCACCGCAGGCACGATAATCCTCGGCATAACGGCCGACCCCGCCTCGCTCAGCATGGCAAAGGACGGAACGGCAAAGACAACGCTGAAAGTGTCAAATGATGGCACGGGTACTGCCGATGTGACCTTGACAGCCACCGGCGTGCCCGCGGACTGGATATCGGGATTGAAGGCGCTGAGCATCGGGAACAACGAGTTCAAGGAAGTTGAATTGAGCGTGACCGGCAAGGAATCGGGCAACTGGACCCTGACCGTGACGGCTGCGGCAGGCTCTAACAGCACTAACAGCAAATCCGTTTCCATACCGCTCACCGTGACGTCGGCTACTGGCGCTGCTGGAACGGGCAGCCAGCAAGCGGGCCCGACGGGCGCCTTCAGCCTCAACCTGCCTGCCGTCTCGACCGAGATGCTTATGGTAGGAGGGCTCGGAATAGTCGTGCTCGCCGCCATCGGCGTGTTCGCCGGCATGATGAAGAAGGACTAGACGAAGTTTCTGAAGAACGCCAGGATGCCTTCTACGAGCGACTGCAGAAATGCCCCTATTTCGCCTATGAAGAAGCCGGTCGGGCCTTTAGGTTGGTTCTTCGGCATACCCGGTGCCGTCTTGTTTTCAGGGGGATTATTATTGGTAGTATTTTGCGGCAACGTGACATTCTGTGTTTTTTTAGGCAATGTCACGTTTTGTGCTGGAGTGGGACCCGTTGCGGCTCCGCCGCCTCCCCCTCCACCGCTGCTGCCGCCCGACCCGCTGTCAATGACTATTTTCTTCAGATAAAAGGTGTGGCTCACTACGCACATTTGGCCTGAAGAGAATGCGCTCCAATAATATGAATTGTTGAATGTTACGGCATCGGAATTCGTATAGCCGTCCTTGCTGACGCGTATGGTTATGTCCGTGTCATAACTTGAAGGCGCTGCGTAGGTGCTTATGTTCAGCGATCCTGCCGCATCTATCGTTATCGTGTTCGTGTAGTTCATGAACTCGTACGGCGGCGCGAAGTTTTCCGCCTTCGTATACTGGTATTGTGACAGATACTCCCCCATGTCCGCATCCACAACGTTGATGCAGGCGTAAATCGGAATGGCCGGCAACGGCGTGGCGTATGCACCTTGGGCTATCAAAATGCCGAAAAGGACCGCAACCGCCGCGATTTTTGTTTTCATGCTCAATGCCTCCCTGTTTGAAGCGGAACATCAGGCTGCCCGTTCGGGAAGCCGTGTGCTTCGAATACATCATCTATGTTTTCCTGGTCAGTAACGTTTGCAGAGGACAGTGCGTCGTAAAGGTCGTTCACGTAATAAATGTAACGGTTCTCAGGGTCGCCATCGTAATGGACCGTAAGATTATGACTTGCAGACATTATTGACCACATTTCATTCATAGTTATCGAAACGTTATCGTCGTCATGCCTGTTATTGTAGGCGGCATACGTGGCATCGCTGTCGTAGAAATCCCACAGCAGACTGGCAACCGCAAGTTCTTCCGCACTGCCGTAAAAAGGCCACCCGTCTCCCGCTCTCCAGTTAGCTTCCAGGTCAATCCCGTCCCCTGCGCTATACATCCAAGGGTTGGTTTCATTGCTGTAATCAGATATTACTAATGGCGTGAACTCTGCAAACCCTTCGCACCATGAATCACTCGTGCTCGGGTTGTTCCATCCTCTATGATTAAAAACGCCTCCGCATTCCGGCGGCATCATTTCGTAGGCATCATACATTACGTGGTGCGAGAACTCATGCCGTTCGCGGTTGTCGGGCATGTTGGTCGAGTTTACCGCACTGTCCTGTGCGTTTATTTCTATCATATCAGGATTGGTTGAATGGAAAGTGCCCCCGTTTCCGAAAATGTAGACATCTTCAGGCATCTCGTGGTCAAAGACGAATGTAAGTGCGTTTGTAAAAAAACTCTGAGCCTGTTTGATGTAATAATAAATCACGGACGCCTCTGCAAGCGGGGTGTTTGTTAATGTTATATTATGTTCGACACTCGGTGTGTTCACGTTCACACTGCTCTCATATACAAACGTCGCGCTGTCGTTGAAATTTCTTATGTCAACAAAAGAATCCTGCAGCGGAACCGTCATGTTATATTCGTGAGGGTATGGCATATTCGTGAAGCTGTATTCTCCGCGCTCGTTCGTACGGGTCTGCATGGTGAAATTGCCCACATTTATTGCAACGGTCAGGTTGTGTAGCGGCTTTTTGTAGTAGTCCAGAATATAGCCGTGGATTACGGAGGACATGCCGTTTTCTAAGATGTTTGCTTTTCCTATTGTGCCGGTCGTGTTGTTAAGGTAGGCTACGTTGCCGGCCATGTCGGTCACTATAATATCTATAATGAATTTGTCCCCATACTTGGAATTGCTGGTGTTCAGCCATCCGCTTCCGTACGGAAGCGGATATTGCACGATTCCCTGGAAACAGTTCCAAACAATACCGTTGCCGTATTTTGTGTCTGCGCGCACGGTCCGGTTTTCATCCATTAGAATGACCGTCACATCGCGCCATGAGCTTACGGTGTCGCTCACCGATAACATTGATTTCATGTCAACTGTCGTGTTTTCCTGTATGGTGACATTGGAGTTTTTCCATTCTATCGTGGGCGGCGTGTTGTCCAGCACGAAACCGTTGTTGGAGCAGAGGTTGTTCCACCCGCTGCTAACCGAATAATTGTCTGTATGGCCGATTACGTGCCATGTGTGTTCGCCTTCGGAAATGGTCCTGTTTGAATATATTTTGCCGGAAACCGTGGGTTGGGGGCACGGGGGAAAGTCGTGGTCGCAACTGTAGTCCGGTAACGTAAGATTAACGGAACCTGAACTTTCATTTTCGTCGTCCAAATACAGGTCGTAGGTAAGCGTTTTTTTATCACCGCTGTAGACAAAAGAAAATTCGATGGTATCGTTCGTGCCGGTTATCCATCCTTTTGGCCCCAATTGTCCCAGATCGCTTATTTGGATTGCGCCTGCAAGCGCAGGTATTGTATATAGCATAATAGTTATAACTATTAGGAAGTAAAACTTCATATAAATTATTAGCCTTAACGGATATTTAAAGCTGCATCATTTTGGTCGATTTCGACCTAATCAATGCAATATCAGGGGCAGTTGCAAGCCCCGCCGTAGAGGCCCGTTCTGTGATGATAGCTTTCCGATAACGTGCCTTTGTACCAGTTTTCAAGGGCGGTGTACGTTATATTCCTGCCGAAATCTTCGTCGTATAAACATGTCGTATTTGTGTAACCCCATCCTAAATTTGTATCTGCGAACGTGGTGCTTGTGTAGCTATAAACGTCTTCCATAAGCTTTGTGCAATTGGAATCGTATGTGGGTTCCCTCTTATAATTGCTCACGATATTTCTCAGCTCGAAGAACGGGTAATTGATGCGCTCCGAAATGGTCAGGGTCATGTTGAGGTCCGCATCTATGAGCGTGCTGGCATTATAGTCCGTCTTATAATCGGCGGAGAACCCGTTGGAAAAGGCATGCGCGTCCGCACTGCGCCCGCCGAGGCAGTCCTTCATGTTCTTTTCCAACGTCGCTTCGTCGGAGGAGAACTGCGCCGCCCAGAGCATGCACGAGTGCAGCTCGGTCACGCCCGCCGTCTGGTTCTTCAGCGCGTCCGCCTGCAGCTTCCTCAACCTGGCTTCTTTGCCCACCCCTTCCGCCACCTGCTTGTCAATGTCCATGAAATGCAGGAACAGCATTGCCGTTATGAGAAAGACCGCGATGAAGATTATCGGCGTTGCCGCAAACCCTTTCAATCAGATCACTTTGCAAGTTAAGGTAGATGACATAAGCTTTTAACCTTTTTTGACCTATTCAGGAACATGGAGGCCTGTCGCTGCCCTTACACTTCTGAAGTCACAAAAGGAAAGAAAACGCTGACATTCAACTGCCGCGACTGCCAGGCCAACGCTTCCCTTACCAACCCGCAGTGCCGCGTCGCCGTCGTGGAGGCGCAGAAGCTCGAGAACGCCGACACCGTCGTTCTCCAGAAGAACTTCCAGCGGGTTCACGGCCGCAAGGACATCGAGACGGCCGTCGAGCTGACCGCGCTTTCCGAGCTGGCCGAAAAGAAGCTCGACGAGGCGTTCGAATACTTCTGCGAGAAGTGCCAGCCGGCCTACAAAAGGCTTTTGAGGTTCGCTGACAATCCCGTGAAGTTCTATTACATGCTGCGCGCGGTCAAGCTGTGCAGGGCCTGCGACCATCTTGCCGGGCCCAAGCTGGACGAACTGAGAGGGGCGATGGAGAAATCGCCCGTGATAAGGAACGCCATCAAGATAGGCGACATAGAGACCGCCTACCACAAGATGCTCAAGCCGCTCCTCATACCCGAGCTGGTGACCTCGAAGATAGAGCTTGAGCCGCCGGACGCGCAGAGCATCGAGAACTACCCCATCGGCAATGTCAAGGTCGCCATATTCACGCTGTCCGACAGGCCGGACAAGTACTACTTCGTCTCCTATCCGGAGTTCCTGCTCAATAACGCGCAGCTCAAGGCCATCCACCTTACGTTCAAAAAAATAGCGGAAGTCCATCCGGAGATGGACATGGGCCCGTCCGCTATGCGCAAGAACTTTGCAAGGATAGCCGACGAGACGCTGAAGGACTTCGGCAACAAGGAGCTACTGAAGGAGATCCTGCTCCGCCACACCGCGGGCTACGGGCTTATAGAACCGCTTCTTTCGGACGAGAACCTCACCGACGTTTATGTGGACTCGGGTTCGCGGCTGGTCCACGTGGTCCATTCGAAATACGGTGAATGCATCACGAACATACACCTCAGTACCGATGACATTGAAAAACTCTCGACCAGGCTGAGGGCAATCTCGGGCCGTCCTTTTGACGCTTCGTCGCCCGTCCTGCACGCGGAGCTGGAAGAATTCGGCGTGCGCGTGGCGGGCATCCGCGAACCGGCCACCTATTCGGGCACGGGCTTCGCGTTCAGGCGCAGGAAAACGAACCCCTGGACGCTGCCGGAGTTCATCAACGCAAAAATGCTCAACCCCGAGGCCGCGGGCCTGCTCAGTTTCCTGATGGACGGCAACGCTTCGTTGCTGCTCGTGGGCCCGAGGAGCTCCGGAAAGAGCTCGCTCCTCACTTCGCTGCTCCTTGAGATAAACCAGAACAACAGGATAATCGTGATTGAGGACACGCCCGAGATACCGATACCTTACATGAGGACCCTGGGCTTCAAGGTCGAACATTTGAAGATAGAGGCGTTCTCAAAAGGATATGAATTGAGCGCCGAGGACGCGCTCAGGACTTCGCTGCGTCTGGGCGAGTCCATCCTCGTGCTCGGCGAGGTGCGCGGCCCCGAAGCGAAAGCGCTTTTTGAGGCCATGAGGATAGGCGCGGTCGGCAACGTCGTGATAGGAACCATACACGGCTCAGGTCCGTACGACGTGTGGGACAGAATCACAAATGATTTGGGCGTGCCTTCGACGTCGTTCAAGGCCGCTGACATAATTTTGAGCACCGGGGTGATCCGCGAGGGCGAAGCGACCGAAAGAAAGAGAAGGCTGTTCGGCATAACCGAGGTCAGAAAAAATTGGAGGGACGAGCCGGTTTTCGCGGACCTCATGACTTACAGCCGCGGAAAAGACAGGCTGAAGTCGACCGATTTCTGGTCTTCCGAGACCGTGCGCAAGATAGCCGCCGTGAAGGGCATGAGCAGGGCGCAAGCATTGGCGAACATCGACTTCAGGATAAAAATGAGGAAGGATCTGCTCAAGGAGTCCAAGAAGCGGCCCGAATTCCTCTCAGCCGAATGGGTGGTCGCCGCGAACAACAAATACGTCAACCTTACGAGGGGCGCCTCGAAGCGCCCGGACTACAGGAAGCTGTTCAAGGAGTGGCAAGCGTGGCTTAAGGCGGCCGCGAAGTGATGTCAATGGACAACTATTATCTTCGCCTCTGCAGCAGCCTGGGCGATTACTTCAAGACGGACGTTCCGCCCAGCGAGGAGCTGACGAGGGCCGTCAAGAGCCTGGGGTGGAAGATAGAGCCTGAAAAGATAGTCAACACGGCGCGCACCTCGATGGTCATCTCTTTCGCGTTCTTTTTCGCGCTCGCCGTCGTGGCGTTCGCGTTCAATCTTAACGTGATGGTTTTCATAATTGCCGCGTTCGCCTTCCCGTTCCTGCTCAACCAGCTGATAACCGACTATCCGAAGACCGCCGCAAAGCAGCGTGCACTTACGTCGCTGGGCGCGGCCCCGCACATAATCGCGCAGCTGTCCGTCTCGCTGAAGCAGAACCCCAACCTTGAGAGCGCGCTGGCGTTCGTGGCGAAATACGGCGAAGGCGAAATAGCGGCCGACATGAAAAAGCTGCTGTGGCGCGTGTGGGCGGGAAAGATACCGTCCACGCTCGATGCCCTGCCCAAGCTCGCCGACAAGTGGGGAAGGTGGTCCGAGGGCTTCCAGCGCGCCATGTACCTGATAATCTCGAGCTTCCATGAAAGGAACCCGAAGAGCAAGGCCGGTTCGCTCGACCGCGCGGTCGAGTCCGTTCTCAACGACATCCTTATGAAGATGAGGGAGTATACGCTGGCCCTCCACATCCCCACGCTGATACTTTTCAGCTTCGGGATAATCATGCCCCTGATGATAATCGCGCTGTTCCCGCTGCTCGGCTTCTTCGGCATACCGATGGGATTGGAATCCATCACGCTGTTCCTGTTCGCCTCGCTGCTCGGCGTCTACATCTACTCGAACGGGATATTGAGCAAAAGGCCGGTGACCTTCATTCTGCCCGAGATAGAGACCGATGTCCCGAAGGGGTACATCAAGATCGGCAACTCCGTGCAGCCGGCCCTCCCGTTCTGCGCGGCCGTCGCCCTGATACTGAGCGGGCCGAGCCTGTTCTATCTCCTTTCCCTTTCCAAGGCCATCCAGCTGCACGGGATGTTCGCTTCGGCAATAAATTTCGTGAACACCATGCCCGTGATCTGGGGCCTGGGCGGCGCCATGATACTTTATTTCTGGGGCTCCAACTGGTTCAAGACCGCCGAACGGCAGCGGATCAAGCAGATAGACGCCCAGCTGCCCGATGCACTATATTATATAAGAAATGTATTGTCCGAGGGCCGTCCCATGGAAGAGGCGCTCGACTTTGCCGGCCACATGATGGGCAACACCCCGCTCGCGAAGCAGCTGCGCGACGCCTCCAACCTGATAAAGCGGCGCCACATAACCACCGAGGCCGCGCTTGTCGGCCGCGAGAGCCCGTTCGAAAAGAAATCAAAGCTGCTCCAATCGACGCTTTTCATGCTCACCGCCAGCCTGCGCGGCGGCATCAGGTCGGCCGCCCAGACCTGCCATATAATGCACAATTACATGAGGCGCATAAACAAGATTGAGAAGAGCCTGCAGAACATGCTGAGCCGCAACCTTTCCATGATGCGGCTGACTGCAATGGTGTTCGCCCCGCTCGTGGGCGCCGTGATAACCGTCCTGTTCGCCCTCATAGTCAAGGGCATGGCAAGCGCGACCGCTCAGACGAGCGTACTGGGCTTCAGCACCATGTCCGCCATGGCCACGCCGAGCATCCCGACGCCCGTACTCCAGCTCATCCTCGGCCTCTATGTGCTGGGCCTGAACTTCGTGCTCATCCGTTACGTTACCACAATCGAGAACGGCTCCGATTCCGTGAAGATGGGCATGGACCTTTCCACGTCCCTCACGGCATCGCTCCTGATATTCACGATAACATTAATAGGCTTATGGAGCCTATTACTTGGTGGATAGCGTGGTCAAGTTGAAAGGTATCGAGGGCATGCCGTTCAAGTACATACTGACGCTTCTTGTAGCGGTGATAATAGTCACCGCCCTCTTTGTCGTCCTGAACCAGTTCTCGACCACGGCGCTGGCCATGACCCATAGTGCGAACAGCACATTGAATGACATCCTGAGCAACTCGCTGAGCCGCGCGCTTAAATAAAATCGGCGCGATATCTACCTCACTGCATGAATGATGTCAGCATTCATGCGTGCTCAAGAACGCACAAATATATGTTCAATACAAATTATAGGTGGTTCTTGGCATGGAAATGATGGACGTCGTCAACGAGGACGACGAGGTCGTTGGCACGGCAAGCAAGCAGGAAATTTACGAGAAGCTGCTGCCGCACCGCATTGCCCACATCCTCATTTTCAATGATAGGGGCGAGATGGCCATCCAGAAGAGCAGCGTGCACAAGAAATACTGCCCTTTGCATTGGGGAACGGCGGTGGGCGGTCACGTTCAGGCCGGAGAATCCGTCGAGCAGGCCGCTTTGCGCGAGTTCAAGGAGGAGATAGGCGTGCAGGTCCCGGTGGAGTTCGCCTTCAGGGACTGGTTCACCGGGCCGCGCGGAATAAGGAAGCTGCTGACCACCTTCAGGGCGCATTACGACGGCCCCTTCGCCGTGAACCCGTTCGAAGTGGAAAAGGTCGAGTTCTTTTCGCTTGAAAAGATAGGGCAGATGATTTTGGCGGGCGAAAAATTCCATCCCGAGCTTCTCTTTTTGCTCAAAAGGCACTTCAACTTCGAACAATAAGAATATCTTTTTAAACCTGCCGAACGAACTTATCACAGGTGAAATGATGAAAGGCCTCGAAGGATTGCCGTTGAAGTATATCTTGATAGTGCTCGTTGCGGCACTGATAATCGCGGCCGTGGTGACCGTGGTGACCGGCTGGACCCAGTCCCTGCAGGAGCAGTCAAACAAGACCACCGAGACAATGTCCGAAGGCACGAGCAAGTCGCTGTGCGACATGCGCGAGAACACGGGCACCTGCTACAAGGGCAGCACGACCTACAGCCAGAACGCGACCGCTTGGATCTGCAACAGCACCGCGACAAAGCAGTACGTGCTTTGCTGAAGCGCTGTGGCTTAAGCCTTTTAACTCTTTCATATCTTATTTATCTCATGCTAGGGCTACCGCGCCTGAAAGGCCTCGAAGCCATGCCAATACGGCTCATGGCCAGCATGACAATCATAGCCATAGTGGTCTCCGTCAGTTTCTACGAGCTCAATACGTTCCTGGAGTTCCAGAAGGAGAAGCAGTTCAAGGAGGAACTGGTCAATGTCCGCCAGGCCATGAGGACGCTGCAGAGCATGGGCGACCGCGGCTCCTTCACCTCGATAGAGCTGTCCGTGCCGGGAGGCTACACGGTCTTTTTCGACAACACCACCGACCGGGTAATCGGCAATCTTGGCGGCGAGGAGTTCACGGTCAACCTTACGGGCAGCCTTACGCAATTGACGTTCCCGTCGGGCTGCAACGCGACGGGCTGCCTGCTCCAGCCGGCCGACTATGAGATCCGTCTGATTTACGGCGGCCTCGGAGAGCCCAAGAACTATTCGATAATTTTCGAGTGAACAAAGGATAAATATGTTCGTGACCACTGGTTATCATTATGACTGATGAAAAAAAGGAAGAGCAGCGGCAACCCGGATGGGTTGAATCAATGGCCTGCACGTATTGCAAGCATTATGACGGCCTGGGGCCGCGCGATGAGGCCGATTTTTGCATGTGCAAGGAAAGCCCCAATTATTCGCACGTTGACAGGGATTTCGAGGGTTCCATAACAATTGATATGGTATTGAAGCCCGAAGTGCGGCTGCTCGGGTGCAAGCATATCAAATTTCCCCAGTATGAAGGGCAAAAAGTGCCCGTTGCCGCGTTCAAGTACATCCCTAAGGAATCCTGCCTGAGGCAGCTTCCCGTTGAACTGACTGTCGGTTCCGTGCAGGCGGTCGATGCGGGCATGCCCTTCACGGACGTTCTGAAGTTCTATCGCGAAGACATGGCCGGATGGGACAGAATATTCAAGCCTTTGCCCGAAAAGGCGAAGTGATATTTTGATAGACTGGTTCGCCTCAAAGATAGGGATGCTCGTTTTCGTGACGGTCGTGCTCTCCGTGCTGCTGGGCTTCGTGGCCATGGAATCGTCCGCCTTCGAGATGGAGCAGAAGGCAAGGATGTCGGAAGACGTGGCAAGGCTCATTGATGCCGCAGGCAACGGCGGGAGCATTACCTATGAACCTTCCGTCGAAAAATATGTCCTTGTGATAAATGCGAACGAGAGGTCGGTTTCGGTGGATGGCATAAGCCGCCAGTTCTTGGCGAAGGCCAACGATTCAGCGATATCGAATTCGCCAAAGTTCACGATAAGCAATGTCAATGGTGTGGTCTATGTCAAAGGGTGAAGCTGGCGAGGAGCTGTTTGCGTCGTTCTTTGTCATAGCCCTGGTCTTCGTCTTTGTCTTTTCCGCGATAGGCGTGTACGGCAAGTTCATGGAAGGCCAGACGCAGCTCTATGCGGAGCGCTCGGCCTCGAGCGTCGCGGAGCACATCTATTTTGACAGCAACGGCTACCTCACCCTGTCGGAGTGCGCGAACGTGAACAGGACCTACAACGCGATGAACAACACTGCGATAAGGATAACGTATTGGAAGAACGACGCGGAGCAGTCGTGCGCCTCGGGCGGTCTTGATGTCCGTTCGCTGTCCGTCAGCTCGATGCCCGTCATGATAGTGGAAGGAAGCAGCTATCACCCCGGGCGGATTGACGCGATGGTGGGTGTATGAAGGGCCAAGCTTCCATGATCGACATCCTGCTTTTAGGCCTGTTCATCTCGATCGTCCTGGTCGGCGGCTCCGTTTTCATCGGGAAAGAGGAATTAAGGGCGCAACGTGGAAGGGAGGAGGCCGTCTACGCGCAGGCGCAGCTCATATCCGCTCTGAACTACCGGATGGCCGCATGGAACAACCGGACTGCCTCGGAAATGATAGGCGCGAAGTTCTGCGACAAGACCATTAAAACGGTAAGCGAAACAAGCTGCGCGCTCAACGATCCGTTCTATCTCGAGATGCACAAGATGCTGAACAGGACCGGCCGTACGAATTACAATTACATTTTCTACGCGGAAAGCTCCGGCAATCAGACCTTTACCGTATGCAACCGCCAGCCCACCGTGTGCGCGAAGCACATACCCGCGATAGCCACCACCCAGATGACGGTGGTCTGCCCTGACGGGAAGCAGCTGGGCATCATGTACATGCACGGCCTTTGGCCGGACTGGCAAACGATGCCGTTGACATGCGAGAGCTAGAGGTCCAGCGCCTTAAGATAATTAAGTTTTGTCTTTATCGGGCTTCTCGCCAGCCGCGTTTCCGCCTTGTCGGAAAGCTTGTATTTCTTCTCGCGGTCGGGCGCCAACCCATATTGGGTCCCTTCCACTATTCCCCTTTCCTGGAGACCTTGCATGGTCCTCCGGAACCTGTTCTGCCTGCTTTTCTTGTCCCTCTTTTTTTTGGCTTGCGAATCGTGCACTTCCCTGCACACTTCCTTGTAAAGCACGGCGCCCGATACCTCGCCGTTGTTCCTGAGAATATCTATTGCCGCCAGCGCGTACGATTTCTGTCCGAGCGGCATGCTGCCGTCCACATAGCGCAGCTTTCCTAGCATGCCCACAAATTGCAAAGAGAGGTATAAATAGCCCTGTGATTTTCAGGTTTTGCGGAGGAAATAATCCACTCCGTTCCTGAATATCTTCATGCCGTCCCCTTCACCAGTAGGTTTCTTCCCTTCCCTCTTGAGGACCGATTTCCGCCGCGTCCAGCCGTCCTGGTTGTAATAGCGTATGGCCCGCTCGGGGTGCGGCATCATAAGAAGAACTTGCTCGGAGGCCAGGCCTGCGATATCATCGATCGCGCCGTTCGGATTGGCCGGGTACTCGCCGTTCGCGGGCCTGCCGTCCGCATAAACGTACTTCAGCGCGACCAGGTCTTTCCTGTACAGCTCCCTAAGCGTCTCGGGCTTGGTGTAGAACTTCCCTTCCCCGTGGCCCACCGCTATGTTATTGAGCTGCCTTATTCCCTTTAGCCAGTGCGACTTTTGGCTGACCGCCTTGATGTGTATGTTTCCCCTGTCCTCGTACCGCGCCGAGTCGTTGTTCGTGTACGCTATCTCGGGCTCGCCCAGCACCTCCCCGAAGGCGGGTATCATGTTCATGACCGTCCCTATCTGGTTGCCGTTGCACGCGCCGAAAATAAGGCCGCCCTTGTCGAGATGGCGCACGAACTTCTTTTTCAGCTCACTGTGTATTATTTTCTTCGCGAGTATGTTTCCTGCGAACGTGTCGTCCCCGAAAGAGAACCCTCCCGGAAGCCCGATTATGTCGTAACGTTCCATGTCGGCGCCCTTGAGCAGGTCGTTGAGGTGAACGCGCTCCGTTTCCGCGCCCGCGAGCGTGAAGGCTTCCTGTAGCTCGTAATCGCAGTTTATTCCGTTCCCGACTATTATCGCCGCAACTGGTTTCATGCCGGTGCCTCCGCTTTTTGATGGTATGACTTGTGCTTGAACGTCGATTTCCAGCTTTCCTTTAACTTGGTAGTGCTTTCCTTGATTATTGTTGCGCCCTGTGTTCCCGTGACTTCAACGTACTTGTCCGACACCTGGCCTATATGCGCTGCGTACGGGCCCATTATGTCCTCGAAGGCCCCGCAGTTCCCGGGTGCGACCGTCACGATGAAGCGGGATGCCGATTCCGAATAAAGGACCTTGGCATCGGCGTTCTTTTCGCGGTAATCTATTTTTCTCGCCCCTTCGGACTCTACCGGCACCGCGCCCAGGTCCACGCGCGCGCCGTAGCCGCCCGCGAACGCCGCCTGCGTGAGCGCGACTGCGAACCCGCCCTTTGAGCACACTTTTATGGATTCCGCTTTTTCATCCCCGACCGCTTCGTGCAGCCTGCGGCACGCTTCCATCGATTCGTACGGGTCCACTTCCGGAACGTTGCGCCCGGTCTCGCCGTGCATGGCGTAAAATTCCGAGCCGCCGAGTTCGTCCTTGGTGCGCGATCCGACCACGTAAATGAGGTCGCCGGATTTCTTGAAGTCCGCGGTGACGCACTTCCCCACGTCGGGAACGTTGGCCACTGTGGCGAACTGTATCGTCGGCTTCCCGTACACCGTTTCCTTGGTCCCGTCCTTCTTGCGTATCTTGCCCTGTATCTTCATGCTGTCCTTGCCCGAGATGGTGGCCACGCCCGTCGCGAGCATGAAATCGTGCTGTGCCGTGCTTGCCCTGACCAGCTGCGCCATCTTGTATTCCGCGTCCTCCGTGCTGGCCGCTTCCTCGGGCAGCACGCCCGGCCAGCAGTAATTTCCGTTGTTTGCGGCGCGGTCAGGGTCCGCACCCACCGCCACCACGCGCATAAGGCCTTCGTTCGCCGCCATCATGGTCATGTGGTAAGTGTCTATGTCGCTGTATGAGGGGTTGAGCCCTATTCCGCACGCCACTCCGCTCTCCAGTTCGAAGTCCATCTTCTGCACGAACGCGTCGCTCGGCACGTCGCTGCTTTTCCCGATGAACGCAGGGATAACGGTCCTTCCCTGCACGCGCGTGTCGTATTCGCGCTGTAAAAATTCTTTGCTTGCCACGTTCTCGCGCTTCAGGATGTTGTGCAGCACTTCGGTCTGGTCCTCATGATATACCTTTTCAGGCGCGGGTTCCGCGAGCCCGCGCTCTTCCGGCGTCTTCCAGACCGCATCGAGCCGCTTCTGGGGCAGGCCGTGTTCATGGAATTCCATTTCCTCGTATGCCACGGTCTCGCCCTTGTGCTGAACATGGAAATAGCCCGTGTCCGTGAATTCGCCTATGTCGCGCCATTCCACGTTCCATTTCTTCGCGATCTCGGACAGTTTCTCGACCTTGTCGGGGTTGACCGCAAGGAACATCCGTTCCTGCGATTCCGATTCGAGTATTTCCCACGGCGCCATGCCCTCGTACTTGAACAGGTCCTTGTCAAGGTTGACCACCGCGCCGCCCTTGCATTTGGCGGGTTCCGAGTTCTTGGCGGCGGCTTTGGCGTAATCCTGCAGCTGGGATTGCGACGCCTTGCCCTCCTTGACGAGCGTTTCCAGCGCCGCCCTCCTCATCTCCGCGATCTCTTCCTTGCTCTTTACCATTCCCGCCATTTCGCCCGCTGCCGAGCCTATTCCGCCCGCTCCGCTGTCCTGCGCGAAATTTATGCACCCCGCTTCAAGCGCCTCAAGCATGAATTCCTGGACGTTCTTTTGCGTGTACGGGTCCCCTATCTGCACGTGCCCCGCGGGCGTGCCCTCCTCGCTGTACTCCTTTGAGGAGGCGGTCGCACCGTGTATGCCGTCCTTGCCAACCCTTCCGCCCACCACTATGACTCGGTCGCCCACGTCTATCCATTTGTCATAGCCAGGTATGCCGTCCACCGTCTTGGGCATCCGTCCTGCCGCGCCCACATAGACCAGGCACTTGCCGAGGTAACCGTCATCGAAAAATGTCCCGCCTATCGCGGTGGGCACGCCGTGCTTGTTGCCTCCGTCGCGCACCCCGCGGTGTATTCCGGTGATGAGCATGTCGGGATGGAGCGGCGGCAGAAGGTCCCCGTCATAGAAAGGCGAACCCGTGCAATAGCCCCACACCCCGAAAGTGAGCTGCGACCCGCGGCCTGTGCCCATCGGGTCCCTATACACTCCGACTATTCCCGTTATCGCCCCGCCGTATGGTTCCATGAAGGACGGGCTGTTGTGCGTCTCGCATTTGAAGCAGAAATAGAACCTGGAATTCGGGTCAAGGTCGATCACGCCTGAATTGTCCCACAGGACGGATTTTATGAAGTCCGGCCTCTGCCGCTGTATCGCCAGTGTGGCCGATCTGATGTGGTGCTTGAAAATCCCCTCTTCTATGAGCATCACATTGTCGCCTTCGCGGTACGTTACGGCCGCATTGAACATCTTGTGGCCGCAGTGCTCGGACCACGCTTGGGCCTTGTGCTCGAGTTCCACGTCCGTGGGCTTTTCGCTCAATCCTACTTTCTTGCGCGCCTCGATTATGTCCGGCCTGCTGTGGTGCTTCCAGATGGCTTCCATTTCCGCCACGTCGAGCGCCAGCGTCCTGTCCTCGCTGACATGGAGCCATTCCGCTGCGGTGAGGAGCTCCTCTTCGCTGAGCTCCCGTTTGTAGTATTGCTTTACGGTATTCACCCAGGACTCCGCCTTCTTCCTGGCTTCCGCGGCGGCCTTCTCCTTGTCCTCTGGCTTTGCGCGCGCCACCGCTTCGTTTACGTATTTCTCCGCGTCAAAATTTTGGTTCATGTCGTAATGCCGGACGGGTTCGGGCGGTGGCACCTTTACGGTCGGAACGTACGGCGCTATCCCTTCGGCCAGCTCCTCCTTCTTCCATACCCTGAAGTTCTGGACCGTATCGTTCGAAAAAAGCCCTGCGATTTTTTTCAGCTGGATGTCCGTCAGGCTGCCCTTGATGCGGCGCTGGTGCTGGACGGCGATTTTCCGTTCGAAGGGGAATTCCTTTCCCAGGACCGTCTGCGCAAGGTCCTTTGCCGACCGCCCCTCAGGGTCCATCACGCCCGGCTTGTAACCGACCTCTATTATGTGATCAAAATCGTTCTCGTGGACCGCGTTTATCTCGGCCGTGTGCGTGACAGGATGGCACAGCGCCTTGCCGAACTTTTCCGCCTCCTCGTCGGATATGCCAAGGTCCTCCGTGAAGACTTTGCGGTATTCCACCTCGACTTCAAGGCCTAGGCTGTCAGAAATGGTCTGGGCATCGATCTGGCCCTGCGCATCAAATAAGCCGTCCTTAAGCGCTATTTCTATACGCTTCAAGCAACTCCCGCTATAAACAGAGTAGAAAAAAGATAAATAGGAGCGGCGATTTTGGAAAACTTATAAACTTGCCAAAATAACCAATGGTTATGAAGCTGAAAAATAAGGTTGCGCTCATAACCGGTTCCAGCAGGGGGATTGGAAGGGCAACCGCCCTGTTGTTTGCAAGGGAAGGCGCAAAGGTCGTCGTCAATTGCTCCAGTTCTGAAAATGAGGCAAACCAAGTTGTTGACGAAATAAAGACGCTCGGTTCCGATGCTGTATGCATCAAGTGCGACGTTTCCGATGAGAAACAGGTCAAAAGGATGGTTGAAGAAGCCGTCAGGAAATTCGGGAAAATAGACATACTGGTCAATAATGCCGGAATAGTCTCTGACGTGCCTTTCAAAGAAAGGACCGTGGAGCAATGGAAAAGAACCATGGACGTGAATTTGCTCGGCGTTTTTCTGTGTTCCAAATACGTTGCCCCGCACATGCCGAAAGGCGGGAAAATCGTAAATGTTTCTTCCACGAACGGTATATACAGCTTTCATCCGAGTTCCGTGGATTACGACGCATCCAAAGCCGGGGTTATCGTTTTGACGAGGGATTTGGCCCATGAGTTCGCGCCGGACATCTTCGTTAATTGCGTTGCTCCTGGGTGGGTTGACACCGCCATGAACAAGGACCTTCCAAGGGATTTCATCAAAAGCGAAAATGAAAAAATCTACTTGAAAAGGTTCGCCAAACCTGAAGAAATCGCAAAGGCGATATTGTTTCTGGCATCGGACGACGCCAGTTATATAACGGGAATTACGCTCACCGTTGATGGCGGATACGGATGACTTTTAAACTTTACCGACCTGATATTAACTATGTTCGCCTCGAGCGCCGACATGGCCGACCTGAAGCAGCTTGTAAAGAGCCTGTCCCTGTCCGTTGAAGATTTGACAACCGAAGTGAAGCTCATGCGCCGCGAGATTGACGAAATCAAGGGATAGTAATCGGATATCGCTCGTTCTTTCACATCCCTTTTTATCCTTTTACTTTCTATTCACACGAATGAGTAAGGTCAAGGACCCTTCGCTCGCGGAGCAGGGCCGTTTGAGGATTGAATGGTCCGAAAGCCGCATGCCCGTTATGATGGAGCTGCGCAAGTTGTATTCCGAGGGCCAGCCGCTGAAAGGCATGCGCATAGCCGGCTGCCTCCACGTCACGAAAGAAACGGCGGTATTGATACGCACCTTGGTGGCCGCAGGAGCGGAGGTCGCTTGGAGCGGCTGCAACCCGCTCAGCACGCAGGACGACGTCGCAGCTGCTCTGGCTGCGGAAGGCATACCCATTTTCGCCTGGCACGGAATGAACAGGGACGAGTTCTATTGGGCCATAGAGGAGACGCTGAAGATAAGGCCCACGATTACTCTTGACGACGGCGCCGACCTTATCTTTACAGTGCACAACAAGCATCCCGAGCTTGCCGCAGGTATAATCGGCGGCACGGAAGAAACCACGACAGGCGTCCACCGCCTTCGCGCGATGGCCGCGGACGGAAAGATGCTTTATCCTGTCATTGCAGTAAACGACGCGGAGACCAAATGGGACTTTGACAACATCTACGGAACCGGCCAGTCCTCGCTCGACGGAATACTGCGCGCCACGTCCGTTTTGCTCGCAGGAAAGAACTTCGTGGTGAGCGGTTACGGCCACTGCGGGAAGGGCGTGGCCATGCGCGCCCGAGGCATGGGAGCGAATGTAATTATTACCGAAGTCCAGCCCATACAGGCGCTCAAGGCAAGGATGGACGGTTTCATGGTCATGTCCATGTACGACGCATCGGCCGTCGGCGACATTTTCATCACGGCTACCGGTATGAAGGACATAATAACTAAGGAGCACTTCCTGCGCATGAAGGACGGCGCCATCATCTGCAACACGGGCCATTACAACTGCGAAATAAACATAGACGACCTGGAGATGCTATCAACAGGAAAACGGACCGTGCGCAAGGACAACGAGGAGTACAAATTGGTGACTGGAAAGCGCATTTACCTTCTGGCCCAGGGTCGGCTGGTCAATTTGGCCGCAGCCGAAGGCCATCCGTCCGAAGTGATGGACATGTCCTTTGCCAACCAGTTCCTGAGCATGATAAACCTGGCCCAGAGCGGCCGCGGCCTGAAGCCCGTCGTGTACGATATTCCGAAGTCGCAGGACGAGCGCGTTGCCGCGATAAAGCTCAAGACCATGGGAATAGACATTGATGTGTTGTCCGCCGAGCAGGAGAAGTACAAGACGGCCTATGCGGAAGGGACGTAAGCTTAATATTTAGTTCTTCTAATTCTGCCCATGCAGCAGGAGATGTTCAAGTTCGCTTTCTTTGCGCTCATTGCTCTGGCCGTCGCGCTCGAAGTGGTCGGCGACGTTTTGTTCAAGAAATGGGCGCTTGAAGACAGGACCGTACTGCTGCTGGCCGGGCTCCTGATTTATTTCATTGGTGCGGCCTTTTGGGCGCTTTCCCTCAAGTACGAGTTCCTAAGCAGGGCCATCTCGGTCTTCACGGTCCTGAACATGATAATAATCGTTCTGGTCGGCGTCCTTTACTTCAATGAAGACCTGAACCTGCCGAACAAGATAGGGATAGCGCTGGGGATAATCAGCGTGATCCTTATGGAGCTTTAGATTATGAAGGGGGCATCCGTGTCCGACAATATCGGCTACGCCGGTCGCGGCCTGATGGCCGGTGCGGTTGTTTCGGAATTCGCCTGTTCTCTCAACGAATATTACCACGGAAATTTCGACGAGGCCGCGAAATATGCCATGATAGGTTTCTGGTTCGCGCTGCCCCTGTTTTTTGACGGCCTGATGAGGGCGGGCCGGCGGGATTCCGTTTGAGAAGCGGTCTTCAGCTCACGGCCGGGGCGCTGTAGTGCACGGTTGCGGTTGACTTGCTGACGTACCTGTAGCAGCCCGTTGTCGGATTATCCACGTAAATCCTGATTTTGGCGGCCCTTATTGTCTGCGGGAACGCCTTCCAGCCCGAAGTGCCGCCGCCCCTGATCAGGATGGAATTGAGATCGAATGAACCTGTTTGCTTTCCGCCCGCATCATATATCGCCACCTTCGGCGATATCCTGCAGCCGCCGTCCGTGCCGCCTACTTGTGCGTAGATGTTCATCCCGGTGGTCGTATATTCGTGGCCCAGGTCTATGGTAGTGTCATAAGTCCCGTAGCTCGTCGAGCTCTTGTCCATTATCCCGTAGACCTTGTAGCTTCCCGAGATGCTCGTCTTGTCGCCGTCCTTGTCAGTGGCTTCGATGGTATAGGTCCTCGTTTTTCCGATGTTGGAAGCCGGTTCGATGAAATTAGAAGTGCAGGATGATGCGTCCTTGCAGGTCGATTTGGCCGTGCCGTCAACCTTTATGACTATTGAGGAAATCTTTATGCCGTCCTTCGAGAAGCCCGTTAGGGTGACGTCCCAGCCCGCCACGATGTTGGGGTTGGAATCATAACTCGATTTTTTCGAGAACGATACCCACGGCGTTATTGCGGGTTTACTATAGGTGAGCGTCACCTTCAGGTTGTCGAGGTAGCCGCACGCGGGCCAGCTGCCCGTGACCTTTGCGGTCACTTTTTTGACCTTTATGTTGTCCACATTTTTGGTCACGGTGCCTGTCTTGTGCGCCGCCGTATTGGGCATTTTGAACGTGGCGACCGCATTGCCGTTCGCGTCATAGGCGGCCACTTCTATAACCACGCTACAGGACGTACTGCCCGGTATCGTCTCTATTACGAGGTTTTGCACGCCCGTATATTCCTTGTCAAAGTTCAGCGTCAGCTTGCTCACAAAATTCCCGCTGACGTATGCCGATTTCGTCAGAACCGCGAACCCGCTCGGCGGCCCGGCCGCCATCAGGGAAAGAAGCGCTACTGCAAGGACAACGTCAACCGCCACCAGCAGTTCCTTGTTCATATAAGAAATTGGCGCGTTCAGGTATTTAAATCGTCCCGTCGTTCAGGCTGGCTATCATCTCTACCGTGTATTGCGCGGCGAGGTCCTTCATGGTTTCCTCGTCAAGCTTCCGGTTGTGCGGATGGCTCCTGAACTCCGCGAAGTAGAGCTCGAACAGCTTCTTCTCCTTCTGCTCGGGCGTATAGTACGGGCTGCTGAACACTATTTTGGCCCTTTCATAGAACGGGATGATGTTCTCTTCCGGCAGCTCAAGCTC